>Ga0194113_10012470_pt1 | contig 9969 bp, 3 predicted proteins | sample TA2MahC200mmetaG_FD_146193 | JGI IMG/M metagenome (GOLD analysis project Ga0194113, IMG submission 146193) | Freshwater microbial communities from Lake Tanganyika, Tanzania - TA2015017 Mahale Deep Cast 200m | ecosystem: Environmental > Aquatic > Freshwater > Lake | place: Tanzania: Lake... | reverse complement strand
GAGGCGCGAGCGACCAACACGAAAACCAGCCCGAGCAGACCTCGCCAAATGCTAGCTTAATTCTCGCGCCTCGTGGTCTTAACAATGGGGTCCACCTCACTGAGCGTATCCACCACGAGCAACAAAGTCCTGCCTCGCAGCGATCAATTGCTCGCGCGTCCACTGCCCTGGCATTTCCAGCAGTATCGGCATATTATCGCCAGACAGGCTGTACCACTCCACGCTACCGCAAAAGCCCACGTAGTCTTCGCTACCTGAGGCATTCTTGGGGTTCCCGCCCGCCCAGGCGGTAAACGCCAGCCCGCCGCCATTCATCCAGACGAATACCCCTTCGGTTTCACGGTCCGTGAGACCTATTAACACGCAGTTTTGGAAGAGGCCGCGCTTTCCGACAAGGTCTGGGTAGAGAGTGTAAAAGGCGTCGGTTCCGGCAGAATTAACAACTTGGCGAGCATAGGAGCCGATGAAGTCATTCTCTGCGGCGTCGCCAATCACAACCACATGGCCACCAAGATATCTGGCAAAGGCCTCCGCCGTGTTAAATAAAGTCGTGCCTGAAACAACGACATAGGAGCTGCCGCCAGTGCTTGAATAGGCAGGAGATACCAAAAGCACTTCGTTGACGGAGTCAAACACAGTCCCAGCGCCGGCTGCCTGCGAGTTCTGGATGACACCGAGGCTATTGAGGCCTTTGCTATTTCGTAAAAACACATTGTCTTGGGCTGTACCTGTACTGAGCAGGAGCACACAGGATACATAGCAGTTAGAGTAAATGGCTCCCGAAACCTCAAGTGGGCGGCGATCGTTGTAGCTCCAACCGTGTCCGACCTTGTAGAACAGTGAGCTGCTGATCGTTCGGCAATTAGCCCGCGCCTGGCCCACAGCCCACCATCCGTTGGGATAAGCGTAGACATAAAAAGTTTCAGGAAGGTTCTGTGTGAGGTAGCAATGATCGATCGCCGTCAGAGGGAGGAACCCGTACTGGTCGTTATAATAGTTGTGGCGATCGCCGAGAACCGGGTTTTGGATTCGCGCGAAGCGGATGTCGGAATTGCCGGAAGTGGTCTGGAATATGTAGATGGGATAGCCTTGAAAACCAGCATCGGGGAAAAGCTCGACCGGCTCCGCGGCCGTCCCGCGGATCAGAAGGTTGCCCTCCACTTGGAAGGCAGGTTTGCCGGTTTGCCCGTAGGGATTGTTCGGTGCCGACGTGAAGAACTGGATTTGCGTGCCTTCGGTCACCGTCAGAGTTGCTCCGGCCTGGACCAGAGTCTGATCCGGAACGATCCAGTAGTCGTCTTTCGTGAGGGTCATGTTGGTCGAGATAATTCGCGGCAACTCGCGGCCGCGTTGGACGACCAGGTTGAATCGGCTTTCAAAAGTGTAGTCGTTTGAATCGGCTGGGTCGAGACCATTGCGGCAGGCCATCGTCAGGCGGAAGGGGATCACGTGGTCGTTGGGACAGTCGGGGCTGACCGAGAAGGTGAAGGGGTGGCGTACCCCAGTGATGACGCCCTGGGCATCGTAGATAAGCCCGTTGTCGTCCCAGTTGAAGGAGCCAACGGCGCCGTAATCGACCTGATTGGTTTTCCAGGTCACGTAGGGATCCGCGGCGACAGCGCCCTGAGCCCAAGCGTCGAGTGTCACCATGACCGGGTCGGCCTTGCCCCAGTGGTTGCGGATGACGATGGCCAGGTCGATGGTTTCGCCGGCATCGACCCGGCCGTCGTTGTCATTGCCAGCGGCTTGGTTGGTCGTGTCGAAGATCCAGTGTTCGAGGTAGGAAAGCTCCGGTTTGGGCGCTTTGGTTAAGGCGTTGAGTGCATTGACGACCGGCGAGGCGTTAGCCGCGATCTGGCCCATGACGAAGCGGGAGGAGTACACGTCTTTGTCAGCGAACCTGGTGCGGACCAGCGCGGCGATGCCGGAGACGATGGGTGTGGCCATCGACGTGCCGTCCCAGGCGGCGTATTGGTTGTTGGGTAGCGTGCTCCACACGTCCACGCCCGGCGCCATCACCTCGTATTCATGTTTGTCGTGGGGGACGCAGTCGTAGTTCGAAAAGGATGCCCGTGCGCCGCCAGCCGTTGAGGCCATGACACCAAGCACCCAGTTGTAGGCGGCGGGGTACATGTCGGCCCCAAACGGACACGGCAGGTTGACCTTGGAATCATTGCCAGCCGCCGCCACGAGCACAGCCTGGCCAAACGCCACGGCCAGGGCGTCTTCCTCGACTTGGGACTTGGCGTAGCCCCCGAAGGACATGTTGATGACGTCAACGCCTTGTGCGACCGCATAGTGGACGGCCTCGGCGATGTCGGACGCGGACAATACGCCCGAATACTGCGCGGCCTTGATGGCCATGATCTTGAGGTTGTAGGCGACCCCAACGCCGCCCTGGCCGTTGCCGGCTTGGGCGGCAATGATCCCGGCGACATGCGTCCCGTGGCCGTGATCGTCCATCGGGTTACCGGAGTGGCTGCGGTTGTCAGAGACCACGGCGACGCCGAACACGTCGTCCACAAAGCCGTCATTGTCATCGTCCACGCCGTTGGTGGTCTTATCGCGGCCCTGGGCATCGACGCCGGTCTCGCCGGGGTTCCTCCACATGCGGGTGGCGAGGTCGGGGTGGTTGTAGTCCACGCCGGTGTCGATGACGGCGATGACGATGTCCGGGTTGCCGCCGGGTGGCATCGGCGCCAGCGGTGGAGGCGGGTTTTCAAGGTAGGCCCAGGCCTCGGGGATGTGGCAGGCGGGCAGGTGCCATTGCTGGTCGAACAGAGGGTCGGTGGTGGGGCCGGGGAGGGAGTGCAGGCTCGCACGGCGGGGAGATGGGAGATGGGAGATGGGAGATCGCAGATCGGAGTTCGGATTCGCAGGGTGTTCCTCGCGCGGGAGGGTGTGGCGCAGGTAGTCGGGCTCGACGACATCAATACTCGGTTCTTTGGCCAGGGTTTCGACGGCTTGTTTGACGACGGCGGTGCCGCGGGTGCGATACCAGCGGGTGAGGTCGGGGATAGGGGCGCCTTGGGCGGACTGGGGCTGGACGGGTGGCTTCGCATTGGGGCAGACCGGGTCCAGCCTGGTGATGCCATGGGCAGCGAGGGCGCGGTTGAGTGGGGCGTTGTCGGTGAGGGCGACGACACGGTTGGGCCCGGCGCCTTGGAGTTGGACGTTGGGCCGCGCGTGGACTTTGACGCCTGGCGCCACTCGGATCACCAGTCGCCCTTCCTGGTAATCGCGTCCGGGGCCCGGGGTATAGGGGGGCGGTTTGCCGACATCGTCGAAGGGCGAGTAGGCGTGTTTGGGGATGCCCTGGGCCGGGTCGTTTCGGAACGGGCCATGGCGATCAGGTTTCGCCCTGGCGCTTTGGCTGCCAAGGGTTTGCGGTTCGAGGGAGGTTTGGCCGAGTGCGGCAGAGGCAAGGCACAGGATCAAAAGATACGGAATGCCGGTTTTCATGTGATTACTCCATCTATGTGTATGCCAATTCGAGCCGTTTGTTGCGTGGCTTCGCGGCTCGAACAAGAGGCAACGGAGGCGACGGAGGGAACTTCCTGACCGCCTTCTTCGGCGGCGCGGAACTGCTGCCAACCGGCCGCAAAGAGGTTCATGGTTTGGCGCGATGGCCCGACAGATGGCCCGAGCGGGATTGACACGGTGCGCAACCAGGCCACAATGCGTGTCGGTATGAACATCGCGTTGACGCCGCGACACAAGCAGTTCGTGGCGCAGAAAGTGAATAGCGGCGCATACGGCTCGGCCACGGAAGTTGTCCGCGAAGGATTGCGGCTCCTTGAGGCCCAAGACGAGCGGCAGCGGCGGATCGCTTGGCTGCAGGGAGAAGTCGACCGGGGCTTCGAAGGGCCAGCGACGCGTTGGACTGCGAGCGATGCGGACCGCGTACGGCATATGCTCGCCAAGGCCGCCCGGAGGCGCGGTTGACGCGAGTACTCAAGAGCGCGCAGTTTGAGGCTGACTTTGCGGAACGGGCCCTCTATCTGGGTCAGGCCAACCCAGCGGTGGCGTTGCGATTTGTCGATGCGGTCGAGGCTGCCATCGGGCTCCTGGCCCAATCCCCCGAAATGGGACCAGTCTGGCGCTACGGCAACGCGCGCCGTCCCACGCGTTACCTCCTGGTGCCCGGCTTCCACAACTACCTCCTGTTCTACCACCACGAGGGCGGCGAGGTTCGCTTGGGGCGGTTCCTGCACGGAGCCCAAGATCTGCGCGATGTCTTGGGGGAGTGAGCGGCTGCTTGTCATCGAGGGGGTCGGCGGGGGTGGGGGGCCAAGGGGCATCCACTGCGGAAAGCACTCGACCCGGAGGGCCGGAGCCTTGCCGGGCCTGCGCCCAGCCAGGAACGGAAGTGCCCCGGACTCCAGTCTGCCGGAGTTTGGTTGTCGGTAGTCGGTTGTCGGGCCGTAGGCATTCGCGTTGTTATCGTTCACTCGACCAACAGCACCCTGTACATGCGCTGGCGGCTGGCTTTTGCAGCGGTGTCGCTTTGCGTGCAGGTCGTGCCGTTGGCCTGGATCGCTTGCCCAACGTTTTCCCAGGTCGGGTCGGCGAGGTCCGACTTCGCCTGCAACCGGTATCCTTTGCCGGCGATTGACGACCAGCGCACGACGATGTTGCCGTCCGGCTGCGGCTTGGCGTCCTTAATCGCAAAGACCGACTGCCGATCGGCCGGGGCCGTTCCCGCCCGAATCTCGGCCCAATCGCTCTGGCCGTCGCCGTCGCTGTCTTGCTCGAACGTCGCGCCGGTTGGGTCGATCTCGACCGGGATTGTTCCTTCGTTGATCAGCAATCCAGTCAGTCGCACCCCATCAGCCTGGTCGCCCACCAGCGTCACCAGCAGTAAACAGCCGATCCCCCTGAGCGGCGTCGCGCCGGCCAAGCCGATACGCAGAATCCCAGCCCGATTCGCGTTGCTGGAGACGATGAAGCCGTCTGCCAATGAACCGGTCTGGACCGTCCTCACGGCCCCGGCCAGGGGACCGTGCTCGAGGGTGAGGTCAGCGCTGTAAACAGCCGGCCGCACGGCTTCCAAGAGCAACCACACGGTCGTCTCGCCTCGTGCCTCGTGGACCACCCGCCCCAGCGCAGCGGTAACCCCATCCGCCGCACCGTGCTTGATCACGGCGGGGAACGGTGAGGTGGGAGCGGACAGTAGGGCGCCGCCGGACGGGGTCCAGTTGCCGGAAACATCGCCGAGCAGGATTGCGGTGAAGTCCTGGCCAGTCTGATGGCCGCTGAGCAGGGTGTAGGACCGAGCGCGCGGCTGGAAGTCCCAAACCCGCAAGGCGCCGGGGAAAGGCGGCGCGATCAGGTCTACCGACGCCCGCAAGATGTGGTGGGCATCCATGGCGGTCACCCCGCCACTCCCGTCCACGTCGCCCGCGACCGCCGCTGGCCCGGTAAGCGCGGTCAACCGCGCGTCATGTTGGAGCGCCAGCGAGGCATCGTAGGCGCTGATACCATTGACGCCGGCGGACTTGCCCGGCACCAACTCGTACCGCCCTGCGGCCGCCGCCAGGATTGCATACGCGCCCGCGGTATCGGAAGCGGCAGTGAGCACGCGGCTGCCGGCCAAGCTCACGTTCACGCCGGGAACGCCGCCACCGCCGTTCCAGTAGCGGACTGTGCCCGAAACGTTGTACACCACATCCACGCTGAACGAACCGTCCGTCGTTTGCGCCGGCAGCCGGCCATCGTTGAGCGACACATCGCTCACGCGCAAGAATGTCCCGGCACCCGGAGCTCCCAGCACGTCAAACTCGAGCGTGGCTAACGGTCCCGACCCGCTGGCCGCCGGCCCGGGACTCGCCATCGCCAGCCGGACTTGGCCCGGCGTCCCGGTGTTCGCAGCCAGCGTCCAACCGGCGGTAAGGCCCGCCGGCTGCGCGCCCCGAACCCGCAGAACCGCAGGGTCGTAGTTCACCACCAAGCTTGCCGAGACCAGGCCCGACAGGTTTGCCGCGCTCACGGGAACTTGGACAATCGTTCCTTCGCGGCCGCCGGTGTTCGGCAGACTGACTCTGGGTGTGATGAGCTCGTTAAGTGCGTCCACACGAACGGTCACCCGCGCCGAGCTTTGGTTGCCCAGGCCGTCAGACAACGTGTAGAAGAACCGATCCGAGCCGACGTAGCCGGCAGCGGGTGTGTACCGAACGGTCTGGTCTGGGTTGACCAGGGCGGCGCCGTGCAATGGCTGGCTGACACTGCTGACCGAAGGCCACCCACCGCTCGGTACGGTGTCGTTCGCCAACACCAGGATAGCGAGCCAGGCATTTTGCCAGGTGTTGGTTGCGTCGTCCACGGCCACCAGCGCCACAGCAGGCACGTCCACGCGATAGACCACCGTTTGAGACCAGTTACCCGTCAGCGAGACATCGCGTCCCCGTGCGCGGAGCTGGATGCTGTTGGCGAAACCGGCCCCCAACGCCGCGGCTGCATTCCAGACCACTTGATGGACGGAGCCAGTCGGGGCGGCACTCACGGCTTGGTCGGTCGCCCCGTCAACACTGTCCAGGACGAGATTGGACCACGATTGACCGTCGAGCGACCACTGGAGCTCGATCTGCGACGCGTTGCCCTCCGCGTCGCGAAGCTCAACCCGGTTGGTGCCCATGCCGTACCCTTGCGCGGGGTCGGCGAGTATCTGCGCGACCGGCGCCGACTGCGGCACCGCCGGCGCCACCGGGAGCTGCTGTTGCGGCGGCCAGAAGACCACGTTGCAGACTCGGGGGTTGGCCGGATCGACCTCCAGCCCGACCAGCCCCTCTCCCGGCTCGACCGTCTTCAGCGGTGCCAAGGCATGCCACGCCTTGCCGGCGTGATGCGCGCTGAAGAGCCGTCGCTGCAAAGGGCCGGTGGCGTTCGTAGCCTGCCAGGAGAACACCCGGCCGTTCGGTTCGGCGGTGAAGAGCAGCGGCGCGTGGTATGGCACGAAGTGTCCCAGCGCGATACCATAGCACGGTTGGGCTCTCGAACTCGTGACTGCAGTCCGTTCCAGGGCGTTGGTTGTCCAGGAGTTGCCCTGCAAGCCGTACTCCTCCAGCACAAATTGGTCCGCGGCGTCCACTACGCCGTTCTGGTTTAGGTCGTCAATCGCTGCCCAGAACACCGAGGAACTGTTCGTCTGCCCGGGTCGCCATTGCCCAGTCGCGACGCCTCGGCCAGCCCACGCCAAGGAGCGATCCGAAGGCAGTTGTCCCCTGAGCAGCCATCGATTGGTCAACACCTCCGTCACACCATAAACCTCGCCTATGCCGCGCAGCAGGTACTCCTCCCGCAACGAAGCCCAACGACCATCGAGCCCCAGGCCGGCACGGTGGAATCCCTGCCACGGCTCGATTGGATGAGAAACCGCCCAGTTCCGGTAGTTGCCGGCGATTCCGCTTATCCACCCCCACGCGTCCTCCAGTCTCATATAGTATAAGCCGGTCCAAGCAGTATCCCGGCGCCAATCGCCAGAGTCCGTGAGAAACGTCGCCACAAGCCACTGGTTCTCCTGCTCATCCTCGATCGTGACCAGATTACCTGAGTAGCGCGCGCAGTAGTCCTCTGCCTTCTGCCAGTCTGAGGTTTCCGTCCTGAAATAGGCGCTAGTCGTTCCCGGCCTCGACACTGAAGTGCTTGGAAGCTGCACATCGCCCTTCCACACCTCGAAGTCTCCAGCGACGACCTCGATCCCGCCTCCGCCCAGTAGCCTGAGGCTGGCATCGCGCCAGGTTCGTGAGAGCACCAGGCCATGAGTCCCAGGTCCCGTCTGAGAGCTGTTCGTGCTGAGGATGCTCTGTTGCCACACGGTGTTCGAATAGGTGAGGCTGAAGAGAGCCAGTCTCGACTGGTTTGTGCTGTAGCTCGCCAGCAGATCGCCCGTGTTTCGCACCCCGAGCACGTACGCCGCCTCATCCAGCGAGGCGACGACGGCGTTCGACGCCATCCGCCAGACGCCGTTGGAATGGCCCAATTCGACGATTGATCCGTGGCCAGCGGCGACGCGTGTGCCTAAGTAGATCGCCACATTCGTGGAGTTGGTCATCTGGCCGATTGCGATCGACGTAGTGCCAAAGGAACCAAGCTCGACTCGCTGGGCTGACCAGCCGACCGGCTGCTGCGTTAGAATGAACAGGGCATTGGTTGCCGTCCCAGGATCACCATCCGCTCCCACGACGATCTCATGGGCTCCCGACCCATCGAGTTGCCCGGTGGCGACGACGAAGTTCGCCGGCGTGAAGGGCAACGCCAGCGACGCGATGCTCGACCCTGCGCCCGCCAGCGGATCGGCGCCGCTGGCTGGATTCGTAGGGTCGGTGCCCGCTTTCCACTCCTGGTAATTCGACCAGCCATCCCCGTCGGCGTCGCCGAAGGTGCTGTGCGCGGGGGTGTTGTTTGTCAGGCCGAATTGCAGTCGCCATTGGAGTGGCAGGCCGTCACTATCCGATTCGCGGCGGAGGTGGAGTTGGCGCACAATGTTCCCATTGCCGTCATAGACGTAGGCGATAGAAAGCCCGTTGCCGTAGTCGATGCCCATGAGGCGGTCATCTCGGTCGTAGTAAGCACGGGAGAACTTCTTTCCGTAAACCCGTTCGTAATCGCCAACACCGTCGCCCACCGAGTCCCATCGGCGCGGGTTAAGTGACGCGGCGTGGGTGAGGCGCCACTGGTACTCAGCCAAGTTGCTGACCCCGTCGCCGTCGAAATCGTCCAGGGCATCGTTCCGGAGCGCGTTCAGCCCGCTCTGGATCTCCCAGCCGTCTGGCATGCCGTCGCCGTCGGTATCGGACGAAAGCGGATTGGTGCCAACGACGGACAACTCCTGATAATCGCTTAGCCCGTCAGCATCTGAATCCATCAGATCAGGCCGCGTGCCATGGCGAAACTCGGCAACATTGGAAAGGCCGTCCCCATCCAGATCCCGGCCCGCATCAGCGGGGTCCAGCAGGTCGAGTCCGTATCGGATCTCCCACCAGTCAGGCGTTCCATCGCCGTCCGTGTCGCTGGGGTCGGTATCGAGGACCAGCCAGGCGCCCGCGCTGGTGACCCAGCCGTCCGCATTGGTGACCACCACCGAGTAAATGCCGCGCGAGGCAGCCTGAACGTCCGTCAGTCTGAGAGACATCGAGTTGGCCCCTGGGATGTCGGCGGAATTGAATCGCCATTGGTAATGACGCGGGAACGCAGCGCTCACCAACACCGTGAAGGTGACGTTCGCGCCGGCCGTCACCGCTTGATTCTCCGGCTGCAAGATGATGGTCGGCGGCGCGGACGCAGGTTCGGTCAGGTGCACGATTTGATTCGCCGGCAGATTGGTGCGAGCCTGAACCATCCCGGACGGCCACTCGAGGAGCAGAGTGTCGAGCGCCCGCGCGTCGCCCAGACCGAACGTCGCTTCCATGGTGCTTTGACTGGCAAAGCCGCCCCCGCCTGAGATTTCGCGCATCTGCCAAAGCCATCTGCCTTGAATGAAAGCCTTCACTCGGGCCTTGGCACCTATGACCGCCGCGTGGTTGGCCCCGCGCCGCGAGGGCTTCACCGTAATCCACGAGTTGGTGCCGCCGCGATTTCGATACAGGCGATTCGGCTGCCCGGTCCAGTTGTTGGCCACAAAGAGGTCCAGATAACCATCGTGATCGATGTCGTCCCAGCCGCACCCGTAGAAGTTGCCTCCATCGGTAACGGCGATACTGGTGGTGATCCAGGTAAAACCGCCGCCGCCGTTGTTCCGGTAAAGCAGATTCCTGCGATCGTCGGGCCGCGTCAGGAAGAGGTCAAGCCAGCCGTCGTTGTCGTAGTCCGCCCAGGCGCAGGAGAGCCCATAACCGTTGGCCATGCCCGCGCGCTCCGTGAACGTCCCGTCGGCGTTGTTGTGGTAGAGCACATTGAAGCCGCCGTCCGCGTTGGCCAGGCACAGGTCTTGGTAACCGTCATTGTTATAGTCGCCCCAGGCACAGCCGTGGC
>Ga0194113_10012459_pt1 | contig 9973 bp, 7 predicted proteins | sample TA2MahC200mmetaG_FD_146193 | JGI IMG/M metagenome (GOLD analysis project Ga0194113, IMG submission 146193) | Freshwater microbial communities from Lake Tanganyika, Tanzania - TA2015017 Mahale Deep Cast 200m | ecosystem: Environmental > Aquatic > Freshwater > Lake | place: Tanzania: Lake... | reverse complement strand
TTTTGGAAATTAATCTTCTGGAGTTTGTTTTGTCGCCCGAGTACTTTGCCTTATGCCATTGGTTCTTCTATCACCGGGATTCACTTCCGGAAGCTATTTAGCGAAGAAAAAAAGGGAAATTGATCTGTTTAGATATCTTCTGAGATATTACCAATGAGCTTATCTAAGGCCTTTTCAAATTGAGGCTGGCTTAACTTTTTGACATTCTTTGGCTTAATTTTTTCAGCAAAATTCTCTCCTTGGATAATTTTTGGTTCACCATTGAAGTAGAAACAGCGAACAAGATAAAAACTTTGGGGGTTAACTTGAGGCCAGTTGTCTTGATGGTTGTTTTTACCATTGAGTTTTTTGTTAATTCTTCTTTGCTCTCGCTTCTGATCGTGTTGATATTTTTTAAAGTTCTCTTCAGCGAATTTTATAAAATGACTACCGTGGCCATAGGGGATTTCTTTGGAATTAATCATCTTCCTATATAAAATAAATTTTAAAATTGGGCAGGGGCGACAGGATTCGAACCTGTAAACCTTCTGTTTTGGAGACAGACGCTCTGCCAATTAGAGCTACGCCCCTAAATATTTAGCAAAACTATTATATAATGCAGCCAATTCTTTTGCAATTTTATGATCGTAATAATAAATTGCGAGACATCCAGGGTAATTTTTTCTAATTCTTTTTTTAGTATTTGGTTTATGGTAGCTTTTGTTAAATTGGTTTAACGGGATTTTTGTTAAATTTGACCAAAACTTTTTTTGCTTTTTTTCGTCATGATAATCATGAAGGTGAAGAATGGCTCTAAATTTTCTTTCATCCAAATTAAAGGAATTTCTTAGTAATTTTAGAAAGGTATAAATCATGGTGGGGTCAGAATTAATGAATCTAAGATGAGTTTTTTCTGTTTTACCTCCTTCACACCAGTAAAGAAGAGCACAAAAAAGTTTATAGATACTATTGTTGAAATTAATTTTTAAGATCTCTTGTTTGGCTTTAAAAAGATGTTCTTTTAATAATTTTTCTCTTTGCGCCCTTTTTATTAATATGGTTTTATATTGACCAAGAATTTTGCGTTTTTCTAATCTTTTTTGAGCTTTCTGATTGAGATTAATATTTTGAAGCCAAACAGAAGCAGTGCTTTTAGCTATCCCGAATTTTTCAGCAATTTCTTTTAAGGAGAAACCCTTTTTACGAAGAGAAATAGCTTGATTTTTGAGTTCAATAGGGTAAGCCATTGAATAGATATAATTTAATATTCTACGGCTTACCCCTTTTTATAGCTCTAAAATTTACTTTAGTTTACTTGTCTCTTTATGTTCCGTTTGCTTGCGGCACTTTTTGCAATATTTTTTTAAGACCAACTTTTCCGGTTGATTGGTTTTATTTTTTTCACTGACATAGTTCTGTCTTTTACAAACAGTGCAGACTAAGGCAATGAGTTGTCTGGGTCCTTTTTTGGCCATATATTACTATTTTAGCAAAAGTCAAAAAAAAATACCAGCTGTTTTAAAAGAGGCGAGTGCTTATATATTAAGATATATTTTGATATTTTGTTTTACCTTTTATCTTATTCAATTTTTGTCTTGTAATATTAAATTATACTACGTCTTATAACTTGTATATTTTAAATTAATATAAATATTATTTAAATAAGCTTTTAAAGACCTACGTTTACAACTTGACATAGTCTGTTAAAAAATTATAGATTTAAATTAGGAGATAGTTTTTAGCTGTCTGAAAGACAGCTAATTGTGGTATTTAAAAAATAATGACTGTCCGAGAGAAAACTGTCCGAAAATTATTAACTTTCAGCCTGATTAGTGTCTTTTTAGTGAATCAGCTTTCTTCAGGCTTATTGGTTTTTGCCAATGATGAGGTGATCTCTTCTCCAAGTGAGGTTGCCACCGAATCTGCTGAAAGAGAATTTGATGTTCAAGCCATTCTGAACTTAATAATGAAGGAAAGTACTCCTTCTGGTCAGATAGCGACTGAGAGCGCCCAAGCTACCAATTCTTCAACCCTTTCTTTGCCGGACATCTCGACTTTAGAAACGACCCCTTCGGCATAATTGCGTTCCTTACCCAACTTACCCAAAATCAAATTAAAAAGAGAAAAACCCTCTTTAGTTAAAGGTAATCTCGCAACTGGAGAGAAATTAAAAATTAATTTGGGTGACTATCAAGCCGATGAGACAGTGATTCTTGTTTACGATTCCTCAGGCCAAGAGATTGAGTTAAAAAATGAACAGACGGAAGATGGACAAATAGCTTTTAATCTCCCCAATACTTTTCGTCCTGGTAAATATCATTTAAAGATTATTAACAAAACAACTTCAGAGGTTCTTGTTGAGCAGGATTTTACTTGGGGTGTTTTGGCGATTAACCCCAATAAGTCAATTTATCTTCCTGGAGAAACAGCCAAGTTGGCGATGGCGGTTTTGGATGAGCGGGGGATGATGGTTTGTGATGCTAATTTAACCTTAAAAATTACCAATCCTGAAGGTCAAACTAAGGAGCTTTCAACCAATGAAGGAACAATTATTGTTAATCCTGAATGTCTGATGCACAGCTACACTGAACAACCAGGTTATGAAGCTTCTTATCAGACAGATAAGGTTGGCGCTTATCAACTGGAGCTGCTAGCGGAAACCTCAAATGGCAAGTTTACCATCAATGATTCCCTTGAAGTTCGTGATTATGTTGAATTTGATATAGAAAGAACTGGTCCCACCAGAATTTATCCACCGGCAACTTACCCGGTTGAATTCAAAATAAAAGCCAACCAAGACTTTGAGGGGGTGATTGAAGAAACAGTCCCATCATCTTTTGACATCTTACCCTTGGAAGAAAATAGTCAAGAAACAGCAGATATTACTGAGATGACACTGGAGGAATTAGCCCAGGTCTTTGATCAAGGAAAAATTTTGGGTTTATCAAGTCGTTCCTATACTGATGTAGAAGAAAAAGGAGACATCAAGATTATTCGTTGGTATGCAAGTTTAAAGAGGGGTGAAGAAATAAGTTTGGGTTATCGTTTTGATGCCCCAGACATTAGCCCTCAATTTTATCTTTTAGGACCATTAAAGTTTATCAAGACTGATAATCAAGTTGTTTTCCAAGAAACAAGAAGATGGCAGATTGCGGTCGATGGTGCTTGTACCTCCAAAGCCACTGGCAACTGGAGTGCTGGGACAACTTGGAATACCGGTTGTAGTGGTGTTGGTGGTGTGCCAACTTCGGCTGATGATGTCACTATTTCTGTTAGTAATATCGTGACAGTTGATGCAGCCGCGGCCGCAAATAGCGTAACAATTGCCCAGCAAACTGGTAATAATCAACAAAATGATTTGAATATAAACTCAGGCATAACTTTGACAGTTACCAACGCCGTAACAATTCCCGCCCAAAATTATAACAAAAATTCAACTGTTGGTGTCGGTTCCGGTACTTTAAGCGCCGGTAGTATTAGCATTACTGGCGGTTCAAGAGCAAGTATTGTTTCTGCGAGCTCCGGCACCATCACGGTCACCGGCGGTATCAGCTTTAGCGGGACGGCCGCTAATGCTCAACTTACCACCACCAGTACGGCCACGATCAATCTCACTGGTACTTTAGGCTCTGGCGGAACCTTATCTATTAATTCAGGCACCACCTTGTACGCCACTGGTACCAGTGCTATCAGTGGTGCTTATACTCTTGGAGGTTTAACAGTATCCAGCGGGACAACCACTCTAGGAGCGGCGGTTACCGCCGCTGGAGCAGTCGCTGTTTCTAGTGGGGCTTATCTGACCATGGGTGACTTTGCTTTTACCGCCAGCTCCACCACTGGAATCACCGGCACTATTAATACCGCGACTGGTAGTACCGGTACCCGCACTTTTACTGGATTAGTGACCATTAATTCTGGGGGTACTTGGGACCTGTCAGGTCAAAATCCTGCGACCAGCTTTGCTGGAGGTATCACCAATAATGGCTCATCGTTTAATAATGGAACAGGGACCGCCACCTTTACTGCCTCTCAAACACTCCAGGGCTCAACTAATCTGACTTTTGGCGGCGCCGTTGTGGTAAACAGCGGGGCGACGCTGACGGTATCAAGAAATACGAGTATTGCGGGACTTACTCTTAACGCCGCCTCGATTGCCAACGGCGTTTCTATAAGCAGTGGTGTGACCCTCACCAATTCTAGTTCGACAACCATGAACGCGCCGACAGCCGCGGTTAATTCCACCCTAGCGGTTGGAGCCGGTAATTATTCCACTACAAGTATTTCAATTTCTGGGGGGGCAACCGCAAGCTATAACAGCATCTTAAGCTTGAGCTCCGGCACGATCACGGTTAGTGGAGATATTACCTGTGCAACTGCCAATACCGCCCAACAACAAATTACTTTTACAGGTGCTGGGACAATTGATGTCGCCGGAAATTTTGCTTCAGGCAGCAATGCTTGTACTCTGACCGGTGGCAGCGGAAAAGTAAAAATGACAGCTAGTACCGCTAATAAAATCCTTGGCAATTATACTACCTATTATAATGTGGAAATTGCCACCTCCAACAGTAGAGTCATCACTACTGAAGGAGCGACTACAATCACCAATAATCTGACCATAACCAGCGGCACTTTTCAAATGGCGAGTGCGACTGCCCACCAAGTTAGCGGGGCGACCTCGGTCACCGGGACAATGAACACGTCGGCAGCTGGAACATGGACATTCACCGGTGCGGTCACGGTCAACTCTGGGGGAACATGGGATCTTACCACCAGTAACCCGGCCACCAATTTTGCCGGTGGCGTCACTGTTTCCACTGGGGCGGTATCTTTTAACAACGGGACTGGCACCGCCACTTTTACTGCTTCCCAATCGCTGGCAGGGTCGGTGGCGATGACTTTTGGTGGGGCAGTAACCATCTCTGGGACAATTACTGTCCAAAATAGTAATACCTCAACGGTCACGATTACAGGAGCTTTAAATGGCACTGTGGCCGGTTCAACTTGGCAAAATAATGCTAATTCTTATTTAAAGCTCGCCTCGGCCACCACTTTTGGAACAGCAGGAACATTGACGGTGAGTGCCAATCCAAACACGGTTGAATACAACGGAGGCGACCAAACTGTCAAGGCAGTCACTTACCACCATTTGATTTTGAGTACCAGCGGCACCAAAACCATCACCAGCCTTTCAACTGTCAATGGCGATATGACTCTTTCGGGAACGGCCGTCACCACCAATAGCAATACCTTGGCGATAGCCGGAACTTTAACTGTCACCGGAACCACTTTTACCAATAATGGTACTTTGACGGTGACGACTTCTTTAACTGGGACTGGTGGTTTAACTCAAGGCTCAAGTGCTACCTTAAATCTTGGTGGAACTTGCGATATTTCCACCTTAACGGCCACCGACGGCACGAACACGGTTAATTATACCGGTTCGGGCCAGACCATCAAAAATACTACCTACGTTAACTTAACCATCAGTGGAACGATATCCACTGGTACGCAAACAGCTAGCTTTGGTGGGGCCTTTAATGTTTCGGGGGGTACCTTTACCCCCTCCGGCGGAACAATGACGATGAATAATGGGTCTTCAATTGTCAATTCTGGGACGTTAACTTTTAATAATCTGTCAGTTGGGAGTGGAGCCACCGCCACGACTTCCAACAGTTTTAATATTGGTGGTAATTTTGCCAACAGCGGTGTTTTTAACGCTTCTGCAGGAACGGTGACCTTTAGTGGTGCTGACAGTTCTACACAACAAATTTCTGGTAACTCCACTTTTTATAACTTTAACGCTTCAACAACTTCAAATACGACTGGACGAACCTTACAATTTGCCGGTAACTCAACAAATATCATTGCTGGAACCTGGGCGGTGACTGGTGCTTCTGGCAAAGTCATTACTCTTCAATCATCAGATACTAATAACTGGACGATTAATCCAACGGCTGCCAATGTGACTTATGTTAATGTTTATCGTTCAACTAATACTGGTGTGAGCTTTTGTGCCACTTATTCAACCAAAGACGCCAATTGTGTTGGTTGGAATGTGAGTGCTGGAAGCTCCTGTGGCAATCCTCCTAATTCACCCAGTGATTTGGCTCAAAAGAAAACTAATGATACGGTTTTAAACACCGGTGATTGGACCAATGAGACTTCGGTGAAATTCACCGCCACGGCTTCTGACCCAGATACCTCTGATACCCTCTATCTTTGTGTGGAGAAAGATGACATTAATACGGCTTTTAGTGATACCGAAGATTTATGTGGAACTGGGGTGGGTTATACCGGGGGTTCAGTTGAAGTGACGGTAACGATTTCAGGTATCACCGATGCCACTCAATATCATTGGCACGCCAGAGTTAAAGACGCCGCCTCTACTTATTCTTCTTGGGTTTCTTACGGGGGTAATTCCGACACTACGCCGGGGGCTGACCGTGACTTTGGTGTGGATACTTCAGCGCCAACTGGTGGCACTGTTTATGACGGCACAGAAACTGGAGTCGATAAGGATTTTAATAGCGGTTCACTATCAGAGTTATCTGGTAACTGGACGGGTTTTGACTCTTCAGTGGCTGGTTTGGATCACTATGATTACTCGATTGGGACCACCGTTGGCGGCACTGATATTAAAGCCTGGACCGATGTGGGCGTGGGGACGTCAGCGACGGCCACCGGCTTAACCTTACAAACTTCCACCCCTTATTACCTTAATGTGCGGGCGGTTGATAACGCCAGCAACACCCAGTCAGCCGTTTCCTCAGACGGCCAGATGGTTGCCCCGAGTCTGACTTTTAGTGTTTCACCTTCAAGTTTAACCTTTGCCACCGCCAACCTTTGAACTTTCGGCCAATCCTGGTGATAATTTGAACAATACGATTCGGGTGGAGAATCTAACTGAGGCGCCGATGAAGGTTGTTGTTCAAAAAAGAAACTTCACGGCTTTAGGCGAGGAAGGGGCGGTTGATTTGACTGAAGACGAGACTTCCTTTTCCTTGGCTTCCTGGATAACCGTTTCTCCTTCAGAAACAGAAATTTCCGGGAAAGGAACAGCGATCTTTGCCTTTAGCACCGCGGTTCCTTTAAACGCTGAACCAGGTGGTCATTTTGGCTCGATTATTTTTCGTTTGAAATCTCAAGGGCCTGAACAATCAGGAGCGCTTGTGGCACAAGAATTAGGGGCCTTGATTTTGTTAAGAGTGGCTGGTAAAGCCAAAGAAGGGGCTTCATTGGCCAGTTTTAGGTCCACCAAAAAAATCTGGGAAAAAGGTCCGGTGGAGTTTGAGATCCGGGTGGAAAACGAGGGCAATGTCCATCTGAAGCCAACCGGAGTCATCACCATCACCAATCTTTTTGGCCGCAAAGTGGCCAGTTTTCCGGTTGACCCCAGAAATGTGTTGCCTGGGGCGATTCGGAAAAGTTCGGCCACGTGGGATAAAAAGTTTCTTTTTGGCCGCTACACCGCCAGTTTGGCCTTAAACTACGGCAGCCAAGGCAGGGTTTTAACCGGAGCAACTGCCTTTATCGGCTTTCCTTATCGCTGGGGCGGCTTGGTTTTGTTAGGTTTGTTGATTTTAGCCTTTTTTCTCTATCGAGCGCGAAAAAGAATCAAATTGGCCTTAAAAGTTCTTTTTGGTAAAGCCAGATAAACAATGTTTAAATGTCTAAGTTTTTTTATGTTTTCCTAATTTTTTTAAGTCTTTTTCTCCTTCTTTTTTCGCGTCCTTCCTCAGCCCAAACAGATATTACCGTTTCCATTCAGGTTGGAGATACAATCATGACTTTTTCAGGGAAAACCAGTCCTTTGGCTCAGGTTTCTTTTTTGGAGAGTGGGGCTGTTTTGGGGACAACGACCGCTAATACAGCTGGTGATTTTAACAAAAGCCTTTTATTACAAAACCCTGGGTTGCACACCTACTCGGTTTTCACCACTGATACCAACGGCGATGTTAGTTCTACCGTAAATTATTCAGTTTCTTTAATCAATGGAACCGAGACAACTCTTTCGAACATCATTTTGCCGCCGACGATTAATCTTTCGGCCACAGACATTGGTCAGGGGGATACTTTTAAGATTTCCGGATTAACTGTCATTGCCTCAACCGTGACTCTTTTTATCAATGGGACCTCACATACTTACAGCACCAGTGTTGGGACCACTTCTGAGGCTGATGGGACTTGGATTTACAATTTCGGCACCGGTGGTTTGGCCATCGGCAATTATAATATCTATGCCAAAACAAATACCACTGGAGGTTATCAAAGTGAGGCAAGTGAGATTTTAAACTTTAAGATTCAAGCCGCCTTTACGCCAACTTCAGCGGCAGGAACACCAGGAGCGCCGACAACGGCCGTGGCGGTAGGCGAACCTGGTGTCACGCCGACGCCGGAGATTGAATTGCCGGCTTTATTACGTTTTTTTGACGTCGACGGTAGCGGGAGAATCGAGGTAAGTGAAATTTTTGAATCGGTGCGGATGTGGGTTGACCTTTGGCGACGGCCTTTTGTTCAGACTTGCGACTTAAATAATGACCATGTTTGTAATATTATCGACTTTTCTGTTTTAATGTATTATATTGGTTATTAGTTATTAAGATTATTCATTCATTAAGACATGGTTTTGCCAAGTATTGTTACCTTTCTTAAGATCATCGGCTTTATCATCCTTTCTTGGATTTTGGTTCATTTCTTCGCCGCCTTTGGCATTTTTGTGGCCTTTGGCTATCCGCTTTGGTGGTTCTTTTATCCTAAGTTTACCTACTGTTTTGTTTGTCGTACCAAAAAAGAGGGACAGTTTTGCCCTTTGTGTCGACAGATAAAAACTTCAGAGGAGGGGGTTTATCCGAAAAACTTCCGCTCGGTTTTTTTAAACGCCCTTTTGATTTTAGCTTTTTCCTTACTTTCTTTAGGAATCGTTTTTGTTGAAGGAAGAGTTTTTTATGATTTAGGTTTTCCACCAACCCCTAAAACCGTTTCCTTTATCATTCCTTCCAAAGGTCAGTACAAGTTAGGCGAGATTTTTCCGATGAAGATTGAAATTACGGGGATTACTAAACCAGTTAACGCTGTCCAGGCGGACGTCACCTTTGACGCCTCGCGTTTGGAGGTGGTTGATATTTCCACCGACCAGTCTTTTGCCAACATCTTTATTCAAAAAGAGCTGAATAATGACGTTGGTTTTGCCCGTTTATCAGGCGGTCTGCCCAATCCTGGGTTTTTTGCCGAAAAGGGCGTTTTCGGGACCATCTTTTTTAAGGGGAAAATGGCGGGTTTGGTTGAAGTTAGTTTCTTACCCTCTTCCTTGGTTTTGGCCAACGACGGCCGGGGAAGTAATGTCCTAAAAGACTTGGCCAAAGCCTCCTATCTTATCTTACCTGAACAAATTAGTGAGGAAGAACGAGATTTACAGGAATCGATGTTTTTAACCCAGGTTTTAGGCGCCAAAAGCGATAAGGGCGAAGTTCAGATGAAGTTTTTTAAAGAGGAAGAAGGTTTGGTTTTAGGCGCCCAAAACCAACCTGTATTACAAGCTAAAAAAGGAGTCATCTTTTGGCACGCCATTTTAAACTTCAACGAGATTATTGTGCGGGGAATTTTAACCCTCTGGGGAAAGATTTTACACCTCAAGTAAAAACCCTTCTGGAGCCTGAGTCGGGAATCGAACCCGAGACCTTTTCCTTACCAAGGAAACGCTCTACCGACTGAGCTACCCAGGCATTTTGGGTGCCGAGAGTAGGATTTGCACCTACGAAGGCTTGCGCCAGCAGTTTTACAGACTGCCCCGTTTGGCTACTTCGGTATCTCGGCTCGGTAATAATTTTAACATAAATTGGTGGTTTTAAGAAGTCTTTTTAGATCCTTAGGCGGTAGGTTTTGCGGGTGGTATAACCAGAACGCAGTTTGGCGGTGATGACCAATTTGGCGTTGGTGATGTTAGTGTGGTAACGGCAAACACCATGAGAACAGGTACCAAATAAAAGTTCAC
>Ga0194113_10012449_pt1 | contig 9977 bp, 17 predicted proteins | sample TA2MahC200mmetaG_FD_146193 | JGI IMG/M metagenome (GOLD analysis project Ga0194113, IMG submission 146193) | Freshwater microbial communities from Lake Tanganyika, Tanzania - TA2015017 Mahale Deep Cast 200m | ecosystem: Environmental > Aquatic > Freshwater > Lake | place: Tanzania: Lake... | reverse complement strand
TCATGATGATTGTGTTATATCTCTCGCATTAGGAGTTTATGCTGCTACTAAGTTCTTTTATGTAAGCCCACCACACATTAGAAGATCAAATTTTAGTAAGAATAGAGGATAAAGAGGAACCTCTACCCTTACTATCAAATTCTCCTTTACAGGCAATTGACAGTAACGTCAACCTTAGAAAGAGTCAAAAGTTTATAAAGGTTTATATATTTAAACTTATATCATTTAATGTATGGCTACAAAAAATATATTCGAAACACTCAAATTCTGGCAAAAGAAGCCTCAGATTTATGAAAAAACTACATTTGGTAGAAAGGAACGTAAGTTGTCTATTTTTGAAGAATTATCTCCTGACACTAAAAATGAAGGAAAAGGATTAGTTTCCTTTGATCCTTATAAGAATCAGTTGTTTAAAGGAGAACCTAAAGATGTTCTTGCTTGGAAGAAGTATAGGGTAGCTTATAATAACATTCCAATCGTTACTGCTGCTATAGATATTACAGCAGATCAGGCAATTCAGAATTTCTTTGTTGATGGAGGAGATCCCGAAGCAAGAGAGGAATTAGAGAGAGTTATAAAAGAAAACAATTTAGTAGATTTTTTCCATAATGTAGCTAAACAGATGCTTATTTATGGGAATGCTTTTGTAGAAGTCATTAAAGGGCCTGAAGGAATAGAAGGATTAAAGATGTTAGATCCTGTTACAATGTATGTAAACAGAGATAAATATGGTAAGTTTGAAGAAGCAGCATATATCCAGTTTAATGACTATAATCCGTTTAAAGGGATAGAGTTTCAGTTTGAAGAAATAATCCATTTTAAATGGAATGCTATAGGAAATTCTGCTTATGGAACTTCTTTATTGCATCCTTTGTTACATATCTTAGAGGTTAAGTTAGGAGTTGAGGATAATCTTGATGTGATTATTTCTCGTTATGCAGCTCCGATGATTCATGTAAAAGTTGGTTCTGATGAGAGACCAGCTAATCAAGAGGATATAGATGCTTATTCTGCTGATTTAGAAGATATACAAGCAGATACTGAATTTGTTACAAGTCATACTGTTGATATGAATGTTTTGGATAGTGGACGCAGGGCTATGGATTTAACGGCTCCATTGACTTATATTGAACATCAGGTTGTTGCAGGATTACAGATTCCTCTTTCTTTGTTAGGTAGAGGGGAAGGGACAAATAGGGCAACTGCAGAAGTTCAGTTGTCTAGTTTTGATAGGAGGATAAGAATACTCCAAAGGATAATCAAAAGAAAAGTTGAATTAGAACTATTTAAAGTGCACTTAGAGGCACTTTATGATAGAGAATTTGAAGGGCAAGATATTCCTGAACTTATGTGGGGAGATCCAGAAGAAAAACAAACCCAAGCAGAATTTGATGTAGTCATTAATCTCGTTCAAGCGGGGATAATCACCAAACAGAAAGCCAATGATCTATTACCCCCTAAGTTCAGGGAAAATTTACCAGAAATGCCATTTGTGCCTTTTGGTAAACCTACGCAGATGAGTGCTCCTGTCCCATCAGTAGATAGGGTGCAATCTGGGAAAGAAAAAAGAGATCCAAAAGTTCCAGAGAGGGAAGAGTAATATGGTAGTTTTTAAGAGTCCATTTAGTAAAAGAGTTCATTCTGTTAGACCTTATGATATGGAAGACTTTATTCTCCCTAATTCTAAAACTCAAGAAAGAAAGTCAGAAGAATTTAATATGGATGCTCTTACTAAAAGAGGTTGGAATGAAAATGCTTTTAGTTTTAGGAAAGAAGTGTTTAATGATCTGACCTTAGAAGAAGATTTTATGAGAAAGTCAGCAAGACGATTCAATAGATCTACATTAAAAGCGAGGAAATGGAGGAATTTTTAATATGGAACCTTATGAAGAATTATACGAGAAAATGACCCCAGAACAACAGGATAAAGTTAGAAGATGTGTTGATGATATGATGGCTCGTGGGGATAAGATGGAGAAAGGAAGAATGTTTGCAGTATGTACCGCTTCTGTGATGAGAGAAGAGATTGATGATATGGAGGAAAAGGAATTAACAACTTCTGCAAGAAAGGAACTTTCTGCTGGAGATTTTGCTGTTCCTGGAAAAAGAAAACTTCCGATTCATGACGAAGCTCATGTCAGGAATGCTTTAGCAAGATTTAATCAAACTAAGGATCTTACCCCAGAAGAGAGAAAAACTGCATTAAGGAAGATACTTGCAGCAGCAAGAAAGTTTGGAATAAAAGTTACTGCAGAGAGATTTAAGAAAGAAGCAGAAGAAAAAGAACAAGAAGTTAATTTATTGGAAAATCAAGAGGTATCATTTACTGAACATTTTGATTTATTGGAAGCTGCAGAACCATCAGATATGAGAATGATTAATTTTGTTGCATTACAGTCAGGGGTAAGCGGGAATAATCGAAGATATAGAAAAGAAGAGATAGAAAAGCAGGATTTGAAAGGAACCAAAATGTTTATTGATCACGTTCATGAAGCGGATAATGCAGTAGGGATTGTTAAGAAAAGTTGGATGGATGGATTAAAGCTTAAAGCAGAAGCAGAAGTGTTTAACACAGCAAAACATCCAGATTTGATACAAATGATTGAAAAAGGTTTGATAGATAGCGTAAGTATTGGTGGAAAAGGAGATGTTAAGCGTGTTAAAGAAGGGGACGCTTATATAGATGAAGTTCATAATCTCTCAATCAAAGAGATATCCTTTGTTGGTCTTGGGGGAGTTGCAGGAGCAAAGGTAACAGAAATAGCTAAAGGAGGCTAAGAAATATGGAAGAGACAATCAATTTAGAAAAACAAGAATTGATGGATGCTTTAGCTGAAGCAGAAACAGAATTGCAAAAGCTAAGAGATAATCAAAAGAAAGAGCTTGTTGAGAAATTGTCAAAACTCACAGGAAAAAAAGCTGATGAGTTGATGAAGTATGATGAAATGGCCTTAAAAGAAATGATCAGTATTGCTGAAAAGAAAGAAGAAAAGAGTAAAGGCGTTGTAGAATCATCTACCAAATTGGAAAAAGAAGAGTCTACAGACGAAGATAATAGTTTTATAGACATAGATGAAAAAGATGGCAGTATTGGTTTATCTGATGAGGGCTGGAAGAAGTTCCAAGAGAGTATGAGTCTCGATTGGATAGACAAGGTTAAATGGATACCACAAAGGATCCACACTAACAAGAAGGGGGCTAAATAAAAATGGCAAATGAAATAACTGCAATGATATCTGACGAAGGGAGAAATCTTCCATGTATTGTTGCAACTGGATCTGTTGTAGCAGGGGATGTAGTATTTGCATACCAAACATCAACAGATGATATGTTTGCAGGAACTGTGCCTGACCCAACCACATTTACAACTGGTTCAGTCGCAATTCAAAGAAATGTAATCGGAACAGGCGATGATAAAGTAGTAGGAATTGCTTTATCCGATGGAGCATCAGGAGATACTATTAGTGTAGCCACAGAAGGGTTCTTTTTAGGAATCGGTAATGCTGGTGTAACACCTGGTGAAAAGATTATAGCCAATGGGCAGAAATTTATAGACTTTAGCGATGCAGCAAGTGGGGTTCCTCATATTGTTGGTAAAGCAGTAACTGGAACTAGCGCAGCAGACAAGATATTCTTGTTTAAGTTAACATTATAGGAGGATAAAAGATGCCAAAATCGATATTAACAACAGACAATGTAGAACAAGGAAGCACAAGTGGAACTGCTAGTGCAGGGTTGACTATTCCAAAGACTCTTTATGACAGATTAATTGCTTCTGTTAGAAAGAATCTTGTTTGGAGGCCATTAGCCGCAGTTGCTATCGGACCTGGAGAAATTAAAGGTTCAAGTGTAGACGTGCCTATAGTCAAGGAAGGAGAATCAAGCTTAGAAGTATATGAAGTTGCTGAAGGAGCAGATTTGCCTACAAATGTTGTAGAATACACAGACTTAAACTTGAAACCAAAGAAATATGCAGTTAGAATTCCAATAACTTCAGAAATGCTGGAAGATGGATATTTTTCCTTACTTCAACAGAACGTGGATACCGCAGGGTATAAAATGGCTAAGAAGGTGGACAAATTAATCATCAACGCAGTAGATGCTGGAGCAGGAAATACTGTTTCTGGTGGAGCAACAATTTCCATCAATAACATAACAACTGCCATGCAATATTTGGAAGCAAGTGATTATGCTGCAACTGATATGATAATCGGGGTAGCAGTAGCAAACGACATTAGAAATATAGACACATTTGTTGAAGCAGATAAAGCAGGGATAACTGATCCAAGTCAATCCTTAATTGGTAAAATCTTTGGAATGAATGTATGGGTATCTAACAACCAAACAAGCACAACTGCTTATGTAATTGATAGAAGTCATGCATTCGTTGTAGCAGAGAAAAGAGCAATAACCATAAACCAATGGGATGACTTAGTAAGAGATAGTAGACAAGCAAGTGCGACTATGAGATTTACTGCAGGGGTCTTGAGAGCTAATTCAATAGCAAAAATAACAACAAGTTAGGAGAGTTAATCTCTCTTAATTTTTTTGTTTAGGAGGCAAAATGATAAGAATTGATGGGGATATGATTGAGGAGGATTGAATGAGACCACTTAAATTTACTCAAGGAAGCGTAACGGGGAGTGCTAGCACCCCCATCTTGACTACTTCGGCTACCCAATATGTTACGATAAAATCTGCTAACATCAATCTTGTTGATAGTGCAGTAGCAAATGCAATCTTATACGAATTTGGAACAGGATCACGAGTAATACTTCAAGCAATATGTGGGTCTGGGGCTAATCAGGCAGCATTAAATTGTGGAGATTCGGATATTTATTTAGGAACAGGATCAGATGTTTATTTAGCAACAGATTCAGCTACTGGCAAGTCTGGTGCAACAATCGTATATGAACTTAGATAGATTAACTTTTATCTAAGAGGAGAGGAAGAATGAGCGAGATAATATTAGAACTAAAAAAAGTGATAGAGAAAGTAGATAAAGAAATGAGGGACCAGGAGGTGAGGTATCGTTCGTTAAAGAATGATTATCTGGAATTAGAACGTAAATTAAGGGTAATTCATGAAAGTATTAAAGGTTTAGACAAGAAGGAATAAGATGGTTCAAATACATAGCAAAGAAGCTACTAAATGGGCGGATATAACAGGAAGTGCTTTACATACTCTGCTTGTTGGGAGTGATGGATTAACTCCTCTTGGGGCTACTGGTCAAGCGTTGGATGTTAACATTAAGTCTGGTTCTGTTTTATTGAATGCAGGGGATATAGAGATTGGGGCTGTAGAGATAAAAGATAATGATTCTGATACAAGAGTAGAAATTACTTCTAAAAATGCTATAGTAGCTCAAACATTTCCATATTTAGGACAACCAGTTTCTGGGTCTATTCTTCTTAATTGGTTAGGAGGTTCTATACTTAGCACAACTATAGAATATGATGGATTAAATACACAGGTAGGATCATATACTTTTGATGGTAATAATCTGACTAAAGTGGTGGTGAGTTCCGTATGATGCCTTCTGGGCATTTGCCTAAACATCTTGTAGAACATGAAGCATTAAGGGTTAAATCTAAGTCATCTAACGATGCAGATTATGTAAATGTTACTGGAGATAATATGACTGGATCTCTTCATGTGGCTAATGATGTGGTTGCTACGGGTTCTGTTACAATTGATAGTGATACTAATGGATTGGTGTTAGGAGCAGACCAGGATTCTGTTTTGAGATGGGATAATTCAAATACGAGAGCAGATTTAAGCACGGGGGTTAAGATAGGGGGGACTGGGACATCTGTATTCGTTGAAAGAGTAGAATTGTTAGATGAAACCTTGATATCGGATTTAAGAGTTACAGGGAGTATTACATCTGTTGATACAATCTATGGTGGGAATATTACTTCTAGTGCTATATTTTCTGGATCTTCTCTGGCTTTAAGTGGAAGTCTTGCTGTTACTGGGGATGTTATTGTCCCTACTGGAATATATAGTGGAAGTAATATGAATCTTTCAGGGAGTATAACCGTTCCTCAGGTAGTGATATCCGATGATATTACCGTAAGTGGAGAGATGAAAGGAGCTAGAATGATGCTTCCTTTCCATAGGACTTCTTTGATTACAGATGGATATTTAGGATTTGCTGCTTCAGCATTTACTTCTATTACAGGATTTACGATGCCAAGACAAGGATCTATAGTTGGGCTTAGCATGAGTACGAATGTGTCTTTCCAAGGCACTGCTGGGAGTTTTACAACTCAGGCAAGAGTAAATGATGTAGAGGTGTTATCTACGACCATTAATACAGCTGGAACTGGAAGTTATGTCTCTTATACCACTCAATCAAGAAATGTAGATGTGTTTAATGCAGGAGATATTGTCCATACCTACATAGATTTTCATAATTTTGTAGGATCTTTAGTTCCAGTATCTGCTTGTGTAGAATTACAGATGGATACCTAGGAGAAAACGAAATGATGGGTGCTACAATTAAGGTTCAGGTTAAAATTGATGGAGGGAGTGTTATTGATGATATTTATTATCCTAATGATTTTAGTAGAGGATATGAAGAAGTGGTTTCTGTTTCAGAGCAAATCACCGATGTGGAATTAAGACAATGGTTGTTGGATAATTTAGATCTAATAATTAATAAATTTAAACAGGATGGATTGATAACAGATGGTTGAGCCAACAATTAATGAATTGGTAATCACTTGGGATTGTGCAGATAGCACAAATTATATTTTAACAAATACTGAACTTGATGATACAACTAATTTAGGATTTGTAATGGATGTAGTTTCTCCTGATGATATTGATGAACTTGACGATGATGATTTTACTAATTGGGCAGATAGTTCAACATTATCACAAGACACAGCAACAAAATATTTTGGGGTTAGTAGTGGATTGGCTTCAAGTTCAGTAGTAGACATAAGTAGATTGATATTAACTAATTTAGCAGGATATACTTTTTTATGGGACTGTGTTATGTTTAAACTTAATTCATCAATAGGATATACTGATGATTGTTTAATCTTTTGGAGTAGCACAAGAGCTGAACCCTTTGCTATTGTAGCAGGATATGGAGTTAAAACTTCAGTATCAACATCAACATTTTCATATTATAATAATGTGACAGCTTCATGGACTGACACAGGAGTTGCACTTGATACTAATTGGCGTAAGATTGGAGTATATAGCGAAGATTTGGAAGCAACAATGGATTTTTGGGTTAATGGAGTTAAGATTATAAAACAAAATAGTGGTAATACAAGAGCATTTGTGGTAAGGACATCACAATCAGGTAAAACATTAAATGTGGATAGAATATGGCATAGTGATGCTGATTGTTTTATTGCAAATTCAACAGTTTTATCATCTTCTGCTCAGCCCACAAAAATTAAAAAATATCTTTCATATTCAGTTGATGATTCAATAACAGAAATGAATTTAGGAACCATTACTTATTCATTTCAAGTTAGCACAGATGGGGGAAACAATTATGGAACTAATTTTCCTGCTTATGATGATAATAATTTTCTTACTTTATCTGATGCTAATCTTAGGGATATAAATTGTGATGGTGATGGGAATGATATAATCAGATTCAAAGCAACATTTAATTCTGGTGGGGATGGTTTGCATACTCCATTATTAAGTCAAATCATAATCAATTATATTGATGAAGGAGGCATATTGAATAATGTGATTGTAAACAACGCAGTGATTCAATAGGAGGTTAAAATGCCATATGCAGTATTTAAACAGAAAGGAGCAGTGCCTGGGCTTTCCAAATATTGTGTTCAGGGATTACCTGAATTGAAAGCAGATATTGCTGTATACATAACAGAGGAACAAGAAAGAATAGCTAAACATCTGATTGGAGTTGTAACTTTTAAAGATGTTGAGCGAATAGAAGAGGCTGTAAAGAAGTTCAATGAAGAACACACTTTTGTATTGGTTAAGGAGAATAAAACCAAACAATGACTACAACTACCTATGATGATGTAAAATTCAGATTAGGGGATATTGAAGCAAACCTTGGAACTGGAAGTGATGCTATTATAGCTAATGCTATTTCTGGAGCTTATCCAGAAGTTTTGGTAGCTACGGGTAGTTCTACAGATGATTTAGTTAGATATGCTGTTGCTAATTTAGCTGCTGTGTCTATAGTAACCAGCTTTTTAGGAAGAGATGATCAATCTGTTAGCAATATCAGGGATACTATGGTTACTGAGTTAAAACAGACAGCAGATAGACAGATAAAGGCTATCGGTTGGAAGACTAAGTATCGCAAGGCAAATCCATAAAGGTTTAAATATTCAATCAACCTGAAATGAATGTTCAAGTAAGAACAACTCTATGGGAGAAACCAAATGACTGCTATCAGAAATGATAATGTTATGCAAGATAGTTATAGCCTGTTCTATAACATTTTGACAAATCGTTTAACAGATACTGCCTCTACAGCAAGAGCAGGTTCTGATTTTATATTCTCTGCATGGCCCAATAGAGGCCAAGATGATGATACTAAAGGAAGAGCTAAATGGGTAGGTTATCCTATTGTTGTCTTAACTACTAATGTAGATAGAGGCACTAACTTTACTCTTAAAGGAAGTATGAGGGATTGGGATTTAGGAGTTACTATAGAAGTTTATAATAAATCTCAAGCTAAAGCTGATCAGATGATGGATCAGGTATTAAAGTTATTAAATGATAATCAGTTTAACATAGAAGGATCTGGATTAAATACGTTTAGGATTGAATCTATGACTAATATGGACTTTACTGATCCTGGTGGAGCTTTAGTCCATCAGAAGACATTAGATGCAAGATATAGTTTTAGGAGGGTAAATTAATGGCAAGAAATCCTTTATCGATAAAAGTAATAGGAGCAACCACAACTGCTAACTATCTTCGTAAGGTAGCCATAAAATTACCTAAAAGTGCAAGAGATTATATGTCTCGTAGAATAGCTGAGAGGGCTGCTAGAACTGCAAGAGGAATCTTGAGTAAGGCACCTTATAAGGATCGTAGAGGAGGATTACTAGCTAGAAATATTAGGGTCTTTCCTACAAATAAAGGATGGTATATGATTGCTTCAGCAATGGATGATTATGGATATGATTATGCTATTGCAGTTGCAAGGGGGACCAATCCACCTAAGGTTATAAATAATATTCCGAATAATCCGATGTGGAGAGGAAGAATGCATCCAGGAGCCCATAGTACAGGGCCTAAAAGAACCCTTAATTTTGATATAAGGGCTAAAGAAGCTGCTGTGATGGCTATGCCTGGGATTATAGAAACTGAATTGATAAAGACATTAAAATAGGAGGAAGAAAATGTCAATGCCACAGATAATATATGGAACAAGAGCAATAGTAGCAATCCAACCAAGTGGTGGAGGAGCTTCTACTAGTGCATATAGAATGGAAGCCTCTATAACAGAGGTTAGTATGAGTGGTGGAGAAAGAAGTGTTGAAGAAATCAAGACACTTGGAAATAATGAAATACTTAGACAGAATCCACAAGAACCAATGGAAGTTGAGTTAACATGCCTAAAGACAGATACAAGATTATGGGAAGCTGTTGCTGGAGGTTCAGATACTCAATATAAATGGACTGCTGGATCAATGCCTTTCATAGTTGATGGAGACGATTCAAGAAGAATATGGAGAGTCTGGGTAGAATCTAGCGGAGAGAATGCTGATGATTGGGCATTAAGGATGTTATGGAATGATGCTTATGGAGTGAATGTAGAGAAAAGCGTAGACGCAGAAGGTTACATAGAAGAGACAGTCTCTTTTAGATGTTCAGCAGGTAACTATAAGGAAGAATTTACAGGAAGCTACACAACAAAGCCATTATCTACCTTACCATCTTACTAGAAGCGTGTTTAAACGCTTATATGATGGGGTAGAATCAATTATCTTTGTTGGGGGGTACATTTATACCCC
>Ga0194113_10012448_pt1 | contig 9978 bp, 9 predicted proteins | sample TA2MahC200mmetaG_FD_146193 | JGI IMG/M metagenome (GOLD analysis project Ga0194113, IMG submission 146193) | Freshwater microbial communities from Lake Tanganyika, Tanzania - TA2015017 Mahale Deep Cast 200m | ecosystem: Environmental > Aquatic > Freshwater > Lake | place: Tanzania: Lake... | reverse complement strand
GCCTCCTTCAACGCCAGCCTCGATCCCTTCAAGGAGGAGATCGTCTACAAGAAGTACTACAACATCGGCATCGCCGTCGACACGGGCCGCGGCCTGATCGTGCCGGTGGTCTGCTGCACCGACTGCAAGAGCATCACCGACATCGCCCGCGACATCGAGGGCCTGGCCGCGCGGGCCCGCGAGGGCAAGCTGGCCGTCGAGGAGCTGCGCGGCGGGACCTTCACGATCACCAATGTGGGTCCCCTGGGGGGCACGGCGCTGATCCCGACGATCAACTACCCCGAGGTGGCCATTCTCGGCATGGGCCGCGTGCAGGAGAAGCCGGTCGTCCGCGACGGCCAGATCGTCGTCCGCAGGATGCTGCCGTTGACGCTCGCCTTCGACCATCGCGTGGCCGACGGCGCCGACGCGGCGCGCTTCGTCACCGAGATGATCCGCCACCTGGCCGACCCGCACCTGCTCCTGCTGGAGGCCTGACCGAGGGGGGGGCCGCCGCGGCTCCGGCCGCGGGGAGGCGGCCGCCCGGCCGCTCGTGCGCGCTGCCGCGGGCGGCGCATCAGGGAGGGGGAAGCAGCCGATGGTCATGGGCAGTCTCAAGCAGGAGACCGAAGTCGTCGTCATCGGCGCGGGACCGGGCGGCTACGTCGCGGCGATGCGCGCGGCGGACCTCGGCCGCGAGGTGCTGCTGGTCGAGGAGCGCGAGCGCCCGGGAGGAGTCTGCCTGCTCGAGGGCTGCATTCCCTCCAAGGCGCTGATCGGCGCGGTGGAGATCGTCGACGCGGCCCGGCGGGCCCGGGGGATGGGCATCGCCTTCGGCGAGGCGGCCGTCGACCTGGACGCGCTGCGCGCCTTCACCGCCGATGTCGTCGCCAAGCTCTCGGGCGGCGTCGCCCACCTGCTGCAGCGCCGCGGGGTGGAGCTCGTCCATGGCCGCGCGCGCTTCACCGGCCCGCACACGCTGTCCCTCGAGGGGGGCGGGACGATCGAGTTCCGCCGCTGCATCATCGCCACCGGCTCGCGCATCAACCTGCTGCCGCCCGCCTACGAGAAGCCGGTCTGGTCCTCGGCCGAGGCCCTGCAGCTGCCCTCGCTGCCGGAGACGCTGCTCGTCGTCGGCGGGGGCTACATCGGCATGGAGATGGGTCTCGTCTACTCGGGGCTCGGCTCGCGCGTGAGCCTCTGCGAGTTCCATCCCCGGCTGCTCATGGGCGCCGACACCGACCTGGTCGAGATCATGGTCCGCGACGCGCGGCGGCGCTTCGACGAGATCCTGCTCGAGTCGCGCGTCGTCGGCGTCGAGCAGACCGGCGCCGGCTTCGCCGTCGAGATCGAGAGCGCCGGCCGGACGCAGAAGCAGGAGTACGCGCAGATCCTCGTGGCCATCGGCCGGAAGCCCAACACCGAGAGTATCGGTCTGGAGGCGATCGGCCTGGCGGTCGACGCGCGCGGGCACATCCCCGTCGACGAGGCGATGCGCACGGCGATCCCCCACATCCAGGCGATCGGCGACGCCGCCCAGGGGCCGATGCTCGCCCACAAGGCGACGCGCGAGGGCAAGGTGGCCGCCGAGGTGATCGCCGGCCACCCCGCCGCCTTCGACAACCGCGCCATCCCCGCGGTCGTCTTCACCGATCCGGAGATCGCCTGGGCGGGACTGACCGAGCGCGAGGCGGAGGCGAAGGGCATCCCGGTCAAGGTGGGTCGCTTCCCGCTGCGCGCGCTCGGCCGCGCGCGGGCGATGGGGCGCATGGAAGGGCTGACCAAGGTCCTCTCGAATCCCGAGACGGGGCAGATCGTCGGCGTCGGCATCGTCGGCCCGCACGCCTCCGAGCTGATCGCCGAGGCGACGCTGGCGATCGAGATGGGCGCCACGATCGAGGATCTGGCGGCGACGATCCATCCCCACCCGACGCTCTCCGAGTCGCTGATGGAGGCGGCCGAGACGGCGGCGGGCACGGGGGTCCACCTGCCGCCGGCGAAGAAGGCCTAGCGGCGGGCCGGGTGAAGCCGTGACGCCGGGCCGGCAAGGCGGCGCGACCGCGGCGGGCGCAGAGAGTGCGCCCGCCCGGGAAGCCCGGGATCGGGGCGACGAGCTCCTCTGCGCGCGCGCGCGAGGCGATGCGCCGGACGGCGGCCCGCGGGCGGCGTGCCCGGACCACCTCCCCTATGACCGGGACGACGACCTCCTCGCCCCCTTCGCCCCCGGCGAGGCCCCGCGCGCGCGGCTCTACCGCCCGCTCGCGCCCGCCATCGTCCTCGGCCGCGCCAGCCGCCCCGAGCGCGAGCTCCATGTCGAGGCCTGCCTCGCGGACGCGATCCCCCTCTACCGCAGGCGCGGCGGGGGCTGCGCGGTCCTGCTCGACCCGGGCTGCCTGGTGCTCTCCCTCGCGCTGCCCCTCCCCGGTCTCGGCGGGATCCACGAAGCCTACGACCGCATCACGAGCTGGCTCATCGAGGGGCTCGCCGATCTCGGCATCTGGGGCGTCCGCCGCCGGGACGCCTGCGACCTCGCCCTGGGCGATCGCAAGATCGGCGGCGCCTGCATCTATCGCCGCTCCGGCCTCCTCCACTACGCGGCGGCGCTCCTCGAGCAGCCCCGCGTCGACCGGATGGAACGCTACCTGCAGCACCCGCCGCGCGAGCCCCGCTACCGTCGCGGCAGGACGCACCGGGAGTTCGTCGGCCGCCTGGGCCCGCTCGGGCCCCTGGAGCGGATCCGGGAGGCGCTCGCTCCGGCAACACTCTTCCGAACAGGGCGTTGACCTAGGCGCGTCCTCTATCACTTACATACTGCGAGATAGTAGATCGAAAGCCCGCCGACTTCGGACGCGTACCTGTTCGCGGAGATGTCCGCGCGGCCCGGACCCGCGGCGGGGTGCGCGGACGAATTCTCTGGGATGCGGCGCAATTGCCTGTGCTATAGTGAATCTGGTCGCGGGTAGCTTGTGAGTCGCAGTGTGCGTGGAGACCCGTTCCGTACGACTTGAGACCCGCGATGGGCGGGCCTTCCCCTGTGCGCACGCTTCGCGGTGACGGTTCCATCGACGCGGTGACGACGGACGTGCAGTCGAACATGCCAGAGCTGGGCGCGGCTCGAGCGCACCGGGAGTTGGGCGACCTCCTCGTCCGCGACGGAGTCATCTCCGCCGCGCAGCTTACCCAGGCCCTCCGCGAGCAGGAGGGCACGCGCGAGCGGCTGGGCGAGATCCTCCTGCGCCTCGACTTCCTCACCGACGAGACGCTCGCCGACGCGCTCGCCCGCCAACTCGGCCACCGTCGCTACGACCCCGACCGGGACGCCGCCGAGCCCCCGGGACTGGAGCTGATCCCGGTCGAGCTGGCCCGCCGCCACGCCCTCCTGCCCCTGCGCCTGGAGGCGCGGACGCTCACGGTGGCCATGGCCGATCCGCTGGACGTCGAGGCGCGCGACCGCCTGCAGCGCATGGCCGGCGGCGCCCAGCGCGAGCTGGAGATCCTCGTCGGCCCCGCCGCGGCGATCGAGAAGGCCCGGGAGGCGGCCTATGCCCGCGTCGAGGACCGGCGCAACGTCAGCCAGCTGATCAGCAGCGTGGTTGACGAGATGGGGCGCGTGCCGGGTGAGGGCGAGCCGGACGAGGACGAGACGCAGCGGCGCGCCGAGGACGCCGGCGTCGTCCGCCTCGTCGACCAGGTCATCGCCCAGGCGCTGCAGGAAAGAGCCACCGACATCCACATCGAGCCGCTCGAGCGAGGGCTCGTCATCCGCTACCGCGTCGACGGCCTGCTCTACGACGCGCTGACGCCGCCGCAGGCGGTCTACCTGGGCACCATCAGCCGCGTCAAGATCCTGGCCAACATGGACATCGCCGAGCGCCGCGCCGCTCAGGACGGCCGCTTCACCTACCGGCGCAACGGCGACGAGGTCGACGTGCGCGTCTCGGCGATCCCGACCATCCATGGCCAGAAGCTCGTCCTGCGCCTGCTCGACAAGACCCACTTCAACTTCTCCCTGCGCGACCTCGGCTTCTCCGAGGAGGACTATCGCTCCTTCCTGAAGGCGATCCACCACCCTCACGGCATGGTCCTGCTCTCCGGGCCGACCGGATCGGGCAAGACGACGACGCTCTACGCCGCGCTGCTCGAGCTGCGCACCGAGGCGATCAACATCACCACCGTCGAGGACCCGGTCGAGTACCAGATCCCCCGCCTCAACCAGGTCCAGGTGAACGAGCGCAAGCAGGTGACCTTCGCCCGGGCGCTGCGCTCCTTCCTGCGCCAGGACCCCGACGTCATCATGGTCGGCGAGGTGCGCGACAACGACACGGCCGAGATGGCCGTGCGCGCCGCCCTGACCGGCCACCTGGTCTTCAGCACCATCCATGCCAACGACGCGCCGAGCACGGCCACCCGCCTGGTCTCGATGGGCGTCGAGCCCTTCATGGCCGCCAGCGCGTTGACGATCGTCGCCGCCCAGCGGCTCGTCAGGCGCACCTGCGGCCACTGCGCCCGGGAGTACCGTCCGGCCGACGAGCTGCTACTGGCCCTGGGCCTGCCCGCGGACGCGGATCCGCCGACGCCCTACAGGCGGGGGACCGGCTGCGCTGTCTGCCGGGGAAGGGGATTCCTGGGCCGGATCGCGATCGTCGAACGGATGGCGATGACTCCGGGGTTGCGCCAGCTGGTGGCCGACAACCGACCGGCGGGCGAGATCCGCCGCCTGGCGATCCAGCAGGGGATGAGCACCCTGCGCGACAGCGGGCTCGAGAAGGCGCGCCAGGGAGTGACGACGGTGGAGGAGGTCCTGCGCGTCTGCATGAGCGACGAGTAGCCGGCGGATGAGGAGGAGTCCGTGGGGCAGTACGCCTACGTGGCCAAGGGCAAGGCGGGCGAGGAACTGAGCGGCTTCCTGGCCGCGACCGACGCCGACGAGGCGATCCGGCGCCTGCACGCCCAGGGGTTGGTCGTCCTGCACGTGGCCGAGGGCCGCCAGGCGCAGGGCTCGGCGCTGCGCAGGACGCTGGGCGCGCTCGCCTTCGGCCGCGTCGGCTCCCGCGACCTGGCCCTCTTCAGCCGGCAGTTCGCGACGGTGCTCCAGGCGGGGATCCCGCTCGTGCGCGCGCTGCGGGGGCTCGCCGCCGACACCTCGAGCCGGCTGCTGGCGCGCGCGCTGCGCGACGTCGCCGAGCGCATCTCCCGGGGCGAGAGCCTGGCCGACGCGCTGGCCGCCCACCCCGAGGCCTTCAGCCGCATGTTCGTCAGCATGGTCCAGGCCGGCGAGCGCGCCGGGACGCTCGACGAGATCGCCGAGCAGTTGGCCCTCTACCTGGAGAAGGTCGACGTCATCAAGACCAAGGTGCGCTCGGCGGTCGCCTACCCCCTCTTCGTGCTCGGCTTCGCGCTGCTGGCCACCGGCTTCCTGCTCTTCGTCATCGTGCCGACTTTTGCCGAGATCTACAGCGACCTGGGGCAGGACCTGCCGGCCATGACGAGGGCCGTCGTCGCCGCCTCCGACGCGGTGCGGGGCCATCTCGCGCTCAGTCTCGCCATCTTCGTCGCCGCGGTCGCCGGAATCGGGCTGCTGGCGCGCACCGCGGCGGGTAGCCGCGCGCGCGACGCGCTGGTCCTGCGGATCCCGATCATCGGCCCGCTGGTGCGCAAGTCGGTCATGAGCCGCTTCGCCCGCACTCTGGGGATCCTGGCCCGCAGCGGCATCCCGCTGCTCGAGGCGCTCGAACTGGTGCGCAGCGCCGCGGGCAATGCCGTCGTCGCCCGCGGCGTCGAGGAGGCGCGGGAGCTCGTGCGCGCCGGGCACGGGATCACCGAGTCGTTCCGCGCCACCGGCCGATTCCCGGAGATGGTCCTCCAGCTCATGGCCACCGGCGAGGAGTCGGGCGAGCTGGACGACATGCTCATCAAGGCGGCCGACTTCTACGACCGCCAGGTCGAGGCCATGGTCCACGCGCTGGCGTCGCTCATCGAGCCGCTGATGATCGTCTGCGTCGGCGCGCTGATCGGCGCCGTCGTCGTCAGCATGTTCCTGCCCATCTTCCACATGGGCGAAGCGGTGATGAGGGGGGGATACGACTTCTAGCGCCGGGGCGCTGGAGGCAAAGACAAGGCGCGCGGTCCCGACCCGGACGGGTCCGTTGGGGCGGGTGGAGATCCGGGAGAACTGCACTGCGCAGAGGAGGTTGCGATGCACAGGTTCCGTCGCCGGCCGAAGGCCAAGGGGTTCACCATGATCGAGCTGATGGTCGTGGTCGTGATCGTGGGCGTGCTGGCCGCGATCGCCATCCCGCTCTACGGCAAGTACATCAAGAACGCGCGCCTGACCGAGGCGACCGGAAGGATCGGCGAGGTCATCACCGCCGCCAAGGCCTGGGCGCAGGAGAACCAGAACGCCTCAGGAGTGCCGATCTGGCCGAGCGGCGCGGGCGGGATCGTGGACCTCTCGGCCACGGAGAACTTCACCTACGCCTTCACCGCCGGGGCCGGAGGCAACGCCAACACGACCGCGCTGACGACCACCGCCACCGGCATCGCCGGCTCCAGGATGGCGGGGGTCACCGTGGCCGTGACCGTCAACAACATCAACGCCAACGGCGGCGCCCCGGTGGTCACCGGGCTCTAGGCGGCGGCGGGCGCCGCGCCGGTGGCGCCCGCGGTCGCGCACCCGAGGCGCGAGTCGGCACCGGGACCGGCCGCGAGCCGGCCCCGGGCCCCGCCGGCGCCAAGGAGCAGGCGCATGCGACGATCTCGGCATCCGCGGGCGCGCCGCGGCGAACGGGGCTTCTCGCTGCTGGAGGTCCTGGTCGCGGCCTTTCTCCTGCTGATCGTCTTCTTCGGCCTCGCCCAGTTCTACATGCGCGGGCGGCGGCAGATGATGTACGAGGAGGACCGTCGCCGGGCCACGGCGGTGGCCCAGGCGCGGCTCGACGGCATCCGTCGCGAGTACAGCTACGACCGGCTCTCGGTGATGGACGGCACCGGGCTCACGCCCACCGACACGACCTACACGGTGGACAGCCGCCGCTTCACCGTCGCGCACGTCGTCACCAAGGGCGTGCCCGAGACCGAAGCGACGACCTTCCGGATCACGGTCACCTGGCGGGCGGCGGTCGGCGCGGCACAGGTCACCCGGTCCCACGTGACGACGACCATCTATGGGCGGGGACTGCCATGAGCGCTTCCTCCGCGCGGTCGGGCGTCACGCTCGTCGAGCTGGTCATCGGCCTCTTTCTGGCCATGGCGGTGGTCCTGGCGATGGGCCGGCTGATCCTCGTCAATCAGCGCCAGTGGCAGCTGGGCCGCGACAAGGCCGTGCTGCAGCAGAACCTGACCGAGACCCTCGAGTGGCTCGCCCGGGCGGTCCGCGCGGCCGACTCGCTGGCCGTCGTCAGCGCGACGGAGTTCGCCACCTACGAAGACGGCGCGGAGATTCACCGCTTCGCCCTCGTCGCCGCCGGCGGCGAGAACCGCCTGCGGCGCGACGGCCTGGATCTCGTCGACCGGCGCTGCACCGCCTTCCAGGTCACGCCGAACGAGGACACGACCTCGCTGATCCTGAGGCTCGAGCTCGAGGACGGGGCCGCAAGCCGGATGACGCTGATGACCGTGGCCACGCCGCGCAATCGGTCGTTCGAGTTCTAGGAGGAGGAGGGGCCGTGACCCGGATGCGCATCCACCTCCCTGCCGGCCGGCGGGGATACGCCCTCCTGTCGGTGACCCTCTTCATCCTCGTCGTCCTCGCCGCCGGCAGCAGCTTCTTCGCCCTCTCCTCCGGCGAGACGCGGCAGGCCCTCTACCGGCAGCTCTCGCACGAGGCTTTCTACCTCGCCGACGGGGCGATCGAGAGGGCGCGGGCGAAGTTCATCGAAGACCGCGCCTGGCGGGCGGGCTGGGGCGGCGTGGCGGCCGGCCGCGGCACCTACGACCTGACGGTGGCCGACACGGTGTTCATCGGCCACGCCGACTGCGTCCGCCTCGTGGCCACCGGACACGTGCACAACGCCCACCGGCGCATCGAGGTGATCGCTCGGGTCCCACCCACCGCCCTCGGCCTGACCGCGCTGATCATGGGCGACGCCTACGTCAACGGGAACCTCTGCCTGGAAGGCTCCGCGCACATCAACGGGGTCATCGCCGGGGAGAACCACATCCAGTGCGACGGATCCCACACCATGGGCTTCACGATCACGCCCCCGGCCATCTTCACCGACCCGGTCCACTTCCCGGATGCGACCTACTACTACGTCAAGGGCACCCGGGTCGGCGGGGTCTACCAGGCACGCATCTTCGACGCGGCCATGACCGACATCACCGCGCTGCTCGGCGACAACCTGGCGTCCGTCACCAGCTATCACGTCGCCTCAGCCACATTCACCTTCAGCTTCGACACCGCCGCGCGCATCGCCCACTACTTCGACGACGCCACGGGGATCTTCCGCCGCGCCGCCGGCGACGCATCGGTCGTCGTCAACTTCGGCGAGGAGCCGCTCTACAATCCCTCCCTGGCGGTCAGCGCGGTCGTCTTCGACGGCTCCTCGGGCTCCACGGTGCACGCGACGATCGTCAACTCGCGCTTCATCGGCGCGGCCGACTCGCAGCGCGTCGACACGAACTTCTGGAAGGGCGCGATCGCGACGGTCAAGCAGGTGACCTTCGAGCCGTACGGCGGGATCGCCATGATCACCGGCGACTTCCAGAAGCAGGGCGGCTCCCAGGTGCGCATGGGCACTCCCGCCTGGCCGGCCATGGTCTACGTGACCAAGGACGTCGAGGCGATCAACTCCAACTTCGAGCTCTACGGATCGATCATCTGCCTGGGCGACTGGTACAACGCCGGCGGTCCCAACATCACCTTCGACGGGGGCTACATCCCGAACCTGCCCGCCTACCTGTATGACGACTGGCAGAGCGGGGTGACCGGCACGCTGAAGATTCTGCGCTGGCGGGAAACGACGGCAGCTTTGTGAGCGGATGACCGCCGGGCGAACGGAGGAGGCGTGGCCGGTTCGACGATGACGCGCACGGGGATCGACCTCGGCACGGCGAGCGTCAAGCTCGTCCGGGCGGTCGGCGCCGCGCGCGTCGAGGTGATCACCCACGCGGGCCTGGAGGAGTGGGACCGCGTCCCGAGTGGGGAGCGCGTCGCGGCCGCGGCGGGTGCGCTGCGCCGGCTGCTCCGGCGCCTGGGCCTGCGCCGCGGCCAGCTCGGCCGCGTCGCCGTCGCCGCCGGCGGCCACGAGGTCAGCCTGCGCGAGGTGCTCCTGCCGCCGCTCACCGCCGAGGAGCTGCGCCGCGCGCTGCCCTACGAGGCGCGCAAGCACCTCGACCTGGAGGGCATGACCGAACCGGTCCTCGACGCCCAGATCCTCGACCCCTCCCTGGAGGCGCCGAACGGCGAGGGGCCGCGCATGAGGGTCCTGCTCGCCGCCGCGCCGGCCGCCGCCCGCGACTTCGCCCTCGCCGTCCTCGACGAGCTGGGCATCGACCCGCACGTGGTCGACGTCGAGCCGCTCGCCGCGCTCAACGAGCTCCTCGCCCGCGCCCCGGAGAGGACCGGCGCCGGCGCCGAGGCGCTGGCGCTGCTCGACATCGGCGCCGCGCACACCGCGCTGCACGTTGCCGGGCGCCGGGGAGGGGTCCTCAGCCGGCGCGTCGGCGACGGAGTCGGCGCCTGCGGCGAGGACGGCGCCGCGGATCGCTTCGCCGCCATGGTCGACCGGGTCCGCGAGACGCTGACCTTCTTCCGCGGCCGCCACCGCCGGGAGATCGCCGGCGTCTTCCTGGCGGGCGGCGGCGCGCTGCGCGAGGGCTGCGCCGAGTCGCTCGGCCGGGCGCTGGGGCGCGAGGTGGCGCCGCTCGATCCGCTCGCCGATCTGGGCCGGGAGGCTCGCGGGGCGCGGCAGGCGGCCGCCGGCGGCCCGCGATACGTCACCGCCTGCGGGCTGTGCCGCTGGTGGGATGAAGACGATGTATAGGGTCAACCTCTACCGG
>Ga0194113_10012447_pt1 | contig 9979 bp, 9 predicted proteins | sample TA2MahC200mmetaG_FD_146193 | JGI IMG/M metagenome (GOLD analysis project Ga0194113, IMG submission 146193) | Freshwater microbial communities from Lake Tanganyika, Tanzania - TA2015017 Mahale Deep Cast 200m | ecosystem: Environmental > Aquatic > Freshwater > Lake | place: Tanzania: Lake... | reverse complement strand
GTTCTTCTTCCATCAGTTCTTCTAGTTCTAGTAGCAGTAGTTCCAGCTCTTCTAGTTCTAGTAGCAGTAGTTCCAGCTCTTCCAGCAGTTCTTCTAGTTCTAGTAGTAGTAGTTCCAGCTCTTCCAGCAGTTCCTCCACTTCTACTTCCAGCAGCACTTCTTCCACAACTTCCAGTACTTCCAGCAGTAGTTCCACCACTGGTTGTGTTTTCCACACCATTTGGAGTGAAAACCCCAACGACCCCACCGTACTGCCTGGCGGAGTAAACATGGAACAGATAGTCGGCTCAAACTCCTGCAGTGGAACGGCTTCCATAAGCGACTACTTGGGTTGTGTTAATGCAGAAAGTTACTGGCCTTGCGTTGGCGTTGGACCGTTTTGGAGTTGCAGTGTGGACGTCCCCACTGCTCCAGGGCTTTACGGCTACTTCGGCTGTGTGGACTTGAACTGGGACAACGATTACAGCGATTCGGGCGAGCAAAGCAACAAAGAATTTGTCAGAGTTCCAACCACAACCACCACCTGTCCCTGTCCAGACTGGTGCACTCCCGAAGCAAACTGCCACTGCGGTTAGCTCGTATATCCGATTTTTCCTATAGGATGCAAGCACGCGAAGACGACGCCTTGCACTAACCGCAAAAGATGTTTCTGTCTTTAATGCCATATCAGCCAATAGCGTTTTTTTACCTTGTTTGTTTAATGTTTAAGGGAGAGGTGTTTTTGTTGTGTCTAAGTTTGGTTTAAACGAAAATCTGAGGAAGATTTTGGATGCGCCCTATCCTTTTGACGTTGTTGACGGCAACAAGAAGAAGGCTGAGGCCAGGTTTGGTAGGGGTTTTATCATAGACTTCGGCATTGGCGACCCCACTGACCCGACTCCTGAGGTTGTGAGGAACGCCTGCAGGAGGGCTGTTGAGGAAACCCAGAATTTGGGTTATCCGAATGTGTTGGGTTGCGGTGAATTTTTGAGCGCGGTTAGGCACTACATGAAAAAAAGATTCAACGTAAACCTCAACCAAAATGAAATAATCCCCACCTACGGCGCAAAATACACATCATTCCAACTGCCAAGCTACTTCCTAAACCCCAACAGAGGAGAAGTCACCCTAATACCCAACCCAGGCTATCCCCCTTATTCAGACGGAACAACACTCGCAGGCGGAATACCCTACTACCTGAACATGCTGGAAGAAAACGACTTCCAGCCAAACTTCGATTCAATACCCCAACAAGTCTTGAAGAAAGCCAGAATACTATACCTCAACTCGCCGCACAGTCCGACTGGAAAAATAATCTCCAAAGAAAAAATGAGAGAAGCGGTAGACTTGTGCAAAGACAACAACATCCTCCTGGTTTCAGATGAATGCTACTCAGACCTATACTACGAAAAAAAACCCATGAGCATATTTGAAATAAAGGAGGCCGAGACGTGCTCCATAGTGTTAAACTCGTTGTCAAAGAGGAGCATGATGACAGGCTACGCAGTCGGCTTCCTGGCGTCAAAAAACCCGAATTTGCTTAAACCTTACACGTCAATACAGAGAAAAAGCATACAGGGTGTTGCAAACATAATACAGCATGCCGCTGCAGCAGCCTTCATGGACGAAAAACATCCAGAAGAGATGAGGAAAATCTACAAGCAGAGAAGAGATGCGTTAATCCCAGCCTTGGAGAAAATTGGCTGCAAAGTCAAAAAGCCAGAAGGCACGTTCTTCGTCTGGGCCAAGGTTCCTGAAAAAACCACCCCCCTAAAGTTTTCAGAAAAACTGCTGCTGGAAAAAGGCATCAACTGCGTTCCAGGAAACTTGATAAGCAAAACCCAAGACAAGATTAATCCCGGAGAAAGATACGTAAGATTTGCTTTAGTGCCTTCTTTGGAAAAAACAGTTGAGGCGGTAAATAGGCTGAAATAAAGTCGTATAGTGCATTAGGGGATTGAGCGCAGCGAAATCCCCTTATCCGCTTTGATGATCAACCTTTCTGAAGGTTGATAAACTGCGTTCCAGGAAACCTGATAAGCAAAACCCAAGACAAAATAAACCCTGGAGACAAGTATGTGAGATTTGCATTAGTTCCAACCTTGGAAAAAACAATGGAAGCAGTAAAAAGACTTTTGAAATAATCTTAAGGGTTTTCAAGTTTCCACGGGTTTTCCCCTGTTGGGGATCCCCCGATGGGGACAAGTTTTCACGGGTTTTCAGTATTCAGTTTTCAAGTTTCCACGGTTTCCAAGTTTCCAAAACCTGGAAACCACAAAGCAAAACCCGCCAAAACCACAAAACAAAACCGAATTATTTCCCCTGCGGCTGCATGACTGAAATTATGGCATCAGCAAACTCTTCAGAGTTGGCAGGCCCTTCAGCAGTGACAATCTTGCCGTCCACCACAACACCCTTTTTGACATACTCAGCGCCGTTCCACTGCAGCAGCCTGATGCTCTCTCCTGAAGGAGACACTGTTGCCATCTTTCCCTTCAAGATTCCTGCCTTAGCGAGAACCACGCTTGAAAAGCATATGGCAGCAATAGTCTTGTTCTTCTTGCTGGCCTCGTTTACTATGCTAATAACCTTGCTATTACTCCAAAGGTATTCCTTGCTCCCAGAGCCTCCAACCAAAACCACTGCGTCGTAGTCGTCCACCTTCACTTGGTCTAAAGTCAAGTCCGGGGTTACAACCTTGCCCAGCATTCCGGTGTAAGGGCCTGAAGTAGGCCCGGTGACGTGGACTGTTATCCCAGCCCTCTCCAGTTTTAAGGCTGGGGTCCTGTATTCCTCATCCCTGAAGTTTTTGGGCGCTAAGACCATCAATGCCTTCATGATATCACCATAGCAGCCATAGGCCATTATTTGGCAGGCCAGTTTGGCAGGCCGATACTTGGGTGAAAGTATTAGGATACACCCCTATATAACGATATCGATTCCAAAAAATCTGGAAACAGGTCTTAGGAACGCTGTTTTTCTAGGCCATATTCGGTCGATGGCAACATGCCTGCTACAGCCCTCTCGAAGAAAAATGCTGATATGGAAGCCCTTTTGTAGGGGGCACCTGCCCCTAGAACTTTTAAACCAGCCTGATGCTGTCTAAATTCCTTGGCACAGTGGAATCCAGCCTGAACATGTCCCTGAAGGTGTGGGAAAGGTTTTCAGACTTGTTTGGTTCCCCGTGAACTATCAAAGCCCTCTTCGGCTTGGGGTGTATCTTCTTCGCATAACCCAATAGCTGTTTCCTGTCTGCGTGTCCGGAAAAGCCGTCTATAGTCTGGACATTCATTCTCACATTCAGCATCTTTGTCCTCCCGTCGTCGTCTACTGTAACCTGGCTCAAACCGTTTTGCAATCTCCTGCCCAATGAGCCTTCAGCCTGGTATCCCACAAAAGCCAGGGAGTTGTTTGCATCCTCAGCCAGATGCTTGAAATACTCCAACACTGGGCCGCCAGTCATCATGCCGGAAGTCGACAGTACTATGCAAGGCTCTCCGGAATTTATTATGTCCAACCTTTCCTTGTGTTCAACCTTCTTGAAGGCGTCAACCAAAAACGGGTTAAATCCGTTGAACACACGGTGCTTGACGTTCTTCTTCAAATACTCTGGATAAGAAGTGTGTATCGCAGTAGCCTCCCAAATCATACCATCCAGGTACACTGGAACGTTGATTTCATTCCTACCGTAGAAACTCTCCAAAACCATCATCACTTCCTGGCTTCTTCCAACAGAGAAAACCGGAATCAGAAGCTTGCCCTTCTTCTGCACAGTATTCTGTATTATCTCATACAGCAGCCTTTCGGCGTCCTGCCTAGGCGGCTGCTGGTCGTATCTGCCTCCGTAAGTGGACTCTATTATCAAAGTCTCGGCTCTGGGAAACTCGAATGTCGCAGCCTCCAAAAGTCTAGTATCCCCAAACTTTATGTCTCCAGTGTAAACCAGGTTGTGCAGGCCTTCTCCCAAATGCAAGTGGCATATGGACGAACCCAAAATGTGGCCTGCGTTGTAAAGCGTCAAATGTATGTCAGGTGTTATGTCAGCGACCTCCTCATAGTCCAAAGTCACAGTATGCTTCAGCATTGTTTTAACTTCCTTGGACGTGAAAGGCAGCTCCTTATCTTCCTTGCTTCCAATCTCAACTGCATCCAACTGCAAAAGCGCCATCAAATCTCTTGTCGGCTCAGTGCAGTAAACTGGGCCTTCATAGCCATATTTGTACAAATACGGTAGAAACCCACAGTGGTCCAAGTGCGCGTGAGAAATCACAACAGCATCCAAATCAGATATGGCCAGCTGTGCAGCCCTGAAGTCAGGGTATCTATCTTGATCCTGGCCTGCAACGTCTATCCCACAGTCCAACAATACATTGCTTTCCGGAGTCTGCAACAAGACTGCTGACCTGCCGACCTGGCTTGCTCCGCCCAAAAAAGTGACCCTAATCCAGTCGCACTCCGCGTCCGGCTTCCTGTAAATCTTCCTTCCAACCGCTTTCAATATCTTCTGCCTGTCTTCGCTGCTGTCTGAAAGAGTCTTCCTCACAGCCCTGACCATGTCAGACTGTATGGGGGGCTTTCTAAGCAGTTTGGGTGTCCAGCCGGTCTTCCTTATTATCTCATCCAAAGTCGAGCCGTGCTTTCCAATCACCAAACCCAGTTTCTCAGCCTCAATTCTAACTTCAGCAAAAAACGGGTCGAACTCTATGTCAGAAATGTTAGCCTCTTTTGGGATGACCTCCTCTATGACGCCCTTGGACTTCTCAGTCTCCATCAAGCATTCTGGGCTTGCCCTGACTATAATCCTCTTCTTCAGCGTGGTGGCAAGCTCCCTCACCTTCTGGTTGTTTTCCACAAAGTATACTATGTCGTTGGTGTAGAGAATCACCTTGGGCCCCTCCACATCCACCTTAGCTACCTTGCCTTCAGGCGCTTTTTCCTCAACAACGCTTTTTATCTCACTAAATTCCATTTTCTGTTTTTAGAATGCCCCCGTACAGGGGTGAATGAATTTAACGCAACCAAGTGATGTAGGCTTTTTAAGCCGTCTAAAAGACTTTGCTTTTAACAAGATGTAAATATGGATTTTTTTTCCAAGAGACTTTTTTTTTCAATAAGATGCAAACACAAGATTTGTCTGCAAGATTCTATTTGTCTTCAATAAAGGCGTATCTAGGATTGTTATCCAAACTTGGGCAATCACACCATCGCTGGCGAATTACGGGGTTTCGGTTTCCGCGGTTTTTTCCCTATCGGGGTGCACTTCCGCCAAGTGCATGCACGCAACGGGCGTGCACCTTTGGGACTGTTTTCCGAGAACTGGAGACTGTTCATGCCTATGGCATGAATCCCCACACGGGGAAAACCTTAAGTGCGGGAGGCTTCACTTCTTTTTGGCTATCTTGTCTGCGATGGTCTTGACTTCACTGTCATTGTACTTCCTGAAGCCGTCTTTTGTTATCACCACAACGTCCATTCCGTCGCCTGTAGCCGAGTCTCTTTTCAACGCAGAGCTTAAAGCCTTCAGGGCTACCGGAACGTTGTCCTGAACGCTTTTGTTTTCAGAGTAATCCTGCTCCAAAACCCCATAAGCCATAGGACTTCCGGAGCCTGTTGCAGCCATCTTTTCCTCAATCAAACCACCGATTGGGTCGAGGGAATAAAGCCTGGCTTCATCTCCGTCAAATCCGCCTATCAGCAGCTGGACCAAGTAGGGGAAAATCTTGTTCCCCTGGAGGATGTTGGCCATCAGTGTTGCGACTGAATTGGCGCTCATTTTCTCGCCGTTGGTTATCTCAAAAAGCGAAGCCTCGGCCTGAATCAATCTCATAAGCGATTCAGCATCCCCTACGCTGCCTGCCACCGTGGCGCCGACTGTGTTGTTTATGTTGAACGATTTTTGAGCGCGGTCGCTGGCTATGAAGTGGCCGTATGAAGCCCTTCTGTCTGTGGCGAATACTATGCCGTCATTGCATACCAAACCTATGGTTGTGGTGCCTTTCAGAGTTTGTGAGTCCACAAGAAACCTCTCATAAAAAACAAATTTTTGTGTGTAAAATTCGTTGTATAGTATATAAACATTGGCCTATATAAATACTTAGAAGATGGACATAACAGCAGTAGGCGGCTACAAGGCCGTGGGCAGGAACATGACTGGAGTTTCAATTGGAAACGACACCGTTGCTTTGGACAACGGCCTCAGGCTTGACATGCTCCAGATGTATGACGCAGACATCAGCGACATAAAGAAAGTCAATGTTGAACAGCTGATTAAGCTGGATGTGATTCCCGAATACGAGAGGCTTAGGAATGTGCGCGCTCAAATAATCTCCCACGGCCATTTGGACCATATTGGAGCATTGCCTTTCACAAGGCCTAGGGTGCCTATCATATCAACACCCTATCCTATTGAGATTGGCAGGAGGGAGTACAGGGAAGGCGACTTTTTTGCTGTTGAATACAACGAGCATTTTAGCGTGTCCAAGAGGATTAAGGTGGAGTTTATTCCGGTGACGCATAGCATTCCCGAAACTTCTTTGGTTTTGCTGAGGACAAGCGAAGGCAACGTTGTCTATGCCTGCGACTATAAGTTGGATGATCATTCTGCCTTGGGGAAGACTGACTATGGGAGGCTTAGGAAGGTTGGCCATGAAGGAGTCAAGCTTTTGATTGTAGAGTCAACCAGAGTCAAGGAGGCGGGCAAGACTTCTTCGGAAAATGTTGTTAGAAGCAAGCTGCAGGATGTGCTGAATTTTATTGACGATGGTTTGATTGTGGCAACCACTTTTTCAAGCCACATTGAGCGCATTCAAATGATTTTGGATGAGGTGGAGAAAACAGGAAGAAAGCCCGTTATACTGGGGCATTCCATGTTAAACCATACTGAGCTTGCGGAACGCTTTGACTATTTGGACATGCCTCCAGATGCTCGAGTGTATGGAACCCCAAAGGCCATAAAGTACGCCTTAAACGAAGTTAAGAGAAACCGCGAAGACTATTTTGTCTTGGCCACAGGACACCAGGCGGAGCCTGAATCAGTGTTGATTAGAATGCTTGAAGGTCAGTTCAACTTCCGGTTCCAAAAGCGGGACTCGGTTTTGTTCTGCGCCAACGTTATTCCAGTGCCGTTGAACATAGCCCAAAGAACGGTATTGGAAAGCAAATTACAGTCCAAAGGAGTCCGAATATTCAAAGACATACACGTCTCAGGACACGCCTCCAAAGAAGACCACCGTAGACTACTGGAACTACTAAAGCCAGGGCACATAATACCCTGCCACGGCACCATAGAACAAAGAAGCGCCTGGGTAGCGCTAGCTTCTGAAGAAGGATACGAACTAAACAAAAACACACACCTAATAAACAACGGACAGACGATAAAAATCTAAGCGGCCTTTTTATGAACCTTCTCATGCAAGTCAGGGCGCTTTTGATACAGCTCTACTAGATTTGGATTCTCCTTCCTTTCCATGCGCCTCCTCACTTTAGGGTCTAGAGTTAGAATACTCTCCGGGTTTTCCAGCAATAATTGTTCAGCCTCATCCTCCTGTTTTTTCTGCTCCCTCTGCCGTTCCCTCCTCTCCTTTTCAGTAGCCTTTCTTCTTTTCTTTTCTTCGTCACTTTCTTGAGCGTATTCCACAGCCGCAGCGTGCTTTCTCGCACGCGAAATTTCGGCTTGAATAACCCTTGTTCTTGCGGAATACTTGTCTAATATCTCTTCCAACTTCTCCCGACTAAACCCTTTCTTGACATTGGGGTCTAACATCGCTCTCCTAATTTCTTCCTCAAACCTGTTTCTCTCTTCAACATCATTTACTTCTTCCAGTTCGCCGTCTTTGTTGATTCTTTTGAGTTTTCCTGTTGGCGTGTGTATAACTTTGATGACTCTCTTATCCCCATCGGAGAAAAGCGCGTTTTTCCCGTCTCCTGTCATGCGCATTTCCGAGATTCTAGCTCCCGGATCGTTGTTTGATGTAAAATTTACAAACCTTATCTTCAAACCCCTCAGCTCATCCTTATCCAAATCTGTTCTTCTATCACTTTTTCCCGTCCTCTCAATGTCTCTAGCCCTTTCCTCCATGAAGTCAAGAATCATGTAATAAATCTCTCTGCCGTATGCTTTCTCTTGGTCTGGAGCAATCCGCTCTTCTCTGTTGTCTGTGCTGACATAATACAACTCAACTCCCTCACCCCTGAACTTTACTGCTATGCCTGCACCCTCTAGATATATATCGTCCTTCCGAGAGAACACTCCTGTTATCCTGCCTATGCCAACAGAAACCTCTCCCGTTTGCATTCGCCTGATTTCAGACGTCAAATCCGAGAAACCTCTACTGCCCTCCCGCATTTCTCCAAGCTTTTTCAGACCTCCCAAATGGGGATGAGATTCTTGTTTGATGACAGGTAGTTCCGGCCTTTCTTCTACTCGCCTGCGCTCTATTTCTTGTGTTCCGCCTTTTGCCATGGCTACTGTCATAGATAACGCGTTTTTAGCTTAAATAAGTTATTTTTGGCTTTGCTATCATATCCTGCTATATAAGCTCTCCCAGAAAATATCTATTCTAGTGTCGAGATGGCTTCCGGTAATCTGCATCATAAGTTGATGTTTTTGATTAACAGTAAAAAGGAGGTTAAGGTTAGCGACGCCTCTAGGGTTTTGGGTTTGGATGAAAAATCTCTTATGGATTTGGCCGAGATTCTCTGCAACAGCAGGATTATTGATGTTGTGTATACCATTTCAGGAGATGTTTTGCTGAAGCCTGGGCGGGAGTTCAGGAGGTCTATTGACGACCTTTCTGGTGTTATTACCGAGGGTCTTGACTATGACATAGTCAAGCCTGAAGCCAAGCCTGCTGAGTCCAACAGCTATGTGGACGGCTTCCTAAGTTCTGTCAGAAAAGAGATTGCTGTAAAGAAGGACAAAGGCGGTCAGTCGCAATAGTCTTTCTTCGTGCGTTTATTCTGTCTGCCCTATCATCTTGATTTTCTCTATCAGTGATCTGGCTATCTCCTTGTCCAACGGGAATCCAATAGCGTTTTGGTAGCGCTTCTGGCCGTTTGGCGTGTAGTATCCCTTGGATATGTTGAGGAACTCCACTTCGTCCGGAAGCACCTTCTTGCGGGACACTTCCAAAAACTTGTTTTTCCCATAGTCGACGTATTCGCTTACAATTGTCTCGTATTCCATTTGTGCACCTGTGTTTTAATTCTAGACTGATATTATTAAACTGTGGGGTAAATAAATACCTTAGGTATGGAAAAAAAGGCTCAGGCGTCTCTGGAATACATGATTATGCTTGCACTGTCTTTGGGCATTTTCGCTGCCATACTTTATGTGGTCAGCAATCTGATTTCCACTTCCAGCGTCCAGATTGGCTTGGACTCTGCGGTCAGGGCGTCCAACAGAGTGCGTGAGGCTGCCGACTTCATTTACGTCCACGGTCATCCTTCCAAGACGCAGGTTAATGTTTACATTCCGCCTAATGTGGAGGACGTTTCTATCATCGGCAACAGGAGCATAAACATCCGGGTTTCAATCAAGGACGCTTATACTGACATCTACGACCTCACGAAGGGTACTGTTGTCGGAGATTTGTCGTCCATAAACAAGGAGGGTTATTACGTGCTCAGCGTTGAGTCCAATCCGGACAATACGATAAACATTACCGTAGTCTAAAGCAAAATGCGTGGGGGCCAAGTTAGCGTGGAGCTTCTGGTGGTGCTGTCTATTGTTGTTGTGATACTATCCTTGATGAGCCTTTTTGTCTACCAGAAGTATGTCCGGGGCAGCGATTTGAAGATTTTCGTCCATGGTAATAGGATTATCAACAGCATTGCGGGCAACGTGAACGAGATTAATGCGGTTGGCAGCGGGTTTTCCCAGCATTTTACCTTGCCTGAGTCGCTTTATGGCAACAGGGAGTATTCAGTGCACTTTTTTAGGAATGAGTCTGTGGTATACCTGAAGGGCGGCAGTTTTTTGAGGGGTGTGGAGTTGTCTTGG
>Ga0194113_10012446_pt1 | contig 9979 bp, 6 predicted proteins | sample TA2MahC200mmetaG_FD_146193 | JGI IMG/M metagenome (GOLD analysis project Ga0194113, IMG submission 146193) | Freshwater microbial communities from Lake Tanganyika, Tanzania - TA2015017 Mahale Deep Cast 200m | ecosystem: Environmental > Aquatic > Freshwater > Lake | place: Tanzania: Lake... | reverse complement strand
AAGAGGCCGGTCTTGCGGCGGACGCGGATGGGGATGGTCACCTGGCCCTTATCGGTCACTCGCATGTCAGGCTCCTCCTCCCGAACGATTCCTACCTTGAGAAATCTTACCTCATGAAGTAGGAATGTCAAGGGAAAAGCATGCGGGGAAAGGGGACGGGGGTTCCGGCCCCTTTTTCTTGGGGGGCGGCGGGCAAGACCGCCGGTTCGATGGTTGCCAACGCAGCGACAGAGGATATAATTGCGTCCGAAGACTTCAAGGGGTTCAGCATGGACGAGCCGCGAGGTGCCAGCCGACGAAGCCGACGCGTCGCAAGCGTCATACGCGAGGTCGTCTCCCGCGAACTCGTCACGGGCCTGAGCGACCCGCGCCTGACGCTCGTAACGGTCACGGGCGTCGAACTCTCGGCCGACCTGAGGTTCGCCGACGTCCGCGTCTCCGTCATGGGCGACGAAAGGGCCCAGCAGGAGTGCTTCCGCGCAATCCGACACGCGCACGGCCGCCTACAGGAGAAGGTGGCCGAGGCCCTGGTCCTTAAGTTCATCCCCGCCCTGCGGTTCCACCTGGACCAGTCGGTGAAGCAATCGGTGGCCCTGAGTGCGCTGATTGCAAAGGCCCGGGCCGAGGACGAGGCCCGCCGGGCGGACCGCATCCGCCGCGGCGTCGAGCCCCCGGCGGAACTCCCCCCCCTTGAGGAGTCGCCGCCCGTGCCCGCGCCAACTGTGAAGCCCGAAGCCCGAAACCCGAATCCCGAATCAAACGGCAAGCCCGAATGAAGCAAAACAACGGCACGGCATGGGGGTTTGATTATTGCAGTTTGGTGTTTCATTCGGATCTCGGGTTTTGGGTTTGACACTACTCTGACCCGCCGCGGCCACAGGAAGGAGAACGAAGGAAGCACGATGCCGAACTTTACGGACAAGATGAAACGCCTGGAGCGTGTGCGGCAGGCGCTGCGGCGCCGGTACGGCGAAGCGCTGCCCGCCGCGGTCACGCACCCGGTGGAGCACGCGATGCGGGCCATCCTCTCGGAGGAGGCCACAACCGAGCAGGTTGAGCAGGCCATGGGGCGCATCCGCGCGCACTTCGTCGACCTTAACGACCTGCGCGTCAGCCGCCCGCCGGAAATCCGCGACGTCCTCGGCGCGAACTTCCCCCGCTCCGGACACAAGGCCAGGGTCATCCCGCGCCTCCTCGACCAGGTCTTCAAGCAGTACAACAGCATGGTGTGGGACTTCCTGGAGAAAATGGGCAAGATCGAATCGCGGGCGTACTTCGAGAAACTGGAGGACGTCCGCCCGTTCATCGCCGCCGTCATGGCCAGGGATTGCTGCGGGGCGCACGCCTTCCCGGTCGATAACGATGTGGCACGCGTCCTGGGCCGGCTGGGCATCCTGAACCCGGCGAAGGAGTCGGAGGTTCAGATGCAGGCCTTCCTGGAGCGGGCCGTCAAGGCCAGCCGCGCGCACGAGGCGCACTGGCTCGTCAAGTACCTGGCCGAGGAGTTGTGCGTGGTCGCCGCGCCGCGCTGCGCCCTGTGCGCGCTCCGGAAGGCGTGCCCGTCGGCGGTGCTGCCGTCGCGCGGCAAGAAACGGGCGAAGCAGCAGCCGCTCTCCGTAAGGGAGCGGCGCCGTCGGCTGCGCGCGCAACTGCACCGCTCCCTCACGGAGAGCGGCTCTGATACGGCGGCGAAGAAGGCCAGGCCCGCCCCACGCAGAAAACGCTGACGGCGGCCGCGGCAAGCGTGCCGCCTTCCGCACGGCGGGTCGGCACACCCGCCGCGCACCGATGGGGGAATCAGCCCCGGAGTTGGCGCGGCGGGTCTCCTGACCCGCCGCGACGCGCGAGATAACGCCATGACCCAACAGCCGAAGATGAAGATTCTGAAACTGGGCCTCCCGAAGGGCAGCCTCGAACGGGCCACCCTGGACCTGATGGCCCGCGCGGGCTACGACGTCCAGGTCTCCGAGCGGTCCTACGAGCCGCGCATCGACGACCCCGACATCCAGGTCGTCATGCTCCGCGCACAGGAGATGAGCCGCTACGTCGAACTCGGCGCCCTCGACGCCGGCCTCACGGGCAAAGACTGGATCGCCGAGAACGCCTCCAAGGTCCACGTCGTGGCGGACCTTGTGTACGCCAAGGCGAGCATGGCCTGCGTCCGCTGGGTCCTGGCGGTCCCCGAAGAGAGCCGCGTCAGGAAGCCCGAGGACCTCAAGGGCCGCCGGGTGGCCACCGAACTGGTCAAGGTTACCAAGCGCTACTTCCGCGACCGCGGCGTCAAGGTGCGCGTGGAGTTCTCGTACGGGGCCACCGAGATCAAGCCGGGCCTGTCCGGGGCGCGCCACCTGGACGAGGGCGGGTGGGCCGGCGAGGAGGTCAAGGCACGCCTCGTGGACGCCATCGTGGACGTGACGGAGACGGGCTCCAGCCTGCGGGCCCACCGCCTGCGCATCGTGGACACCGTCATGGAGTCCAACACCCAACTCATCGCCAACAAGGCCGCGTGGAAGGACCCCTGGAAACGGGCCAGAATCGAGAACCTGGCCATGCTCCTCAAGGCCGCCATCGACGCCAGGGAACTCGTCGGCCTGAAGATGAACGTGCCCCCCGACTGCAAGGACAGGATTGTCGCCATGCTCCCGGCAGAAAAGAGCCCCACCGTGAGCACCCTTGTCGGGTCCGCCTGGTGCGCAATTGAAGTCATCCTGCCCGCCGCCAGGGAACGCGAACTCGTGCCCCAGTTGAAGCGCGCGGGGGCGACGGGTATTATTGTTTATCCCCTGAACAAGGTCGTTCATTAGCGTTGCAGGAGTCGGCGTGCCGATGCGTATGTGCCTTATCCTGCTCGTGCTGTTGAGCCTGCCGGCGCCGGCTGCCGCCTTCGCCGGCGCGCCGGCCGCGCCGCAGGCCGCCCCTGCGTCCGCCGGCGCAGGGCCGCCGGCGGGCGATCCTGCATCCCCAGGCGAGGCCGCGCCCGCCCCCCGCTACTGCGCGCCGGAAACCTGGGGCCCCGAGCCGCCCGGACCCGACCCGACGGCGCAATCGCTGCGGCACTACGTCCGCGGGCGCCTTCTGGCCGCCGCAGGAGAGCACGTGCGGGCCGTCCAGGAGTTCCGCCAGGCCGCCGCCATCACCCCGGCCGTCGGCCGCGTGTGGCTGTACCTGGGCCTGTCGCTCTACGATTCGGGCAACGTGGCCGAGGCCGTCAAGGCCCTCGACGAGGCCCTGAAGCACTCGCCCGACGACCCGTCGGCGCTGTACTTCCGCGCCCGCGTGGCCCGCGGGGCGGGCGACCCGAAGAAGGCCCAGGCGCTCCTGGCGCGCCTGGCCGCCTGCGCACCCAAGGGAACCGCCTTCTTCATCCTCGGCGCCTACCACCTGGCCCAGGTGTGCCAGGAACTCGGCGACGTGGACGGCGCAATCGCGCACTACGAGGCCCTCCTGGCCCAACTGAGCGAGCCGCAGCCCTTCTTCCAGCGCTACCCGGAACTCTTCATGGTCTTCCGCGGCCAGTTGCAGTTGAAGGAAGCGCTTGGCCGCCTTTACCTGCTGCGGGCCGACAACGACAAGGCCGTCGCCATCCTCAGGGAAATCCTGGCCGACCGCCCCGACAACCCGGAAGTCCTCGGCCTGCTGTGCCACGCGCACATCCAGAAGAAGGACTTCGCGGCCGCCAAGAACCTCGCCCGCCGCCTCATCGAGGTCCGCCCCGACGCCTCCGACGGCTACCAGCGCCTGGCCGAGGTGTACCGCGCCGAGGGCGACCCGGAGGGCGTCCTGCCGGACCTGGAAGCCCGCCGCAAGGCCAACCCCGACAACCGCATGGCCGCCTTCCAACTGGCCGGCCTCTACGAATCCTTCGGCCGCAAGGACGATGCCGCTCGCCTGTACCGCGACCTCAGCGTCGGGGCCGACCCGATGCAGGGCCCGAGCGTGGCCGCCGCGCTCAAACTCGCCGAAATCCAGGTCCAGGCTGGCCGGCCCGTCGAGGCCCTGGAGGCCCTTGCGGTGGCCATCTCGGGGGCGACCGCCGACTCGGCCATCCTCGTCCGCGGGGCCCAGATAATCGAGGGCCTGGCCGACCGCGACGCCGCCTACCGCCAGGCCCAGCGCCTGGTCGCCGACGACCAGAAAGGCTACGGCGCGTTCGTCCTCGTGGGCATGCTGGCCGAGACGCTCCGGCGGCGAGACGAGGCCATCGCGCTGTACGACAAGGCCCTCTCGCGGCAGCCGAAGGCGGCCATCGCGTACTCGCGCAAGGCCGACCTCCTGATTGACGCCGGCCGCCACGCCGACGCACTGGCCGCATACGAGGCCGCCCAGAAGGCCGGCCTCGACATCCCCGCCTTCCACCGCAAGATGGGCATGCTCCTTGAGTTCCTCGACCGCCCCGCCGAGGCCCTGGTCCAGTACCGCATCGCACGCCAGGCCGTGCCCGACGACAAGACCACGCGATTCCTCCTGGCCAACCTCCTGGCCAAGACCGGCCAGGTCGACGAGGCCGAGAAGGAACTCAAGAGCCTCCTGGCGCGGTTCCCCCAGGAGATACAGGGCCACGTGCAACTCGCGGCCGTGTACGCCCAGAAGGGCGACCTCGCGGCCGCCGACCAGGCCCTGGCACAGGCCCTGGCCATCGACGCCGGGAGCATCCCCGCCCGGGCCCTGCTGGCCGAGGTCCGATTCAAGCAGCGCAACCTTCAGGAGGCCGAGCGCCTGGCCCGCGCCGTTCTCTCGGACCGGCCCGAGGCGGGCGACGTCCGACTCCTCCTGTCCTACATCCTGGCCGCCCAGAAACGCATCGCCGACGCCGCCGCGGAACTCAAGACGATCCTTGCGGCCAACCCGGAGAACATCGACATACGCTACCTTCTGGCGGGCCTCTGCTCCGAACTCGGCGACACGGCCGCCGCCGAGCAGGAACTCGTGCGCATCCTCCAGAACAGGCCCGACCACGCCCCGTCGAAAAACGACCTGGGGTACATGTGGGCCGACCGCGGCGTGAACCTCGCCAGGGCCGAGCAACTCATACGCGAGGCCCTCCAGGCACAGCCGCGGAGCCCCGCCTTTCTGGACAGCCTGGCCTGGGTGATGTATAAAGGCGGCAGGTTCGACGAGGCCGTCCGCACGCTCCAGGAAGCCACCCAGGCCGCCCCGGACTACGACGCCGTCCTGTGGGACCACCTGGGCGACGCCTACTGGCGCCTCAGCCGCCCGGCCGACGCCGCCCAGGCGTGGCAGACGGCCGCCAGGCTGCTTGAGTCGCGCGGCGAATCGAAGGCCGCCGACCTGGCTCGCGTCCGCCAGAAAGTCGAGCACGCCCAGGCCGGCCAGCCGCCATCCGTCGCGCCGCTGGCCGCGCCAACTGTGAAGCCCGAAACCCGAAAGCCGGAACCCGAATCAAACACCAAGCCCGAATGACCAAGAAGAATCGCCCGGCACGCGGGTGTTTTTGATTGCAGTTTCCTTTTTGATTCGGTATTCGGGTTTCGGGCTTCGGGGTTGCCTTTGACGAGGAGACGACCATGTCCGGCCATTCACACTGGGCGACCATCAAGCGCAGGAAGGGCGCCGCCGACGCGAAGCGCGGCCAGGCGTTCTCGAAATGCGCCAAGGCCCTCACGCTTGCGGCACGCAAGGGGACCGACCCCACCATGAACCTCGCCCTCCGCTACGCCCTGGACGAGGCCCGCGCCGTCAACATGCCCAAGGATTCCATCGAGCGGGCCGTCAGGAAGGGCGCCGGCGAACTGGATGGCCAGCAAATCCAGGAGGCCGTCTACGAGGCCTACGGGCCCGGCGGCGTGGCCGTCATCATCGAGACCGTCACCGACAACCGCAACCGCACCTCCGCCGAGATCGTCAAGGTCCTGGAACGCCACGGCGGCCGCCTCGGCCAGCCCAACTGCGTCGCCTGGATGTTCGCCAAGAAGGGCAGCATCACCGTGACGGAATTTAAAGATGAAGAAAAATTGATGGACGTGGCCCTCGGGGCCGGGGCCGACGACCTAGCGGAGACCGACGACGGCTTCGAGGTCGTCACGTCCCCCGAGGCCCTCGAGGGCGTCAAGAAGGCCCTCGGCGAAGCCGGCGTCCCCGTGGCCCGCGCCGAACTCCTCCAGCGCCCCCGGTCGTTCGTCACCCTCTCCGAGTCCGACGCCCGCAAGGTCCTCTCGCTCATGGAGGCCCTGGAGGGACACGACGACGTCCAGAAGGTGCACTCCAACTTCGACATCGACTCCGACCTGCTGGCGAAGATCCAGGCGGGGTGAGGGGCGATTGCGGATTGCGCCCCGGTGCGGAGTGCGGAGTGAACGGCAAACGGCACGGCAAGCCTCGGCCGCGGGCCTTTCACTCCGTCACTTTGTCACTATGCCACTTCGGGTTCCGCCGCTCACTGCTGTGCCGCGCGTTTGCCCGGTTGCGCCGCAGGCGGAGAGGGGTTCACCATCCACTCCAGGCCGCGGCGGATATCGCCGAAGATGTCGCCGTGCCAGCCGTGGCCGCCGCCGCAGGGGCGGAAAAAGCCAAGGAGAATGTTGAATATTGAATATTCTCCCTGCCGTTTCCCGGCGCCTGCGCGGGGCGTCTTCTTGTGCCGCAGGTTTCCCCGTGCGAGAATGCCACAACGGGGCTGCCGGAAAGGAACAGGTGCTATGCGGCGGGTGCAGCGGCCGATTCGGTTGCTTACCGGCGAGTCGGTTCCCGGCTTGCTGGCCGTTCTGGTGCTGCTGGCGCACGCGTCGGCGGTCAACGCGGAAAGCGGTTGGCCGATGGCCGGGGCCAACCCGCAGCGCACGAGTTGGGTGCCGGAGGAGGCGGCCGGGCGCCTGCGGCCCGTCTGGTATCGGGCCATCGAGCCGTACATCAGCCAGAACGTGCAGATCATCGCCGCCGACGGGAAGGTTTTCATCGCCACTGCGCGCGGCCTGTACGCGCTCGCGGCCGCCGACGGGGAGACCGCCTGGGTCTATCCCACCGAGATGCCGCTGGGGCACTCGCCCACGTACCACAACGGCGTGCTCTACGCGGGCGGCTTCGACCGCAGGCTCCACTGCATCGACGCGGCCACGGGCAAGCGCCTCTGGACCTTCGACGGCGCCCACGCGGGCTACCGCACCAGCCCGCTGGTCGCCGAGAACCTGGTGCTGCTGGGCAACCGCGACGGGACGTTCTACGCCGTGCATGCCCACGGCACGCCCAAGCAAGGCACGCTGGCCTGGACGTACCCGACGGAGGCGCCGATCAACTACTCGGCCGCCTGCAAGGACGGCGTGGTCTACTTCGCCTCGATGGACATGCATGCGTACGCGCTGGGGGCGGCCGACGGCAAGGAGAAGTGGAAGACCGAGAAACTCTACGGCGCCGGGTTCCACTCGTGGTGGCCCGTAATCTGGCGGGACAGGGTCATCTTTGTCACGGGGCACAACTACCGCAACGGCCTGTCGCCCGGTTCGGAAGACTGCGAGTCGGCCAGGCGGGGCGGGTACTACCACGATGCGGAGGTCCGGGAGGTCTTCGCGGGGCTGGGCGAGCGCGATTTCCTGGGCGCCACCGGCACGGAGCCGGGCGACTGGGTCCGCGATACCTTCACCGTCAACATGCTGAAGGCCTGCCGGTATTTCGGGCAGAAGCCCTGGCGGCGAATGCTGTATTGCCTGGCGGCCGCAACCGGCCAGGACTGGGAGGCCGACCTCGACGGCGACGGAAAGCCCGAGCGGGCGCCGTTCCTCTGGACGGGGAGCAAGAACGGCATCGCGCCGCCGCCGATCGTCTCCGGGTTCGACAACGTCCTCTACCGGCACAACCACTACGCCGGGCACTTCGGCGCCCGCTCGCACATCTCGGGCTGGAAGTTCGCCGCACCCTTCGTCAGCCGCATCACGATGGACTACGGGGCGACCGACGAGCCGCACATCGCATCGGGCGGAGGCCGGTATCTTTACTGGAGCCTCTGCGGCGACCGCGAATCCGGCTGGATCGATCTGTCGAAGCCCTTGCTCGCCGACGCCCGCGACCGCTCGCGCGAGGGCCAGATATTCCCCGGCTATCACCTCTACCAGGTCTGCCCGGGCTACGACGAGATGTGGTTCGGCGTGGGCGACCAGGACGGCACCGGCAACCGCCTGTGGGGCTACTACGGCTCCACCAACGGCATCTACCACAATCAGACGAATGACCAGAACCCGTTCATCCCGTACCAGGGGCGCCTGTACATCCACCGCTCTAACGCCGTCATCTGCTTCGGCCCGGAGGGCGGCGCGAAAAGGCTGCCGCGCGCCGACACTCAGGCGCCCCCGCGCGATACGCCGGTCGCCCTGAGCGAGGCCGACCTGAAGCAACTGCTGGCCGACGAGGTCCGCAAGTGGCTTGCGGCCGGGCACCTGCACATCGGGTACTTTAACGCCTCGCAGTTCGGGCACGCACCCCGGCGGTACCAGAGCCTGAGCGACTACTTCGAGAACCCCGCTGAGAACCTGTGGGTGCTCCTGCGGGCGCTGCCGCACGTGCCGGAGGACCTGCGGGCGCCGCTGCGGGAGTTCATCCGGAAGGAGTACGCCGCCTACCCGCCCGCCGCCGTGAGCACGATCGGCTGGAAGGACGGGGCCTCGCGCGACTACTTCCTGTACCCTCCGGAGGTGGATGCGGCCCGCGCCAACTATCCCGCCGGGATGCAGGGCGGCAGGTCCTTTCCCTGGCGCGGGCAGGTGCCGCCGCTTACGTTCTACGTTCTCTGGGAGTATGCCCGGGAGTTCGGCGGAGCGCAGGAGACGTACGCCGCGGTCAAGGGCAGGCTGCCCCCCCTGCCGCCGGAGTCCGACTGGCCCCTGTACCCGTACGAGATCAACGCCTGCATCGCCGGGCACGTGGGGTACCTGGAACTCGAGAAACTGGCCGGGCAGCCTCAGACCGCCGAGGTCCGGGGCACGCTGGACAGACTGCTGGCGTGGCGGACCGAGAACTTCAGCAAGGACACGCCGTTCCAGCCCAAGGGCTCCTACAACAAGGCCCAGCCCAACAGCCACGCCAACCGCATCAACGTCTCGCGGAACTTCATCTTCCTCACCCCGGAACTGGGGCAGTACCTGCACGACCATACGCGGGCCAAGGTGAGCGAAGCGCTCGACGAGTACGACCGCGTGGGGCCGTACTGGTTCGTCTCGCGGTACGAGGGGTGCCTTCAGGAGGCCACCGTCCAGAACCTGCACGACTGCTTCGCGCTGTTCCAGGCGAAGGCGTGGATCCTCAAGCAGCCGCGCGAGGAACTGGCGAAGTACCTGGACGTGCCGGGCTTCCGGCGCGGGGATTGTTTCTATATCCACAACCTTATCTCGGCCCTGGAGGCGCCGGCGGCCGGGACTGCGCGAGCGCCGGCCGGCCCCCGGCCGGGCAAATGAGTAAAGGAGAGTTCAGACCATGACGACAGTCGAACGCGGCGTCAAGCAGGAAAGAGCCATCATAATACATAATATGAGTAGCCGGTTCCTGGCGGCAATCATGCTGTCCTTGTTCATCCCGCCGGGCGACGCGCGGGCGGCGGACATATTCGTCGCCCCCGGCGGCAGCGACCGGAACCCCGGCACGAGCGACAGGCCGCTGGCGACCCTCGCCCGCGCGCTGGACGGCGTCCGCGACGCGAAGGCCAGGAAGGCAGGGCCGACCAACGTCGTGCTGCGCGGAGGCGTTTACTATCTGCCGGAGACGCTGGTTCTGGGCCCCGAGATCTCCGGCGCCAAAGGCGCGCCGCTGGTCATCGCGGCCGCGCCGGGGGAAACGCCCGCACTCAGCGGCGGCCGCAAACTGGAACTGGCCTGGAAACCCGGCAACGACCGGGCGATGGAAGCGCAGACGCCGGCCGGATTGACTATTGACCAACTCTGGATCAACGGCAAGCGCCAATGCATGGCGCGCTATCCCAATCGTACTGCACGGAAGAACGTGTTTGACCGCTGGGACCTGAGGGATAAGCGAGATTCGG
>Ga0194113_10012442_pt1 | contig 9986 bp, 5 predicted proteins | sample TA2MahC200mmetaG_FD_146193 | JGI IMG/M metagenome (GOLD analysis project Ga0194113, IMG submission 146193) | Freshwater microbial communities from Lake Tanganyika, Tanzania - TA2015017 Mahale Deep Cast 200m | ecosystem: Environmental > Aquatic > Freshwater > Lake | place: Tanzania: Lake... | reverse complement strand
CAAGAGCGACCGCGGTGCTGCAGCGGACCAACGTGCGCGACGGCTACGCCGTGGTCCTGGGAATCGACAACGGCCGCCTCGTCGAAGAACTCATCCGGCAGTCGGACGTGCACGTCGTCGCGGTCGATGCCGACGTCGAAAAGGTTGGCGCGCTCCGCCAGCGGCTTCACGCGGCCGGACTCTACGGCACGCGCGCGAGCGTGCTGACGGGCAATCCCATCACCTTCCCGTTCCCGCCGTACCTGGCGAGCCTGATCGTTTCGGAAACCCCCGATGCTCTGGCCCCAGCGGGTCTGCGCACGTGGGCGGAATCGGTGTTCCACACGCTGCGGCCGTACGGCGGCGTGGCGTGCACGTGGGGCGGATTAGCCGATCTCGGTGGGATGGAAGCGCTGGTGGGCGAAGGATGGTTGCCCGGGGCGAGCGTGCGGCGGGAGGGTGATTCCGTGTTGTTGGCTCGCACCGGTCCGCTGCCGGGCGCGGCGGACTGGACGCACGCGGAGGCCGACTCGGCCTGCACGGGGTCGTCGGCGGACGAACTCCGCGCGCCGTCCGCGGTGTTGTGGTTCGACGCGTCGCGGCGATGGCACAAGTACCCGGGGCAGGTTCAAGTCCGCGTCGTGGGCGGGCGCATCGTGCTCTACGAGAACGGGCTCCTGCAAGCCTCCGACGTGTACACCGGCCGCTTGCTGTGGGAGACCGATTTCCTGGCCGAATTGGACGGCAGCGCGGGAACGGCCGACCGCCACGCCGTCCGGGATGCGCGGCATCGCGAATGGGGGCCTCGCGCCAGCCTGGCGCCGACGACGAATCTGGTTGCCGTGGAAGACGCGATCTACTTGAGCGACGGTTCGACCTGCCGGGTGTTCGATCCGACGACCGGACGACTCGTTCGCCGCATCGACGTTCCCGAGGGCCTGGCGGCACTCTGGGCGAACGTGCGTATTGACGGCGAGTATCTCGTAGGGACCTGCGGCCCGCACGTTGTGTGTGTCAACCGGCATTCCGGCGCGTTGATCTGGCACGCGAAGGCGGCGCGCAGCCAGCTCTATCTTGCCGTGGGAGGAAATAAGGTCTTTTGTGCCGAACTGGCCGATCCGCAGCGCGGGGAAGATGAAGTCCGCGACGGCAGCCTGTTCGCGCTGAACCTCCACACGGGCGAACAGCTCTGGCAACGTGCCGGCGGCGCCAGGTTGCGGTACAGTCCAACGCTCGATGTCGTTGTTACCGCCACGGCCGTTCTTCGTGCGGCTGACGGAGAACCCCTGCCGCGACCGACCGATCCGGCGCAGACGCGTCTGGTCATCCTCGGCGGCGGTCTGCCCAAGACCGGGCTGCCCGGGCTTATTGCCGGTGACAGGCTGCTGACCGGGGCCGACGAACTGCTCGTCGTCCACGACCTTCCCTCGCTCACGCCGATCGGCCAGCCGACGACGTGGGTCCGTCGCGGCTGCACGGGCACGCGGGCCAGCGCGCATCTGTTGACGACGCGTTACCGTGGCAACTCGGCCTGGATCGATCTCGAGAGCCGCGAGATCACGGCTTTTCTTGGAACGCGCCCGGCGTGCTCGATTAACAACAATCTGTATCCGGCCAATGGCGTGTTGAACATGCCGAGCCTCACGGCAGGCTGCACGTGCAACTACGCCCCGGTGTCGGTGGCTTGCGTTCCGGCCAGCGTTGTCGCGCGAGGGGGCGCGGAAACGAGCGATGCCGATCGCGGCGCCGGCGGCGGCGCCGCCGCCGCGGGGCGCTGAGCGGTCGCACGCCGCCTCCCGTTGCCGCGGACGCGACGTGCCGCCGGGAATAAGTCGTTCGAAAAGCGCGGCGCGTGCCTGGCACGTCGGTCATCGCAACCGCGCGCCGTCGGCGAATCTTCCCAGATCGCGACCCGTGAGTGCCGCGGTCAGCAGATCGGGAAGGCGGTCGGGGTTGCAGCCGAAGCATGGCATCCCCAACTTGGCGAGTTTCTCGGCGAGGTCCGCGTTGTACGAGGGCTGTCCCTGGTCCGAGATGGCCAGCAGCGTCACGGCCCGCACGCCGCTTTCCAGCAGAAACTCCATCTTCTTGACGAACCGCTTCTCGTTGGGGCTCGTGTCGTGGAGGTCGCCGACCAGGAGGTACAGCGTCTTGGCGGGCGTGTGCATGAACCGCTCGCAGTAGCAGGTCGCCTTCCAATAATCCTCGGCGCCGCTCAACTGGATGCCGAACAACAGGTCGACCGGATCGGCACAGAGTTCGGTCAGGTCGACGACCTCCTCGTGATTGAAGGCGACGACGTGGGTTTCCAGGGCCGGCAGGCTCGCGAAGATCGCGCCCATGATGCCGCCGTAGATCAGGGACGAGGACATGGAACCCGATTGGTCCATGGCCAGCACCACGTTCCACTCATTCTGCCGATGCCTTCGGCGGAAGAAGGAAATCTGCTCGGGCACGATGGTCTTGATCGTGCTGTTGTAGTGTTTCAAGTTGCGTCGGATGGTCCGCGGCCAGTCGAGGTTCGGCAAGCTGCGAAACGGCGAGTGCTGGTTGCGATCGACCGAGCCGCGGATGGCCTGTGCGAAGCTGGATTCCAGTCGTTTCCGCAATTCGTCGACGACGCGTCGCACGAGGTCGCGGGCTGCGTCCTTCGCCTTCTCGGGAACCAGGTGCTTCAATTCCAGGATCATGCCGGCCAGATCGATGGACGGCTCAACGTTGGCCAAAATCTCCGGTTCGAACAACAACTGCTTCATCCCGCGGCGTTCGATGGCGTCTTTCTGCATCACGACGACAATGTCCTTGGGGAAGAACGTGCGGATTTGATCGAGCCAGCGTGCGATGCGGGGCAGCACACGTCCCTTCACGGCTCCGTGCGGAGTTTCCGTGACGGGTGTCTCCCATTCGTCGCGACTGATCTCCTGATCCAAATCGCTGGCATAGAGCGCGTCGAGTGCCTCGTCCATCTCCAGCTGTTCGGCGGACAGCCCGCAGCCTTCCGACGACATCTGGGCCAGGCAGTCCTGCGACTCCTTGCCCAGGATCAATCGCCAACGGTTGAGTTGTTCCTGGCTGAATGGCATGGCTATACGTCGGATGGTTCATGAGCCCCGCAAGCGGCACAGCGTCGTGGATGCTATGTTGGACACGCGCAAGGCCCGTCCCGCAAGCGGACGAAGGGTCCGGTTCTACAGGTCGTCGAAATCGAAAGCGTTCAGGTCGTTCAAGGTATCTTCTTCGGCCTCGGTCAGCGGCCGCTCGATCAGTTCGCTGGCGGCATCGGCGTTCAGGTTCCAGTACTCGCCGAGGTTCTCGGCGATGTGGCGTTTTTCCCGCGCGCTGAATGGTCCGAACGCTCGTCGGAGGAACACCAAGGCGCGTCGGAACTCGTTCTCGTCCAGCGACTCGATGTACGCGGCGAGTTGTTCCCACAGCGGCTGGCGTGCCAGCAGGGCGTAGCGGTTGCGTTGAGCCAGTCCCTCGAACCACCCGGCGCCCAGGTCCGCGGGAACGCCGGGCGAGATGCGCCGCGAGACTTCGCGCGCGAGGTCCGCGTTTTCAATGAGGCCGCGTTCGAGCAGCAGCGCGCAGGCGTACCCCGACAGCGTCGGATGGCGGTCGTCGGCGTCGGCGAGTATCTGGAGTTGTTGGATCCAGAGGGACTCTTCCACGCGATCGTGGAACTCCAGGCCGACCTTGTTCAGCACGTCGATAGCCTGCATCATCGGCATCACGGTCCGGTCGTCGCAGCCGGCCGCCGCGGGGAGCGCCAGTGCGGCCTGCACAAACAGTTCCTCCAAGAGCGGCACGAGCGGTGCCGCATCGAACCGCCGGACGTCGCCGTACCGGATCACCAGGCTCAGTTGGCGGGCCGCGAGGGCCAGGGCCGAGAAGTCGCCGCAGGTCGCCGCCAACTCCTGCAGGCGACGCCGCGCCAGTTCCACGGACCGTTCGAGTCCGCACTGGCACGCGTCGCGGACCAGCGTCGCGGCACGGTCGATGGACGAACACGCGTCGAGTTCGGAAGTGAGCTTGTAGGCCGTCGCCAACTCGACCGTCTCCCCCAACAACACGGCCTCCACCAGTTCGATCTCGCTTTCCGGCGTCCACTGCAGCCACCAGTTCTCGGCCCACGTCGCCGATTCCTGCCGCGTCGCTCCGGGTTGCGCGAAGGAGACACCCAGCACGCGCAGCCGATGAAGGAACGAGGAGCGATTCAGGTCGAGGAACGCCGACTCCTCGCTCTTCACTCGCCGGTTCTCTCGCAAGTCCAATTCGAGTTCCCGGTGAGTGGACGTGCGGTACTTCTCCAGCTTCAGGCGCCGCAGCTCGCGATCGAAGTCCGCCTGAATCGACGTCCGACTGACGCCCGCGGGCAGCTCGCCAATCGCCGTGCCGACGTCGACGTGCACCAAGGATTGGCTGACGGCAGAAAGTTCTCCGTGACCAAGAACTGTCACTGCCGCGTCGTGCAAGTCGGCCAGCGTGGGAGCCAGTCCGTGTTTCAGCGCCGAGAGCGTCTCCGCCAGCCGCACGCCGTCGATCACCTCGGCCGTCGACCGGTGCGTGCCGGACTCGCGCAAGTGCCGCGCGACCAGCGAGAGGTATCGGCGCGCGAGATCCCCGACCCCGTGCTCGTTGAGCGATTCCCACAACAGCTCGAAGTACGCGGGGGCCAGGTTGCCGGCTCCGTATCCGGACTGGGACGACAACCGGAAGTACGAATAGGGCATGAGCGTCAGGCTGGCCGATCGGCGCGGCAGGCTTGCGAGTTCGTCGTCCGTCATGGCGGGGAACTCGCCGGTCATGACGGGCGCGTGAAACGCCCCGACCACGGCCGCGATGCGGTCGGGATCGTACCCGCGCGCGATCGTCTGCTCCACGCGGCGGCGCATGTGAGCTTCGCGCACGAGGTTCTCCGCCGTCCAGTACGGTTCGCCGTCGTCCAAGGCGCGCAGCGCCCGCCCCAGTTCCACGACCGCTCCCTGGTAGCTGCCCGGCGACGCGTTGTGTTCGAAGTGCCGTTCCCAGTACGTGTCGTAGTCCCGTTCGCCCGCCAGCTCGGCAATCCGCCCGTAGAGTGACTGACGTGGTTCGGGCACTCCCCGCGGCCCCCTCGGTTCCTCGTCCGCCTGCGGCGACTCGCTTGCTTCGCGACGCATCCGCTCGAGCCGTTTGACTTCCACGTCCTGCAAGCCGAGGAAGGCATCGGAGGGCAAGTCAAAGAACTCCACGCCGGCGTCGTTCTCACGCGCCCAGAGGATCGCCTGGTACTCGGGACTGTACCGCGCCAGCGGGTACACGAGCGTGAGCACGGGCAGGGTGTCGGTGTAGGCGAGAATGGCAATGGGCGGGCGAGCGCGCTTGCGCGTGACGTCGGCCAGCAGGCTGGTGGCGTCGTCCAGGCCCTCGATCAACACGATCTCTGGCCGCCTGCGATCGAGGAACTCGCGGAGCTGCCACGCGCCCATCGGGGACAGGTGGCGGACACCGAAGACGTGGATGCGCCAGGTCACTCGTTGTGCTCCGAGCAGGCCTTGAACAGCGGCCGCCACTCCGCGCCTCGCTTCTTCAGCACGTTCGTGAGGTACTCGTGCCAGACCACGCGGTCCTTCTCCTCGTCCCGCACGATCGAGCCATGCAGTCCGGCGGCCAGGTCGCCCGCCGTCACGTCGCCGGAACCGAAGCTGCCCGCCAACGCCATGCTGTTGGCCAGCACCGAGATCGCTTCCGCCGTCGAGAGCACGCCGGACGGCGTTTTGAGTTTGTTCTTGCCGTCCAGCGTCCGGCCGAGCCGCAGTTCGCGGAAGATCGTCACAACCTTCTCGATGGCGTCCGCGGCGGGCACGTGCGCCCGCAACGACAGACTGCCCGCCAATTCCGTGACCCGCTTCCGCACGATGTCGATCTCCGTCTCCAGCGTCTTCGGAGTGGGCAGCACGACGATGTTGAAACGCCGTTTGAGCGCGGCGGACATCTCGTTGACGCCCCGGTCTCGCGTGTTCGCCGTGGCGATGATGGAAAACCCCTTGCGGGCCGCGACCTCGGTGGTCAGTTCCGGCACCGACAGACGCTTTTCCGACAACAACGAGATCATCGCGTCCTGCACCTCGGACGCGCAACGCGTGATCTCCTCGAAACGCGCCAACGTGCCGGATTCCATCGCCCGATAGATCGGACTCTTGATCAGCGCTTCCTGGCTGGGCCCGCGCGCGATCAGCATCGCGTAGTTCCAGGTGTACCGGATCTGCTCCTCGGTTGTACCCGCCGTGCCTTGAACGACTTTCGTCGAGTCGCCGTTGATGGCGGCCGCCAGGTGTTCGGACAACCAGCTCTTCGCCGTCCCCGGCTCGCCGAGCAGCAGCAGCGCCCGGTCCGTGACGAGCGTGGCGATCGCGATTTCAACCAGGCGCGGGTGGCCGATGTACTTGGGAGTGATCGCAACGTCGCCCGCCTTGCCGCCGCAGATGTACGTGTGGACTGCCCGTGCGGACATCCGCCATCCCGGCGGCCGCAGGTCCGTGTCCTCGCGCATCAGCGCTGCCATCTCGTCGCCATAAATCTCCTCTGCCGGTGCCCGCAGGATGCCGCTGTCAGGCATTGTCGCGTCGGCCTGAGTGCCAGGTTTCTCGGCCATGTCCGTTTCCTTCCGCATGACGTGCCGGGCGGATAGACGCGGCAGCGAAGGCCGCCGCCGCAATTCGGCTCCCGGCTCAACTTCATCGCAACCACTTCCGCCGCGGCGTCTCCCGCGCGTCACCCGGTGCCGATTGCAGCGAGGGCGGACCGGCCCCCACGACCGACACCAGTTTCTCCGCCACGTCCTTGCCGCTCGGTTCGCCGCCGACGGCGGCCAGCGTGTCCACGCGTTCACACAGCGACCGCAGGAACGACTCCGTCTTCTCGTCGCCGCGACCCCGCAGGCACTCGAGCAGGAGGCACATCCGCTCGTTTTGTTTGCCGAGCTTTCGTTTGTCCCCTTCCGCGCCGTCGATCAATGCCGCGGATTCCCGCTCGGCCGCCGCCAACAGGGCGTCCCACACCGCTCGATTCCGGCTCGCTCGGATCGGCGTGACGGCCAGCGCGAGGTCGCCGCCGCGGATCGAGTCGCACAGCGCCTTCACGGCATCGTCGGCATCGCCGCGGCCGAGTGCCCTGAGCGCCGCGGCTCGCACGTCCTTCGTCTTCGCTTTTACCTGCTCAAGCAGGAAGGGGAGATCGTCGGGTGAATCGCCGAGGCAATCGATGGCCGCGATGCGCATCTCCTTGGAGCCCTCCTCCAACGCGCGTTGGACGCACGCGCGCGTTCCCGCGGGATCAAGCCGGTGCATCAAGAGCAGCCTGCGTACGTGGCCGGCCCGCCCCTTCGGATCGAACGCCGCTCGCAACTCCGGCAGGATCGCGTCCCCGTAAAGCGGCAGGATTTGCAGCGCGACGAAGTCAGCGATCTCGGAGTAGTTGTCGTCCAACGCCGCCAACGCCGGTCGGATCAGGCGCAGGTCGTGAAACGCCATCTCCGCATGTGCTTCGCAAATGACGTCGAATCGGCCGGAGCCCTTTTTCGTCAGCGCATCCTGCAACGGTTTGAGCACGCTTGCCGGCGTCTGGGTCTTGAGGCCCGCCAGTTCGAACGTCTTGATGGGAACAAGCTCTCCGTCGAGCCCCGTCTCGCCCTGCGTGTAGAGCACGGCGTGCACCAGCGCCGTCAGTTCCAGCAACGCCGCGGCCGATGTTGCCTCGGTGCTCTCGATCAACTGCTTGACCACCTCGCTCAGTTTCGCGAGCACGGGAGCTTTCGTGCCCGTCTGCTCCAACTGCGGCAGGAGCTTTCGCAGCCGGAAGTCGCCCGGTGCCACGACGCTCCCCGCAATCGCCAGACGCCGCACCTCCTCGTACACCTGCGTCAAAACCGATAGGCTCATGGTCGCTCCCGCGCTTTCACAACGTCAGCCGGATCACGCCGCTTTCCGTCACGACGCTCAGCGGTTTGACCTGCAACTTCCCCGTGTCAAGGTCGTGCCGGAACCGCACGATCAACGTCTGATCTTCCAGGAATTCCCGCGGCAGCAAGGAGAGCAAGTGACTGCTCCGCGGCTCTCCGGTCACGCCAGCGTCCGTGATTACCAGACGCTCGCCCGATCGGTCTTCCACCACGAATTCCCTCCCGACGGCTCCGAGACGCCGATAGGCGAGAGCAAAGACGGGGCACCTGTCGGCCAACGGGACTTTCAAATGGGATTTCACGTCCTTGATGACCGTCGCGAAGTGGTCGCGCGCGTGGCCGCGCATCGCGATCAGATCGCGGCGCTCGAGCGGCCGAACTTGCAGCTTGTCCCAGCGGACGCGCGGGTTCAGGTCGCCGGGGTAGACGCACAACTCCTGGACCTGGGCGACCTCGAAGAAGCTGTCCTCGCTCTTGATAAACTTGACCGCCTTGTACGGGCGGAACGTCTGAGTGATGAAGATGCGGCCGTTCCCCAAGTGCATCCAGAGGCCGGTGTCAACGTACTCCTGCCGAGCGACATCGTCGCGCGTGTTGAACGCGAGCTGCACCAGCTCAACGTCCGTCTGGACGAGGCCGCACGCCTTGAGTTCGCGGAGCTGCCACGCATGTCCCAACCAGGCGGCGATGCTCGATTCCGTTTCCGGCGCGAGTTCCGGATCCTCCAGCCGCTTCTGCAAATACGCGCGGCCCCGGCGGATCAGTGCGTACAGGCGGCCCAACTGGTCGAGCGCCTCGCCGTAAACCGCTTCCCGCCCGGCCGCGCTCAGTTCGTCTCCCTGTTCGGACCGGAACAAGGTCGTGTAGTTGCGCAGCGCCGTCTGCGCGCCGGGCAAGTAGGCGTTGCCGAGCTGTTTCGCCTGTTCTTCCAGCTCGCCGGCCATCTTCGCGTTCATGGTGCCAATGCCCAGTCGGACCACGTCCTGCGTCAGCTTCTCCAGCAGATCAATCCCCTCCAGCTGCGCTCGGATCTTCTTGGCCAGCGCCGACTTGTTGACGCGGCGCGGCTTCGCGGCATCGGTGCTGTTCGCCTCGCCGCGCGCCGCCGCCTTGACGCGTTTGGCCACCACATCTTCCGGGACGGCAACCACGTGGAATGTCTTCCCGCCGGCGATGGCATACAACAACCCCAACGCGTGTTTGCAGGGGAACTGCCGGCTGGGACACGTACACCGGTAGACGGGCTTGTCGGGATCGATGAAGTCGGCCGAGCACAAATAGACCGTGCGGCCACTTCCCTGGCATCTGCCCAACCACAACGTGCCGTCTTCCGAACGCTGCAAGGCGACGAGCTGGTTCTTCAACGCGAGCGTTCGTCCGTTGCGGGCTGCCTCCGCGTTGGGCGCGGCAGCTTCGATGAAGGCTTCGTTGACATTTGGCATGCGATTGTATGACCTCGCAAGCTACGGAACGGACCTCACGACGCGGAATCCCAGGCTGAGGCTCCGGTGCGACGGCTCGACGTTACGGCGGTACTCTGCTTGACAGAACCGTCCCTCTTCGAGCCAACTGCCGCCGCGCGCGGCGCGGAACAAACCCGCAAACGGACCTTGGAGGCCGCCTTGACGCGGTTGAGATCCCGGCCATGCCCATCGCGGCACCACTCCCAGACGTTGAGGTGTCATGCCGCGGATTGCCGCCGACCTTCCGGTGCGTGTCCTCGCGCCCCGGTCGGCGAGCTGCGTGCTAGATGAGTATTCTGCCCGTTGCCCGGATTTGTTTCAAGCGACCATTCTTGACCGGCAACCGGTGCGGGCAACCCGGCCGCCGTTGCAGACGTTCTGCCCTGCACGGCCGACCTCCCCGCGGACTCCGCTGACCGGAACCTGAAGGCTGGAGCCTCGCAGGTTGAAGGTGACTCTCCCGCCGCCTGAACGCGGGGGGGGGCCGTGTGGGTGCGCACCTGGCACGTAGGGTGAACGTGAACCTCCCACCGCGTGAACGCCGGGGCTTCCGAGCGAAATCGGCCCGGCGGCACATTGCCTGGAGGTGGCCGGCGCTTCTC
>Ga0194113_10012440_pt1 | contig 9986 bp, 9 predicted proteins | sample TA2MahC200mmetaG_FD_146193 | JGI IMG/M metagenome (GOLD analysis project Ga0194113, IMG submission 146193) | Freshwater microbial communities from Lake Tanganyika, Tanzania - TA2015017 Mahale Deep Cast 200m | ecosystem: Environmental > Aquatic > Freshwater > Lake | place: Tanzania: Lake... | reverse complement strand
CAGCGATCCGCTTGCCGAGCCCGTCCACCAGCACTACCAGCGTGGCGTCCGCGCCGGGCCGTGTTCCCCAGCGCTCCGCGAAAGGCGTCAGCGCGGCGGCGTAGTCGGCGTTTGGATCGCCCAGCCCAGGGATGCAGGCGATCTCCGGCCGGGCAGGCAGGGCCAGCGCCAGCGTTCCCCGCTTGTGGTTGCGCGACGCGTGGATGATCTGCGGGAACACCCCGCCGAAGACCGGCTTGGGCAGGGCCCGCAGAATCGGGTCCAGCGTCTCCGGGCTCCAGCCGTTGGCGTCGCAGGCCAGCACCATGAGCCCCTCCACGCGCGCCTCGGCCGAAAGCTCCATCGCCAACCGGCCGAAGGCTTCGACGCTTCCTGTTGGGTCAAAACGAGTGTTCATCATTTCAGCCTCCTGTCGTTTCATTGCGTTCTTGTCGGGCGCGACCCTCGCTTTCGCCGCCGCAACCGCCGACGACCCGGATGAACAGGTCAACCAGCGACGGGTCGAAATGCGTGCCGGATTCCGAGCGTATCTGCGCCAGGGCGCGCTCCTTCGTCCAGGCCGCGCGATACGGCCGCTCCGAGGTCAGCGCGTCATACACATCGGCAAAGGCGAACACGCGCGCGCCAAGGGGGATGGCCTCACCCCTCAGCCCCCGGGGGTAGCCGGTGCCGTCCCACTTCTCATGGTGGCAGTAGGGGATCTCCGCCGTTTCGGCCAGATAAGGAATGCGCACCAGCCACTCGTAGGCGTATCCCGGATGCCGTTTCATCAGGACCCATTCCTCGTCCGTGAGCTTGCTGGGTTTCAGCAGCACGGCATCGGGCACGCCGAGCTTGCCGATGTCGTGCAGCAGCGCCCCGCGGCGCAGATGCGCCATGGCCGTGTCGTCGAGTCCCATCTCCTCTCCCATGCTGACTGAAATGGCGACGACGCGCTCGGAATGCCCCTCGGTCTCCTTGTCCCTTAGATCCAGGGCCTCGACCCAGCCCTTGAGAGTGGCTTCGTGGGTCTCGCTGAGCTCAGCCAGGGATCTTTCCAGCGCGGCATGTTCGTCGCGCAGCTTGCGGTAGCGGTTCAGGCGCGTGACCGTGCGCACGCGCGCCCGGAGCTCGGAGCGGTCGAAGGGCTTGGAGATGAAGTCGTCGGCCCCGGCCTCCAACCCCTGGAGCCGGGAGCCCCGGTCCTCCAGCGCGGTGACCATCAGCACCGGCGCCTCGGCCAGGTCCGGCGCGGCGCGCAGCCGCCGGCACACCTCGAAGCCGTCCATGCCCGGCATCATCACGTCGAGCAGGATCACGTCCGGCTTCAGGGCCGCGGCCCTTTCCAGGGCCTCCGGCCCGCCGCCGGCCTGGTGCAGTTCGTACCCTTCGGCCTCCAACGCCTCGGTCAGCGTCTCCCGCGCCGAGGCGCTGTCGTCCACGATCAATACAACGCTCTTCTGTTCTGTCATGAGGTTTTCTCCTGATTGTTGTCCGCCGCTTTGGCCAGCAGCGTGTCGATCGTCCCGATCAGTTCCTTCATCCCCACCGGCTTGCTCAAGTAGGCGTTCGCGCCGGCCTCCAGGCAGCGCTCCTCGTCCCCGGGCATCGCCAGCGCGGTCAGGGCTACGATGGGCGTGTGCGCAAAGGCCGGATTCGCCCGCAGGCGCTTCGTGGCCTCGATCCCCTCCAGGCGCGGCATCTGGACGTCCATCAGCACCAGCCACGCAGTCAATCGCCACTTGGTCCCTGCCAGAGTTTCGCTGCCTGCACCATTCCCATTGTCGCTCTCACAACCGGCTGCGAACGCGCACACCATAACACCGAGTATCGTCATCCACTTCATTTCTGTACTCCCTTCTTCTGCCGAACTCAAGCATGAGCGCGAGCGCCAGGCCGACTTCCTCGCGAAGCTCTCGCATGACCTGCGCACGCCTCTGACAAGCATCCGGGAGTTCGTGTCGATCCTGCAGGACGGGCTGGCGGGCGATCTGACCGATCAGCAACGAGAGTATCTGGCCATCGCCCTGCGAAACGCCGACACGCTCTCGGAGATGCTGGAGCACCTCCTCGTGCTCACGCGGATCGAGCAGGGCAGGTACAGGGTCTTCCCGAGCAGGGTCAGGCTCCAGGATCTCCTCGCGGACGGGGCGTTCCTTGCCGGGCCGAACCGGATGGGAAAGCAGGTCGATCTTCGCGTCCTGATCCCCGAGGCGGTCCCCGACATCTTTGCCGATGCCGATCGAATCCGCGAAGCGATCCGAAACATCCTGGACAACGCCGTCAAGTACTCGGGCGACTCGGTCGAAATCCTGGTCCGGGCTGAAGGCGGCTCCGGTCACATGGTCGACTTGAGCGTTCGGGACAACGGCCTGGGGATGGCCCCCGCGACGATCCGCAGCCTGTTCCGTCGCTTCTACCGGGGGAGCGCCGCCCGAAAGGCGTCGCCCCGCGGCCTCGGCCTGGGGCTCGCGATCGTCAAGGAGATCGTCGCCAGGCACGGCGGCAGGATCGCCGTCCGTTCCGCGATAGGCGAAGGGACGGAGATCCGCTTGAGTCTGCCCAAGTACGAGCCGAAGGGAATCCTGGTCGGTTCCCTGCGCAGCGCGTGGCGGGGAATCGCCGACGGCGGGGAAGGCTTTGGATTCGTGAAGTCGGCTGTCCGGGGCTGGAAGGGGGCGCAGACCCCCTCCGCGCGAGAGCTGGCGCAGCTCGTTCGCGAATCGTGCCGGCGGCTCCTGGGGCCCGAGGACTCAATCCTCGCGAACGGGGAATCCGGCCCATCGATCAGCCTTCTGCTGGCGGGAGAGAAACAGGCGATGCCGGAGGCGATCCGTCGGGTGCAGCGAGGCGTCGCCGATGGGTTGAGATTCAGGTCGGGAATCGAGATCGAGTGGGGAAGCGAGCCGATCATGCTCCACTCGGAGGACTACAGAAACCCGGAGCAGATGGCGGCGGCTATCCGTTGTCGGGAGGGCTCCGCGGAGGGATTGGTGAATGTCTCGTAAGCGCATCTTGGTTGCGGACGACGATCCGGATATCGTTCTTGCCCTGAGGATTCGGCTCGAGGCCGCCGGATACGGGGTGATGACGGCCATGGACGGCAAGCAGGCGGTCGAGGGGATTCGCAGCTCCAACCCTGACGTCGCGATCCTCGATATCAACATGCCCGAGGGAAACGCGTTCGCCGTCCTCGATGCCTTGAAGGAGAGCGGCCACCAGAATCTGCCGATCATCTTCCTCACGGCGGACACGCAAGAGAAGTCGCAGGTCAAGGCCTTCCACCGCGGAATCCGTCACTACCTCACCAAGCCGTACGATCCGAAGACTCTGCTGGTGCTGGTCGAGCATGTTCTGCGGGAGGCGAGGGAGAGCGCGGCGTAAGCAAGTCCGGGATTCGGCCCGCGGCGTGGGACTTGCGCCCGCCGCCCTACCTGCCGAAACGCCTCGCCGGACGATCGCCTGAGACAGGGCGGACGAGTCTATCAGAGCAGCCTGCGCGTGGTTGCGCCCCCCCCCGATCCGCCGCACGAGAGGCCGATAACTCCAGCCGGGTCTTCTGCTGCTTGCCGCGTTGCGCGGCGGGAGATGGAGCCGGCGCCTGGCCCGGGACCGATGGACCGGGCGTCCCGCTACTCCCTCTCGATGTTCCCGACCTCGCCCTGTCGCGGCTCCATGAGGCGGATCTGGTGGGGGGTGGCCTTCTCGCATGTCCTCAAGCGCAGCAAGTGGATCGTCACCCCGGTCGCCGCTCCGATGAGGAGCAGCCTGAGCCACCAGGCGGAGGCGAAGAAGCAGACCCCGATCCCGATCGTCAACCAGAGCGCGAACAGCGCCCTAGCCTTCTCCCTTCGGCGGAGTCCCCTGCCTTCCCGGTAGTCGCGGACATACTCCCCGAACCAGCGGTTCTCGAGGAGCCAGCGATGGAAGCGCTCCGAGCTGCGGCCATAGCAATAGGCGGCCAGCAGAAGAAAGGGAGTCGTAGGTAGTAGGGGCACGAAGATCCCCACGACCCCAAGGGCCACCGACAGCGTGCCCGCCGCCTGGAGGAGTGTTCTGGGCAATCCGTGAGCGGACTTCGCGCCGCGGATCCGGGGCGCCATGGGTCAGAAGTAGACGCCGAAGCCGGCGACGGGGGTGATCCTGACGCCCTGGCTGTAGATGCGGTATGGGCGGCCGCCGAAACACCCGTAGGCGACATCATCGAGGTTGTGGCGGTTCAGCACGTTCAGGACATCGAGGTAGAAGAAGGCGTCCCTCCGGTCGCCGTAGACACGGTGCTCGAGCTTGACGTCGAGCCTGCGGTAGTCGGGCAGGCGTTCGCCGTTGGCCTCGTCGGCCGGGATCTTGATGAGGTTGTACGGACCCTCGCAGCCGACGACGGGTGTGTAGGGGCGGCCCGAGGAGATCCGATAAGAAGCGGAGATGATCGTCCCGCTCGTGATAGGAACCTCGAGCGCGAGCTGCCCCATTCTCGGCCGGTCGTGATCGCTGGGCCGCAGGGCCTTTGATGGTCCCTCCTTCTTGCGCGTCCTCGAGATGGAGTAGGAGACCCAACCCGTCGCATAGCGACCCGCAGGACGCCGCAGCGTCATCTCGATCCCCTCTCCCTTCCCCTTCCCGTCGCCGTGGATCTGCCCGGGGGCGGGACCGGCCGGGTCATCCCAGCGCGCGAGGCTGCCATAGAGCTTCCTGTAGATCTCGACCGCGCCTCCGAAGCCGTAGAGCAGTTCGAACTCGCACGATGCGGAGAGATGCTCGGCGGCGCTCGGCGGAAGTTCGCCCTTGCCCGCCTTGAGGAGGGATGTCGGCTCCAGGGGAAGCCCGGCGACGACGGGGTTGTCGTAGAGGGGGAAGGGGCTCTGTCTCACGATTCTCCAGCCGACTCCAGGTGTGACTCGCTTCAGTCCGCGGAAGCGAAGCGAGGCGTAGGGCGATCCCTTCCTTCCCTTGGTGAATGGAATCCTCTCCAGGCGGCCGCCGGCGGAGACGGCGAACGCCCTCGCGCTCCAGGTTCCCTCCGCCGATACGAAGCCCCCCTCGTCCTTCGCGAGCGCGAGATCGGGGACGCGGTCCTGGACAGCGATGAAGCTCTTCCCGGAGAAACGGTCTCGGCTGACCTCGGCATCCAGCCTGGTCTGGAACGAGGAGCTGAATCCCCAGACGATCTCGCACGACGCCAGGGCGCGACGGAGTTCGGCGACCGTCTCCTCAGAGACCCTGTCGTCCGGGCCGCGGAAGCTGGTCGAGCGATCGCGTTCCGAGAGGGAGAGTCCGACCCGGGCCATCCTCGGCCCAGGCTTGCTCCCCAGACGGACGCCAAGCAGGTAGGAGTCGGCCGAGCGATCGAGATTGCCAGTCTCTCGGTCGCGCGAGGCGACGGCCGTCACGGAGCCTACGAGCGCGCCCACGGGGCGCGTCGCCTTGGCCGAGAAGTCCTGGAAGCTGCGATCCTCCACGTCCGGCGGACGCTGCAAGAGGAGGTTGTAGAAGCTCATCCGGCCCGCGCCGAGAACCGAGGCCTCTCCGCGAGGGATCTCGCCTCCCAGGGCAACCGATCCCAGATCGTAGCGGAAGTACGCGCGCATTCTCTTCGGCTGGGCGGGGCTCAAGAGCGTCACGCTCGAGAGCGCGTTTCCGAATCGAGGCGGAAGCGCTCCAGGATAGAGTTCGATGCCACCGATCAGGTCGTCGTAGACGACCGAGGTGAAGCCCTCGAGGTGGATCGGCTGCAGCAACGGGAAACCGTCGAAGAGGACGAGGTTCTCCTCCGGCTCTCCTCCGCGCACGACGTAGCGGTCGGAGAAGTCATCCCCCGCCGCGGCGGCGACCCCGGGGAGCGACTGGATCGCGCGCAGCGGATCGGTCGCGACCGTCCCGGCGGAGCGCCGGATCGTCACACCGGTCAGCGTCCTCTTGCTCTGGGGAACGGAGGGATCGGGCCGCGCGGATGTGACATCGACCGGCTCGAGGGTGGCGATCCTGGCCTGGAGCCGGACGGAGATCTTGAGCGAGCGTTCGTCGCTCAGGACGATCGTTCTCTTCCACGGCTCGAACCCCACGTGCTCGACGCGGAGAATCTGCTCTCCCGGCGGCAGACCGTCGAGGCGGAACTGACCCGACGCATCGGTCTCCGTGCGCGCGATGGTTCCCACGAAGACCGCGGCGATGCCGACCGGCTGCTTGCTCTCCTGATCGATGACCCGTCCCTCGAGAAGCGCGGCGTGAGCCTGCCCCCAGAGCCCGGCGAGGAGGACTAGAATCAGAGATCGCCTCAGCATCGATTGGCTACCCGATCCCTTTCCTCCGCACGCGACCAGGTTCGGCCTCGCCGACGGCGTCCTCGCGGTCAGGCGTCTGCCGATGGCGCGGTCCCGCTCTTGGGCGGGCGCTCCTGCAGGGCCTCGTGGATCGTGCGGGCCGCGATCTTCCCGTGTCCCATGGCGGCGATCACGGTCCCGCCCGCGCCGGCCTGGGAGCCGATGATGTCCCCTCCAGCGCAGATGATCGGGATCTCCGGGGGGGTTTCTCCGGCCGCGACGGCCGCCTCCTTCCCGTCCAGGGAGAGCTTCTTGGGGTCGATGACGAGCTGCCCCCACTTGTTCGTCTTGAGGTAGGGCGTGAGCCTTGCCAGCAGCGGATTCGGTCCTTGCCCGATCGCCATGACAAGGACGTCGTACGGTCTGCGGAAGTTGGAGTCCGGGACCACGACGGGGCGCCTGCGGCCCGAGTCGTCCGGCTCGCCGAGCTCCATCCGGATCATCTCGACCTCCTTCACCCAGCCCTCCTCGTCCCCATAGATGGCGACGGGGGCGTGAAGGTAGAGGAAGTTGATCCCCTCCTCCTCCGCGTGGTGGATCTCGTCGCGGCGCGCGGGCATCTCGTCTCGCGTGCGGCGGTAGATGATGTCCACCTGCTCCGCGCCCAGACGCTTCGAGACCCGCGCGGCGTCCATCGCGACATTCCCGCCGCCCACGACTCCGACGCACTTTCCGTGGTGGATCGGGGTCGGCGCCTCCGGGAAGGACCGGGCGTTCATGAGATTCGCCCTGGTCAGGAACTCGTTCGCCGAGTAGACGCCGTTGAGCTGCTCGCCCGGTATGTTCATGAAGTAGGGAAGGCCCGCGCCGGTGCCGACGAAGATCGCATCGAAGTCCTGGATCAGCTCGTCCATCGTGATCGTGCGCCCGACCAGGGTGTTCAGGACGATCTCGACTCCGAGGGCTCGCAGGTTGTCGATCTCGTAATCCACGATCGCCTTCGGGAGGCGGAACTCGGGGATCCCATAGATCAGGACTCCTCCCGGCCTGTGCAGGGCCTCGTAGATCGTCACCCCGTAGCCGAGCCTGACCAGATCGGCCGCCGCCGACATGCCGGCGGGCCCGGAGCCGATGATGGCGATCGTCTTCCCATTCGGCGGAAGCATGTCGGCCTTGGGCCGGATGCCGCGCTCCCGCGCCCAATCGGCGAGGAACTTCTCGACGAATCCGATGCCCACGGGCTCGCCCTTCACGCCCCGCACGCAGACCATCTCGCACTGGCTCTCCTGCGGGCAGACGCGGCCGGTGATGGCGGGGAATAGGTTTGAGCGGCAGATGACCTGGAAGGCCTCCTCGTAGTTCTCCAGACGGACGGCGTCCATCATCGCGCGTATGTCGATCTCGACGGGGCAATAGGGGACGCAGCGGGGGTCCTTGCATGCGATGCATCGGCTGCTCTCGGTCCAGGCGATCTCCGGCGTGTAGCCGAGCTCGACCGATGAGAAGTTGTGGACCCGGACCTCGGGGTCCTGCATCGGCATCGGCGACTTCGTCTTCTGCTTGAGGGCTTCCTTACGCGCCTGCTCCCGATCCATCGCGTCTAGCGACCCTTTCCTGGCTGATGTACTGCCGATTGCGCCTATTCAAGCCCGCGAAGTCGACGGCGTAGCCGTCGAAGGCGGGGCCGTCCACGCAAGAGAAGCGCGCCTGATACTCGCCCTTCGCGTGATCCCAGATGCTGACCCTACAGCCGCCGCACATCCCGGTTCCATCGACCATGATCGGATTCAAGCTCACGATGCAAGGGATCCGGGAGGGGTCGTACTCAAGCGAGGGGTCGTAGGCGTCGCGAAATCCCTTGCCGGCCATCTCCTTGACGACGGCCTCCATCATCGGAAGGGGACCGACGGCGATCACCTCGGCGATCTCTCCCTCGCGTTGCTCGAGCACATCGTGCAGGACACCCGTCACGAACCCCTTACGTCCGTATGAGCCGTCGTCCGTCGTGACATGGATCTCCGTCGAGATGGCTCGGAGTTCCTCCTCCAGAATCAGGAGGCGCTTGGTCCGCGCGCCGATGATCGTGATCACGTGATTGCCGAGGTCGTAGAGCTCCTTCACCTTGGGCCAGATCGGGGCGATCCCGACGCCGCCGCCCATGCAGACGACCGGTTTCTCGTGGCGCCTGACCTCGATCGGGGTGCCCAGGGGGCCAAGGAGATCGAGTATGGCGTCGCCCGCTTCGAGCTCCGCCATCTTGCGAGTGGAGAGGCCGACGATCTGAACGATCAGGGCGATCGTGCCCGCCTCCCGATCGTACGCGGCGATCGTGAGGGGAATCCGCTCCCCCTCGTTGGCTGTTCGGAGGATCACGAACTGCCCGGCCTGCGCGTGGCGCGCGATGAGCGGCGCATCGACGACATACTCCAGGATCGCGTCCTCGCCCTCGACCAGCGTTCGCTTCTTCAGGATCGCGTAGTTCTTCCCCTTGAGGGCGCCCTCGGTATCGCTCATACTGCTCGAACTCCTCGTGGTGTCCAGACGCCGCGCCAACGCCCCCGCCCGATCCCATCGCCGGATCGCGATCCGGCCCGCACGGCGGCCTCCGAGAGGGGATAGTCCCGCGTTAGTTCTGCTCACTCCAATCTAGCATCTGAAGTAGGCATCCGCAACCTGGCCCGAACAGCGCCTCGATGCCTAAGGAGTCCGCAGGACTCTCGAGGTTCAGCGTCGCGGCAGAGGCTCAGTGTGTATGGAACGACCGGCTCGCGAATCGTAACGTCGTGCCGTCCTTCTAGGGGGCGGTCGACGGGATGGTGGACAAGCCACCATCGGTGATCGCGGGTTAGCGCCTTGCGGCGCCAGAGCCGCATACGAAAGGAGCCGGTCGTGGATTCGGATTCTACCACCTACGTCGGTTTGGATGTCCACAAGAGGACCGTGGCCGTCTCGATGCTCCTGCCCGGCGGGGCGGAGCCCCTGGAATGGGAGGAAGCCCATGATGCAACCGTCGCCCGGCGACTGGCCCGGCGCCTGCTCCGAGAGGCCCCGGGGAAGGTGGTCTGTTGTTACGAAGCTGGCCCTACCGGCTACATCCTCCAGCGTCGGCTGAGGGCGGAGCGGGTCATGTGCCTGGTGGTGGCCCCCTCGCTAATCCCCGTCCAGCCGGGTTCCCGGATCAAGACGGATCGCAAGGATGCCCGCAAGCTCGCCAGGTTGTTGCGGGCGGGATTGTTGACGGAGGTCCACCCGCCCACCGAGGAGCAGGAAGCCCTGCGGGATCTGTGTCGCTGCCGGGAGGACGTGCGGGACGACCTGCTGCGGGCGCGGCATCGGATGAGTAAGTTCTTGCTGCCCGAACTGAACGTCGCCAGGTCAGGCTTTCGACTCGGCGATGCCTCGGGCTGGCTTTGATGGCGGATCTACTTCCGAGGATGACGCCTCGGATACCCTTACTCCTCCCACCCACGTGCGTTCGGAGATCAGAATGCCATAGGGCAATGTTTCTGGTTGACAGCCCAGATTCCGAGCAGTATCTTCTCGGCCGTGAACCATGCGGCGTTGCCGCTGCATCCAGCCAGACACCTCACATCAGAGAACCGATCGACTGTGACGTCCGCCTGTCCGAGGGGTTCGAATCTGGAGGTGGTGCGATGAAAGGGTCCTGGATCCTTGGGATCTGTTTGACTGTCCTCCTGCTCTCGCTGACTGCTCACGGCGCGACCGCTGGCAGGAACGCTGATGGTG
>Ga0194113_10012436_pt1 | contig 9988 bp, 5 predicted proteins | sample TA2MahC200mmetaG_FD_146193 | JGI IMG/M metagenome (GOLD analysis project Ga0194113, IMG submission 146193) | Freshwater microbial communities from Lake Tanganyika, Tanzania - TA2015017 Mahale Deep Cast 200m | ecosystem: Environmental > Aquatic > Freshwater > Lake | place: Tanzania: Lake... | reverse complement strand
CGGTTCGGTGGCGCGATCGTTCAGGAGCATATCCCGGGCGACGTGTCCGCCATGCGCACGGTTGTGGTCCTGTTCGACCGGCAGAGCGAATTGATAGCGGCGTTCACCACCCGCAAGCGCTGCCGGTGTTGGGCGGATTGCTGCACGATATGGGAAGGATGTTTCGCCGGAGGTCGCACACATGAGGTGCGCGTCCTTCACCGGGGCTTTCGGGTCATGTGATTGCTTGCTGCCAAGCCGCGATCAGTTCTTGCAGTAAAGCCAAATCACCTTCACGCAAGTCCTGATGGGCAGGGAGCACAACAACCTGCTTCTTCATCCAAACCGTTTCCGGGAACTGTTCCGCAGGAAACGCCGGGTGCAGCCGAGGCCAAAGCAAGTGTGCGCGCACTCCCCGCGCGCGGCAAAACTCAATGAACCGCGCAGAATCGCCAGCCACGATGACGGGAAAGAAACCGGGAGAAGCTCCATCCACCAGTCTGGGGATCAACGGACGAATGCGCGTGCATTCCATCACCGCGTCCAGCAAGGCCGCGAAATTCTGCCGCCGACGCACGACCACCTGATCGGGTTTTACGCCTCGGAACAACCACCCGCTCAGGGTCGGTATGCGGGCGTCTTTCCGCTCCTCGAGGAATTCGATCGGGCCGGCCGGTCCGGTCGCGGTCTCTCTTTCGGGCCGCCGAGCGAGAAACTTGCGAAGCTTCCCGGAAATGACAGCCCTCAACCGCCGATTGACGCCGAGGTTCATGATGAAACAAACCCGGTCACGTGGCAAAAAATAATATCGCACGTGTGACACCAAACTGCGCCACGCGGATGAGCGCCCCAGCAAAAGCTGCCCCGCCAAAACAGTGGTTTGCCTGCATCGCGCCATACAGGTGCGCCGTGAACAAGGCACTGCGGCGGCGTGGAATGTTTCAGTCGGGGCGACGGGTTTGGATAGCGATTCCGGGGCGTGTGCCATGCGCCCACGGCGACAGGGCGGACGGGCCTATGTGAAACGCGAGGGAGAACTATTGCGGAGTTATTCAACTCCGCAATAGTTTTCCCCGTCGCCCCGCACCCAAACGCAACGCCTGCGACCTGCCGCGGGCCTTCACCGAACACGGCGCAATCATGGCGGCCAACGGGTTTACCCGCCCGCGCTGCCAGAGCCGCCCAAGAAAGAAATCGGCTTTCAGGTCAAAGAATCGCGCGCCACTTACCGAGTGCGGCGTGGCTTGCTCCGTCGGCGAAAACCGGACTGACCGGCAGCCCGCGCTTGGCGCGAGAGCGGTAAGGTGGCAGGCTGTGGGGCCATGAAACGAGGATTACGTTCGCAGAGTTTCGTTCCGTTGCTGGCTTGCCTTTGCGTCTCGATCTTCGGCTTGGCCGCATTCGTTGCGTTAGCCGCCGAGCAGGGACTGATCGTATTGAAGCCAGGCGTGACGACCCGAGGCGAGCAACCGCAGACTTGGCAAGTCGATCTGAGCGCGTTGAGCGCCGAGGCGATGGTTGAAGCGGCCAGCAAACTCAGCACGCGGCTCTACGGTGAGTCTGGGGCAAGCTTGCACGCGCCGCTGGTGATCAAGACGCGCTTCGACCGGGACAAAGTCTTCGGCTTCAAGGTGAGCGCCGTTTCGCTCGCGGGCGGGACGTTGACGGTGAAGCTGAACGGCAAGGTCGTGTTCAGGAAGACATGGCCCGCGGCGAAGGCGACGCACCGGGTTGGCGCGCTCTGGCAATTCCCGCTGCCGGCCGGGCCGGCTGAGATCGCGCTCGAAGCGTCGCGCGGCGTGGTCGTGATGGAGGCTTACTATGTCGCTGATGCGGTGGGACAGTTGCCTGCGGGCGCTGAGAAGGCGGACGTTGATGTAGCACCTCCGGCGCAGACCAAGATGGCGACGAAACCGCCGCTGCCGGCGATTTCGGGGACGGTGGCCGGCTATCGCGGCATCTGGTTCACGCTCGGCCAGTTTTCCAAGCACGGCGACAAATATTCGGGCGGGCTGGGCACCTACACGGCCAACCACAATCCCATCGCGGTCTATTCGCCGGAGGCGGACAAGACGTTCTTCACCTACGGCGGCACGACCGCGAAGGACGAGCGCCGCCTGCTGGTCATGGCGTCGTATTTCGACCACAGGACCGGCCGCGTGCCGCGCTCGGTGATCGTCCACGACAAGCTCGGCGTGGATGACCCGCACGACAACGGCAGCATCAACCTTGACGACAAAGGCCACGTCTGGGTGTTTGTCAGCGGTCGCGGGCGCAAGCGGCCCGGATTCAAGTATCGCAGCAAAGCGCCGTTCAGCATCGCGGAGTTCGAGCGCATCTCGGAAGAGGAGATGACCTACCCGCAACCGTGGTTCATCGCGGGACGCGGCTGGCTCCATTTGTTCACGAAATACACCAAGGGCCGCGAGCTTTACTGGGAGACCAGTCCCGACGCCCGCACGTGGAGCGACGACCGCAAGCTCGCCGGCCTCGGCGGGCATTATCAGGTCAGCGGCCAGCGCGACGGCAAGATCGCGAGCTTCTTCAACTACCATCCCGGCGGGAGCGCCGACAAACGCACCAACCTTTACTACGTCCAGGCCGAGGACTTCGGCCAGACGTGGACCACCGTGGATGGCCGGCCGCTGGAGACGCCGCTCAGCGACGTGAAAAATCCCGCGCTGGTGATTGATTACGAAGCGCAACATCGTCTGCAATACACCTGCGACCTCAACTTCGACCGCGACGGCCGGCCGCTGTTGCTCTACGTCATCAGCCCCGGCCACGAACCCGGCCCGGAGAATGACCCGCGCGAAGTCCGCCTCACACGCTGGGACGGCCGCGCGTGGCAGACCGGCACGATCACCCGGACCGATCACAACTACGACATGGGCAGCTTGTGGGTCAGCGGCGATGAATGGAAGGTCATCTTCCCGACGCTGCCAGGCCCGCAGCCCTACGCTGGCGGCGGCGAGATGTGCCTGTGGACGAGCAGCGACCACGGCAAGCGTTGGACGCTAAAGAAGCAGATCACACGCAACAGTCCGCTCAACCACAATTACGCCCGCCGCCCGCGCCACGCGCGCGACCCGTTCTTCGCGTTCTGGGCCGATGGCAACCCGGCCAAGTTCTCTGAGTCGCGCCTCTATTTCTGCGATTCCACCGGCGAGCGCGTTTGGCAGTTGCCGTATGACATGCAGAGCGACTTTGCCGAGCCGACGGAAGTGAGGAAATGACATGAGAGCCAACCACATGATGCGCAACTGCAATCGAACCGTAACGCGGACACTCCTGTCCGCGCCGTTGCGGCCGCAAAGAACAGCGCGGACAGGAGTGTCCGCGTTACGGGCGGCGGTCTGGTTGGCGAAGACTTCTCCACAGAAACCCCGCATGTTCCAACGCTACACAGTATTGCTCGCCATCGTGACCGGCCTTTCGCTGGTTGCCAGCACACGCGCGGCGGACACAGCGCTGACGCCGGAGGAAACGCAGCAGATCGAAACCGCCAAAAGCGCTGCGCTGAAGACGCCGGAGGTGAGGGCAGCGACGTTGAAATTCAACGCCGCGCGCAAAGCCTACCAAGCCGACCGCGCGAAATACCCGGCCGACCGGAAACACGAGATTGCCGTGGCGTATCGCAAGGCAACGAAGGGACTGGAGGATGCCAAGCGCAAGGCCATACTCGCGCAGAATCCCGCGCTGGCGCCCTTGCTGGAGAAGGCCGACGCGCAGGCCAAGGCGGGCAAGCGCAGGATGAACGAAGGCGAAACCGTCGCCGACTCCGACGTCGGAAAAAAACCCGCCATCCGGCCGATCAAGGACGTGCCCGGTTTGCCGCGCGTGCTGCTCGTCGGCGATTCCGTTTCCATCGGCTACACGCTGGCCGTGCGCGAACTGTTGAAGGGCAAGGCCAACGTCCATCGCATCCCCGTCAACAGCGGCGCGACCGATGTCGGCCTGGCGAAAATGAAGGATTGGCTCGGCGACGGCAAGTGGGACGTCATCCATTTCAACTTCGGCCTGCACGACGCGAAGTATTCTTCTGAAACCACGCAGCGCGCCACGCGCGAGCAGTATGCGGCCAACCTCCGCACGCTTGTCGCGCAGATGAAAGCGACGGGCGCGAAGCTGATTTTCGCCACCACCACGCCCGTGCCCAAAGGCGGCGTGCTCTCGCCGGGGCGCAAGTTCGACAGCATCCCGGCGCGCAACGAAGTCGCCGTGAAAGTGATGCAGGAAAACGGCGTGGCCATAGACGATCTCTACGCCGTCGCGCTGCCCGTGATGGAAAAGCTGGGCCGCCCGAACGACGTGCATTTTACGCCCGAGGGCTACGAACTCTTGGCCAAGGCCGTTGCCGCGAGCATCGAGGCGCAGTTGCCAGCCCGTAGGACAGACACTCCTGTCTGTCCTCCTCTGCCCGCGCCAGCGCAGAAAGCGCAGACAGGAGTGTCTGCACCACGAGCGGAATCGAAGGCACGCGATTTGATTAACGACATGGCCGCGAAACTCGAACCGACGCGGGTGGTGGTCTATAAAAAGGTCGGTGATCGCGAACTCCACCTGAACATCTTCGATCCGCCCGGCCTCAAGCCCGGCGACAAGCGGCCCTGCTTCCTCACCATCCACGGCGGCGGCTGGACCGGCATGTCACCGCGGCGGCAGTATCCGTTTGCGGCACACTTTGCAAAGTGTGGCATGGTCGCCATCAGCGTCGAATACCGCCTCGTCCAGAAAGGCTCCGGCAGCACCGTGTTCGTTTGCGTGAAAGACGCCCGCTCGGCGATGCGTTATGTCCGTGCGCACGCGGCGGAGCTGGGCGTGGATCCGCAGAAGATCGTCGCCAACGGCGGCTCGGCAGGCGGCCACCTCGCCGCGGGCACGGCGCTCTTCGACGGCGTGGACGAGGCGGGCGAGGACACAAGCGTGTCGTGCGTGCCGAACGCGCTGGTGCTGTATTTCCCCGTCATTGACACCTCGAAGGAAGGTTACGGTAACGCCAAGATCGGCGAGCGATGGCAGGAGATTTCGCCGCTGCATCGTGTGAAAGCCGGCGTGCCGCCCACGATCATCTTTCACGGCACCGGCGACACGGTGACGCCTTTCAAGGGTGCGCAGGCGTTCCACGCAGCGATGCTCAAGGCCGGCAACCGCTGCGATCTCGATGTGAACGAAGGCGGGAAGCACGGCTACCTGATGTTCGACCGCGCGCTTTATGAGGACACGCTTCGCAAGACCGAGGCGTTCCTGAAATCGCTGGGATCTTTGAAGTAGGCCAGACACTCTGGTCTGGCCTCACGGCAAAGCAAATGAAGAAGTTGCCTCTCAAGCACATGGCGTTCAGCATCGGCTGCTTCATCGCAAGCAGCGCATTGAACGGTGGCGATGTTCTGATGCCCACAATCCAAGGCGACCGGTGGCAGATCGCCGGCGATCCCGATCTCGGCGAGTTCACCAACCCGAAACAACAGCCGGTGGACTTCGCCATCTGGCAGGCCGCCGACAGCACATGGCAACTCTGGTCCTGCATCCGCCACACCAAATGCGGCGGGAATACCCGGCTCTTCCACCGCTGGGAGGGCGCGAAACTCACCGACCGCGACTGGAAACCGATGGGCATCGCGATGCAGGCCGACGCGAAGTTCGGCGAATCGCCGGGCGGCTTGCAGGCGCCGTTTGTCATCAAGAACGGCGGCCGCTTCACGATGTTCTACGGCGACTGGGAACACATCTGCGCCGCGACGAGCAGCGATGGAAAAAGTTTCACGCGCCGGCTGAACGCTGACGGGCGCGCAGGCATGTTTGGCGAGGGAACCGGTGCCAACGCGCGCGACCCGATGGTCATTCGCATCGGCGGCCTGTGGCATTGCTACTACGCCGCGCATCCGAACCGGCTCGGCGCGGTGTATTGCCGCACATCGAAAGACCTCCGCACGTGGAGCGCGTCGCGCATCGTGGCGGCGGGCGGCCGGACGGGCAACGGGCCGTCGTCGGCTGAGTGCCCGTTTGTCGTCGAGCCGTGGCCGGGCGAGTTCTATCTGTTCCGCACACAGCGTTACGGCAAGGACGCGCTGACCAGCGTCTATCGCTCGACCGATCCGCTCAACTTCGGCATCAACGACGACGCGAACCATTTCGTCGGCACGCTGCCGGTCGGCGCACCGGAGATTTTTCAGCACGACGGCCAGTTTTGCATCGCGTCGCTCTTGCCGAGCATCAAAGGCTTTCAGATCGCAAAGCTCGCGTGGGTGCCACAGCCCGCGCTTGTGGCCGCTCAACGCGGCGAAATCATCATTAGCGCGGCCGACATAGCGACAGCGGACCAGCGCGCCGACTCGCCGACGCCGGGCAAGTGGTGGCTCAACCGCGACGCGAAGGACTGGGGCGCGAGGGACGGGATGATCCTCATGGCCGGCCAGCCGAGCCAGCAGGCGCACAAGCCGGACAGCCTCTGGCAGGTCATTCCGATGTTCCGCTTCGTGCCCTACCGCGTGCCGGAACTGGTCGTCGCGCCGAAGCTGACGGGCTGGTATCGCATCCACGTCGGCTTGTATGCCGACGAGATCGAGGTGTGGAGCACGCCGCATCTGTTGGGCAAACTTTCCGGCGAGGCGTTCCCCGAGTATTTGCAGGCGCCGCGCGGCGCGACGAGCCGCGTCGCCGAGGCGTATTGGAAGGCCGCGGACCTCACCGGGAAAACGATCCACATTCTCCAGCCGCCCGCACCGAGGCCGCACGCGGGCGCGGGCTGGATGGGCGGCATCTCGCACCTCCGTCTCGTGCCGATGAGCGAGCAGGAAGTGGCCGCCGCAAAGCGCGAGATCGAGCTGCCGCCAATCGAGCGACGGCTGTTCGCGATGCTCGACACGGTGGACGAAATCTTCTGGAACGGCACCGCCGAGACCGAGGAGGACATCCACGCGATAATCTGGCGGCACCAGCAGGCGGGCTTCGGCCGCATCTACTGGCGCTGCTTTGGCACGTGCCTCGATAATTCGCTCGCCGTGCCCGCTGCCGCGCCGCGCTGGAGCGACCAGGACGAGGCGGAGTTCAAGCAGAGGAACCACTGCGTCGCGGGCTGGAACGAATACTTCGGCCTCGCGCGCCGCTTCGATCCGCTGAAGGTCGCCGTCGAGTATGGCCGCAAGATCGGCGCGGACGTTCACGCGATGGTGCGGCTCACCAATTTCAACCGCCCGCCCTACGCGAACTTCTGGCACGATCATCCGGAGTTCCGCGCGCAGATGCTCGTCTCGCAGAAGGACCCGAAGACCGGCGCGCGCGTTCCCGTCCAGCCTTACAAGCGCACGCCGTATCAGCGCGTGCTGAGCTTCGCGTATCCCGAGGTGCGCGCGTTCTACGTCAGCTTTTTGAAGCAGATCGCCTCCACCGGCACGAAGGGAATCCTGCTCGACATGCTGCGGCATCCGCCCATCGCCGGCTACGAACCGATCGTCGCCGATGCCTTCAAGAAGAAGTTCGGCAAGGACATGGAGCCGCTGGATGTGTATTCCGATCCGCAAATCCAGGAGCTGTTTTCGGAATACCTGCGCGCCTTTCTCGTCGAGCTGCGCCAGGCCGTCGGCCCCGACATCGAAATCGCGGTGCGCTGCCGCGGCCCCGATGCGTTCGGTTTGCGCGGCAAGGAGTTTATCGAAGCCGGACTGATCAACACCATCGTGGACGCCCACTGGTATAGCGGCAACGGACCGCGTCCCACCATTGACGCGACCGTCGCCGCCGTCGGTGCCAAAGGCAAGGCGATGGCCGGTGCGGATCACTTCGACGACGTTGATCCCGCACAGAACTGGAAGCGGCGAAAAGGTTTCCTCTCGCCGGAGGCCGTCGAGGCGCTGGCGAAAGCCTACAGCGGTCGCGGTGTCGCGGCGTTCGGCCTTTATGAATCCACGTTGCACGTCTGGAATCCAGACGCGCGCCGTGCCATCCGCGCTGCCGGCTGGAATTACGACCCGCAGAAGAAATGAAGCTGAATCCGTTCTTTGCTCTCCTTGCGCCGGAGGCCGCGAAATCCCTGCAGGCGACTCAGATTTCCGAGCGACGGTCTTGGGCAAAATCATGATTTTGCCAGCCATGATTTTGCCTCTCCGCCGACTTCGTCAGCAGGGACAAACAATGGCTCCACTTCGCCTTCGACGACAACCGCCACCGCGCGGTCTATTACGGCGCGAAACTGCCGCCGAAGTAGCTCGACATTCCAATGTCGAGAAGAATGGCGAAGAATGATATGAGGCACGAAGAACTCGACATTGGAATGTCGAGCTACTTATGAAGAAATTGTCGCCACCGACGAGCATCCCTGAACGCCCTGTCTTTCGCGGGTTCGAAGTGGACGAGCCGTGGCTGGTGCCGGGCTATCGGCGGAATCTACCGCATCTGCGGCTCGAAGGCGCGACCTACTTCGTGACCTTCCGTCTCGCGGATTCCATTCCCGAAGTCGTCGCGCAACAGTGGGACCTTGAGCGTCACCACTGGTTGCAAGCGCATGGAGTTGATCCAGCATGGGCCGAACTCGACCCGCAGCGCTGGAGCGACGCTTATTTCGCCATTTCTGCGGGCGAACGGCGGGCATTCGAGCATGAACAGCAGCGGCAATTCCTTGTCGAGTTGGACAAGTGCCACGGCAGTTGCCTGCTGGAAAAAGCCCACGGCATTGTCAGCAAATCGTTGGTGTATTTTCACGGCCAGCGCGTTTGGACCGGCGACTACGTGGTGATGCCAAACCATGTGCATGTGCTGGTGCAACCGTTCCCCGGCGTTCAGTTGGAAGAGTGGCTCTATTCCGTCAAGCGATTCACGAGCACCGAGATGGGCAAAGACGCCGCGATCAACACGCACGCGATCATGCGGCAGCGGCACCTGTGGCAAACGGAGTCCTTCGACCGCATCGTGCGTGACGTCGCCGAGTTGGAGCGCACGCGGCAATACATAGCGAACAATCCCGCCAAGCTGCGTCCCGGCACGTTCGCGTTGAAGCAGATGGAATGGCTGGACGAATTTGCGCCGCGCTCGACATCCGGACGTAGCTCGACATTCCAATGCCGAGATGGAGATAGCTCGACACTCCGATGTCGAAACGATCAACGATGAGACTCGCAATGACGCGACTTATTTTCCGCCGCCTTCTCGACATTGGAATGTCGAGCTACTTCGCCGCCTCTGTTGCCTGCCACGCCGCTGACAGCGCGCTGCTGGACGCGCTTCCCTCTCCGATGCTGTTCAAGGGCGACGAGAAGGTTGGTTACCGCGATCCGCTGTTGCTGTGGCACGACGGCACCTTTCACATGTTCTTCACCGTCGGCGAACGCGAGCCGGGCGCGGTGTATCTCTATCTGGCCAAGAGCACCAGCCGGGACCTGCGGCATTGGACGCCGGTGAGGAAACTCACGCCGCGCGACTTGAAGTTAAACTTCGTCAGTCCGGGCAGCGTCGTGCGGTTCGGCGGCGAATGGGTGTTGTGCGCATCCACGTATCCGCAGCCGAACGGCGAGCTTTACGGCAACGCCACGGCGCGGCTGTTCCTGATGCGCAGCAAAGACCTCGAACGCTGGTCGGAGCCGGAACTGATGCGCGTGAAAGGCCCCGACGTGCCGGTCGAGAAGATGGGACGGATGATTGACGCGTATCTCATGCCGGACAAGGACGAGCCGGGCAAGTGGTGGTGTTTCTACAAGCAGAACGGCGTCAGCATGAGCTGGTCGCGCGACCTGCGCACATGGACCTTTGCCGGCAGCGCGAAGGCGGGCGAGAACGTCTGTGTGCTCGTGCGCAACGGCGAATACCTCATGTTTCACTCGCCGCACAACGGCGTCGGCGTGCTGAAGTCGTCGGACCTGAAGAACTGGACGCCGGCCGGGCTGCTCATCACGCTGGGGCAGAGGGATTGGCCTTGGGCGCGGGGACGGTTGAGCGCCGGTTACGTCGCCGACCTGCGGCGGGTCGCGCGCGTCGGCAAGTATGTGATGGTGTTCCACGGCACCGGGCCGGAGCC
>Ga0194113_10012434_pt1 | contig 9988 bp, 8 predicted proteins | sample TA2MahC200mmetaG_FD_146193 | JGI IMG/M metagenome (GOLD analysis project Ga0194113, IMG submission 146193) | Freshwater microbial communities from Lake Tanganyika, Tanzania - TA2015017 Mahale Deep Cast 200m | ecosystem: Environmental > Aquatic > Freshwater > Lake | place: Tanzania: Lake... | reverse complement strand
CACGAACCCCAGGGCCCACAGCCCGCGTCGAGGAAAGGGAAACACCACGACGGTGCTGCGGTTGAACCGGGCCCGGAAGTTCCAGAGATCAGTCATGCCCTTGAAGGTCAGGTAGATGCCGCTGACCAACGGAATCTGTTGGAGCCGCTCGTCGGTCCAGCGGAGCAGCCGTTGCCCGAGGAATTGCGTGGCGAGCATGCCGGCCAGGAGGATGAGACTGAGCAGAGAGAGCATGCCCAATCCCGGCACATCAAACCGCGCAGCAGGGCCGAGCAGGTCGGCGATCAAGCCGTCGATGGTGTGAAAGAGCGCATTGAGGATCAGGAAGGTGCCCCAGGCTGGCACAAGCACCAGCAGCCCGGTCAGAAAATACCGCCTAACTCCTTTCCAATTCACCATTGTCCTCTCCAGCCGGCCTAGTCTAACAGATTCCCGGAAGCCATTGACAGCCTCACGCAGCCCATAGGATTCTCTCCGCTTGATCTTGAAGAGGGATTCCTCTACTCTAGGTTGGGCTTGCGACGTCATCGGCGCGACTGCGTGAAAGAGTTCACTGGAGGCAAAGTAACTCTCCGCTCACTGCAAAGGAAAAGTTATCAGTCCTCAGTGTTCGGTTTTCAGTTTCATGACTGAAGACTGATGACTGAAAACTGACTACTCGCTAGCAAGCTTTGTATGGAGGCCCCCGATGGAGACAAAGGAATCACCTAAGAAGGTCAATGTGGATCAGGAATTGCTGGCGATCCTCTGCTGCCCTGAAACCAAGCAGGACGTGGCTCTTGCCGATGATGCGCTGGTCGCCAAACTAAATGCGAAGATTGAACAGGGGCAATTGAAAAACAAGGCGGGCCAGCCGGTCGGAGAAAAGCTCGATGGCGGGCTGATTCGAGCCGACAAGAAAATCCTCTATCCGATCAGGGAAGATATCCCGGTCATGTTGATTGAGGAGGGAATTCCGCTCGAAGGGCTCGCCTGATTTCAGCCCCCTGTAGGACCGTCTCCGTAGCGTCCGCTCCAGGCGTTACCCATCCAGCCTACCTATCCAGTTCAGCTCAGTGGGGCCTTGCGCGTGAACCATCGATGCAGGGTCCGCCACCACCCAAATCTGTCCCCAGGTGGTAAGACGCACCGGGCTAGGGGATGATCAGGGGGCTGACCTGTTGCTCCTTGTCCGTCTTGGAGCCGGTGGAGGTACCGCATTCCACACAGAGGTACTCGTAGAGATTTCCCGTGGGAAGGACCAGCAGCAGTCGCTCGCGGGTGGGGGTCGCCTGCCGACACTGAGGACAATAGAGTAAAGAGGCTCGGAAGGCGCTGAATTGATCCTCGGAGGGCTCACTTCGTCCTCCCGGCGAAGGCTGACCGGCTGACGGTTGTCCTCGACGGAAACGAGGAGCCAGCGGCCACGATGGCCTTGCAGGGCCTTTGGAATAGGGCGGGCGCACAAGGGTCATTCTATTAAAATGATTCTGGAGTGGTCAAGCCGGGCTCGGCGCTTGCCAATTTAGAAGGGCTCGGCCTCGCGACCGTGCTGCTCGGTATCCGCTTTAGTTTTGCCTCGGAGCAACCACCAGAGCGAACGGGCCAATTGCACCATGACATAGAGCGAGAGACCGACAAGAAGGCCATACAGGCCTGCCTCATGCCGTGGCCACAGATCCGGCGCGTGCAGGATCAGGCCGAGCACAAGATGGCCGCCCAGCCCGAGGCAGATCGCAAAAATAACCCATTCGCGAACCATGCAGCCTTCCGCCGTCCCTGCGGGACAGACGCTGTCGTTGAGTAGCTCGGTCGGTTGTGGGGTCAGACGGGACTCTTTGCGGACTCGATCTCGGTGGCGTTGATCAGGCTCGAGAGATAATCCGACACGAACGTCAGGGCTTCCTCCCGCCCATCGGCCCTCCGCCCCTTTTCACGCCGCTGGACGGACAGTTCGTGGTCGAGGTCGGACTTGACATCGCTCAGGACCCGATGAAGGGAGGAAGGGGTCAGGTTGGCATCCATGTCCTCCAGCTCCTGACATCGATCCAGCACCCAATTGAGCCCCTCGATTCTGCCGGCATAATGTTCCTGCTCAGCCAAGTCAAGCCGTGCCATCGCAGTCGCGAAGGTCTGCGCTTCATAGACCATATTGTAGAAACTGGTGACGGCCCTCTGCAAAGTCTGATTCATATCACTCCTCGCTTTGAAAGAATGAGCAAGAAAGGTTCATCCCATTATACATGAGGGCGCGGGTCCCACAAGCTGTTTTTTTCCGGCTTTACGTGAACAGCAGGGCGTGAAACTCGGCCATGAAGCCGTAGTAGAGGGGCGCGAAATCTTTCAGGCTTTCCGGGCTATTCTCCTTGAGGCGCTTGAAGAAGAAGACCTGATGGCGGGGGTCGAGCTGCTCCAGCAGGTGGCCCAGTTGAGCCATCGTGTAACTGCCAGCCGGCACACTCAGCACATAGTGGACCAGCCGCTCGACAAATTGCTGGGCCACATAGTCGCTGGTCAGCAGATCTGGCGGAAGTTTGCCAGTGGCCAGGAACTCATCAAAAGGGACGGCTTGCGCGGCAAAGGGGACCGGTGTTGGGGACAGAGTCGCCATCAATCTCTCCGAAGAAGCCCAAAGAAGGCCGCGACGACCCACTGTACCCAAGGCTAGCCCAGCCCGTCAAGTTCTTGCCAAGATGGCCGAATCATCCTCTCCGGTGCGAAGGGGCGGGAAAGAAGAGGGGGAAAAGAAGAAGGGCCGGATCCCCTTGCGGGACCCGGCCCCTCAGACTGCACAGCGACTGGCGTGGGACTACAGCCAGTTCACCCGTTCGGCCGGCCGGATGTAGATGGGCTCTTCGACCTGAATGCGCGCGACTTCCTTGCCCGACTTGTTGAAGCCCAGCACGGTATCGTTGTACATCTCGAACCGCTTCCCGTGGATCTGGGTCTCAAACACCTTCGGGCCCGGGATCACGTCGTACCGGAAGATGATCTGCTGGCTGGCCCGCCACAGTTGCAGCACCGCCAACAGCTCCCGGCTCGGCACCAGGTACTTCTCGATCGCGTTGTCCACGCCCGGCCCGAACATCTGCCGCGCGTAGCCCCGCGGACTCCACCGCGGCGGGATATAGTACCCGTTGGGCTCCGTCCCCCACTGCGGGTACAGCGGCAACGCCACCTGCTCGACCCGGATCGCGTAGTACAGCGGGTGCCAGCGGTCTTCCGCCCACAACCCGTCTTCCCCGATCCGCACCAAGCTCTGCATCCGGATCTTGCCCACGCAGGCCGCCATGCACCGCGTTTCCATCGGCTCGCCGCCGGTCAAGGGGTCCTTCCCCTCGATCCGCGGATAGCACGCAATGCACTTCTCGCTGACCCGCGTCGTGCCCCGATACATCGGCTTCTTGAACGGGCACTGCTCCACGCACTTCTTGTACCCGCGGCACCGGTTCTGGTCGATCAGCACGATCCCGTCTTCCGGCCGCTTGTAGATGGCCTTGCGCGGGCACGCCGCCAGACAGCCCGGATACGTGCAGTGGTTGCAGATCCGCTGGAGATAGAAAAAGAACGTCTCATGCTCCGGCAGGCTGCTCCCCTGCATCCGCCACGGCTCATCCCGCGAGAACCCGGTCTTGTCGATGCCTTCCACGATCGCCCGCATCGAGGTCGCCGTGTCCTCGTAGATGTTGACGAACCGCCATTCCTGGTCCGTCGGGATGTACCCGATCGCCGCCTGGCCGATCTTGGCCCCCGCGTCGAAAATGGTCATCCCCTCAAACACCCCGTACGGCGCATGGTGCTTGCGGCCCACCCGCACGTTCCACACCTGCCCGCCCGGGTTCACCTGCTCGATCAACTGCGTGATCTTCACGTCGTAGAACTGGGGATACCCGCCGTAGGGCTTGGTCTCCACGTTGTTCCACCACATGTACTCCTGCCCCTTCGAGAACAGCCACGTGGACTTGTCCGCCATCGAACAGGTCTGGCAGGCCAGACACCGATTGATGTTAAACACGAAGGCGAACTGCCACTTGGGGTGCCGCTCCTCGTAGGGATACAGCATCTTGCGGCCCAGTTGCCAGTTATAGACTTCCGGCATTGTTGTACTCCTTCTTGTAGGTTAGGGTCCCTGTGAGAACGCCGACTCCTCGGGCTTACACCTTGATCTTGATGTGCTCGCCCTTGAGCCACTTGATCATGAACTCGTTCTCCTGCGCCGGCGTGAAGCCCGTCCGCACCGGCTCCCACGGGCCCCGCGCCCCGATGCCGCCGTCCTCCGCCTTCGTGATGCGGATCAAGCACTCCTTCGGCACCGTGTTGATCGCGTGGTGGTCGATGCCGTACCCGAACTTGAACTTCCAGCCCACCGCGTGCTTGGACGGCAGCGAGTCCGTCTGATGCATCGGCATCAGCCAGCTCCGCGTGAACGACTGCTGGGCCCCGTACCGGAAGTTGCTCTGGTACCCGGTGTCCACCGCAATCGCCCGCCCGTCCGGCCGCGTCTCGTGCCCCTTCACCGACTTCGCCGTCGACACGTACGGGGCGTGCTTCGCCATCGTCACGTGGTACGGATACGCCGGGTTGTACTTCGTCCGGATCATCAACCGGCTCACCTTGTAGAACGGATCGCTCGGCTTCCAGCCGCGGTACGGCCGGTCCACCGGGTTGCCGTCCACATAGACGTAGTCGCCGTCGTTGATGCCCCGGTCCTTCGCCGCCTGCGGGTTGATGTGCAACTGGTGCTCGCCCACCCCCGGCGTCCGCTTGTCCATCCGGTACGGATCGCCGAAGTTGGACTCGTAAATCTGCACCCAGTCGTTCACCGACCACTGGCTGTGCACCCGGTGCCGGGTCTTGGGGGTCACGCAGTAGAACTGATACCCCTTCTCCCACAACGGGTTCGCCTGCCGCCGAATCTCCTGCCACGGCAATCTGATATTGCGCACCGTCTTGTCGTCATGGTGCTGCGCGGTGATGGGAATCCCGTAGTCATCCGGGCGGATGTACGGGTTGGTGGACATGATCGCGTTGGGCAGGTACGGCGTGCACTCCGGGGCCTCGCGGTGCACCACGAAGTTCTCCCCGTACTCGATCGCCTCCGGCTCCACCCGGTAGTTCTCATACCGTCCCGACCGCGTCCACTGGGGCTTGCTCTCGTTCGTCTCTTCCCAGAAGGGATGCCGCGGATAGGTCCGCGTCATCACCATCCAGCCCTTCTCCGACTTCAGCATCGTGTCCGCGCTGTAGCCGTAGAACGTGCTGGACGCGTCCAGCATCCGCTGCACGTACACGTCCACGCGGTTCTCGTACACGAACTTGAAGTAATCGCGCATCCGCTGATCGCCCGTCATCTCGCTCAGCTTGGCCGCGACCCCCGCGAACGTATCGGCGTCGTTGCGGGTATCGTACAGCGGCCGGATGCCGCCCTTCCAGATCTGCACCCACGGGTTCGACACCGTGATCGTCATCTCCGGATAGGTGAACTCCATCCAGGTGTTCACCGCAAAGGCCACGTCCGCGTGGTTCACGTCGGACGTCATCTCAATGTCCTGCGTCACGATGCACTCGTTGCTCGGGTCCACGTTCCTGACCATGTCATAGTGGTGCTTGGCGTTGTTCAGCACGTTCACGTTGGCTACCCAGCGTAACTTGCTGGGACTGGGCATGTGGGTCTTGCCCGTAAACACCTTGCGCCCGTACTTCGGCGTGTTGACGATGAGGGCCGCATCCCCGTGGTTCCAGTAGCCCACCTCCTCGCCGTAGTAGTAGGACTTGACCTTGATCTCCTTGCCATGGGCGTTCGGGTCCGTCGTGATGTTGAACGGATCCTCGCCCGTGTGCACGCCGAGGCCGCCGCCGGACCAGGGCGTCGCCGTCCAGGCTCCGGCCTTGTAGTTGCCGGCCCAGGTATGCTGGCCGGTCCCGAACTTGCCCACGTTCCCCGTGATGATCAGCACCATCGCCGCCGCCCGGGCGTAGCTGGTGCAGTGGAAGTAGTGGGCCACCCCTTCGCCGTTGTGGATCGCCGCCGGCTTGATCGTGCCGGAATCCCGCGCCCAGCGGACGATGAGGTCCTTCGGCGCCCGGTTGATCTGATGCACCGTATCCAGGTCATAGTCCTGGAAATGGATTTGGTACATCTGGAAGATCGGCATCACGTCCACTTCGCGGCCGTTGAGCAGCTTCACCCGGTAGGTCCCGGTCAAGGCTGCGTCAATGCCGCTCTGCTGGTAGTGCCAGCCGACGTTTTCCCGATCCAGGAACACCGCCTGTTGTTTGTTGAGGTCCCAGACCATGAAGCCGCCCAACCGCTCGATCTGCTCCGGCTTCAGCGACTGCACGCGGCCGGAATACCGGTCCTTGTAGTCCGGGAACTTGAAGTCCGCGGTCACATCCCGAGGGTCCAGGTACTGCAAGGTGTCCGTGCGGACCAGGATCGGGCTGTCCGTGTAGCCCTTGCAGAAATCCACGTCGTGTAGGTTCTCGTCGAGGATGATTTTCATCGCCCCGCAGAACAGGGCCCCGTCGGTCTCCGGCCGGACCGGAATCCAGTAGTCCGCGCGCGTCGCCGTCGGGTTGTATTCCGGCGTGATCACCACGATCCGGGCGCCCCGCTCGATGCTCTCCAGCTTCCAGTGGGCTTCCGGCATCTTGTTCTCGACGAAGTTCTTGCCCCAACTCGTGTTCAGCTTGGAGAACCGCATGTCCGACAGATCGATGTCGGAGGTCTGGATACCGCCCCACCAGGGATGGGCCGGGTTCTGGTCGCCGTGCCAGGTGTAGTTCGACCAATACCGGCCGCCCTGCGCCGTGGTCGGCCCCACCTTGCGGATCCAGGCATCCAGCAGCGTGTCGATCCCGCCGTTGAACCGAGTGTTCATCATCTTGCCGACGATGCCCAACACCGGCATGCCCGCCCGATGCTTGAAGCAGCGCGTGCCCGCGCCCTTCATCATCTCGATCATCTCCGGCGGATAGCCCTGCTCGCGCAGCCGCCGCGCTCCCGCCTCGCCGCTGTACCGCGTGGCGATGACGACCGCGGCCTTGGCCACATAGGTGAACGCGGTGTCCCAGGACACGCGCAGCATGTCGTCCAGGAACCGCGCATCAAACTTATACTTCCGCTTGATGTCAGGCGTCAGCTCCGGCGCCCCGTCATCCATCCACTGCTTCCACCCCTTGCGCATCAACGGCCCCTTCAACCGATAGGGCCCGTACACCCGGCGGTGGAACGTGTACCCCTTCAAGCACATGCGCGGGTTGTGCCCGAAGGTCCCGCGGTTGCCGTAGAGGTCTTCGTAGGTCTGGTGATCGTAGTTCTGCTCCACCCGCATCACGACGCCGTTGCGGACAAAGGCCCGGATGCGACAGGCGTGCGTATCGTTGGGCGAGCAGCACCAGGTAAACGAGGAATCGTACCGGTACTGGTCATGGTAGACGCGCTCCCAGGACCGGTCCGGGTAATCCCCGAGGGGGTTGCCCACCTCGATGACCGGCTGCAGCGCCGTCAGGGCGAGGGCCTTGTCGGCCACCGCCACCGCCGCCACCGTTCCGGCCGAGACTTTTAAGAATTGCCTACGTGACAAAAACATCGTGAACACCTCCTAAGTTGAGTGCTGGTTACCCAGCAGACCCATGACTGCGAAGAACGTCGCGGAAACAGCTTTCCGACCACCCCCTTTCGTTCGCAGGATTTTCACCGGTTGGCCTCCAACCATCCAAAGAACCCTTACTGCTTATTGACTGAGCGACCACCGGTCCTCCTTGGAAAATTGATGAAACAGCATAGGATTAAAGCAATATCAGCACCAGAATTGCGCTGACTGTGTAATTTTAAGTTATTGATTTATAATAACTATTTAGCTTCTTGTGATGGACGGAAATGAAGTGGTGGAGTCAATCTGGGTAGTTATGGTGCCGATAGAGCGATCATTTATTTACGATATGTTATAAACTACAATAAAATCAGTGCCTTAATATAAATTTCAAATAATTACCATTTGGTAACATGGGTAGGCTTTCCGTAACGGCTTTTTGGGGGAATGCCGAACAGCTAAACTGGCAGTTTTTCAATAGATCAAGCCCGTAACTTAAGGCTTTCTCTCTCTGGCTTGACAGGGGATCAGGGGGTCAGTAGAATCCTCCCTCCTCATCGTCCAAAACCTGAGAGCGGGAATAGCTCAGTGGTAGAGCATCGCCTTGCCAAGGCGAGGGTCGCGGGTTCAAATCCCGTTTCCCGCTCCATTTTTTTCAATCACTTCTGAAAACCCTCGCTGGCTCAAACTGTCCACTGTGCTAGATTTGTGCTAACTCGCCGCTCGAACACTGTCGAGCACCTGCACGCCATCCCTTAAGCTCTCGGGCGAATGATGTGCATAGCGCTGTGTCATCAACGGTGTCTTGTGGCCGAGCAGCCGCTGGACTTTGTACAGGTCCACTCCCTTCTGCACGAGGCGCGTGGCAAAGGTGTGCCGCAAGTCGTGAAACCGGAAGCTCTGAACCTTTGCAGCTCTCATCGCCAGATAAAAAGCACGGGAGCTTGTCTAGTTTTGGAAGTCTTTTTATGCTGAAGCATGGCCTCTTCCTTGTTGCCCAGGACTCATTTGTCGACCCGACAACTCCGGGCATTGATTCGGCTCTTTGCTTTGGAGGTCCCCGCCAACCGGGCCGCGCAGGAAATCGGGGTCAATCGTCACACAGCCGAGCGCATCTACCTGTTGATTCGTCGAGCATTGGTCCAGGCGTGCGAGACGGAGGCCCGGCTGGATGGAGAAATTGAAGTCGATGAGAGCTACTTCGGGGGCGTCCGCAAGCATCTGCGCGGCCGAGCTGTTCAAGGGAAAGGTGTTGTCTTTGGGCTCCTGAAGCGGCGCGGCCGCGTGTACACCCGGCCGGTCCCCAATGTGACCCGGGCGGTGCTGCGACGGATCATTCGACAAAAGGTCCCGCGCGGGAGCACCATTTCCTCGGATGGATTCCGCAGCTATGATGGTTTGCTCACCGATGGGTATCGGCACTACCGGATCCTGCACGAGCAGACGTTTGCCCACAGTCGCCGTCGGCACATTAACGGGATTGAGAACTTCTGGGGCTTTGCGAAGACCAAACTGCGGCGGTACTACGGCATCCGACGGAGTCATTTTGTCCTCTACCTGAAGGAGATGGAATTTCGGTTCAACCATCGACGCGAGGATTTGCCGCGTCTGATCGAGCGAATCTTGAAAAAGGCTCGTCCAAAACTAGACTAGCTCCTTTAGGTTTTTATGTTGCTCTATGTTAGGCAATTGCGTTGTACGCTTTTTAGGTTTTTGCGTCAAGCAGCTATTAGGTTTTTGTGATAGAGGAGGCGTTCTTTGATTTGACACATTCTAAGGGTGTGGTCTCAACAGAGGGGTTCACCCCACAGCAGTGTGACTGAATTGTGACTAAATTGTGACTGAAACCATCACAATCCACAGGAATCGGCGGTAATCAAACGCACGTCCTGTAAACGCACAACCACCCGAGAAACATAATAAAAATGGGGAAACCAGGCGTCCTATCAGGCTAATTGCTTAGACCCTCTTTTCGAGTTGCCAAGGCGAGGTGCCCTCGCCCCCTTAAACGGGTCCAGATCCTATGGGAGGGTTGGGCCGAAAGGAGGGCTGCATGCCGCGTCTGCGTCACACCGTCGAACAGATTCTCGCCAAATGGCGTGAAGCCGAAGTCGCCCTGAGTAAGGGCCAGACGATTGCCCAGGTCTGTCGGACCTTGAGCGTCACGGAACAAACCTACTACCGCTGGCGGAACGAATACGGCGGCCTGAAGGTTGATCAGGCCAAACGGCTCACAGACCTCGAACGGGAGAACAGCCGTTTGAAGCGCGCCGTGGCCGAGCGCACCGTCGATAAATTGATTCTGAAGGAGGCCGCCGAGGGAAACGTCTAAGCCCAGCGCGCCGACGGCAGCCGGTGGAGCACTGCTGCGTGACGCTGGGCCTCGCCGAACGCCGTGTTTGTCGGGTGCTGGG
>Ga0194113_10012418_pt1 | contig 9996 bp, 6 predicted proteins | sample TA2MahC200mmetaG_FD_146193 | JGI IMG/M metagenome (GOLD analysis project Ga0194113, IMG submission 146193) | Freshwater microbial communities from Lake Tanganyika, Tanzania - TA2015017 Mahale Deep Cast 200m | ecosystem: Environmental > Aquatic > Freshwater > Lake | place: Tanzania: Lake... | reverse complement strand
AGCGGAAGCACTATTTATGGTGATGGGGGTTTTGCAGGAGGATGGCAGGGTCATAAATTTGAACCATTCAATGTCTTTCGGGTTGGTCGGGTTCTATTTCACACCGATGCTTCCGATCCGGCTAATGAAGGAATTCTGGAGCCGCTGCTGGTCAATAAAGCGCGAAAATTACTCAATGTGCCTGAACCAACGGATAGCGGATTACCTGCTGTGACAGACTCTGCACCCCAATCCCCAACACTCACGCCACAGTTGCCAACCCTTCCGATCGTACTGAAAGCCTCCCTGGCAGGAAAAGGTCAAGCCACACAAACACTCCCGAATACAGATAACTATGGGGTTATTATCATTAATGGTCTGGTCACCGACCAGGAGGGCAAAGGGGTTGCGGGGGCAGATGTTACGGTGGTCAGCGGGGCAGACGCGGCTTCTATCACCACCAACGCGGATGGCAGCTATTCGATTGTTGTCAGTGTGCCGGCAGGCCTGGGCAATGGGGTATACCAGGGGGTGAATTTCAAATTGGAGTTGAATGATCTCAGTATCCATGAGGTGGTGTTATTACAAGCCATCGAAGGTGGTCAACTGGTACAGGGTCGGGACGTGGGTGTGCGCGTCTTTGTGGTTTGGACAGGCGCTGCTCCGGTCGAGGTGGAAGTCGTGGCGACTGTGGATGGAGTCGCACAGCCACCCGTACGCGGTCTGGTCAAGTTGGCCTATACGGAAAAAGACTATAACCTGGGAACCAATTCGATCAACCTGGTTTTACCGCACACGCTCTTTCCTTTCGATAAAGTTTCAACTCACAATATCCTTGTGACGGCTCATCTGGTGGATAAACAGGTGCAGGAAGTCACTTTGGAAAACAATATATCCACTCCAAAATCCTTTACCCTCCAGCGCACTGACTCCCCCAGCCTGCTATATGTCAGCATGCATCCGTCCATCGGGCGGGCTGAATTGGTAAAATTCTCCGGGCAAGCTAATCATTTTCTCGAAAAAGTGTACCCCATTCCGTTTGCATGGTCTATTGTAGGCTCTGCGCGGGTCAGCCATACTGTGGTTGATCCAAACACGGAATTTATGAAAACCCAATCCGTGGACAACCTGCCAAACTGGGTTCCCGACTGGGTCAAAGACGGGGTTGATTTCCCACTGCAAGGGCTGAAAAGCGGCGCCTACATCTCTTCGATTCGGTCGGTGGAAAAAGCCCGCATCCGTTACAACGCCCAGCGCTGCCGGGATGCTGCCAATAAATTCATCCTTCCATGTAACGAAGAGATTGCACTGCACGCCGTGGGTGTCTTTCCCAATGCTGCCTATGGTTCTGATAAGGCCGGGTTTGCATACCAGATGTTTCGCAATAGCTGGCGCGCAATGCTCAACGATATTGGAATTCCCTTTAATGTCTCCCATGAACTGGGTCACCTCTACGGGTTGAGCGATGAATATGGGGCCGGATCAACTGGCAAGCCTGTATATGGTTCAAGTTGGGATGGGAAAGCCTTTCGCACCGAAAAAGGCGCGTCGATCAATTTTATGGGGCAGGTGCACCTGGGTTCACCCTGGGTTGACTCCAATACCTGGAATACGCTCTTGGGGATTCTAAAGGTCAGTAACATTACTGGAGCACACAAAACCGCGGCGCTTGATACATGGACGCCGAGTCTGACCGATCATCCGGTCTCCGATATTGAAGCTCCCGCCTTGATTGTAGAAGGGGTGGTCACTCAGGATGGGCGCGCCACACTTGAAAGCGTAACCCCGATCTATCGCCACGAACCGCCTACAAATAATCAGGGGAACTTCACACTGAGGGCGCTGGATGAACAGGAAAATGTACTGGCCGAAACCCAATTTGACGGGCTTTTTTCTAATCAATACGATGGTATCTCCCCGATTGCACCGTTCCTGGTAGTGCTGCCGGTACCAGACCCGGCGCGGGTCGCTCTGATGACCATCAGTCAGGCTGGGGGGCCAATCCTGGCATCGCTGGAACGCTCCCCATCGATACCTACAGCCAATTTCGATCCCATACCAGCCATTGGCGCTACTCCAGTAACCATTAGCTGGCAGGCAAACGATGCCGATGGGGATGTGCTGCTATCGACTTTGTTTTACAGCGCCAATGGGGGGCTCACCTGGCAGGTGCTTGGTACCGATCTGCCAGTCAATAGCCTGACGGTCGATTCACAAGAATTACCCGGTGGAGAAGGGCGTTTCCTGCTGATTGTCAATGATGGCATGAACGAAGTTGAGGTGGTATCGGCGCCTGTCATGGTGCCCAACCATCCGCCTGTGGTTGTCATCATGGATGTCTACGGCACAACCTTTGAGAGCGGTGTACCTATATCATTGCATGGCTTTAGCGACGATATTGAAGACGGGAGCCTGCCGGGTGATAATTTTACCTGGTACGATGAACTTGGTCATATCATTGGGCAGGGGTATTCCATGCAGGCAGAACTCCCTGTAGGACAGCACGCCATCAACTTGCAGGTTACTGACTCTGTTGGTCAGGTTGGTAGCGCCAGCATCGATATCACTGTTCAGGTAGGAAGCGCAGACAACGAGGGTGGTAATGGAATGGTTTTGCCGGCGTTCAACCTGCCCGCCAATACACTCTACTTACTTGGGGGCGGCGCCTGCCTGTTGATGTTGCTGGGAGGTGTGCTGGCTGGTGGTGCGCTACTGATTATCAGCAGAAAAAGGCAACCCCACATGGCAGGCATCCAGGGCGGAAAGAATGCAGTTCAAGACGAACATGGCAACTGGTGGAGCCAGGACGCCGATACGGGGGATTGGTTATTCTGGAATGGCAAAACCTGGCAGCCGGTTGCAAAAGCGGCATTCAATTTTCGCGCACCACAGCAAGTTGTTGCTGGAAAACCGCGCCGAGGAATCTCTTGCCTGCTCAGCTTGTTGATCAGCGCCGTTCTTGGCGGGATAGTGATTGGCGGAATCTCATTGATAGGATTACAATTCATCCCTGGTTACCAGATCATAATGGGGGTGGGAGATCTCACGGAAATTCTAAAAATGGGCGGCGGCGGCTTGCTGGTATCAGTCATCGGTTTTCTCTTGTTAAACAGCGGATTCAATGCCATCATCTCACGCCGGGCATTTATTGAAAATGAGCGGGGCAGACGGTATGAAAAACGGGGATGTGCTGCCATATTAAATGGTGTGGGTCAAGTGCTCCTGGGAATGTTGCTTCTGGCTGGTGGCTTGGGTCTTATCAGCCTGGTTTTTTACCAGCAGGTACTGCCCTGGCTGGGCTTTTGATCAGGAACCGGAATACCAAATGTCCAGGTTCCTAAATATCTCAGCGTTCTCAATGAAGCAGGATTTGTCGAACGCCGTATTCCAGTCACCACACGTGGTTCAACCCGCTCTGGACGACACCATATCATTGACCCTTACTTGCGTTTCTACTTTCGTTTTTTGGTGTCACGGTTAGATCAATTGGCTTTAGGTGTCCAGGACCAGGCCCTGGCAGAAATCAGCCGTCACCTGATTGACTTCATCGGCACATACACCTGGGAAGAGTTATGTCGTGAATGGGTATAACGCGCCAGCGCGCAGAACATACTTCCGTTTTTTCCGGATAAGGTGGGGAGCGCCTGGAACCGGTATGCTCAGGTACATGTCGTGGGCATCAACTGGATGGAAAAAACGATCATTTTGGGAGAATGCAAATGGACGCTTACTCCTATCGAACGCCCGACGCTTGCCACTATGGTAGAGAAAGCAAACCAAATCGTACCACCAGAGGGAAAGTGGCGAGTATATTTCCTGGGATTCTCGCGCAGTGGATGGAGTAGTGGTGCTACCGCTTACCGGGAGGAAATTGAGCGCCAGGCTGTGTCGGGAGTCAATTGGAAGACGGTCGGTATGCGTTTGTTGGATTTGTCGGAAGTGGATCGAGACCTGGCAGCCTGGTCTGGTTAGGAACAAGAGGGAAGTAAACAAAAAAACACACAAATCAAGAAGAGGCTATCAAAATAAAACAGGACAGCCTCTTCTTGATATTTGATTCGGACTACAAAATCGTATACCCACCATCAATAATGAAATCAGCACCGGTGGCAAAAAGAGATGCATCACTTGCTAGGTAGACAAAAATACCGATCAGATCTTCCGGAAATCCTAACCGACTTCCCTCCGGCATCTTGGCAGCCCAGATAGGCAATAAATCTTTAAGGGTTGCAATCAATTCGGTCTGGATGTAACCCGGACTAACGCAATTGACCCGAATCTTATGCTGAGCCCATTCCACTGCGAGTGCTTTGGTAAGGTGAACCACACCTGCTTTTGCCGCGCAGTAGTTCGCAATGGTTTGTGGTTGGTTGATGATATGAGCGGACATGGATGCCGTACTAATAATGGAACCACTGTTTTTATGCTTGATCATAAGCTTGGCTGCAGCCTGAGCAGTGAAGAAGACCCCATTAAGGTTTACTTCAATAACTGACTTAAATGTTTCCGGAGCAATATCAATGGCAGGGTCTGGGGTAAATATCCCAGCGTTGTTCACCGCAAAATCGATGGTCTTAAAATCCTCCTCAAACGTAGCGATCATCTGATTGACACTTTCGGGATCAGTCACATCGCACTTGTAGGCAACAACTTTTCTTCCCGTTTTTTTTGCGATCTCTTCTGCAGAGTCAATTGCTTTATCAATGTTCATGTCCACGAGCGCCAAATCAGCGCCTAATTCAGCATAGGCAGCAGCGATAGTTTTCCCAATCCCCTGCGCACCACCGGTAATGAACCCTTTCTTGCCGTCGAGACTGAATAAATTCTTTACGTCCATTGCTTATCACTCCTTTTAATTTTTTGAAATACTTGAAGTTTTAACAATTCGGTGTTCATGTTCATAAATTTTGCGAGAAAAATGGAAGAGAGAAGGATAAAACCTTTCATAAACTCGATCCATTCGGTCTTGACCCCCAGCATGCTCATACCTGTGCTGATCATGGAGATCAGAATTGACACGAGGATAATACCCATTGTCTTAAATCTTCCGAAGATCACACCGGAGAAGACTGCGATAGTAATCGCATCGAGGAGTTTAGAATCGACGCTGTTAATCTGAACCCCTCCCGCTCGAGCAGCAAATAGCGCTCCACCGATCGCAGCCAAAACCGCCCCCAGGGTGAAGGCAAACATTGTATATTGCTTTACATCAATACCCATGAAACGGCTGGCTTCGATGTTCTCACCAATAAAATGAGCCTTACGCCCAAAGGTACTTAATTCCATCAAGAAATAACAAAGCACGGCGATGATGATCAGAATAATCACAAGATTTGAGATTCCAAATTGGGTTTTCGCCAGCGATTTGAAGAGGGAATTACTTATGTAAACAGATTGACCATGAGTGACAATTTGACGGATACCTATGATCAGGAACTGCATCCCCAATGTCACGATAAAGGAGGAGATTCCCATTCGAGAGACCAGTAGTCCATTTAGGAGACCTATTGCAGCAGCCGTGGTTAAACCCACAAGGATAGCTGTGAAAGGATCGAACTTAATCCCTCCACTCATCAGATAAGCAATGATAAGTGCTACCATACTGGCGATATGACCAAGCGAGAGGTCAAAGCCGCGCACCACGAGGATCATGCCCATCCCAAAGGCAAAAATTGCAGGGATGACTGAATCGGTCAGGATGTTGTTAAGGTTGCCAATTCGGATGTAATTAAAGTTGGGGATGATAAATGTGAAGATAATAAACACCGTCAGGACGAGCGCCAAAAACATCCCCGTCTGGGTTGATGGAAACCAGATCTTGAATTTTTTTGAAGATGAAGAACCTTGCTTTATCATTGGCTTGAATCAACCTTTTCTTATAATTTGATCTGTTCGATCTTTTCGCGGTGTCTATAGGCTACAAGCCCAACCGCGATGATCAGGATCGCGCCTTGGGCGATGGAAACGAGATATGATTCTACGCTGATCATGTTCATAAATTTTTCGATTACACCTAGGAATAACGCCCCGATCAGGGTTCCGAAAACATTCACGCGCCCTGGAACAAACATCGAGGAACCTAAGAAACAAGCTGCAAATACTGGCAGCATGTAGTATTTCCCTTGTTCGTAAATCGCTCCAACGCGGGTACTTTCAATTGAAGCAGCCAGAGCAATTAGTAAACCAGCTATGATATACGCGATGACCTTCATCTGGTTTGTGTTAATGCCAGCTTCGATCGCAGCATTTTTATTTTCACCGACGATTCTCAGCGAAAATCCGAACTTAGTTTTATTGATCAGGAAAAATGAAAAAATATATACTATAGCCGCGATCAGGACGACTAACGGTAATCCGAATTCAATCTTCGCAAAGGACAAAATGTTTGGATCCTGGATTAGGGTAGTTTGCTGATGCAATGCTTTTTCCACCCCGTTTGCCATAAACATAATCGCGATCGAAACAATGAAGGACGAAAACTTGAGCTTCGTGACCAACAACACGATGAATAAATTCACAACCAAGATTGTGGCACATATTGATAAGAAAGAAATTGTAAAGCTATTCAGTTGATTGGACACCAGTGCAAACACAACGGTTAGCAAACTGAACATTCCAGCGAAAGAGAGATCACCTTCACCACTTATCATAATATAAGACAAACCAAGTGCAGTAAGAGCAATGCTAACCGTCTCGAGGAGAATATGCTTGATATTTAAAAGCGAGAACAGTGGTACCTTGTGAAATATCCCCTGAACCAATAAAAGGAGGACCAACAACCCAATCGGCATCCCATATAGTCGGATAAATTTAATAAACTGGTTTGGCAACTTTTTCTCCTCCCATAATATAGGCTAATATTTCATCCTTGGTAACCTTCAGTGGCTCCACCTCTTTGACGATTTTCCCTTTGTATAAGATGATTATCCGGTCGCTGATCCCAATTGCCTCTTCAATATCACCAGTTGCAAGCACAACTCCCGCTCCTTCTTTAGCCAGCTGGCCTAGAATCATGTAGATCTCGGACTTAGCCCCGATATCAACGCCCGCTGTGACCTCATCTAGCAAATAAAGCATGTATTTCTCTGCCATCCATTTTCCGATAACTACCTTTTGTTGATTTCCACCAGATAGCGCGTTAATCATATACTCTATATTGTTCGGAACAACCGAAAGCTTATCATTAAGGGATTGAGCAAGGTTCGTCTCCCAACGATTTCGGATCAAGGAGCGCTTGGATATCTTCTCCATACTAAGTGCAGAGAGGTTATTTTTTACGGAATAATTCTCGATCATACCTTGTAGCACCCTGTCTTCGGGGATCAACGCAATGGAATGCTTGATTGCCTTACTGGGCGTATGACTTAGTGGAAGAAATTTTCCATCTACCCAAATCTCACCACTGTCAGGTTTGAGAATACCGTATACCAGATTGATAATCTCCGTTTTCCCCGCACCTACTCCACCAACGATCGAAACAATCTCGCCATGTTTTACTGTAAAGCTAATCCCATCAAGACGATCCTTGTATTTCAAGTCAATGACCCTGAGAACTTCATCGCTTGCTTCAATAACAGATTTCGGGAAGAATACATCCAGTTTTTTACCAAGCATCATCGTGACCAATTCATCTTTGGGTAAATCTTTGGTCAGGCGTGTGTCAATCCGCAATCCATCACGGAATACACTAATCTTGTCACAGATCTGGTAAATCTCCTCCATACGGTGGGAAATATAGATCACAGTTGTACCGTGCTCTTTAAGCTTTCGGATCACGTTGAATATTTTTTTGGTTTCCTCAAGCCCGATCCGAGATGTTGGCTCATCTAGAACAAGTACTTTGGGTTTATTAATCAGAGCGCGAGCCAGGATTACGAACTGTTGTTCTGAGATCGATAGTAAACCCGTTGGTTTGCTTAGGTCGAACCTGATGTCAATGAAATCCAGGATCTCCTGAACTTTTTCTCTACCATCTTTCCAGTTTAAAAGACCATTCTTCGTGGGAGGAAAAGCAACCAGTATATTTTCTAGAATCGACATACTCTCAACAATATTGAGCACTTGGTGTACAACTTGGATGCCTTTTCTTTGAATTTCTAGCGGTGGTAAACCAGTGATATCCTCATCAAGGTAGTACAGATGCCCTTCATCAGGAATGTATTCCCCGGCGAGGGTTTTCATCAGTGTGGATTTACCCGCTCCATTCGACCCAACGATTGCGTGAACTTCATTTGCATAAATATCTAAATCCACACCATCAAGGGCTTTTGTTGCCCCAAAGTATTTCTTTAAATCCCGAATTTTTGCAACAATCGTTTCAGACAAATGATCCTCCAAAAAGATCTCTACGGAGAATTGTGAACAGATTATACTGAAAAATTAAGAGTAAGGTTTCAGATAATTACATAATAATCAAAAAAGATTCCTTTTTCTGTAGTCGAGTTCTAAATTTTGTGATCCATACTGTTTAAAACCAAAAAGTGATAACCTGGCTTCAACTAGAATTTTTTTTAACTACCAAACTACCAGTAAAATGGGTAAGATACAAGCCTGTTGTACCTTACCCATCAGAAATCACTTATTTACTCAACTGTACCAAATTCAGTTCTGAAAACTTCCGTCCAGTGCTGTTCGGGGCTTTGGAGTTTGATCTCGGATCCATCGATGACAGGGTCATTCGGACCACCGAGGTTAGAGACAAAGTAGGTCGGTCCAAATTGAGCAAACGGAACAAGATCAGCTTTTCCATTAAGCGCGAGATCCAATGCTTGCGCAGCGCGGGTTCCAAGGACATAGGAATTTTGTCCCATGAAGACCCACTTCCCAGCTTCAGACTCTCGCATAGCCTGGAGAACATCCTTACCAGTGTCACCGCTAGCAATTACTACATCCTTGGTGCGGCCTGCAGCCCTGAGAGCAGCATAAGCACCAACTGCAGGTAGGTTCCAGGTTGTGACGATGGCTTTGATGTGGTTGTCTGGGTCACCGGCAAGGGCTGCAGCCACTTTCGTCTGTGCATCAGATACTGCGTTACCAGCATCGATATCAAATCTCTCAACTACGATACCCGTTGTTGGGTCAGTTGAACGCAGGGGGTTGAAGACTACATCAGCAGCGTCTGCACGAGCTAATAGAGTCACCCAGCTTGGGGTGTCTAGAATAAGCACTTTCCCTTTGCCTTTAATCTGAGCGACAACATATAGGCCAAGTTGAGTACCGCCACCCCAGTTATCAGCCATTACATTTGTGATCGCACCTTCCTGGAACATATCAATTACGGTATAGGGAATACCAGCTTCAACAATATTTGCACAACCAGATTTCAAAGCAGTGCCATCGCCACCAGCCATGATTATGCCATCGACTTTGTTGGCAATATGTGTATCGACCGCAGCATTCATCTTTGCGGCATCCCCATTTCCATCTATGATATTAACAGTGTACTTATATTTTTCCAGATTGTCGGTGATGGCTTTCAATGCATTGCGATTCCAGTCATTCGCCTGGAAGAATGCAACAACACCGATTGTCTTTCCCTCTCCGCGATTTGCGTCAAGGGATTTCAAAGCAGCTTCGATAGCGGAATCTGCAACAGACTCTGGTTGTACCTCTGCTAAAGGCTCTGCCTCAGAAACAGGTGCTGCTGTTGGTTGTGAACAACCGGTTGCGCTGATCCCAACAATGATGATCATGGCAACACACAATATTATAGTTAGTTGCTTATTCATTAGTTTCTCCTCGGTTATATGATTATGATTTTTAATTTTTTATTATTGTTTCCATTGTGGTTTTTTTTGCCGCTTCACCTCTCTTTTTCTATCCTTACCAATTCGTCTGCTCAATCAGATCACCAAGGTCAGCCTGTACATCGGCGATGTGTTTGAACAAGCTTAGAATGATTTCATATTTCCTGTGATTTTCCAGGTTGGGAATGATTCGGCTCTTCTCTATATGAAGTTTCGGAACTACGTTAAAATCTTTCCAGAGTCCTGCTCCCACTGCAGCAGCTCCCAACGA
>Ga0194113_10012416_pt1 | contig 9997 bp, 7 predicted proteins | sample TA2MahC200mmetaG_FD_146193 | JGI IMG/M metagenome (GOLD analysis project Ga0194113, IMG submission 146193) | Freshwater microbial communities from Lake Tanganyika, Tanzania - TA2015017 Mahale Deep Cast 200m | ecosystem: Environmental > Aquatic > Freshwater > Lake | place: Tanzania: Lake... | reverse complement strand
GTTCATCGGATGCAGGTCGAACTTGTTGATGCCCGGCGGCGCGTCCGCATCATCGTTGTAGTAGCGATAGAGCATTGGCTCCGTGAACGCGTCATAAACGGTCTTGAACGCAAGCGTCCGCGGCAACCCGTAGCCGCCGACGTGAGGAGGCGGACTCGCCGCGGCTGGAGGATTCGTCCGCCTCGTTACCTCGGCGGCTACCTTCGCGATGCCGAAGTAGTAGCGATACTGCTGGTCGTCCGCAAAACCCGGCAGCGCGCGGCGGTCGCCCGGCTTGAAATCGTAGAGCGCGCGCCGGTAGTGATTGTCTGGCAGCCATGTCTGGTCCGGCACGCGCTTCAGTTCCGTCGCGTCGCCGTTCGTCAGCCCGAACGCCGCGCAGCACATCGGGATGTGATTGAAATGGCGCATCCGGCATTCATGCAGGTTCTTCGCCGCCTCGGCGACTTCGGCGGCCAGTTGGCGATCCGCAGCGTCGCCGTCGCGCAACATCAGCCACGCCTGCTGAAGCATCACCGCGAGGTCCTGCGCCATGTGGTTTGACGAACCGTGCGAGTAGCCGCTCAGCAGAAACTCCGGGTTCGACTTGCCGGCGAGCAAATCCGTGCACTGAATGGGACTGAGCGATTGCTTCTTCGTCCGCCGTTCCAGGCTGACCGATCCGCCGTCGTCCCACCAATAGGGCACGAAACCTTTCTCGCCCTCCTGCAACGCGTGCTCCTTGCCGAAGGTGTGCGCACCCGGCGCGGCATCGTTGCGTTGGGCGCTGAAGAGCGTGTCGGAGTGGTTGAGCATCTTGCAGTAGAACGGCAGCACCCACTTCGTCAGGAACTCCTTGTAGAACGGATCGCCCGTCGCGCGCCAGGCGTTCACCAGCGCCGCCGCGAACCACGCGCCGTCGTGCATCGTGTCCAGCGCCTCGCCCTGGACGAACTGGTCCGGCTGGCCTTTCCGCTCGACCCAGAAGTATTCATAGACCATCCCGCGTTGGGGCGACTTCGCGTCGCGCTTCAGATGGTTGTCGAACACGAACTGCGCCAGCCGTTTCATGAACGCCCGCGTCTCCTCCGCCGTCATCGGCGGCTTCAGATGCGCCTGCGCCCACGCCGGGTCGCGGTCGGGATCGACAGCGCCAGCGGCAAAGCCAACACCGGACGCGATACAGGCGGCCAAAATTGTCTGTTGAGTGAAATGAAAAATCGTTTTCATCGTCGTGTTGTTGATTCGAACCCTGCCTGTGTTTAGGGCGCGTTGCCGGCTAAAGCCGGGACTCCAAACCTTAGGTTCGGAGTCCCGGCTTTAGCCGGTTCGGCGCTGCCATGAGATTCGCGCAACACGCCTCCATTACTTTTTCGTCTCCTCCACGAAATAAACTCGGTCAATCAGAATCTCCGGCACCGCTTCGGCGTTCTTGCAGCCGGCGAACCAAATGTAGGGTTTGCCTTTCGGCTCGAAGACACCGAGATCATAGGACTTCCAGTCGGTCGCCGCGTCCTTTGCTGTCACGCGGAGGTGGGCGACGCCTTTCTTCGCTTCGGTGTCGTAGATGCCGAAGGTGAACGCGTCGCCGGTGTCCTTGGTCTTGCGCACCTTCACGACGGCGTAGGCGTGGTAACGCTTGCCCTTCTTGAAATAACCCGGCGGCATTTGAAACTGCACCGCCCACTCGTGCGTCGCGCCGGTGAGCCACGCGCACGCGCCGTCGGAGGCGCTCTCGTCGGTGCGGATGCCGCAGAGCGTGCCTTCCTTGTAGAAACTGAACTCGTCGTCCTGCACGTCAACCACGCGGCCCGCCGGCATCTGCTCCGTGCCGGGCGGCGGCGTGGACTTGGCGCGACGGACGGAGAGACGGGCGAGCACCTTCTCCTTGAACGGTGCGAACTGGCCGCCCTCACTGACCTGTTTCACGCCGGCCTCGGCGGCGGTGGCGAGAAACTTGTCGGCGATTTCCTTTTCATCCCAGCGCGCAGCCTGCGAACCGCCGCCGCCGCGTTTCGCGGCGCGCGCCCAAGCGCGGCCGTTGGCGAGAATCGTGTATTGCACCGGCATGTGGGCGATGCGGACGCGCTTGAGGACCTCCGGCTGTTTTGCCGCGAGGCGCTCGGCCTCGACGAAGAGTTTCTCCGCTTGCGCGATGATCTCCGGCGTGAAGCAAGCGGCGGTCGGCTGCACGTAGCAACGGATATGGATGTTGTCCTTCTTCACCTTGTCGTGCAGCAGCCGGATGTATTTGCGGATCGGCGGCGCGGCGGGGCCGTAGTAGCCGTTGAGGAATTCGTCGAGCGCGCGCTTCGCGCCGTAGTCGGGATTCCAGAGCAGCCGCGCGATGATGTAGCTGCGCAGTTCCAGCATCTCGCCGCCGGGCGTTTGATACTCGCCCTGCTCGAAGATGCCGCGCACGCCGTGGGCGATGAAGAAGCGGATGTTCGCCTCCAGCACGTCGAGGTTCGGATGCGGCAGCAGGTAGTGGGCGAAGTTGGTGACGTAGTCCCAGATGTAGAGCCGCTGGCAGACCTTCGACCAGCCGACGATGTCGTCCACGAACGCCTTGTTCTGCGGACACTTCTCCAGCGGATGGCTGAAGCAACACTCGATGCTGCACAGCCGCACGATGACGTTCGGCCGCGGGCGGACGTGGCGCGGCGGCTTGCGGGTGTATTGGTAGGCCAGCGTGTCCACTGCGACCTGCGGGAACTCCTTCTCGATGGCCTCGGCGACCTGGTTGACGAAGCGCAGCAACGTGCCGCTGTGGCTGCCCTCCTCGTCGTCCACCGCCTTGCACTTGGCGCACTCACACCAGCCGTGCCAGTCGTTCTGCGACACCGAGACGATGGTGGCCTGCGGGTTCTTGCGCAGCCACGCGCGGACGACGGCGGTCACCTCGCGCACGACCTCCGGGTTGGTCACGCACAACTGGCCGTGTTCGTGGAACCGTTTGCCGTTGCGCTCCGAATACCACTCCGGGTGCTGCGCAAAATGTTTCTCCGGCGGCAGCAGCGGATAGAACGTGTGGACGAAGCCCTGATACACGATCTTGCCGCCGTGCGCGTCCGTCAGCCGCATCGAGTTGCCGTTGCTGAAATTGCGCGCTGCCCAATCGCCGTCGTAGCCGCTCCACGAGAACGTCTCGCGATACTCCAGCCGCGGCACGACCGTGCGGTTGAGGTCGCGCACCGCCAACCGCGCGCGCTTCGGGATGCGGCTGCAATCCGGCGCGAGCCATCGGCAGCCCAACTCCTGATCGAGAAACGAATAGAGCGCATAGAGCGTCCCGCGCGGCCGTCCGCCCGCCAGCACCAGATGCGGCCCGCAGGTGCGCACCACAAACCCTTCGCTGCCCAGCTTCGCCCAATCCACGCCGCTCGCAAGCCGCTCCACCTCCGCATCGCGCCCCACGAGAATGGAGCGGGCCGACGCCGCCCCAGCCTCGCGAACCGGCAGCTCGACGCCGCTGATCTCCTTGAGAAACCGTTTCAACTCCTCCGCCGCGTGTCGTTCGGCAGGCGTCGGCTCGGCGCAGAGGCGGATGGCGTAGGCGCTCCGTCCTTTCTCCGCGAGGACACGCTCAGCGGCGGTCGCGCGCGTCGCTGAGAACGTGGCGACAAGGGCGAGGACAACGATGAAAGCAATGCAATCCATGAGACAGTTCCTTTCCAAGAATGACGCCGTTAATTTTACACCGTCGCCGTGGACGGAGGCGAAAAGATTTTCGGGCCGAGGCTGAGCTGAATGGAGCCGTCTCAGTTATCAGCGGTCTATAACAGCGTGCCTGGGAGCGCGGGCGTCCCGCCCGCCAAATCGTCATTGGAAGACAAAAGTCCACTGGCCGACCGCTGCGCTTTCACGCTCCTATCACAGACGGCGGGCGGGACGCCCGCGCTCCCAGGCGCTCAGCAGGCTCTCGAACATTGCGCGTGGAGGGCCGCAGCCACGTCGGACTTCAGTTCCTCGTCGGTTTGCTGAAAGACAGTAACGCCGTGCTGGCCGCAGGCGAGCAGGAAATCCACGCGCGACATGCCCGCCAGTTCCGCCGCCATGCCGCTGGAGAGCCGGCCGGATTCGTAGAGCTTCAGCGCGGCCATGAAGGCGGACGGAAGGTAAGACACTGGCAGTTGAACAACCTCCTCTCTAGCGATTAGAGCGGAGATTGCTGTCTCTGACCACAGGCGATTGGTGGTCGTTGGCTCGGTCTGCGGTCGAGCGCTTGCTTCACCTACCACTAGAGCTGGTCGAGTTTCCCCGTCGTCAACTTTTGGATGTTGAACAAGCGAGCGCGTTTCAAGTATACGCCACAGGATTCGCTCCCATGTCATTACAGAGAATGGGCTTCTCGTCGTCCTTTTTCCGTCAACTCCCAGATCCCTTGGTTCGTATCCTTGAGGTGGCCTCGCGTCACGAGCGAGAATCGTTGAGCATCAACGCGGTGTTTCCATCGTATCAAGCCGCCTGGTTCGCGCGCCTCCCAATACGTCGTGAGCATACCCTCCGCGCGCATAATTCGCTCTATCTTCTCCATGACCTCTTGGCGTGAGAAGCGACCTCCCCCTTCAGAAAGGACCCTTAATATGGCATTACCAAACCACCGCACTTCGATGTGGTCACCGTGATCTGCTCGTCTTGCTATTGTCCGCGAAATTTCCGCCTCTGGCAAAAGCCCGGCCTGCGTCAAATTCCGTGGTGGCTCAGGTGGAGGCGGGGGCCTTTGTGCGCGGAAGTCTCGGATAAACCGTCCAGCTTCATCCATTGAGACTGTGATTCTCGCTTCCGCAACAAGTTGAATCAACGCCTCTGGCAACTTGGGAAAAGGTGGTTCTAAGGCGCGACGCTTTGCCTCAGGCAATGCGTCTTCCATTGCTCGCTGTTTTCGGCTGAGTTGGAGATAGGTCATCGCTTCGCGCTCGGAGTTGCCGGTCTCCACCGCTGTCCGTGACAAAAACTTGGCAAAAGACTGCTCCAAGTCTTCCAAATCGTGCTCGGTCAGATTGAGAATCTTGAAGCACTTGTTCGCAAATTCTCCGCCAGCTTGAGAGTAGTAGAAACGCCACGTCTGACCGTCCGTGACAATCGAAAACAGAGCCGTGTTGTTTCTGTTGTAGTCGCGGAGTTGTCTTTCCACCTGATTCAGAACGCCCTCCAACTTGCCGAGAGCCTTGACCTCAATGAAAACCGAAGGTTCGATTGGCGTCAGGAAGAGCGCAACGTCGATTCTAGTCTGGTCCTCGTTCGGTACCACTGGAAACTCCAGATTGACTTCGTTCGGATTCCAGACGTTCCATCCAAGAGCCTGAAGGATTCGCAAGACGATCGAAACCCGGACATGCTCTTCGTTTCTGTAGGCACCTGTGGCGATTTTGTCGCGGATGTCTTCAAGGATTGCTCTCATGATCGCACCTGTTTTCTGGCTGGCATCCTACGCCGAGGCGGGCGCCGCCTCAATGCCAGACTTCGCCCTTGATCGGGTCGCCGGGCAGGTCGAGGAGTTGGATGCTGGAGATGGTGCGCATGGTTTTGTGGTCGGAGAAGGTCCAGACGACTTTCTTGTCACGAGTGACTTCGATCAGGTGGGGCGACTTGCCGAATTGGCCGTGGCCGAGCCAGTTGGACATGACGGTGTTGCCGTTGGGCAGGCGCTGGAGGCCGGCCATGAACTTCAGAGTGATGCCGGGCAGTTCGTCGCCTTTGACCTCCCACACCGTCCGGCCGTCCGCGTCGGCCTCGAATACGCGATTGCCACCGGGCCGGTCACCGCAGGCGATGAGGGTGTGGCCGTTGGGCAGGCGGATGGCGCTGTGCGGGCCGCCGGCGGCGCGAATCTCGCGGACGAGCTTGCCCTGCGGGTCGTATTCGCGGACGGCTTGCTCGCCGTAGTGGGTGACGAGATAGTGGCCGTTGGCGAGCTTGCGGGCGTTACGGATGTAGAGGTGGCCGCCGTCCTTGCCTTCGGGCAGCAGACGGATTTCCTTGGCGACCTTGCCGTCGGGCGTGACCTCGATCAACCGCCCGGTGTTGCACTCAGCGATGAACGTGTTGCCGTCAGGGAGCCGCTGGCAGGCGTAAATCTCCGACGGTCCCTCAACCACTTGGGTCGTGCCGTCCTTCTGCTTGACGCTGCGCTTGAACGGCGAGCCTTTGTAATCGAAGACAACCTTCTTGTCGCGGGTGACCTCCAGCACGCCGATGCCGGTGTTGAAGAGGAGGTTGCCGTTGGGCAGCACCCAGAGGTCGTTGCAGGGGCCGGTCGCGTATTCCCACTCCACCTTGCCGTCGGTGTTGACGATGAAAACTTTCCTGCCGCTGTAGTCGGTGCAGGCAAAGTGATGGCCCTTGCCTTCTTGGATCGGTTTGGCCGCGGCCGGTTCCTGCGCGCAGGCGAACCGCGGCAAAGCCATCGCGAGCGCGGCGACGCAGACGAACAACCTGCATGTTTTTCTCATCGGCGGTTCTCCTTCAACGCGGACTTTGTTTCATCGGCGGCGCGACGGCAAGCTTGAATGCATTCTCATCTCAACCATGCCGCGCGTTGGGAACTTCCCGACGCCTGACCGCGTTGCATCGCCAGAGACCGTTTGCCACTCGCGTGAAATACCTATTTCATGCGAGTGGCAAACCCAAAATGATCCCGGACTTCATGAAGTCCGGGATTCTATCTGCCGAACCCCCACCCGAAGCGTCCGATACGAATGGCCAACCTTCAGGGCGGGCAGGTCGCGCGGCATGACACGGGTGGCTATTTCCCTGGCTACGAGCCTGCGATGACGGTGATGAGCTTGTCCGGGGCGGGCAAGTATTTGCCGGCGGCGACGAGGACGTCGTCGCGGGTGACTTTCCAAATGCCCTCGACGGCTCGGACCACCCAGTCCTGGCCGAGGCGGAGGAATTCGAGGTCGCGCGGGCTGGCGGCGGTGCCGAGGCTAGTCCCCATGTCGAGCAACATGCCGCCGGTGAGGGTGGCGCGGGCCTGCTGGAGTTCCTCCTCGGTGGACGGCCCGGCGCGGTCAATCTAGATGATGTTTGGTTTCACGGCACACGATTCTCTTTGGTTCCTCATGGTGCGTTGGGGCCTACGTCACCCGAAGTCAGTGGCCCGAGTCTGACAGCCTCCTTGCCGAATTCCTCGGCGCCGATGTCCCGCCGACCCGCTCGCGCACGGCCGAACACGTCGTCGGCTATTGCCGGCGAGATTTCAACCGCGGCGTCAATGGCAGGACTCGATTCCGTCAGTCGCCACAAACGCAAACCATCCTCGGCCCGGCGCAGGCGCGGATCGTCGAAACGAAACCAGCCAGCCCATGCGTCGCTGGGAGCAGGCCCGCAAACATAGCCGAGATTGCCGTGCGCCCGCAGGTTGCGGACGAGTTCGAGATTCACGAGCGGCGAAGTCTCCGGCTTGGTGCAAACGACCATGTTGTTGACGAAGGTGCATTCGTTCGGAATGCAGGGACGCTCCTTCTCCTTTTTGAAACCGAACTGCAGCGGCGCGCAGTCAATCCACGTGTTGAACGCGATCCAGCAGCGCGTCGGCGCGGCCGAGGTCATGTCCTGGTATTTCTTGCCGATGTTCTCCGTGGTCGGCGTGTCGAGCGTGCCGGGGACCAGTGCGAGCGGCGCCTCATGCCGCCGGCCCGTCAGGCCGAGGAAGTAGTTGCTGAAGACGCGGTGATCGAAACCGTAGAGCTTGACGCCGCCGCAACCCGGCTCACCGTCGGTCGCGATGACGAAGTTGCCGGAGACGACGCTGCGGTTGCCCAGCCGCAGGCAGATCGCCCCACGGCAGTTCAGGAGCGTGTTGTTACGGACGATGTTGTCCGAGGACTTCAGCGACATGATCTCGCCTTCGCCGCTACACCGCTCCAGTAGGTTCTCCTCGATGATCGTGAACGAACTTCGGCCGGACGCGCCGAGGTCGTTGCCGCCGGTGCGGATGGTCTCGTGGCCGTTCTCGCCGTTGGCAAAGACCACGTCGCGGAAGTGGTTGTGATCCACGCGGTCGTGTTGCGAACAAACGAGGGCTGCATCATCGCCGCGCACAAAGACGTGGCTGCCGCGATTGACCTTGCGCTCAAATCGGTTGTGGTCCACTCGGTTCTGCCCGCTGCGCGCGCCGTCCACGGTCACCCAATGCTCCCAGTGTCGCGGCTTGGCACGTTCGCTCAGCCGGAACACATTCCGCGTCACGCGCACCTGCCGGCAGTTGACGAGTTGCACGGCCTGCTGGTCGGCGTCGTTGGTGAACACGAACCCCTCCAACACCAGATGCTCGCAATCCCTGACGACGAACCCTGCCGCGCCGCCGATTGTCGCCCGGCCGCGATGCTCCGCGCGCAGAATAATCGGCGCCTCAGCCGTGCCGCGCTTGCCCTCGATGCGAATCGCCTTCTTCGTCTCGTAGGTGCCATCGCCCACCAGCACCGTCGCGCCCGGCCCCAGCCCGCGTATCGCCCCTTCAAGCTCGGCCAACGAGGTGACCGTCAAGGGTGCATTCGCCCCGACAGCGATGCCTTCGACGAGCAGCAGAACAGTGAAGAAGTTGACGCGGAAGTTGTTCACGGCAAGTGCGCAGCGTGCCACCGCCCGCCGTCCGCGCGCCACAAGAAAATCCCTGTGTGCCTATGTTGAACGAGGCTCAGCTTTGTGCCCAAGCCCTAACCCGCGCGATACATCCCTCCATATCGTCGCGATGCGGAGGCGTCCCTCGTAAAAGTGCTCGTTCGAGAATCCAATCACATCCGCGTGTGACCGATGGTGATCGCGACGCATGATGATCTCCTCGGCTGACGCAAGCGGGCTTGCGAGGTCGAAAACAGAGTTCTCTGAGAAGGCCCAGTTGATATACGTTTCGGCCAAACCATGCTGCTGTAGCAACGCTCGGTCGCGGCGGGGTGAAATCGTGCTGATATGCCGAAGTTGCATCGGATCACCGATGATAACCGCCGCTTTCGCCCGATAGAGCAGCGGGAGCAATGAGGCGATATCGCACTGGCTGGCTTCATCTACGACCAGCACATCAAAGAACCTGGCTCCAAAAGGAAAACGGGTTCAACAAAGAAGCCCTCCCATCCTTTCTGTCCGACGTGATGTCGCAACCTCACAGGATAGCCGACGTAGGGCACCAGCCGAGTGGCGGCATTACGAAGCCGACGAAACAGATCGGCAACGCCGGGAAAACTCGTGATCGCTCGCGCCTCAGGATCGAATTCGGACAACATCGGGATTTCAACGTAGTCAGGCGCATAACGAGACTGGGCGAACAGACTGACGTCGCTTTCGTCATCAAGGCTCAAGCATTGGAGGTAGTAGCGGCACAACCTCGCCAGCGGCGTGTCAAGTGGCTGGTTTGCCTGCTGAGGACGGGGCTGTTTATCCTGCGGGCGAGCGCCTTGCAGGAACCAGCGGTAGCCGTTGTCTTGCCAGGTAAGCTTCCGTGCCTTCAGTGCGTGAAGTGTGGAGTTCACGACCGTCTTCTCTGCGCCGAGGCGTTGTGCTATCTCGCGCCCTTTGAGACCCGACTCACGGGCCAGCAAAGCGAGGATGTCCTCTTGAAGGGCCATGTCCAGCAGTCAAACAGATGACGCCGTCGTTCGTCAAGGATCGGCAATTTCCGCGCTCCGTGGTCGTCAGGGCTTTTCGCTTTGCGGATGTTAGTCGTTGGTGTCCCGCCTTTAGGCGGTTTTGAACACCTTGCCGCCTAAAGGCGGGACACCAACAGGTTAGCGCCGAACAACCAAAAGCCCTGCCGTGGTCGTCGAGATTGAATCCTGCTTGAACGAACTTGCCCTTGTGGGAGCGCAGCGCAGAATATTTGCGGAACCACAGAGTGTCTGGAATGAGGACTTCAGGAGATTTCGCGCCTCTTCTCAGAATGACCGTCACAGTTTTGCCAGAAGCTTCTCCACCAGCGGCTTCAGCTTGCCCGCGTAGAGCGCGTAGCCGCCGTCTTGCGTCACGTGGATGTTGTCGGGCGTAAACAACTCCTTGTTCGCATCGTCACCGTCCCGCG
>Ga0194113_10012408_pt1 | contig 10000 bp, 8 predicted proteins | sample TA2MahC200mmetaG_FD_146193 | JGI IMG/M metagenome (GOLD analysis project Ga0194113, IMG submission 146193) | Freshwater microbial communities from Lake Tanganyika, Tanzania - TA2015017 Mahale Deep Cast 200m | ecosystem: Environmental > Aquatic > Freshwater > Lake | place: Tanzania: Lake... | reverse complement strand
CTCGCGAGTGGCAGACTCGTAGTTTGGACGACTGGCCTAATCAAAAATCTTGAATTGCATGGGATTGCTCCCTCCGGCAATGCATCGGTCTTCCCGCCGCCGATGAGGCGTACGGGCTTCGTGCAGGGCACAGCTTGGCCCTGAAGGAAGACGGCTTTTCCATCAGGTTTAACGTTTTGAGATAATCTAGTTTACGTGCCCCCATGCAAGCACTTTAGAGCAGTCCAGCAGACTTGAGGTTATCGGCGTAGCCAACGTGCGCGACGTGGACGGCTTGGGTTCGCATGGCGGCATTTGGCAGGCCGATGACCTCGCGTGGTCACTTGATCCCGTGATTTAGTCGCGGGCCGATGGTATGGCCAGCATCTACGACCATTGTGTGCCCGGTGACCAGGTCAGCGGTGATGAGCGCGAGGATGGCATCGGCAATGTCTTGGGGCTGGCAAACCTTACCGAGGACGGCGTGCTGGGCTTTTGTTTCCTTGGCGGATTCAAAGTCGTCGCCCAAGCCTTTACGAAGCCACTCGCCATCAATGAAGCCGGGCGCAACGGCGTTGACCCGAATAGCGGGGCCCAGGGTGCGGGCGAGCGCGATGGTGAGGTTGATGACTGCCGCCTTGGACGCGCAATAAGGGATGCTGCTGCCCGCGCCGGTGATTCCCGCGACGCTGGCGACATTGACGATGACGCCGGCGCCGTGACGTTCCAGGTGCGGGCGCGCGGCGCGGGCGCACTGAAACGGGCCTTTCAGGTTCACGGCGAAAATCCGGGTCCAGTCGTCCTCGGTGACGGCTTCAAGATCGGGAAAGTTAATGAAGCGCGTGGTGCCGGCGTTGTTCACCAGCACGTCGAGGCGGCCGAACTCGCGTAACGCCTTATTAATCATCGCGCGGCACACTGCATCATCGGCCACATCGCCAGCGAAGCAGACAGCCCGGCCGCCGAGTTCGCGCACAGCTGCGGCGGTGGCCTCTGCCTCGGTGCGCGAGGTGTTGTAGTTAATAAGCACGCCGCAGCCGCGGCGGGCGAGTGCAACTGCAGTGGCACGGCCCACGCCGCGCGAGGAGCCGGTGACGATGGCGGCTTTACCTGAAAGTTCCATTCGGAGAAGGTGAGGTTCATTGTTTTAGGTTCAAAGCGCAAAGTTTGCCGCCGGGACAGACTTTTGCCTTTGAACTTAAGGAGCAAAACGTCACTGTCTCACCGTATGGATGATCTCAACCAACTCGACGAAATAATGGCGTGTCGCCTCGATGACGGGCGCAAAGCTGTGTCGCCATGCACGATTGTCATCTTTGGCGCGAGTGGCGACCTCACCATTCGCAAGCTCATTCCCGCGCTTTACCACCTTGCGGTTGAAAAGGCGCTGCCTAGCCCCGTGCGCATCATTGGCTTCGCACGTCGTGAGAAAGACGATGCAGTCTGGCGTGAGGAGTTGAAGGCGGGCGTGGCGCAATTTAGCCGCTCAAAGTCGGTGGATGAAAAGGTTTGGTCGGAGTTCGCGGCCAACGTTTCCTATTGCCAGGGCGACTTGACCGACCCCGCTGCCTACACACGGCTTGCGGGTAAACTCACCTCCTTTGGTGTGCCGGAGTTACGGAATAACTTGCTATTTTACCTCGCCATTTCGCCCAGTCAGTTTGGCGCGGTGGTGGAGCAGTTGTGCGGCGCGAACCTCCTCAAACGCGTCGAGACGCCGGGCGAGTGGCAGCGTGTGGTGGTGGAGAAACCTTTCGGCACGGATTTGCCCTCCGCCCTCAAGCTGAACAACGAACTCACACGGTTCGCGCACGAAAAACAAATTTTCCGAATTGACCACTACCTCGGCAAGGAGACGGTACAAAACATCCTGATGTTTCGCTTCTCGAACGCCATCTTCGAGCAGCTTTGGAACCGCACGTCCGTGGATCATGTTCAAATCACAGTTTCCGAGAAGGTCGGTGTGGGCGGGCGCGGCGGCTATTACGAGGAGTCGGGCGCGATGCGCGACATGGTGCAAAACCACTTGCTACAGGTTCTTTCGCTCATCGCAATGGAGCCGCCGGTGTCTCTTGAGGCCGAGGCCGTGCGTGACGAGAAAGTGAAGTTGCTTAAGTCTATCCGTCCCGTGCGGGACGTAGATAAGCAGGTAGTGCGCGGGCAATACTTTGCTGGCATGGTAGATGGCAAGCTGCGCAACGGCTACCGGCAGGAGGAAAAAGTTAAGACAGATTCAAACGTCGAGACCTACCTCGCGTTGAAGCTTTTCATCGATAATTGGCGCTGGAGCGGCGTGCCGTTCTTCTTGCGTACGGGCAAGTCCATGCCGCTCTCTGCGAGCGAGGTGCGGATCCAGTTCAAGCCCACGCCGAACGTGCTCTTTGCAGCGAAGGGCGGGCTGAAACTCGATCCCAACTCAATCACGCTGCGGCTTCAGCCCAATGAGGGCATTTACTTGCGGTTTAACGGCAAGGTGCCGGGCGCGAACCTCCAAGTGCGCCCGGTGCGGATGAACTTCAGTTACGACTCGGAGTTTGGCGCCTACACGCCGGAAGCTTACGAGCGATTGTTGCTGGAGGCTATCGCCGGTGATGCGACGTTGTTCATCCGTCGCGATGAGGTCGAGACAGCATGGGGCATCGTGGATCCGATCCGCAAAGGCTGGAGCGACAAACCGCTGACGAACCGCGAATTTTATTCCGCCGGCAGTTGGGGGCCGGTGGCGGCGGAGGACTTGATTGCCGCCTCCGGCCACACTTGGCGCGACCCGCAGCCGGCGAAGTGACGCGCAGCGCAATCGCCAATTTTCTCCGCCAATGTCCAACTGGGAGTTGAAGCAGTGTGCCAACCCGACCGCCTTGGCGGAGCAAGGCGCGGCCGAAATGGTAGCATGGGCGGCTTCCTCCCCCGTGCCCATAAACGTAGCAGTTTCTGGCGGGCGCATTGCCAAAGACTTCTTCAGCGGCGTTCTCCGAATTGCCCTTACGCGAAAACAGTCACTCGCACATGTTCACTTTTTCTGGGCAGATGAGCGGTGTGTTCCGCCAGATCACGCAGAGAGCAACTATTGCAGCGCGGCAGAATCGCTCTTCATGCCGCTAGGCCTGCAGCCCCAAAACATTCATCGCATTCGAGGCGAGGACGATCCCGAGCACGCTGCGCGCGAAGCTCAGAAAGAGTTGTGCCGCTTCGCGTCGCTCAACGCAGCAGGCCAGCCGGTACTCGACTTGGTTTTGCTGGGCATGGGTGAGGACGGCCACGTCGCTTCGCTTTTCCCCGGCGAGGCTGAAGATGCGCTCTCCTCCCCCGTCGTCTATCGAGCCGTCACTGCCAGCAAGCCGCCGCCGCGCCGCATCACACTGGGTTACCCGGCAATTGCTGCCGCGCGTCAAGTGTGGGTGCTGGCTTCCGGCGCGGGCAAAGAGGCGGCTCTACGGCAGTCGCTCGCGTCACCGGGCCGAACCCCGCTGGCAAGAGTGCTTAAGGACCGAACGCAGACGCGGATTTTCACCGACATCGCACTTTGAGAACGGGTTGGTCACCCTTTAGTCTTTAAAGTTAAAATTGAGGCTGTTGGGTCGAACGCTTTTGCTGGCCGAGATAAACCCCAGCGTTAGTGCGCAAGGCTGGCCTTCACGCATGGAGTAAATGATCACGCGTTCTAAAGTTAGGCCGGCGAGCGGTTCAGAGCAGAGCTTCACCATTTCTTCCAGGGTCTGAAAAGGCCGGGCCACTTCATCGTAATCCGGCACGCCAGTGCGGATAAAAATTGCCTGACCAATGAGATGGTTGGGAAAATTCAATGACTCAATTAAGGTTACTGCGCCGCATGCTATGGGCTAAAGCATGGCTTCATTAGCCTGCCAGCTTGGCTGGGACAATAATGCCTACGAGCGCCAGCAGCAGGCCAAAGATGCCAAACGTCTCTTGCCAGACCTCGTCCCACGCCTGCGCGTCGCGATAAGCGGCAATCCGCTCGGAGAAAAACTTAGCCTTGTCCGCCGCGGAGCCAGTGGCGCGTTCCTTAAGTTTGGGCAGTTCGGTAGCCCGGAACTTTTGGATGTCTGCCTGCGTGATGAGGTTGCCGTCCAGATCGGCGCTCGGGCGCGTTCGCGCAATGTAGGCCCGGAGTTGATTGTCATCAGCTGCAATCGCCAGCTTGGCGTCAGCCACGAACTGTTGGTATTGTGGTTCGAGCCCCTTCTCAGCCTGCCGATCAGAAAAGCGCAGCATGCCTATCCAGATCATTAGCCCGATGGCCACCGCAGAGCTGACACAGGAAATAGTACTGAGTTTGGGCGAGCCGCCTCGGCCCAGCAGCCGCGCGCTTCCGCCCGAAAGCAGGCCGACTACCACCGCCATCCAACCTGCGGTCATCGGCGTGGCTTTCAACAGGACGAACCAGATAACCGCGCCAATGACCGCACCGCCGACCGCGCCGCCGACGCCGACGGTGAAGTTTGGCTCGCGTGAAGCGGTGTTGGTTGCTGGCTTGGCGATGGTCTTAGAGCCGGGCTTGCCGCTGCTAGGCCTTGCGCCGGGAGCGGCGGAGGCAGCGGAGGCGACGGGCACGGCAGGCTTGTTGCCTGCAGGCGGTGTGGCCGGACGGCTACCTGGCGGCGGACGATTGGGACGGGGAACTTCGAGCGGCTTGAGCTTGGGTCCAGAAGTTTTTGCCTCCGGGGCTGGGCCAAAAGGATCCTCAATTGGTTTGGCGATTGCGCCCTCCATAGCAACAGAGACGGCACGGGCCTGGCTGAAGAGATCCTCAATTGGTTTGGCGATTGCGTCCGTAGGTGCGGGAGTGGCGGGCGTGGGCGGGGTTGTGGATGCTGCAGTGGCGTCGAGCGACGGTTTAGGGTCGGGTGTTGCGGCGGCTGCAGGCGGCGAGTCAAGGGATGCTGCAGGCGGCGAGTCAGGGGCAATGGCGGCCGGGGTGACGAGCGAAGGTGGCAGCACTGGCAGGGCGGCGGCTGGGGCCAGAGGCGTCGGCGTGGTCGAAGCCGCGACGGGGGATGGTTCTGGCAAGATCGCTGGTGACGCCGCGGGCGCAGGCGCAGGCACGGTATCCGCAACGGCTGGTGCGGCCGGCGTCTCCGCAACGAGTGAGCGCTTGGTGACGTAACTGCGGATTTCCGAGTTGGCAGTCGCTGTGAGGTCCGCTTGGCAACCGGGACACGTTACAGGGGCGGGCATTTCCTGCTCCGACAGTTCGAGGTCAAACTTGTAGCGCGCGCCACAGGCGCAGACGACGCGGATTTCCTTAAGCGGGCGCGAGCCGGTGCCGAGGGACGGGGGTACTTTACCCACGAGAAAATCCACCAGCGCGTTGCACGCAGGCGTAACCGGCGCGCCGCAGGATGGGCAAACCATGCCGTCCGGAGCGCGGCCGTTGACCAAGTCCATGTCGAACTTGAATCGGTTGCCACATTGGCAGGCGATTTTGGTGTCAATCATGGGATGCTCATACGACCAGGGCCTGCGTGGACAGAGAACTGCTCACGGCAACTGTCATCTCATTAGCTTGAATTCGCCCTCCCGAGAAGGAAAAACCTAACCTGCGCCGCTGCCGTCAGCGGCGTAGCTTCTTTTCCAGTAGCATCACCGTCTGGCGCACGCCGGAATCCACCTCCATGCGGTCCTTCACGAGGCGGCAGGCGTGTAACACGGTGCCGTGGTCGCGGCCGCCAAAGGCCTCGCCGATGGTGTTAAGGCTACTCTCGGTCATCTGCCGCGCCAAGAACATGGCGATCTGGCGGGGGAAGGCGATGTTTTCCGGTCGGCGTTTGCTGGTCATGTCAGCCAAGCGCAGGTCAAAATGCTCGGCCACGCGCTTTTGAATGACTTCGATGGTCAAGGTGAAGCGACTTTCTTCATGCAGGACGTCGCGTAGAAGGTTTTCTGCCGTCTCGATGCTCATCGGTTTGCCCGTGAGCGCGGCGTAGGAAACAATGCGGATTAGCGCACCCTCGAGCCGACGTATGTTCGTGCGGATACGGTTTGCAAGGAAGTCGGCGATGTCATCCGGCAGCGTGCTGCCCAAGGCCGCTGCGCGTTTACGGAGAATTGCGATGCGGGTTTCAACGTCTGGCGGTTGCAAGTCTGTGACCAGCCCCCACTCGAAGCGCGAGACGAGCCGCAGTTCCAGCCCCTGAATCTCATTGGCGGGCCGGTCGCAGGTCAGGACGATTTGCTTATGTCCCTCGTGCAGGGCGTTGAAGGTGTGGAAGAACTCTTCCTGAATGCGCTCCTTGCCGGCGAGGAATTGCACGTCGTCAATCAGCAGCAGGTCGGTCTGCCGGTATTTCTTGCGGAAGCGTGCCAGCGAGTTGTCTTGCAACGCAGCGATGAATTCGTTGGTGAACTTTTCCGTGGTGACGTAGGCGATCCGCGCGCCCCTCTTGTGCGCGTTGACATGGTGGCCGACGGCATGGAGCAGGTGCGTCTTGCCCAAGCCTACGCCACCGTAAAGGAATAGCGGGTTGTAAGACTTGCCGGGCGCCTGCGCGACGGCCAATGCCGCCGAGTGTGCAAACTGGTTGTTGCCTACGACGAAGGTGTCGAAGGTGTTGCGCGGGTTGAAGCTGGGTTCGGCCTCGGCGGCTGGGTGGCCCGGGCTGCGTACGGGGGCGGTCGGGGCGGCCGGTTCGGGGGTTTTGCCTTTGTTTGGCGCGGCGGCCGTGGTAGGCGAGTGCTTTGCTACGCGAAAGCGCACATCGAGTTGCTTGCCGGTCGCGGTGGCAATCACGTCGCGTAGTAGGCCAAAGTAATTGTCTTTAAGCCACACTTCGCAAAAGTCGTCAGCGACTTCGAGCGTGAAAGAGCTGGCGTCCATCGCGACAGCGCGCAACGGGGCGAACCAGAGCTGATAAATCTCGGGGTTGAGGAGAGTGCGCAGGTTTTCTTGCGCGGCGGACCAGGTTTTATCGGGGTTGGGCTGCATTTGCGGGGGCTTTCGCAAAAGGCCGATTCCATCCAGCTTATTCACGCTGCTCCGTTACAGGCAAGAAACACCAATAAAAGCGTGTGTTTTCATGCATTTCTCGGGCGGCAGGGATAGTTGGCGGGAGCGGTCCACTTGGATTATGATTGCTTAGTCAAAACGGTATAACAAGTTGTTTATCAACTACTTAGAGAATATTTCTTCCAGTTTCAGAGGAAAAACCTTCCTCTAAGATCTTACCGCTGGAAGAGCATTGACTGCGATTTCTTGTAAGCCACCGCTTCCACAGAGGGAAGGACAATGTATCGGCTCTTGTTCGCAGGTTGTTCACAGGTGGATTTACCCGTTAAATTGGGGGATTTTTGGTATTTTTTGTCAGTGGGGACGCTCGCCGGCGTGCTGGCTTGCAAAAAATCTGCGGCTCAAACCGCCATGTCGCCTGTTTCTTGGGTGCGAATGCGCATGACCGTCTCGATGGTGCTAATGAAGACCTTACCATCACCGATCTTGCCGGTCCTCGCGGCGCTGACGATGGCCTTGACCGCATTGGGGGTGTTGGCGTCAGACACGACGATCTCCAGCTTGAGTTTTGGCAGGAAGTCCACCGTGTATTCGCTGCCGCGGTAAATTTCCGTGTGCCCCTTTTGGCGGCCAAACCCCTTCACCTCCACTACGGTCATGCCCTCGACGCCGATGCTGGTCAATGCCTCTTTCACGTCGTCCAGCTTAAAGGGTTTGATGATGGCCTCGATTTTTTTCATAGCGTGTAGCGGGTTTTGACAATAGCCGCAAAGTCTCCGGTGTAAATCGGAAACTCATCACAGGGCGAAAAATTACTTCTGCCGCCACATGACCTTAGGGGGCTCCGGCAGGCCCTGTGCGCGCAGGGCAGTACGAAAGTGCATTTTCGCCACGCGCGCCAGTGCTGCAACGCCGTGCTGCGCGACGATCTGTTTCGCCACTGCATCCACAGCGGCGGACGCGCCCTTCGGCAGCTCTTGGCCCAATTCCTTTCCCATTTCCGCCAGCCGCGTGACGAATTCATGCCGCGCCAAGATGGACGCTGCCGCCACCGCGAGGTCGGTCTCTGCTTTGTGCCGTTGAACAACTTTCAGCTTCAAGCCGCGCGCCTTCGCCGCGCGCGCCACTGTCGTTTCTGTCGCGGCGAACTGGTCAATGATCGCGTGCTCTGGCGGCGGGTTCAAATGGTGTGCGGGCGCGAGCACGGCGAGAATGGAACTGACGTGACCCTTCGCAAGCAGCGGGTTTAGGCTGCGCTCCTCGCGGTAACGCTGGTTGTAATTCGTTCCGCCCAGCACCAGCACCTCGCTGTGGCAGCCCGGTGTCCCACGAATCAACTTGGCCAGCTCCGCGATGCGCCGATCGCTGCCGATGTTCTTTGAGTCTTGGATGCCGGCGTCCTGCCATGCGCGGATAACCGTGTCATTCACATAAACCGCCGCCACGCACAATGGCCCAAAGAAATCACCTTTGCCCGACTCATCCACGCCGATACGTGGGACGAGCATTTCCGGATGCAAAACTTCCTCATAGCCCAGCTCCGCGCGCTGGAGAATCTCCGGTTCCAGCACGAACTCGACAAACTCCTGCGTTCCCTTGCCCTGCACGACAAGCTTGCCGCTTTCATAAAACACAATGTTGAGCTTGTCTTGCTCCCCTGCGAACCGTGCGTACGGCACCGTGCGCGACTTGAAGCCATGCTCGCGAAGATAGGCTTCCAACTTCGCAGCCTGCGCAGCGTCGAGTTTGCACGTGTGCATCGTTAGCGGTTTCACGGGCTGAGTTTCGGGTTTGGCGTTTCAGGTTTCGAGTGCAAACTGCGCGGTGTGCCGCGCAAGTTAAGGTCAAAACTCAAGGTTCGGGCTGCCAAACACCCGGGGCCCCATGTTTTTTCTGTATTTCCGCATTCCGCATTTGATCTTCCGCCTTCTTTGGTTCCCTCGTTGCTAGCCTGGTTCGTCAACGCCGCTCGTGACCTGCCTTGGCGTCGAACACTCGACCCTTACGCGATTTGGGTAAGTGAAATTATGCTCCAGCAAACGCAGGTGAAAACCGTTATCCCTTACTGGGAACGCTGGCTGCGCGAACTGCCTGACTTGGTCGCGCTCGCCGGCGCGCACGAGCAACGGCTGCTGAAGCTCTGGGAGGGACTCGGTTACTACACGCGCGTCCGTAATCTCCAGAGAGCTGCGCAGCACGTCCTCCGAGTTCACGCTGGCATTTTTCCGCGTGACCTCGCCGCTCTACTAAAACTTCCCGGCGTGGGCCGTTATACGGCGGGCGCGATTGCCAGTATCGCCTTCAACCAACCCGCCCCCATTCTGGACGGCAACGTCATGCGCGTCCTAACCCGCCTCTTCGCCATTGCCGAAAATCCGCGTGAGAAAGCGACTAACGAAGGCCTGTGGCAACTCGCAGGACGACTGGTTGAAAGCGCACGATTGCACTCCGCACTAATAAAAAAAAGGTCCTCACTTATTTTCTCTGGTCCCCACTCGGCCCTGAACCAATCCCTCATGGAACTTGGCGCGACTGTCTGCACACCGGCAAACCCGCAGTGTCCGCGTTGCCCAGTGCGAACGCATTGCGCCGCACACCGTGAGAACCGCATCGCAGAATTGCCGAATATCGCCCCGCGTGTTGTTGCGACGCGTCGTAAGTTTTATTCGTTTGTTGTTGAGCATGCCGGAAAGCTTCTCGTTGCCCAGCGTCCTGTCGGAGCGGTCAACGCCGGCCTGTGGGAATTTCCAAACCTGGAAATTGCGAGCTGGGACAGTTCGCCGGCGGTTTGTCTTAAGCAGCTTCTACAAATCACTTCCCGTTGCCAACCGTGCGGCGAAGTCACTCACTCCATCACCCGGTATCGCATCACACAGCGCGTCTTCCGGGTCATACCCAAGCGGCTGCCGCACTCGGCCCGCAAGCTTCATTGGCGCTCGCTTGAGGAATTGCATCTACTTCCCTTCACTAGCGCGCACAAGCGCATCCTCGCGTGGGCGCGGGCCTGACAGGACAATGCGTTTAGGCTTGAGCAGCTCGTTGGACGGCGGCGACCAC
>Ga0194113_10012400_pt1 | contig 10003 bp, 6 predicted proteins | sample TA2MahC200mmetaG_FD_146193 | JGI IMG/M metagenome (GOLD analysis project Ga0194113, IMG submission 146193) | Freshwater microbial communities from Lake Tanganyika, Tanzania - TA2015017 Mahale Deep Cast 200m | ecosystem: Environmental > Aquatic > Freshwater > Lake | place: Tanzania: Lake... | reverse complement strand
GACCGCGAGAGGTCCGCCCAGGGCGGACCGGATCGTCGCCGTCGTCAGCCCCCCGCCCTTCCACGCAAGGTCCACCTCGAACCCGCCGCGCGCGCGCAGGCCCGTCACGGAGCCCTCCGGCCACGCTGCGGGCAGGGCGGGGAGAAGGTGGAGGAGGAAGGTGTCGGGTGTCAGGTGTCGAGTGCCGGCGGGCGATCCGGCCCCTTCTCCTTGTGGCACTCGCCACTCGCCACTCGCCACTCTCATATGGCTCTGCAGCAGCATCTCCGCCATCCCCGCCGGTGCGCCGAAGTTGCCGTCGATCTGGAACGGCGGATGGCTGTCGAAGAGGTTCGGAAGGATGCACGACCGGAACAGCTGCTGGACGAGCGAGTGCGCGCGGTCGCCGTCGTGCAGGCGCGCGCGGCAGCAGATCTTCCATGCGGTGCTCCAGCCCGTGCTCTGGTCGCCGCGGGCGTCGAGCGACACCGCCACCGCTTTCGCCAGGTCGGGCGCGGTCAGCGGACTGATCTGCCGGCCCGGATGGACTGCGAAGAGATGCGAGATGTGGCGGTGGCGGCTCTTCGGGTTATCGACGTCCTCCATCCACTCCTGCAGCTGGCCCCACGTCCCGATTTTCGGGCCGAGCAGCCTCGCGCGCATCGCGGCCACCTTCGCCCGGTACTCCGCGTCCACGCCGAGCGCCTCCGAGGCGTCGATGAAGTTCGAGAAGAGGTCCCACACGATCTGCTGGTCGTACGAGACGCCCGGGAGCGGTGTCCGGTCGCCTTCCTTCCCGCCGGGCCCGTTCTCCGGCGACCATCCGTCGGGCGTGATCAGCGTTCCGCCGGGTCCCTCGACGAGCCGGTCCTCCCACATCTCCACCAGCTCCTTCAGCATCGGGTACGCGCGGTCGCGCAGGAACTCCCGGTCGCCGCCGAAGGCGTAGTGCTCCCACAGGTGTTGCACGAGCCACGCGCTGCCGGGCAGGTGGACGCGCCACGTCGAGTAGCCGCCGCGCGGGTTGTTCGTCGAGTAGATCATCCAGCCGCGCCGTGCCCGGATCGGCTCGGGCGACTCGCGCACCCGCAGGTCGCGCAGCCGCCGGATCCACGTGAAGAGCGGCTCGGTGCACTCGGGCAGGTTCGCCGTCTCGGCGAGCCAGTAGTTCATCTCGATGTTGATGTCCGTCGTGTAGCCCGAATACCACGCGGGCTTCATCTCCGCGTTCCAGATGCCCTGGAGGTTGGCCGGAAGGTCGCCGGGCCGCGAACTGGCGATCATCAGGTAGCGGCCGTACTGGAAGAGCAGCGCATCGAGCGCCGGGTCGGCCCCGCCAGCCTTGACCGCGTCGAGGCGCTCGTCGGTCGGACGCGGCCCTGGAGGGACGCGCTCCGTCGCGTACGCACCGGCGCCCCCTGCAGAACGCGGTCCGCCAAGCTCCAGACGCACCCGGTCGAAGAGCGCGCGGTGGTCCGCGACGTGCGCCTCGCGGAGGGCCGCGAACGGCTTCTTCGCGGCGGCGTCGATCTGCGACTCCGTCCCGGCGCGCGGATCCTTCCCGTGGAACGACGTGCCCGCGGCGAGCAGGATCGTGACCGACTCGGCGCCCTCGACTGCGACGGCCCCGTCGCGCGCGGTCGCGCGCCCGCCCTCGGCAAGCACCGCGATGCGCGCCGCGTACGCCAGCCCGTTCGTCAGCGAGCCATCGACCGCGATCCGTTTGTCCGCTGCCGAGACGGCCGCCTTGTGCGCATCGGTGACGCGCACGGTGCCGGTCACCGCGCCCGGCCGGTCCGCGGTCCAGCGCATCACGAGCACCTGGTCGGGGAAGCTGCTGAAGATCTCGCGCCGGTGCTTCGCCCCGCCCGACTCGAACGCGACCGTGTGCACGGCGGTGCCGAGGTCCAACTCGCGGCGGTAGTTCGTCGCCGCCCCGCCGGCGCACTCGACGAACAGGTCGCCGAAGGGCTGGTAGCTGCCCATCACGACCTCGTCGCCGTACCAGAGGCTGTCCTCGTTGAACTGAAGGTGCTCGTTGGTGACCCCGCCGAACACCATCGCCCCCAGCCGCCCGTTCCCCACCGGAAGCGCCTCGACCCACTTCGCCGCCGGGGCGGCGTACCAGAGCCGGGCCGGCTCGCCCGCGGACGACGCGGAGACAATCGCCGCAAGACCCAGAAGGAGGATTCTCATTTCGCCGGTGCCTCGATAAGGGGCTTCAACGCCTCAAACCACCGCATCGCCATCTTCTCCGCGCCCTGCGCGTTGGGGTGGACGTGGTCCGCGATCGTGTCCGTGCGCCAGTCGAATCCGTCCGCCTGGTTCACGACCACCACCGGCTGCTTCGGATCGTGCAGCCGCGCGACCATCCTTGCCAGGGCGTCGTTGAGATCGGGGATGTAGGAATACTTCGGCAGCTTCCCGCTGGGGATCACCTGCGCGACGAGGACGATGACCTTCGGGTTCACCGCGCGGACGGACCGGACCATCGATTCCGTCGCCGCGACAATCCCCGGCACCGGCTTCTCCTCGATGAAGTGGTTGTGTCCCGCATGGATCAGCACGATGTCCGCCGGGTGCTCCCTGAAGCTCTTCCCGATGACCGTGGCCAGGAACTCCGCGTTCTTCCCGCCGTAGCCCTCGTGCCGCAACGGCCCCGCGGGCGTCGCCGCCTGCTTTGAGCCTGTGTACTCGACCCGGTATCCCGCATCCGTCAGCTTCTTCAGCAACGGAACCCGGTAGTTCGAGAACGTCGCGCCGCCCTCGGTGATCGAGTCGCCCGCCGGCATGATGCGCGAGACCCTGCCGCCACCCTCCCCGGCGCGAACGGTCATCGCGGCCAGGCATGCGGCAAGTCCCGCGGCAGCGGCGATCGGACGCAGGGTCAAGGCGCGGCCCCGCCTTCCATTTCGACGCACAAGACCGAGGCCACGCGGTCGGGCGCCGCCGGCGGAAGCGCGACGGTCACCCCGGCCGCGGCCGGTTCGAGACGGAGCGGCGCGCGCGCCGGATCGGCGAGGAGGTACGCCTTCACGGCCCGGCCCGCGAGCGGGGGCGTCGTGAACGAGCCGGACGCCGGCCACTCGTGCAGGTGGAAGTAGAACCGCCCCGGCTTCGTCGTGCAGCGCCACGCCTGCGCCGGGACGAACTTCGGCTTGCAGGACTTGTCCTTCTCCGTCGCGGCGGGCGCGCCGAACTCGGCGCCGAAGGGCGTCGGGCCGCAGCCGTAGACCGCCTCGCCGTTGACCTTCAGCCAGCGGCCGACCGCGCGGAGCATGTCCTGGCTCGGTTGCGGGATGACACCCTCGGCGTCGGGACCGACGTTGAGCAGGTAGTTGCCGCCCTTGCTGACGATGTCGACGAGCTTGAAGACGAGGTCCTCCGGCTTCTTCCAGTTGTGATCGTTCCTCTTGAAGCCCCACGTGTCGTTCAGCGTCGCCGGCGTCTCCCACGCCCCGGCTCGCGACAGGTCGGGGATGCGGTTGTCGCCCTCGGAGGCGTAGTCGCTCGGGAAGCCCGCGCCGAGCCGTCCGTTGACGAGGCAGTCGGGCTGCATCTCGCGGACGATGTCCTTCAACCGCCCCGCGCGCTCCTCGCTCATCACCTTCAGCGGCGTGTCGAACCAGAGGATGGAGATCGGGCCGTAGTTGCCGAGGATCTCCTTCAGCTGCGGGATCGCCTTGCGCGTGAAGTAGGTGTCGAAGTCGCCCTCCTGCCGCGGATCCCAGCGCGTCTTCTCCCAGGCGGGCCAGTTCTCGTGACGCCCCTCCCAGATCGCCCCGCCCGGCGCGTGCCAGTCCTGGGCCTGCGAGTAGTAGAACCCGAAACGGATCCCCCGCTTCGCGCAGGCCGCGGCGAGTTCCTTCATCGGGTCGCGCCGGAACGGCGTCGCGTCGACGATGTTGAAGCCGTCCACCTTCGATCCGAACATCGCGAAGCCGTCGTGATGCTTGGAGGTGATGACGAGGTACTTCATCCCGGCGTCCTGCGCGAGCTGTGCCCACGCCTCGGCGTCGAACTTCACGGGGTTGAACCGCCGCGCCAGGTCCTCGTATTCCGCGATCGGGATGCGGCACTTGAACATGACCCACTCGCCGATGCCCTCGAACGGCTTCCCCTTCCACTCACCCGCCGGCAGCGCGTAGAGCCCCCAGTGGATGAACATCCCGAACTTCGCCTCGCGGAACCATCGGAGCCGCGCCTCGCGCTGCGCGTCCGCGTCCGGAGCCGCCCCCCCGGCCGCCGCGGCCGACATCGTCGCCGCCAGCCCGATCGCCAGCACCGCCCTACCGCTTCGCTGTTTCACGGAGCACCTCCCATTCGATCACCGCGACCCCGACGTCCTTCGCCTGCCGGGGAAACGACAGCCGCACGTGGCGCGCGGTGAAGGCGCGGTCGAGGATGACCGGCGAGCCGGTCGCGGGCTCGCGGATTCGATCCTCGATCGTGCGCCATGCGCGACCATCCCCGGAGACCTCGAGCGAGAAGCGATACGGCTTCCAGGCATACTCGAAACGGATCTCCTGGCGCGCCACCGTGGCCGGGGCGCCGAGGTCGAGTTGCAGCCAGGCATGCGTGGCCCCGGCAGGCGCACGCCAGAGCGTCGCGTAGTTGTCGTCCGTCGCCCCGCCGGCCGCGAAGTCCGGCCCGGCCTCGCCGGAGGCGTTCGCGACGGCCGGCAGCACCCCGCGCCCGTCCGTGCGACCGCGGACGAGCCCCGGGCCTTCGTGGGACGGAACGACCTTCTCGATCAGGCCGTCCGCGGTGAACTCCACTTCGTCCACGCACACTTGCCGGCCGACGAACGCCGGATCGAACGGGATGCTGTGGCGGTGGTAGAGGATGTAGTCGCGCCCGTCGTGCCGGAACACGGCGTGATGCCCGGGGCTGACGACGTTGCGGGCCGCGTCCGTGACGAGGATCGGGCTGTTTGACGCCTCGGTGAACGGGCCGAGCGGGGTGTCGCCGACGGCGTAGTGGACCTGGTAGGTGTCCTTGATCGTCACGCCCTGCGAGTACATGAGGAAATAGCGGCCGCCGCGCTTCGCCATGAACGGCGCCTCGAAGTAGTTCGCCGGCGTCACGTCGTGCACGTCGCCGTCGAACGTGACCATGTCGGGCTTGAGCCGCACGGCCCAGCACGTGCCGTTCGTCCAGTTCCAGCCGGAGCCCCAGTACAGCCAGCCCGCGCCGTCGTCGTCGACGAAGGCCTCGGCGTCGATCATGTGGAACCCCGGGCGGAACGTGCCCGGGATCAACGGCCGGTCGCCCAGCGCGTTGCGCCACGGACCGAGCGGATGCTCCGCCGTGCCGGCCCAGACTTCGTTGCCGACCGAAACGTACATGAAGAACCTGCCGTTCGCCGCCTTCACGACCGACGGCGCCCACACGGCCGCCCCGCCGCTGGTCGGGCTCGTGCAGGCGCTCTTCGTCGGCCAGTTCAGCACGCGATAGGTCCAGCGCTTGAAGTCCGCCGACTCCCAGCACCCCAGCGTCTCCCCGCCCCAGGGATCGAGCGTCGCGTAGACGAAGAAGCGGCCCTCGAACAGCACGACCGACGGGTCGGCGCAGTAGCCCGGCAGCACCGGGTTTCCGGCGTGCGGCCCGCGACCGGGCGGCCCGGCCGCGCCGGCGGACCATGCCAGAAGCGCGAGGATGGCCGTGATACGGAGGGTCATGATCAGGGCTCCTCGAGGATGCCAACGATCTCGTCCGCCAGGTACATCCGGTTTCTCTTCGCCCCCGTGGTCTCGCGCAGGATCCCGACCCGCTCCAGACGGTCAACGCAGCGCTGGACGCCCGCGGGCGTAGCCGGGAGCCGCGCGGCGACCTTCATCACCGACAGAGCGGGCCAGTGGAACAGATCGTCCACGAGCCGGAGCGACAGAGAGCCGGCGCGCTCCGCATGCAGGCGATGCCGGTAGTCGCCCCAAAGGGAGAGAAGCCGGTCGGACCGTTGCACCGCGTCCAGGGCCTGTTCTTCAATCCCACGCAAGAAGAAGAGAACCCACGCCTCCCAAGCGCCCTTCAAGCTGACGTCGAGAAGTCGGCGATAGTACTCCTCGCGGTTTCGCTCGAAGTACGCGCTCATATACAGCAGCGGCTGGGGCAGCAGTTTCTCGTGGCACAACAGCAGGATCAGCAGAAGGCGCCCCATGCGGCCGTTGCCATCAAGGAACGGGTGAATCGCCTCGAACTGGTAGTGGATGAGGGCCATGCGGACCAGCGGCGGCAGATCGGTCGGCGAGTGGAGATAGCGTTCGAACGCGGCCAGCGCATCGTCCATCTCCTCCGGCGGCGGCGGCACATACCGCGCCTCGTTCAGCGAGCAGCCCACGGGGCCGATCCAGTTCTGCGACCGCCGGAACTCCCCCGGGGTCTTCTCCTGACCCCGGACACCCGCCATGAGTTGCCCGTGAACCTCCCGCACCAGCCGCAGGCAAACGGGCAGATCCGACAATCGGCTCAGGCCATGTTCGAGCGCCGTGACGTAGTTGGCCACCTCGCGCACATCCGATCCGGGCTTCCTCTCCTGCGCTGCCTCGAAGAAGAACAGATCCGAAAGCGATGCCTGCGTGCCTTCGATCCGGCTGGACAGGACCGCCTCCTTGCGCGCGAACGGCCGGATGAGAAGATGCGGGTTCGGAAGCGTCCGCCCGACCCCGGCCAACTCGCTCAACGCCCGGTCCGCAGCCGAAAGAGCCCGAACCCAATCCATCGACAACCGAAGGTCCGGGGGTAACGGATTGGGCACAAACGCGATGTACCCGCGGCTTTGCTTCGATGGTCGCCCTGACGCTGTTGATTGAATATCAGCAATTTGCAACGTTGTTATCCATCCGTATGCTAGGATTCTCTTCTGTTATACATATACCGTATTCTGTATAACAACGCAATCGCCGGCCGCCACCCGGAGAGACGCTACTCCGGCCGGTAGAGCTGCAGTTCGGCGACGGCGGGGGCTCCGGCCTCGCAGGTCATCGTGAGGCGGAACACGCGGGCGGTGACGGGGGTGATGGCGCGCTTCACGCCGTGGCCGTCGGTCTTGCCGTCGGCAAGCTTCGTCCACGCATCGCCGGCCTTCGCCTCGAGGACGAACGACTGCCGCATCCGGGGCCACACGTCGGGCTCGTCGAAGCCGATCCCGGAGACCGTCGTCCCGGCCGCCAGTTCGACCTCGAGCGCCGCCGTCTTCGTCTCGGCGGGCGCGACCCACCGCTTCGACCCCGTGCCGTCGAACGCGTTCTCGGGCCCGCTGCCCGGCTTCGACGCGGTGGCGGTCGCCTTCGCCCCCGCCGTCGCCAGCGGCAGGGCCACGGGCCCGCCGTCGAATTCGAGCACGACGACCGAGTCCACCGGATCCGGGGCGGCGGCGGGAACGGAGATCACGAGCCGCTCCGGCTCGCGCGCGACCGCGAGCTTCGCGTCCGGCGCGGCGAGAAGCCAGGCGCCCTTCGCGGCGGTCGTGAGCGGCACGCGGAGGCTGCCGTCCTTCGGCCAGTCGAAGACGTGCAGGTAGAGCTTCGAGCCCTTGCGGGTGGCACAGCCCCAGGACAGGTGGGCGAACGGACCGGCCTTCGTCCCGTAGATCGACTCGCCGTTCATGCGCAGCCAACGGCCCATGTCGCGCAGGCGCTCGACGCTGGGCGCGGGGAACTCGCCCTCGGCGGTCGGGCCGATGTTGAGCAGGAAGTTGCCGCCCTTGGAGCAGATGTCGGCGAGTTTTCGAATGAGCGCCTCGGAGGACTTCCACTTGTCGTCCGCCGCGTTGTAGCCCCAGTGGCCGTTCATCGTCATGCAGGTCTCCCAGTCGCCGGGGATGGCGGTGACGGGCACGAACTGCTCGGGCGTGGCGGTGTCGCCTCCGTAGCCGGCGCCGAGCCGGTTGTTGGTGATGAGACCGGGGCGGAGGGCGGTCAGCTTCGCCAGCGGCGCGGTGCGCTCGGCGTTCATCCACGTCGGCGTGTCCCACCAGAGGATGTCGATCGGGTACCGCGTGAGGATCTCCTTCACCTGCGGCACGGCGACCTTCGCGAGGTAGGCGTCGAAGCTGCCGAGGTGCGCGGGATCCCAGCCCTCGCCCTCCTTGAACCGCGCCTTCGCGCCGCCGGGGTTGTTCCAGTCCTGCGCCTGCGAATAGTAGAAGCCGATCTTCAGCCCCTCGCGGTGCGCGGCCTCGACCAGCGGGCCCAGGAGGTCCTTCTTGTAGGGCGTCGCGTCGGCGATATCCCACTCCGACGCGTCGGACGGGAACAGCGCGAAGCCGTCGTGGTGCTTCGACGTGATGACGATGTAGCGCATGCCCGCATCCTTCGCCATTCGCGCCCACGCGGCGGGATCGTATTTCACCGGGTTGAACCGGCCCGCGAATCCGCGGTACTCGGCGACCGGGATCTTCGCGCTGTGCATGATCCACTCGCCGTGCGTGTCGGTGTCGCCGTGCTTGCCGGCCGGCACGGCGTAGACGCCCCAGTGGAGGAACAGGCCGAACTTCGCCTCGCGCCACCACGCCATGCGCGCATCGCGCTGCGCGGGGGTCTCGGCGGTGGCGACGGACGTCGAGGCATCGTCGACCGTGACGCCCTCGGCGGCGCCGGCGGGAGGCTTGCCGGCCGAAAACGCGGCCGGCGAAAGGACCAGCGCGGCCAGAATGGCGAGTCGGTTCGTGCGGACGGCTGCGATGGACTTCATGCTCTTCTCCCCTGTTGCGCGAACGTCATGATGCCAGAAACCGGACGGGAAGAAACGCCGTGGATTCCGGCTCGCGGGGCCGCGCAGCCGCCACGGACGCATCGGCTGCGTGCGGGCCCCCGCGACATCCGCGAACTTCACCGCGCCGCCGCGGCGAGCGGGATGTGGACGTTGCGCGAACAGCGGCCGTCCTTCGGATAGCCGTCGGTCGCGCCGAACAGGGCCACCGGCTCGCCGTTCTCGATCAGCAGCGCCGGCCGCTCGATCTTGCCGCGACTCATCGTGCCGTCCGCCCACGCGAACCGGTCGCCGAGCACCTTCGGATGCGCGGCGGGCTTCCACTGCAGGCCGTCGTCGGACTGGAACAGCGCAAGGCCGCCCTTGGAGCCGGTGAACTGGCCGACCACGTCGCGCGCGACCGCGTAGTAGCGGCTGCCGTACGTGCGGCTGAACCAGATGTAGGGATCCTCGGCCAGCATCCAGTGCTTCGCGGCCTCCGCGCCCTCGGCCTCGAAGATGCGGCCGGGCTTCTTCACGTACGGTCCCTCGGGGCGCTCCGCCACCGCGGCGCCGTACCGCACCTTCCCGCCCATCGGCTTGCCCTCGACGATCTCGACGGCCTTGTAGATCAGAAGCATCCCGCCGTCCGGCCGCTCCGTCGCACCGGGGTTCGTGACGCACAGCGAATCGAAGGCGGACGTGTCGTCGCTGACGTCGACGATCGGCCGGTCGGCCCGCCGCCACGGCCCCTCGGGACGGTCCGCGATCGCAACGCCGATGCGCTGGTTGTTCCGGTGCATCGGGTAGCTCTCCCCGTCGCCGGTGTTGCCCATGTAGAAGAGGCAGTACCGGCCGTCCTTCAGCACGAGGTTCGGGTTGTGCGTGGTCGTGCCGTCCCAGAACCCGCGCCCGCGCGCGGGCAGCGCGACGTTGACGTGGCGGTAGGGACCGAGCGGCCGGTCCGCAACCGCGTAGGCGATCTCGGAGCAGATCGCCCAGCCCGGCGCGAAGCCCTTCGGGTTCTTCGCCGGCCAGCGCGAGTAGAAGAGGTGGTACTTGCCGTCCGCCCCCTTCACCGGCGCGCCGCACCAGACGTGATAGCCCGGCTCCGAGAACGTCGCCTCCAGCGGCACCGGCCGCACCCTGGCCCCGAGATCCAGCTCCGCCGCCGCGACGGACGATGCCGCCAGCAGGGCCACGGCCAGCGGACGCCATGCACATGCGATCATGATGCCTCCTTCGTCCCCTTGCCCGTTCTCCCCCCCCCCCCCCCCCCCCCCCCCCCCCCCCCCCCCCCCCCCCGCCCCCCCCCCCCCTCCCCCACCCCGCG
>Ga0194113_10012398_pt1 | contig 10004 bp, 6 predicted proteins | sample TA2MahC200mmetaG_FD_146193 | JGI IMG/M metagenome (GOLD analysis project Ga0194113, IMG submission 146193) | Freshwater microbial communities from Lake Tanganyika, Tanzania - TA2015017 Mahale Deep Cast 200m | ecosystem: Environmental > Aquatic > Freshwater > Lake | place: Tanzania: Lake... | reverse complement strand
CCTGGTGGCCTATGGGTACTCAATGCCCGATGCGATGTTGCCGACCCTGGTTTGCCGACTGCTGACACTCTGGTTTGCGGTAGGCCTGGGCTGGCTGGCCGTGCTGGTGTTGCGGAGTGAACCACGCGCAGCTTCTGGAAACGCCCTGACCCAGCATTCGATCATTCAATCCGAGTCTGACATGAACGACAACAAAACGCCTGTCTGTGTCGATCTGGATGGCACTCTGATTCACAGCGACCTGCTCCTGGAATCCTTCCTGCTGCTGGTCAAGAGTCATCCATTCTGCCTTTTTCTGATCCCGCTCTGGCTGCCGCGCGGCAAGGCGGCGCTGAAAGCCGAGATTGCCCGCCGGGTGACCGTGAATGCCGCCACCTTGCCCTATCATCGGGAGTTTCTGGTCTGGCTGAAATCGCAAAAATCCGAGGGGCGCCAACTCTGGCTATGCACGGCCGCCAATGAAAAATTGGCCCAGGCCGTGGACGGGCATCTGGAGATCTTCGACGGTGTGCTTGCCAGTGATGCGACCCATAACCTTTCGGGGTCAAAGAAAGCCGTGGCCCTGGTCGAACGCTTCGGAGAGCGGGGCTTTGATTATTGCGGCAATGAGCGCAAGGATCTCGCCATCTGGGAACATGCACGCGGCGCCATCGTGGTGAATGGCGGCGGCGCTCTGGAAGCCGCGGCCGCCGAGGTGACACAACTGGTTCAGGTTTTTGCGCCGTCGGGCAAGCGGTTGCGCGCCGCCCTGCGCGCCTTGCGGCTCCACCAGTGGGCCAAGAACGTGCTGGTCTTCGTGCCCTTGCTCACCGCCCATCGCCTGAGTGACATGGGGGCCGTGATGACCTCCTTCTGGGCCTTTCTTGCCTTTGGCTTGTGTGCCTCCTCGGTCTACCTGCTGAACGACATGCTGGATCTGGAAGCGGATCGGCTGCACCCGAGAAAGTCGAAGCGGCCTTTCGCGGCGGGACAACTATCACTGCGCTTCGGGTTTGCCTGTATGCCGTTACTGCTGCTCGCGGCTGGCCTCATTGCCTACGCCATTTCCGAGCTGTTGTTGCTGTGTCTGGTGGGTTACTACCTCATGACCCTGGCGTACTCGTTCCGCCTCAAGACGATCCTGATGCTGGACACCATCACCCTGGCCGGACTCTATACTTCGAGAATCATCGCCGGTGCGGCGGCCATACCCGTCGCGCTGTCGTTCTGGCTGTTGCTGTTCTCGGTCTTCCTGTTCCTGAGTCTGGCGCTGGTCAAGCGTTATGCGGAACTGGAGGGTATGCGCCGCCGCCAGCAGTTGAAGGCTTCCGGGTGTGGTTATCACGTAGAGGATCTGTCAGCCTTGCAGAGTTTTGGCGCGGCCTCGGGTTATCTTAGTGTCCTGGTGTTGGCGCTCTACATCAATTCACCCGAAGTGGCCGCCTTGTACGCTCACCCCAAGGTGATTTGGGCGCTCTGCGTATTGATGCTTTACTGGATCAGCCGCATGTGGATCAAGACGCATAGAGGCGAGATGCACGACGACCCGGTGGTCTATGCCCTCCGCGACAAGATCAGCCTGGGCATCGGGGTGCTGGCCGCCGTCAGCGTCTTCGCGGCGAACTGGCCATGACCGGCTTCTCGCCCTTGTCCTGGGGCCGGGCGCTGCGCGTTCCGCAGAGGCTCTATTTTCTCAATGACCGCCATGCCAACTGGCCGCCGCGCGTGAGGACGGGTGGCGGCACATGCCTGGCGTTCGGGAACGGCCGTAGTTATGGCGACAGTTGTCTGAATGCTCACGGCGAACTCCTGATGACGCGAGGCCTGGATCGCTTTCTGAATTTCGATCCAGAGACCGGGTTGCTGGTCTGTGAAAGCGGCGTCTTGCTGGCGGACATCCTCCGGCTGTTTGTTCCTCAAGGCTGGTTCCTGCCGGTGACGCCGGGAACCCGCTACGTGACGGTGGGAGGGGCTATTGCCAATGATGTCCATGGCAAAAACCACCATGTGGCCGGAACGTTCGGGATGCATGTCGAGCGCTTCGAATTGCTGCGTTCCGATGGAACTCGCCTGATCTGTTCCAGGGCAGACAATCACGGCTTGTTCGCCGCTACCATTGGGGGTCTCGGCCTGACCGGGTTGATCACCTGGGCTGCCCTGCGCCTGCGACGCATCGCCAATCCCTGGATCGATGCCGAGACCGTGCGCTTCCGGAATCTCGACGGATTCTTTGAATTGAGCGACGAATCCGACCGGGATTATGAATACACGGTCTCCTGGATCGACTGCTCAGGTCGGGGAAAGCGGCTGGGACGGGGCTTGTTCATGCGCGGCAACCATGCCCCGGCCAGCGCCCCGACGGGACTTCACCGGAATAGGGAATTCACCTTTCCTTTCGTTCCGCCCTTGTCGCTGGTCAATCCGCTTTCCCTGAAGATCTTCAATACCTTGTATTACCACAAGCAACTGGCGACCGAGACCCGGGTAGTGCAGCACTATGAGCCGTTCTTCCATCCGCTCGACGGCATCCTGGAATGGAACCGGATGTATGGGCCCAAGGGATTTTTCCAGTATCAGTGCGCCATTCCCATGGCGAGCGGGCGAGAGGCGACCGCCCAACTGTTGGAGGCCATCGGCCGTAGCGGTCTGGGTTCCTTCCTCGCCGTGTTGAAACGGTTTGGCAGCCCGGTTTCGCCCGGACTTTTGTCGTTCCCGCTACATGGCGTGACCTTGGCTCTCGACTTTCCGAATCGGGGACCGCGTCTGCACGCCTTGTTCGAGCGGCTCGATGCGATTGTGCGGGCGTCTGGCGGGCGTCTGTATCCCGCCAAGGATGGGCGGATGGACGGGTCGCTGTTCCGCGCCGGTTACCCCCAATGCCAAGCCTTCTCCGAGTGGATCGATCCGGGTTTCTCCTCGAGTTTCTGGCGGCGAGTCATGGAGTCATCATGAAGAAAGTTCTCATCATCGGCGCGAGCTCCGCCATCGCGGAAGCCGTCGCCCGTCTGTATGCCCAGCGTGGCGACCATTTGTTTCTGACGGCGCGATCGCCGGACCGGCTCCAGAGCCTGATCGACGACCTGCGGATACGGGGTTGCCCCCAGATTTTCGGGCAACCGATGGATGCCAATGATTTTGCCGCCCACGCCGCCATGCTGGAGCGGGCGGAGGCCGATCTCGGCGGGCTCGACGTGGTCTTGATGGCCCATGGCACCCTGCCGGATCAGGCCGCCTGCGCGGCATCCGTGGAACTGACCCTGAACGAGATCCGCACCAACGCCCTCTCGGTCATTAGCCTGGCTACGCTGGTGGCCAACCGCTTCGAGCGGCAGGGGCGAGGGACCCTGGCGGTAATTTCGTCCGTTGCGGGTGATCGTGGACGGCAGAGCAATTATGTCTACGGTAGCGCGAAGGCGATGGTCTCCACCTTCCTGTCGGGTCTGCGCCAGCGCCTGTTCAAGGCGGGTGTGGCCGTCGTCACTATCAAACCGGGGTTTGTCGACACCCCCATGACCCGCGATTTCAAGAAAGGACCGCTGTGGGCGGGTCCCGAAAAAGTCGCCCGGGGCATCGTCCGCGCCATCGACCGCCGCGGCGCCGTGGTGTACCTGCCCAGCTTTTGGCGGGGGATCATGTGGGTAATCCACTCGATACCCGAGTTTCTCTTCAAGCGCTTGAGTCTCTGATTTCATCGCCATGCGTCTTCGAACCGTTGCAACCCTTAGTACACGAGAAACCATGGGAAGCCTTAGGTATTATGTGGCATTCACTAATCCGTATTAGTTCCTACCACTGGTGATCCCATGACGATTTCTTCAAAAAGCCTGCTGCTAAAATTCTTGAGTCCCTTGGCCGCCTTGTCGCTACGGCTGGATGGCGCCCGCCGCCTTTGGGCGCATGCCCGTTTGCGCGCCGCCTTGGCTCATCCCCTCGATCCCTCCGTGGTAGTACTGGGGGTTCCCGAGGTTCATGGCGCCGGAAACATCCATTTGGGCAGGAATCTCTACCTATATCCGGGTTTGTATCTGGAAACACGAGAAGAAGGCGTCATCCGCATCGGTGATGGGGTGGTGTTGTCTCGGGGGGTGCATATTGTCGCCTACCAATCCGTGATCCTGGAGGACGGCGTCATGATTGGAGAATATACAAGCCTGCGCGATGCCAATCATCGCATCGTTCCGGGTGTTTCGGTTCGCGAAACCGGTCACGAGGCACGTCCCATTCACATTGGCCGTAATGCCTGGATCGGCCGCGGCGTGACCATCCTGGGCGGCGTCGAGATCGGGGCAGGCGCCGTGGTCGGGGCCAATGCGGTTGTGACGCGGAATGTGGCCCCTGGGGAAGTCGTGGGCGGAATCCCCGCTCGACCCATCCGCAAGAGTTAAGACGCCACTCATTACAGCGGGCTGGAATGCTGTCATTTATCGGGTTCCTGCCGGCCTTCTTCGCCTTCCGATATGCGATGGCGACATCGGTCCGCGACGCATTCCTGAAAATCTACATTCCGGTATTGCTGTGTCTGCCCGATTTCTACCGCGTCATTACCCCGGGTCTTCCGGATCCCACGTTCAATCAGGGCGTCGCCATCGCCCTGTTGATCGTTGCCGTGATGAAGGGCGGGTTCCCGACCTTCCGCTTCAGTCATGTGGATATCGTGGTGGGTATTTTTGCCGCCTGTGTCTTCAACTCGGAATTACAGGCATCGGGGTATTCGGATGCGCAGAATCTGATGTTCACGATGCTGTTTTCGGTGCTGACGCCCTACATCATGGCAAAAAGTTATATCGAGCCTTGTGGCTTGCGTTTTGAATTCGCCAAGAGAGTCGTGATTTGCCTGACCATCGTTTCGATCATCAATGTTTATGAAACCCGCTTTGGCATGAATCCCTTTCAATTGACGCTCCAGAAGTTCTTTCCCGGTCAGGGTGAGCACTGGATGGTCACTTTTCGCTTTGGGATGGCGCGTACCGCAGGCCCCTATGGCCATGCCCTGCTGGCGGGCATCATGATGATGGCGGGGTTTCGCCTGCAACGCTGGCTGCAATTTTCTGGCGCCTGGCCGGACAAGCTGGAAAAATTCAAATGGCTGCCTCTCAAGGTGCCGCAAATCCTGACCCTGATTCTGACAGGCGGCTTCTTCATCACTTTCGCCAAGGGCTCCTGGCTGGCGGGGTTTCTGGCCGGTTTTCTGGTGTGGGTGGGGCGGATCAAGAATCGGGTGCTGGCCTTGGGCATGGTGCTGGCCTTCGTGGTATTCGTGCTGATACCGGCCGCCGGGGCGTTCATCAGCTATGCCTCGGTGGGCCGGGAAAACGCCAAGGACGATAATCAGGAAACGGCCGCCTACCGCTATGAACTGGTGATTGGGTATATCGAAATCGCCAAGGAAAAGGCCATGTGGGGGTGGGGACTGACCAAGTGGCCGGTGATTCCGTCGATGCCCTCGATCGACAATTATTATCTCTTGCTATTTCTGATGCATGGGCAGATTGCCTTTTTCTGCTTTCTGTACATCCTCATCGGAACCATGGTGAGACTGCTCATCTACAGTTTGCGATGTCCACCACCGCCCAGGAGCGGCGGCTCGTTACCGTTTACCTTGGCTTCCATCTATTTGGGCTATATTGTCGCCATCGGTACGGTATTCATGGGTTTTCAGACGGTGCCCATGCTCTTCATGATTACCGGATGGGCGGAAAGCTACATGATATCCGGCCAAGAGGACCGATCACCGGATGGAGTAGACAGTGGGGAAACAGCGGCTGTGGCGGCGCCTCTTTACAAATTCCGCCGGGTGCTTTGAAGTGTCCGGATAGCGCCGGACCAAGAGTTAGTGAGCGTTTCCTAGGCGCTGAATCCCTCCACATTCCCCTTCCGCAGGGAGGGGAGTGAACAGCGGTTTCAAGCTGTAAATTCAATGACTGACGCGGCAGTAAATCCTTGAAAGGAAAAAATATCGATGCGCAAACCTAAAAAGAAAAAGAACAAGAAAGTCCTGCGTCAAGAGCAAGCAATTAAAGCTGCAAAAAAGCTTGCGGGGGCCTCGAAAGCAACCCCAAGCAATGAAGGGACCCGGCATGTCGGTCGTAACGCCGCAAGTTCAGTTGGCGCGAAGATTCTGTATCTGGTGACCCGATTTTTCCTGCCCCCGATCACGCTGGCCTATATCAGCCTGGAAGAATATGGGGTGTGGGCCATCTGCTTCATGATCATCGGCTATCTCGGCATGAGCGCGTTTGGCGTATCCAATGTCTACATCCGCTATGTCGCCGATTACCATGCTCGCGGCGAAACGCATCGAATCAGCGGACTTCTGTCCACGGGTGTCACCGTGGTGAGTGTGCTGGGTATTGTCATTCTGGGGTTCCTGTGGTTCGGACTTCCCTTTCTGATCGAACGGCTTTCGGTGTCCCCGGCCCTCAGAGACATGGCATTCGAACTGATTTTTGGCACCTCGGCGGTGTTTGTGCTCGAGTTGAGTTGGGGCGCCTTTGCCTATGTCCTGACCGGCCTCCAGCGAATTGTTGAGCAAAATAAGGTTTGGGTGCTCACCTTCATCCTGGAAACGGTACTCTCGATTGGTTTCCTGGTGGCCGGGCTGGGTGTGTATGGATTGCTGTACGCATTTGCGATTCGCTACCTGGTCTCGATCTCGCTCAATGTTCTTCTCTGTTACCGAGCCGTGCCCGGGTTGAACATCTCCCTCTTCAATTTCAGTCGTGAGTATCTACCCCTCTTTCTACGCTATGGGGCCATCCTGCAAATTTCGGGACTCCTCAGCATGTTTCTGCGATCCGTGGAAAAGTTGATCGCCGGCCTCTTCATCAATGTTCAGGCAACGGGGCTTTTCGACGTGGGCGAAAAATTCCCGGTCATGTCCACGTCCATTCCTTCCTCGATGAATGCCGTTTTTCTCCCCGCGGCCACCTATGTCAATGCTCAGGATCGACGGGAAGAAATGTTTGATCTCTATCTGAAAAGCGCGCGCTATATCAATCTGATTACCGGTTTCATGATGGGTTTCATGGCCGCATTCTCCGCTCCGATCATGGTGGCCTGGCTGGGACCCAATACCCAGTATGCCTTGGCGCCTTTGATCCTGACCTGTTTTACCCTGCCATTTCACCTGAATGTCTTGACTGGACCCGCCACCAACATGTATCGCGGCATGGGCATTCCGGCCAGGGAATTGATTTATCCGGTTTCACAATTGATTCTGGTCGTGGTTTTTGTCGCCTTCGGATTTCATTACTTTGGCAAGGATGTCGTGGTCATCACCGCCACGGTGGCGGCCGCGATGATACTCAGCGCCTTGTTTTACATGATCTATACCAACCGGTTCCTCCGGTTCAGCCAAATGCGATTCCTGCGGGTTGCCTTGCTTCCCGGGCTCTGGCCCTATCTGACGGGTTTCGTAATCTACCTGGGGTTGGCGCCATGGCTGGACGGCGTGATGGACAACCGCTGGGAAAGCACGATTTTCGTCGTGGCAGCAGGATTGGCTTATTGTGTCGCGCAGTTTGGCGTGCTGTGGGTCTTGCAGTTATTTCCGGAAGAAAGGCGCTATATTTCGACCAAGTTGCGCCGCCGGCGTTCTGTCGCGATGGCCGCACCCTGATTTTCAACGCACGGGAGGTTCCATGAGTACCGAGGGTGGCCATGAATACAGTGTCCAGGACTACCGGTTGGCCGATTTCAAACTATTGCTCCCCTTGGGGAAGGGTGTGCGTGTTCTTGTCACCGAACTACGGGTTGACGCCTTTCTCGGTCATCTGGCCCGTGAGGTGGGCTCCATAGACAGGGTCTCCTGTCAGCCAACGACAGAGAAGCGGGGTGGCGAACCTGATCCTTCGGGTCGGGAGCGAAGTCTTGCCCAACCCGAGGGGCTATACGATCTGATCTTGACGAACAACCCGAGAGCCAGCCAGCACCTAGGCCCCGGCGGTATCTTATGTCTGTTCTTCGACCATCCTCCCGAAGCCGCACCCGACGGACTTACCCTGATAGGGCGCTGGCGCGCCTATCCGGGGTGGCCCGCCTTCCGTGTTCTGATACCGGATCACCCCGCCGGGTGGCGTTCGGCCGTGCAATCATTCCGGATTTTTCCGTCGCGTTCCATGGCGGGGCTCTGCACGCGGATTTTGCCGGGGTTGGCGCGCTGGTTCGCCCCTTCATGTGGAATTGCAATCTATCAGCGTGCGGATACCGGACAGACCCAAGTCGACAACACCCTGAGCCTCCTGGACCGGTCGCTCTGTGCATCGCAGCATTCGGAATGGCCAGGGTTCAATCCCGCCGCGTGGATGCTGGTGTCGGGGCGGCTGGGCGAGGGTAACCCGATCCTGGCCTTCAACATGGATGCCAAGGGATATCCTCGGCGTCTGCTCAAGGCCGCGCGGTATGCGGAAGGGCAACACCTGGCCCTGGAAGCGGCGCAATTGCGGCAAATTGAGGAGGCCCTGGGTCCGCGGTTGGGGGGGCGCGTGATTCGTCCGACGGCGTCCGCGCAGGTCGATGGGCGCTGGGCGCTGGCCTATGAATTCGTGCCGACGTCGCCGTTTCACGGGCTACGCTGGCGTTTGCAGGGACGCGCACGCTTCTGCATGACCATGGCGGAGTGGTTGGCGCAGGTCGGTTGCATGACCCGGCGTCAGGACAGTATCGAGGCAATTCATCAGCGCCATTTACAGCCGCTGGACCGCTTGCTCGGGCGCAAGGTGCTGCCCCCGGAGGCGCATGCAATGGCGCAGGCCGCCTATCAAAGACTGGAACGGCAATCGGAGCGCATTCCCACGATTCTGGAGCATGGCGATCTCGGTATCTACAACATTCGTTTGACGGCGGCTGATGGCTCCGATTTTCGCGTGATCGATTGGGGCTCCTCGACCTTTGATGGCATGCCCTTGGGGGATCTGGCCTATCTTCTGACCTCGGCGCGCGCCCCAACCTCATTGGCCGTCCAGTGCTTCCACCGCTACCTTCAGATAATGGGGCTGGAGGTGACGGATGCCTTTGGCCTGTGGTGTTGCTATCTGTCTCGTCGTTGGGAAGAACTGGATCAGATTCGCCCGGTCGATCCGAACGATCCAACGTCCGGCGGTGGAATCCTGCTGCCCGTGCATGCCCAGGTTTCGGAATATCTATGGGAAATGGCGCATACACCTTGAGTGGCAAGCACCCTGGGAAAAGAAATGTCTGTCAGGCTGAGGCGGCATCGCGGGAGGATGGTCACCCGCCGATCCAGACCCGTCGAATACCGGGATCCCTTGCCGCGTTTGGAATGGCACGCCCGGAGGCCATCTTGCTTGTCTGGCCATAAGGCCACCGGCTGATTCAAGGTTTTCCATTTCCCGTAAAATGCGGCCTCCCGCGCCGATCCCTGAACCGACCCCGGAGCATGTACACCCAGCACTTCCGTCTGACCGAACCGCCCTTTTCGATCGCCCCCAACCCGCGCTATCTATATCTGAGCCCGCAACACCGCGAGGCGCTGGCGCATCTGTTGTATGGCATCGGCGTGGGCGGCGGGTTCGTGGTGCTGAGCGGCGAGGTGGGCGCCGGCAAGACTACCTTGTGCCGAGCCTTGCTGGAACAGTTGCCGGAGGATGTCGACATCGCCCTGATCTTCAACCCGCGGCTGAATTCCCGCGAATTGTTGGCGGGCATCTGCGATGAGTTGCACATTCCCTATTCCGGACCCAAGGCCAGCCTGAAGCAACTGATCGACGCCCTTAACCGCCATCTGCTGGATGCGCACGCGCGGGGGCGGCGGGTGATCGTGCTCATCGATGAGGCGCAAAACCTGCGTTTCGACGTGCTGGAACAGGTCCGTCTGCTGACCAACCTGGAAACCAACCAGACCAAGCTGTTGCAGATCATTCTGGTCGGCCAGCCCGAGTTGAATCAGATTCTCGACCGGCCCAATTTGAGGCAGTTGGCTCAGCGTATCACCGCCCGTTACCATCTCGACCCTCTGTCGCTGCCGGAAACCGGCGACTACATCCGCCATCGCATGGCTGTTGCCG
>Ga0194113_10012396_pt1 | contig 10004 bp, 11 predicted proteins | sample TA2MahC200mmetaG_FD_146193 | JGI IMG/M metagenome (GOLD analysis project Ga0194113, IMG submission 146193) | Freshwater microbial communities from Lake Tanganyika, Tanzania - TA2015017 Mahale Deep Cast 200m | ecosystem: Environmental > Aquatic > Freshwater > Lake | place: Tanzania: Lake... | reverse complement strand
CCTGTTGCTGTAACTATATCGTCAATTGTCAACATATCCATATTTTTTCATAAATTACTGATGCATGATTCATGATGACCCCCCTTAAATTCCCCCCTTAGTAAGGGGGGAGCGAGGGGGGTTGTATCCTGCATCTTGTATCTTGAATCTTGTGTTTTATTGTCTCTTCAAGAACCTCCCTGTCATTAAATGTATACCTCACCCCTTTAATCTCTTGATAATCTTCATGCCCCTTTCCTGCGATAAGTATGACATCACCATAATCTGCCATATCTACCGCCCTTCTGATCGCCTCCCTTCTGTCGACCTCTATAAGATAGTTTCTTTTTTCTGCTCCATGAACAATTTCCATGATAATGTCTGATGGTTCTTCAGATCTCGGATTGTCAGAGGTGATGATCACAAAGTCACTAAGCCTTGTTGCTACTGCACCCATCCTCGGTCTCTTCCCGCGGTCCCTGTCTCCTCCACACCCGAAGACTGTGATAACGCGAGGCGAAGAGTTTCGAGTTCGGAGTTCGGAGTCTCCCCCCCACCCCTGCCCTCCCCCTCGAGGGGGGAGGGTTAGGGAAGGGGTGTTGCTGACTGATGACTTTTCTAAAAGTTCCCTCGCTGATTCTATCAGCCTTTCCAAAGCATCTTCTGTATGGGCATAATCAACAATACAGACAAAATTCTGACCGAGATCAACTTTTTCGAATCTTCCGGTCACATCACCTGTCTTCTCTATTCCCTCAAGAATTATTTCCCACGGGACACCGATAGAGAGTAACGCACCAGCTGCAGACATGATGTTATACACATTTGGCAGACCTATCAGATGAGATGAGACATCATAATTTTTACCACTGAATGACATCTTGAATCTCAATCCATTAATGGAACTATCTACTTCACTTGCAATAATATCCGCTCCTTCCTTAAACCCATATGTCACTATCTTTTGCTTTGAGTCCCATGTTCTCAGCTCTGAGTTCAATCTCCTCCCATAGGGGTCATCAAGATTTATTACAGAAGTTCCCTCACGGGTAAGAAGCACTCTAAACAATCTTTCTTTTGCCCTGAAGTAGTCCTCCATAGTTTTGTGAAAGTCCAGATGGTCCCTGGTAAGATTTGTAAAAATGGCAACTTCAAAAATCGTTCCATCTACTCTATACTGTGCAAGGGCATGGGAAGAGACCTCTGAAATCACATGCGTACACTCTAATAAGAACATATCTTTTAACAGACCGTGGAATTCCAAAGATTCAGGTGTTGTGTATATCGCAGGGTAAACTTTGTCTTTTATCACATACTGTATTGTGCCAATCAGGCCAACCTTCTTTCCCCATGTCTCGAGTATAGACTTGAGTATATATGTCGTTGTTGTCTTTCCATTTGTACCTGTAATGCCAATCAGCACAAGACTTTCTGATGGCCTTTCATAATAATTATTCGCAATACAGGCAAGTGCTTTTCTGCTGTTTTCAACCTTAATAAAACATAATCCCCCCATCCCCCCTTTAGCAAAGGGGGGTAAGGGGGGATTTGACTGCTGACTATTAACTAATGACTGAGTGTCAATTGCTTTCTCATACACCACTGCAACAGCACCTTTTTTAATTGCATTTCTGATAAAGTCATGCCCATCATACTTTTTCCCTGTCATCGCCACAAAAAGGTACCCTTCCTTTACTTCCCGCGAATCATAAGCTACACCTGAGATATCCATATCCCCCCACCCCTGCTCTCCCCTGCCTGACGGATGGCAGGCGGGCCCTCGAGGGGGGAGGGTTAGGGAGGGGGTGTAATCGCAGCCCTGAAGAACGTTGATAATATCTACGTTCTGAAGAAGTTGTCTCAGTTTCATTTCGCTACCAATAAAGGGGTTTCATATGCGTCTTTTCCCCTGGGTATGTTGAGATAGGAGAGCGCCTGGTTCGCAATGTCCCTGAAAACAGGTGCAGCCACCACACCTCCATAAATCTGACCTTTCGGTTCATAAATCACCACAATCATTGCAAGCCTTGGGTTATCAGCAGGAACAAATCCTACAAACGAACTGACATATTTTTCCTTCGAGTATCTCTTTGTCTTTGGGTTTATAATCTGTGCTGTCCCTGTTTTCCCTGCCACCTCATCTCCCTCAACAGAGGCGCTCCTGCCAGTCCCTCCTTCCTCTACAACGCTTTTTAATATATCTTTAAATGTCTCCGCGGTCTTTGAAGAAATTATTTGTTTCACTTCCTTATCTCTTAAAGAAGAGAGAACCTGACCGTCCGGGGAAATTATCTCAGACACTACATGAGGTCTGACAAGAAATCCTCCATTTGCAATTGCGGAATACACCCTGAGCATCTGGAGAGGTGTCGCTGCAACCTCCTGACCGATTGGTATTGCACCAATGGATGTGCCTGACCACTTTTCAGGAGGACGTATCCAACCTGAGACTTCGCCCGGCAAGTCTATCCCTGTCTTCTCACCAATACCTAAAAGTTTTGCGTATTTATATATTCTCTCCTTTCCAAGTTTCATGCCAATCGTAATAGAACCAACATTCGAGGATTTCTGTATAACCTCTTTGAAGGTAAGAATCCCGTATTTGTGGACATCGCGAATCGTTTTACCCCCGGCATCAATACTCCCTTTACTCACATCAAATAATGTATCATGCTTTGCCACCTTTTCTTCGATCGATGCAACACCAATGATGATCTTGAATGTAGAGCCTGGTTCATAACAATCAGTGATCGCCCTGTTTCTTCTATCAGAAATGCTCACACTCCCCGGGCTATTAGGATTATATGAAGGCCTGTTCGCCAAAGCGAGTATTTCACCTGTGAAGGGATCCATCATGATGACTGATGCTGCTGCAGCTCTCCATCTCACCATCGCCTTATCAAGCTCTTTTTCAACAAGATACTGGAGTCCTTCATCTATCGTGAGCACCACATTATTCCCCTTTGCCTCTATATCCACTCCTGATGAAAGTGTTCTTCCGCTCGCATCCCTCCTGAAAAACACCTTTCCACCGGTCGTCTTCAAATACGTATCATATCTGAGCTCTACACCCTCAAGCGGCTGATTTTCCACACCGACAAATCCAAGAATATGAGAAGCAAGTTCTCCCTTCGGATAAAATCTCTTTGCCTCAGTCAGAAAACCGAGTCCTTTGATATGAAGCTCTTTTATCTTTTCCGCTGTATCATCTTCAAGCTTCCTCGCTATCCATGCAAATCTTCCCTCTGCGGGTACTTTTGCAAGAACAATCTTAGGTTCCTTTGACATGGCTGATGCAAGTTTTTTTGCACCCTCATTATCAAGCTTAAGATTTTCTGGGTCGCAATAAAGAGATTCAAGTTCGAGGTTCAAGGCGAGTTCTCTCCCTCGCCTATCAACTATTATTCCCCTTCTCACATGAATGTCCTCAACCTTTATATGCTGCAATTTCGCCTTCTCAGAAAGACGCTTGTGGCTGAGTATCATCAGGTCTGTAAGACGCAAATATACTGCGAAGAAACTAAAAACGATTGCAGTACTCAAGATAACCGCCCTCTTTTTATTCACCCCCCACACCTCTTCTATCAGGGCTTAATGAGTCGTTTTTTATCCAATGAAGCCTTATAAGGTAACGATTCCTTTTGTTTCTTTACATGTATCACCCTGATTCTGTCTGGAAAAACAAAGCCTTGGTTTTTACTCAGAGACGCCTCTACTTTTCCAAAAGAGAGGATGTTTGCTTTTGCTGCAAGCAGCATTTTTCTCTCTTTAAGACACTCTATCTTCTTTTTTTCAAGATCACTGAGATTGTATTCTAAAGTCACTACATGAGACCGAAGCCATACAAGACCGAACAGGCTAAAAAGCAAGAAGGCAATAACCAGGGGCTTAATGATAAATGATACCATATTTCTCCTGTTCCCTGTTTTGATCATATTCTCTCGGCTGCCCTGAGTTTCGCACTCCTTGAAGAAGGATTTGACCTGATTTCTTCAGGAGAAGGAGTAATCGGTTTTTTTGTGATTACCCTGCACAACCCTTTTTTTGAATTATCTGCAATAAAATGTTTTACGATCCTGTCTTCAAGTGAATGGTAAGAGATCACACACAATCTTCCACCTTTTTTCAGAAGCCTTAATGAGGCATCAAGACCTGACCTGAGCTCATTAAGTTCTTTATTTACCTCTATTCTTAATGCCTGGAACGTCTTAGTTGCAGGATGAAGTGCACCTCTTCGCCTGTATATTCCCTCCACAATTGCTGATAATTCAGCACATGTATCAATTGTCTTTTCACTCCTTCTCCTGATTACTTCTCTTGATATCTTTCTTGATAACCACTCTTCGCCGAATTCTCTGAGTATCCGCTCAATTTCTTTCTCAGGATATCTGTTCACTACATTCCATGCGGATAACGTTTGTTTTTTATCCATCCTCATATCCAGTCTTTTGTCAGAAAAAAAACTGAATCCTCTTTCATAATCTTTGAACTGCGCCATCGAAACACCAAGGTCAAAAAGAATACCATCGACCTCATGGATTCCATCTGAATTGAGCAAACTCTCTATATCAGAAAACTTCCCCATCTTCAGTCTCACCCTTCTGTCTGAGAGTCTCTTTTCAGCCATCTTCAGTGACTCATCATCCCTGTCAATGCCGATGAGTCTTCCCCCGGAACCTATGAACTTCACTATATTCTCTGAATGTCCACCGAGACCAATTGTTGCATCTACATATACCCCCCCTGGTTTTGGGTCAAGTATCTCCAGAACCTCTTTGAGAAGAACAGGTATATGTACAATATCCACCATTAATCTCCAGGCTACAACCTCTATAACCCATATGCTGCGAGTTTCTCTTCAATAAATTTCTTATCTATCTTTGTAGGGTCAAACAGAGAATTCCACTCATTTCTATCCCAGATTTCAATCTTTTCTATCTGACCTACAACGACAACGTCTGTATTGATGCGTGCGTCATCCCTGTGCGCTGCTGGTATCAAAACCCTTCCCTGTTTATCCATATCAACCTCAACAGCAGAGGCAATAACCTTTCTCATAAATAATTTGATCGCCTCATCAGATCTCGGCTTTAACCGAACCAGTTCCTGGAGTTTATTCCATTCCTCTGATGGGTATACATAGAGGCACCGGTCAAATGGTGCGTTTGTTACATAGATTTTTTGACTGTAATGAATCGAAATGATTTCTCTAAAAGGAGCGGGGATAATAATTCTCCCTTTTGAATCAACACTATAATAGTATTTTCCGGAGAAAGCTGGCAATTTCCCTCCACTTTCTACCACTTTTTACCACTCAATATAGCGCAGAGAGAAGGTAATGTCAAGTAAAAAAATTAGCAACTATATACTGTATTTTAAAAATGAGACTACCACTATATATTGACTTATTTCGAGTTCGTGTCAGAGCAGAGAAGAAATTTTCATTTTAAGAGAAAAGTTGTCTTTACCAATTTTCTTTTTTTCTTTCTCACTTCGAACTGGAGTTTTTGACAAAGCCAAAAAATGATTTGAACTGACATGAACTTTTTTATCAAAGCATTAATTTTTGGCTTGACAAAAGGATTTCTTCTTGATACTGTTATTTCAGCTTTATTTATTTTTTACTAACTAATCTTTCTTATGAAAGGAGGGAATAGAGATGACAAAAGCAGAGCTTATTGACAAGATCGCTTCAGGTACAGGATTTAGTAAGGCAGATGCTTCAAAGGCACTGGATTCTACTCTCAATGCTATCAGGGCAGCGTTAAAGAAAGGTCAGAAGGTCACCCTTGTTGGATTTGGGACCTTCTCAGTGGTAAAAAGGAAATCCAGAAAAGGCCGCAATCCAAGAACAGGCGAAACGATCACAATCCCTGCTGCAAAGCTACCAAAATTCACATCAGGCAAGTCACTTAAAGACGCAGTAAGATAATCTGTATATAATCATTTAAAATAAAAGGGGCACGTTGGGATTGCCCCTTTTATTTTAAAAAACTTTTTGTTATGCTTAACTATACAGAGAAATAATTAAAAAAAGGGGGAAATATGCTTATTGAATTTAGTATCATACCAATAGGTGTTGGCAGCAGCATTGGTGGGCAGCTTGCCGAGGTATTAAAAATAGTGGACACAAGCGGACTCCCTTACAAGGTAAACCCTATGGGCACTGTGATCGAAGGTGATTGGGATGAGATAATGAAGCTTATCAAGAAATGCCACAAAACAGTGATGAGAACTGGTGAGAGGGTACTCACCACAATATCCATTGATGACAGAAAGGGCAAACCGAACAGGATAGAAGAGAAGGTAAAATCATTAGAAAGACGGATTGGTAAGACGCTGAAAAAGTAGAATTTCATAAAATCGGTATCTCTTTTTCCAGCGAGAAGAATGCTCTCCCTAAGAGGAGGTAATGATGGGACTTATATTTTTAGAGATTGAAGTTGGTAATCCTGCTAACCCTGAGGTAACGGATAAAGTTGAATTTTTGATTGATTCCGGCGCTATTTACTCGGTAGTACCTACCCCTGTTTTAGAGAGGCTTGGAATAAAGCCTTTATCAGAGCAAGAATTCCGATTGGCAAATGGGACAAAGATTGTACGTAAGAAGGGAGGTGCTCTTTTCAAATATGGGGAGCGAATAGGGGTAGCAGATGTAATTTTTGGCGAAGAAGGGGACAGTATGCTTCTGGGTGCCTTTACCCTTGAGGCACTGGGATTGACCCTTGATCCGTTGCGACGGGAATTAAAACCATTACCTATGATTCTTGCTGTTTTGAGGAGATTGAAAGAGAAAGGCTAATCTGTATCAATGGTTTAAGAAGCTGGAATAGTAAGGACTTGCCAATAGTTGGCGAGTTGGCACTTTTGAAGAAGGCAGAAAAATATCATATTTTAATATAATAGTGAAGGAAACAGTTAACTGAAAATTGAGGGACTAATCTGGTTTGATGAAATTATTGAAAAGCTTATACGGAAGCATAATGTTTATCAAAATAAAGTCAGAGAAGTCTTGGCTAATCAACCTTATTTTAGATTTGTTGAGAAGGGACATCATTCAGGAGAGAATGTTTATGCAGCAATGGGGCAGACTAATAGTGGACGTTACCTTATTGTCTTTTTTGTGTATAAAAAAGATAGACGTGCCCTTATTTTATCGGCACGAGATATGACACACGCTGAGAGAAAAAGGTATGAACAAAGGTAGAAGTTCTCTATCCAGAGCGAAGTCTTACAAAGAAATCGGCGATTTCTGGGATACGCACAACTTATCAGACTTTTGGGATAAGACCAGTGAAGCAGAGTTTGAAGTGGATATTAAATCCGAAACGACTTATTATGCTGTGGATAAGACATTATCTGAAAAAATTCAAGCGATTGCACAAAAACAAGGTGTTTCTGCGGATACCCTTATAAATTTGTGGATACAGGAAAAACTTCAGGAGCAAAAAGCTTAAAAGGGCAACACCGGTTGTGTCACACTTGTAATGACAACATTCCGCCAAGAGTCTTAAAAGGTTTATTAATTTTAAGATAGAATTTTTATTTTGCTTTACCATGAGGCAATGATGGGACTTACATTTTTAGAGATCGAAGTTGGTAATCCTGCTAACCCCGAAGTAACGGAAAAACTTGACTTTTTAATTGATTCTGGCGCTATTTACTCAGTAGTTCCTACACCTGTTTTAGAAAGGCTTGGAATTAAGCCTCTATCAGAGCAGGAATTCCGACTGGCAAATGGGACGAAGATTGTACGTAAAAAGGGAGGGGCTCTTTTCAAATATGGGGACCGGATAGGTGTAGCGGATGTAATTTTTGGCGAAGAAGGAGACATTATGCTTCTGGGTGCCTTTACCCTTGAGGCACTGGGATTGGCCCTTGATCCGTTGCGACGGGAATTAAAGCCGTTACCTATGATTCTTGCTGTTTTGAGGGGATTGAAAGAGAAAGGCTAATCTGTATCAATGGTTTAAGAAGCTGGAATAGTAAGGACTTGCCAATATTTGGCGATCTGGCACTTTCGAAAAAGGCATAGATAAGACAGGACCTTTTAAGGTATAATTTTTATAGAAAGGTCATATCAGGCGAAATGGATTATTTATTATATGGCAATAAAGTAAAGGATAACAGATGAATAGAGATAATAAAGTGCAGGCGCAACCTGACTGTGATGAGGTGAGAAAAAAGTTAGACAAGCTTGACAGACTTCTATCAATGCTGCCTGAGTTAGCATCAAAAATTGACAAGGAAAGACTCATTAAGCATTTTGTCAGAGAGGCCAGAAAGTTAGTAAATGCTGACCACACACATGTAAGGTCTGTTGACTGGATTGATGAAAAACTTGTCCTACTGGCAAGGGATCCCGAAGAAGATCCTGTATCAAAATCTCCCGAATATTCTTCTGTAAGTGTTAAAAAAGGTGCTGAAAAAGCTATTGTCGGCCGAGTTTTCCGTAACGGAGAGTCTGAAATTATACAGGACGTTCAAAAAGATGAAGATTTCATAAAATATCTGGAAGAAATCAAGGACGAAAATTTAATTAAGTATCTTAAAACGATAGAACGTGCTATAGTTGTTCCCCTATTACTTGACAGGAAGGCGATTGGGGTGCTAACCGCCACACGACTGAGAAAAACAGAAAATACCGAATTGCCCTTGGCTTTTACCAAAGATGATAGTATAATCCTCAGTCACTTTGCTACCCATGCAGCTATTGCTCTGCGTAACGCGTGGCTTTCTAGGGCTGCCACCTGGCAGCCATTACAAGATGACAGAGGAGAGACTGTTACCGTTGAAGTACTGTGCCAGGAAGTAGTAAAGGAAGTGGTGAGAAACACTGGTGCCACGGATAGCAGAGTTCGCTTTGTTGATTGGGAAGGTAAACGCATAGTACCTGGAACTGTCCGTTGGCCTTATGATACTGGCCGTGAACCTCAAAATCTTGAGGTGTGTGCTCGTAAGATCGGGCACGGCGGATGTGTAGCCGGTGAAGTGGCTGGAACACTAAGTCCCAAATTGAGCAATGATCTAAAAAATGAGACTCTATTTATAGAGTTTGTAAAGTGTGTAGAGAAACAGAAATCTCTGACTTTAAAGCAACTGGAGGCTCTTGAGAGGTGGCAGAAGGCTGTCGAGGAGGCAGGGGAAACTTTTAATCCACAAGACTTTTTTAAAGAAGAGTTTAAAACCCTTCAGGAACACGAATATCCAGAAGAAGAAAAAGAAAAGATAGAGAAACGGCTTAATGTGCTTACAAATCTAACTAACATAGAGCAAGTAAAGGACTCGCTTCGGATGCAGAAAAATGCTGTAGAAGAGCTATACAATGCACAAGAGAAATATATTGAATATCTTAAGACCTTAAACTCTGAGGTAGCTGTCCCAATTCTGCTCGGAAAGAACCTGTGTGGGGTACTGAATGCCCACTCCAGTAAAAAAGGCTGGTTCACCGAGAGTGATCAGGCAATTCTTCAAGCCCTTGCCGGCTGTGTTGCTACTGCTCTCATGGGGCATCAACAAAGAGTTTTAAATGAAATACAAAAAATTGAACAGAAGATGACTGCTGGCTGGGAATTTGATGAAATAGCAGAGTTAGTGGCTGATGGTATCAAACAAGAGGCTTTCTTGATCGTCCCTACAGAAAGGACATTTCCATTACTTTATATTTGTAAAACTCCTGTACATCCCAAAGAACTGGTGGATGACCAGCAACATTTTGGGGGAAAGTTTGAGCCTCAACCACGGGTGTCGGTATTAAAGAAATTGGAGAAGGAGAATATAGTATTATCAGATTATCTGAGCATCAGTTCTATGCTTAATGATGTAATAGAGAAATTAAGGAAGGGTGAAATAGTATTATCAAAATATGAACGGGAAGAAATAGAATTACTAACAGTTCCCATCAGAAATGATGGTTTAGGATTTCAGGCGATTAGAAAGTTAGCTGAAAAACCTATGGAACCAGTTTTTATTGTTCGTGAAAATGTGGATGACCCGGTTAGCGGGGGCTCTGATTCGGCGAAAAA
>Ga0194113_10012394_pt1 | contig 10005 bp, 7 predicted proteins | sample TA2MahC200mmetaG_FD_146193 | JGI IMG/M metagenome (GOLD analysis project Ga0194113, IMG submission 146193) | Freshwater microbial communities from Lake Tanganyika, Tanzania - TA2015017 Mahale Deep Cast 200m | ecosystem: Environmental > Aquatic > Freshwater > Lake | place: Tanzania: Lake... | reverse complement strand
GTGCGGCACGGTCGTCCGGTACAGGTTGAGCCGATGGCCGAAGAACCCCCAAGCCTGCTCGGGATCGGCGCGAAACCACCTCGGATTGGAAATCTCGTCAAACCGCCGCCCACGAAACGGTGGGTACGCCTTCCAGAACCCGGTGTCGCCACGGAAGTCCGGCAGGCCGGAATCGACGCCCATCCCGGCGCCGGCGCCGATCAGCAACGCATCGGCTTCGCGAATCGCCGCGGCCGCCAAAGTCACATTTCTGTCAACATCACCCATGCCGGTCATGGCGTCGGCCCCCGTGTCGAACGTGGTCTGACGCGCCTGCCATCGCAGGCGCGCCGCACTTGTCAACTCGCGACTGGAAGCGGGCGCGCGGTCCACCGTGGCAGCCGACGCTCCCCGCTCGCACCTTCCGTACCAGGTGTCGACCGGAACCGGGCGACCTGCTGCCCGCCCCTCTGCTGCCCGCGATCAGAATAGCGTATCATGAGCGGCTCGTGCAGGTATTGCGGTTCACACATTTCAGGCCTGAAGACATGAAAATCTTGACGTTGAATTGCGGCAGTTCCTCACTCAAGTACCGCCTGTTTGACATGACCGACGAAGGACTCCTTGCCGAAGGAATGGTCGAAAAGATCGGCACGCCGACCAGTCGTTTCAAGCAGTGCGCGGGCGAGAAGAGCATCGACAGGACGGGCCACGTCGCCGACCACACGGCGGCCGTGACGATGGCTTTGAGCGGCCTGACGGACACGAGCGCGGGAGTGCTGGCAAATGCCGGCGAGATCGCGGCGGTCGGGCACCGCGTCGTTCATGGCGGCGAGGAGTTTGGCAAGTCGGTCGTCATCGACGACCAGGTGAAACAGGCCATTCGCAAGAACTACCTGCTGGCCCCGCTCCACAACCCGCAGAATATGGCGGGGATCGAGGCGGGCGAGACGGCATTGCCCAACGTGCCGCACGTCGCCGTGTTCGACACGGCCTTTCATCAGACGATTCGCGAACGGGCCTACTTGTACGGCATCCCATACGAGTACTACGAGGAGTACGGTATTCGGCGTTACGGGTTCCACGGCACGTCGCACCGCTATCTGCTGCACCGCGTGTCCAAAATCTTGAGCATCCCCCGGCACACCTTTACCGGTATCACCTGCCATTTGGGCAACGGCTGCAGCATCACGGCGATCGAGAACGGGAAGAGCTTCGACACAAGCATGGGCATGACGCCGTTGGAGGGCCTCATCATGGGCACGCGGAGCGGCGACATTGACCCAGGCGTCTTGTTCCACCTCGCGCGCTCGCAGGACCTCGACATCGCGGGGCTCGACGACCTGCTCAACAAAAAAAGCGGACTCCTCGGGCTGTCCGGCATCTCCAACGACATCCGCGACATCTCCCAAGCAGCCGAAGCGGGTTCTCGTCGCGCGGAAGTCGCGTTGAAGGTCTTCTGTTACCGCATCCGAAAGTACATCGGCGCCTATCTCGCCGTCCTCGGCCGCGCCGACGCCATCGTCTTCTCCGGTGGCATCGGCGAACACGCGTCCGGCCTGCGCACCCGCATGCTCAGCCGCATGTTGCCACTCGGCGTCGAACTCGATCTCGTACGCAACATCGACACCAGTACCGGATCGGAACGACTTATCAGCACCGACCGAAGCGCCGTCAAGATCTTCGTGATCCCAACGAACGAGGAACTCATGATCGCACAAGACACCGCAAACCTGCTTCGCGGCACGCCGGAGGTCCCCATCGACTGATCATTCGGTCCTGAACATCGATGTTCACCCGGCGCGTGGCCCCGACAAGGTGGCCCCGACGAGGTGGCCCCTGGAAAACCTGTTCAAATTCTGTTCATCGATGTCGCCAACTCGCACGACTCCGGCGGACCGCCCCAAGCTCCGTCACGCCGCGGCGATCAAACGACATACCGTCAACGCACCGTCGACACTTCACCAACAGGATATCCACCGCGTCCAGCACCAACACCAATCGCGACAAACCCAACCGCGTAAAGGTATTGCAGGAAGTACTCGGCCACAACTCAACACCGTAACCCGCTCGATTATTACTAATACTATTTTCAAAAACCCTTATTGCCGCGTCTGTCAGTTTTCGCTGCGGACGAATTCCTCGTATTCGCGACCAAGCCGTGCCGCATCCCAACGGAGCGGATGAACGATGACGCGATAACGCAACGTGAATTCATCGCCGGCCTTCATTTGGTGGGGCTCATAACAGATCACGGCGGGACTGTAGTAACTCATCTCCGCCGAACAAATCACGTACCAAGGTGTGGGGTGGTTCAGGTTGCTCGGATGGTCGCAGATTGCGATTCCAACAGGTTGCCCATCGATGAGCCCGTTGTAGTCCACGGCGTTCGCCTTGCCGCGGAATCGTCCTTCGTTGAAGTCGATGGGACCCAAGTTCGATACCGCCTGGCGTTCGATGAGCTCTTTTGAGAAACGTACGGAAAGACCGGCATAACCGCCATACGCCTGCCCGTTCGGCTCATTGGGCAGCGGCGTACGATCAAGCGTTACCTGCGGCTCGACAGCCGTGAACGCGCACTTCCAATCGAACGCATACTGACCGTCCGCACGTGGCGCGGAAACGGTAACCGTCCGTTCCTCGCTCAGGACGACGTGGTCGCTCGGATGGCAGTAGTCCAGGTGCATTTGGGCGACGGTTTTCCCGTCCGGTTGCGGATCAATTCGCACGTTGCTCCACTTCGTTCGCCCTTTCGGGCTGCTGCTGTTCGCTTCAGGTTCCCAATAGTTGATACCGTTGATGTACTTCCAGGAGAACCACAACGCGTGATGCCAAGGATGGTCGGGCGGTTCATTCCAGGTGAGTACGGGTCCGTTGGGCAGCGACACTGGGTGAAAGAAAGACTTGGGCTGGCCGTCGGAATACGTGAACTGCCACACGATACTGTCGCCGTTGCACAACGCAATCGACGAATCCGTCTGACGGTACTTCAAGTCCCAACCAGGCGGGTCGGCGGTGGCGGATGGGGCTATCGGACCGGCCGCCAATAGCAGGAACGATATCAACACCAGTGCCGACATGGATCTCGCGCGCCCGTTGTTCATCGTGTTGTCCTTTCTTGGAGATAGGGGAAATGCGAGTGGTTTCGGGGCGTAATGAGGTGCGTCGGAATTCTTGGGAATTCCGTTACGGGTTGGTGCGTTGTAATACTAGCGAGTCCTGTTCGGAGGTGAGGGCGTCGGAATTCTGGCGAATTCCGCTACGGGCTAATTTTACCGTGGTCAACTCGTCGAAGGCGAGGCCCGTTCGGAGAATGAGACCGCTGCAGGATGTAACGGGCTAAGAAGTAGCCAAGATCATCGGCGGGCAGTCGAATTATTGGTTGACGACGATGCGGAGCGGGGTTAGGCTCGCAGTTCCGCAATCCGGCGCGAGGCGGGTGCCCCAATATCACACTTGGTAACGAAGAATGATCACGAACGACAGCCCGGCGATTCTGGTTCAGGACCTCCACAAGACGTATCGCGACGGGTTGATATTTCGCCGATCGTTGGACGCGTTGAAGGGAATCACGCTACGGGTGGACCAGGGTGAGATCTTCGGTCTGTTGGGTCCGAACGGTGCGGGGAAGACGACTTTCGTCAAACTGCTGTTGGGGATCGTGCGGAAGACGAAGGGTGTGGCATTCATGCTGGGCCGGCCGGTGGGCGTGCGTGCCGGTCGCAAGCGCGTGGGATATCTTCCGGAGAACCTTCGGATACCTCGCCACCACAATGCGAACAGTGCGCTCGACCTGTTCGGCCAGTTGAGTGGTCTGTCCGGGCGGGAGGTGAAGAGCCGTCGGGGCGCGATCCTGGAGAGTGTGGGATTGGGTGATCGGGCGCGTGATTCGGTGAAGAAGTACTCGAAGGGAATGGTCCAGCGACTGGGGCTGGCGATTGCGTTGCTTCACGATCCCGAGTTGATCTTCATGGATGAACCGACGGACGGCCTGGACCCGCTGGGCCGAACTCAGGTGCGGGAGGTCCTGCTTGAGTTGAAGGCGCAGGGCAGGACGATCTTCTTGAACAGCCACTTGTTGCAGGAAGTGGAAATGGTGTGCGACCGGGTGGCGATCCTGGACCGCGGTGATTTGCTCGGGGTCGGGACGGTGGAGGAGCTGGTCCCGCAGCACATAAAGACGATCCAGCTCGAGTTGGTCGTGGTGGGCGGGGACGCTGTTGTGCAAACGGTGCTGCACGACGCGGGGCGCAACCATCTGGCGTCGGCGGCGGAGGGCGGGCCGGCATACGTGCTGGACCGGCTGAGTGACAACCAATTTGCCATTCGCATCAAGCTGATGGATCAGACGGACGTGGATCGGCTCGTGGACGAGCTGCGCCGGCACGGTGTCAGCATCATCTCCATGGTCCGGCATCGGATCAGCTTGGAGGAGGCATTCCTCACGGTACTTGCGCAGGCCAAGGGCAGATTATGAGACCGTATCTGGCGATTGTGAAAGACTCCTTCGTGGAAGCGCTCGCGTCACGCGTGCTTTGGGTCTTGCTGATCCTGATCACGCTTGTGCTGTTGGCACTCGCACCGCTCGGCTTCCGATCCGAACGGACCACGGAATTTCGTCGGGGCGATTTCCGCGACGGACGCGAGTTGATCAAGGAGGTGCGCGGGCAGTTCGAGAGCGACGAGTCCTCGCCGGGGTTCCGCATCTGGTCGAACTTCGACAAGGAGACGCAGCAGCAGTTGGCGGAGTTCCAGGAGGACGAAGAAGAGGGACGGGTGTCATACTTTGCCGGCATGAAGAGGCTGGTGGAAGGGCTGAACAAGCTGCTGGAGAAACGGGATCTGTACGATGAAAAGGCGTGGGAAGGCGTCCTGCTAGGCAGCGAAGCGCGCGAACTGCTTGGTCGGGGGCTGGCAACGCTCGCCGAGCATGACCTCGCCCGCCTGAACCGGTTGTTGATCGTGAAGCCGTTTGAAGACAGTTTCCATCCGCAACTCGGCACGCAGGTTCTCATTACGTACATCGGGTTCCGTGTCTCTCCTCCGATTCCGTTCAGTGAGAAACGGATCAGGCAGATCATCGAACAGTACGTGCTGCCGTCGCTGATCGGGCTGCTGGTCGGGTTTGTCGGAGTGCTCACGGCCATTCTCGTGACCGCGCCGATCATCCCGCAGATGTTCGATGCGGGTGCCTTGAGCCTGTTGCTGAGCAAACCGTTGTCTCGCTCGTTGATGTTCCTGGCGAAATTCGCCGGAGGATGTGCGTTCATTTTCATCAACGTGACGTACCTGATCATCGGTCTCTGGGCGATTGCCGGGCTAAGGTTCGGAATCTGGAACCAGGGGCTTCTGCTTTGCATTCCCATCTTCCTGTTCCTGTTTGCGATCTACTACTCGGTTTCGGCGATCACGGGCGTGATCTGGCGCAACGCGGTGGTGTCCGTCGTGATGACCGTCGTGTTCTGGCTGGTGTGCACCGTTGTCGGTGCCACGAAAAACATATTTGAACAGGTCGTGATCGAGACGCGCAAGATGGTGCGGGTCGTGAACGCGGGAGACGCCTTGATAGCGTTGGACGAGAAAGGGGCGACGAAGCGGTGGAACGCGGAGAAGGCGGAATGGGAACCGGTATTCCTGGAAGATGGCGGTGGTCCGATGCAGCAGGTGCTCGGGCCGGTGTACGACCCGCAGCACAACATGCTGCTCGCCGGAAGGACCGGATCACGCAACTTCTTCAACATGGGGTCGAACCTGCTGATCGGCAAGGGAAGCGACGGCTGGAAGCAGGTGGATGGCCCGCCGCTGCCCGAGGATACCGTTGCTCTGTTTCCTGATCCGAAAGGTCGCGCGCTGGCCGTCACCAACTCCGGCGTGCAGCGTCTGGTCGGCGACCTGGATCTGAACGAGAAGAAAATGAGTCTGTTCGGGTTCGAAATCCCGCGGACACTCGGCAAGCCATTCCGTTCGGCCGGTCCGGAACCGTCCTTGAAGCTGACATGGCCAACGAACGCGGCCGTTGATCGGCGTTCGGGGAACGTGGTCATTTACAGCCGTGGCCAATTGATGCTGCTGCCGCGCGAAGCAGACGATTACACGCTGGCGAAGTCGGTGGCCGTGGAAGCGGAAGCGGACGAAGGCGTCGCGATCGCACTGCAAGGCCGCACGCTCCTGCTGGCGCTGGCCGACGGCCGCGTCGTCGATTACGACAGTACCACGCTTCAACCGCGACGCGCGTGGCAGCCCGAACCGCACAGCCAGCCGCGATTTGCCTGCGCGTCGCCGGACGGACGATGGTTCGCGGTCGTCTTTCACAATGGACGCCTCCATGTGCTGGATACCGGGGCGGGTACCGCCGGCATGCGCGCGGCGGACGTGCGGGGTCAAGGCGACATTTCAGCGGTCGAGTTCTCGGAAGATGGCCAGATGATGGTCATCGACCGGGCCACGCGCCTCAACCAGTATCGCATGGACACGATGGAGCTGGCCAAGAGCTATGCCCCGGCGCTCTCGGGAATTGAAATCGCGTACTACTACGCGGTCGTGCCAATTTACGCGGTGTTCCCGAAACCGGGCGAGCTGGACAACACCGTCCAGTACCTGGTCCAGAAGCAAGAGACGATTGACATGGGCATGCAGATGGGGAACCTGCAGGCCAAACGCGTGCGGCTGCGGCCGTGGGCGCCCGTGCGCAGCAGCCTCATCTTCATGCTCGTCGTTCTCGGGTTGGCGTGCGTCTACATCGAACGCCAGGATTTCTGACGGCGAGCCGCGGGTGGGAGCGCGAGGGTTGCTTCGGTGACTTCTTCGTGCGATGGCGTGCTCACGATAAAGGAATAGCACGGATGGCAAGGCCGGAGCACAGATGAGGATACCAATCGCCATCTCCCCACGGCACAGTGACGGGAACCAAGAACCGTCCCCGGTCCAAGAGCGTCGCTGATCATCTGTGCTCCGGCCTTGCCATCCGTGCTATTTCCTGCGCGCCTGACTCGCTGCCAGCGGCCATACCGGCCGTCGCTCCGGTGGGTGGTGAAGAGCCAGGATCTGGATACCGAGAGCAACGACCACCGCCTCCAAGGTCACCACGATTGCGAAGAAGACTGTGCCGCGCGAGTGCCCTGCCCGGTCCATCATCACGGATGCCAGCAGGCAAACGGCCACGAGCACCACGAGGCGGAACACGGTGGAGGATTTGCCGGCAAGAGCCCAGCAGGTTGCGGAGCTCACGGCGGCGAGCCAGATCGCGTAGCAGAACAGCTCGCGCACGTGATGCGGCGATACCGTGAGGAGGCGGGTCAAACCGAACAGGATTCCGCTGAGCGTGACGACGGAGAGAAGGTCGCACAGGGAGAACTGGAACGGCCCGGAGCGCGAGGCATTTGGAGAACGGTCGGCGGACTTCGGGGCGCTCGAGAGCGAGACTGCGAGCCAGTGCCGTGTGCCGTGGAGAAGAGCCAGAACCGCGGCGAAGAGGCTGAGGGCGAGGAACCACACCGAGTGGTTTCCCGCCGTGGTGCGTGCGAGCGGGTCGCTCATGAGGGCCGCCGCACAGGCGGGTACGGCCATTCGAAGCAGCCATGGCAGCGGGGCGCGCAGCGACCACACGGTCAACACGGCGAGTTGGCCGCAGGCAAGGCCCAGAAACGCGCACAGCGCCGGCTCAGACCCTGAGGCCAAGTGTGTGGCGGCGACAAGGTCCAAAAGACCGCAGGCAGTAGCGAAAACGCAAGCCACAAAGTGCACGGGTTTCATGTTGGTTTATTCTGCTTCGGGTCCACGGATTGTCGAGGGCCAACCTGGGCCAGGGAAGCTCGCCGTTGCAATCTTCCCCGGAGTGCTTCAAAATATGTGGCTTATGCTGATTGCATCGGCAGGAGTTCGTTTCTGGAACCATTGCAGAGGTCATTTGTGCCCGATTCCGCGATCCAAGAGGTGGTCTGTTGCATGGGCCAGCCGGTTGCCGGGAACCCCACGCAATTCATGATGGAACGAGCGTTCCAGGCTGCGGGCCTGGATTGGTGCTGCCTGACGCTGGAGGTGAGCCCGGAGAATCTGGGTGATGCCGTGCGCGGCGTGCGAGCCATGGGTTTCAAAGGCGCAAACGTCACCATCCCGCACAAGGTTGCTGTTATCGAGTATCTGGACTCACTCACGGAATCGGCGGCGCTCATGGGCGCGGCGAACTGCATCTACCGCGCGGAGGACAAGCTCGTTGGTGAGAACACCGACGGCAAGGGGTTCGTGCAATCACTGCGCACCGTGTCCGATCCAGCCGGCAAGAAGATCGTGCTGCTGGGAGCGGGCGGCGTCGCGCGAGCCATCGCCGTCGCATTGGGAACGGCGGGTGCCGGGCACATCACAGTGGTGAACCGAACGCGCGAACGCGGTGAAGCGCTCGCGGATCTCTTGAATGAGAAGGCCGGCACGTCCGCCCGCTTCATCGCCTGGGAGGAAGAGCTGGCGGTGCCCGAGGACGCGGAGATCCTGATCAATGCCACCTCGGTCGGCGTCTTGGATCCGGAAATGCCCCTGCCGCTCAAGCTGGATACGCTCAAGCCTCCGCTGGTGGTCGCCGATGTCGTTTTCAATCCGCCTTGCACCTGGCTGCTGCAGGAAGCACGGCAACGCGGCTGCACGACACTCAACGGCCTGGGCATGCTCGTCAATCAGGCGGCGTTGGACTTTGAAATCTGGACGGGCCGCCAACCCGACGCCGCCATCATGCGCGAAGCGGTGGAAGAGTTCCTGGAAATCTGAAGCGCGCTGCCCGCTCGCGGCAGCGGGCCGTTCCACGCGGCCATCAATCGAGGAATCTCTTCGTCAAGTCCTGATAGGCATCGATGCGGCGATCGCGAAGGAAGGGCCAATGCGTGCGGGCCGTGTCGACGGTCGCCAACGTGCACGGTACCAGGAGGATCTGTTCGCAGTCGCTGGCGGCCCGAGCCAGGACGTTTCCGTACGGATCGGCGGCGAACGACGAGCCCCAGAACTCCAGCGATCCCTCGCGTCCCACGCGATTGACGGCCGCGACAAAGACGCCATTGGCGATCGCATGAGCGCGCATGCTCGTTTCCCACGCCGAACGCTGGCTCTCCCCGTACTGTTCCTTCTCCTCGGAAAGCCATCCGATGGCCGTCGGAAAGAACAGGATCTGCCCGCCCGCCAGCGCCAGCAGGCGAGCGGTTTCCGGATACCACTGGTCCCAGCAGACGCCAACGCCGATCTGGCCGACCGGCGTGGTGAAGCAGCGAAAGCCCAGGTCGCCCGGCGTGAAATAGAACTTCTCGTAGTAGTACGGATCGTCCGGGATGTGCATTTTTCGGTACATGCCCAGGCAGTGACCGGCCGCGTCGATGACGACCGCCGTGTTGTGATACAGTCCGGCCGTTCGTTTCTCGAACAGAGATCCGATGACCACCACGCGATGCTCGGCCGCCGCCTGCTGCAGACGCGTGGAAAGCGGCCCCGGAATGGGCTCGGCATCCGCGAACCGACCGTGGTCTTCGCTCTGGCAGGGATAACGCGTGGCGAACAGCTCCGGCAAGCAGACGATGTGCGCGCCTTGGGATGCTGCTTCGCCGATGAGGCGCAGCGCGTTGTCGACGTTCGCTTCCTTGTCTCCGCCGCACGCCAGCTGCACGAGGGCGACGACGGTCGAGGCCGGCGGGTTGTTGTGGGTGGCGGTCATGGGCCGTGCAATCTCACGCAAGACCCCACGGGCCTCATGCCGTGGGTGAATGAACTCTCCAGCCGTCGTCATCGCGTCGCGCTGCCGCGCAACGCATTCTCCGGCGCGTTCCGCGCGGAAGCCAGCACCTGTCCTCGTGTCACAAAACAGCCGCGCTGATCGACTCCTGCATGCGGTGCTCGGCGAGGCTGGTGTCCGCTTCCAGCCGGATCGTGACGCTCCAGCGCCCCCTGCTGTCGCCGCGGATCAGCCAGTGCGGTTGCACGACTACCGATTGGTGCACCAACTCGAATCCGCCCTCCGATTGGCTCACCGTCTCAATCGGATACGTCCACCAG
>Ga0194113_10012391_pt1 | contig 10007 bp, 14 predicted proteins | sample TA2MahC200mmetaG_FD_146193 | JGI IMG/M metagenome (GOLD analysis project Ga0194113, IMG submission 146193) | Freshwater microbial communities from Lake Tanganyika, Tanzania - TA2015017 Mahale Deep Cast 200m | ecosystem: Environmental > Aquatic > Freshwater > Lake | place: Tanzania: Lake... | reverse complement strand
CTTCATACCAGCATCCACAGACCCAGACATTCTCCCAGATACACCATCAGGAGTTGCTTATAGTTCTAATGTAGCATTAGTTCCAAGTACTGATGGTGCTGTTGCTTTTGATGGTAGTGGGGATTATTTAACAGTAGCAAATAATAGTGATTTTGTTGTTGGAACTGGTGATTTTACGATGGAGTGTTATGTCTATCAAAGGTCGCAAAGTGCCGAGGCAACTGTATTTTGTCTTAAACACACCGCAGGTTCAGGATGGGCAGGATATAAGTTCTATATTGCTGCCGGAGGCAATTTTTATTTCTTAGCAGAAGATGCTGGTAGTGGTGATTGGGATGTCTCGCTGCAAGCAGGTAGTGGTTCGGTATCTGCTAATAGATGGCATCACTTATCTGCGACAAGAAGTGGAAATACATTCAGAATGTTTATAGATGGTATAGAGAGAGCATCGACCACATCATCTGTTGATATAAATGATCCCGGTGACGGATTTTTTATTTCAAATAGTGGTGCTAATCAGCAATATTTTGACGGATTTATTTCAAACGTTCACGTAGTCAAAGGAACTGCACTCTACACATCAAACTTCACACCACCCACAGCACCTATCAGTTCTGTCGCAAACACAAAACTTCTGTGCTGCAAATCAAACTCATCAGCAACAGCAGCAGATGTCATCCCATCAGGATTATCAATCACTGCGACTAATGCAGTAGCATCCAACTTCAATCCTTTTAATGTGAATATTAATACAATAAGAGGACAGGAGAGTGGTTATTGTACTTTAAATCCATTAGATGCAACTTTAACATCACTTTCTAATGGCAATTTAAATAGTGGAACAGCAGGTGTTGCTAGTTGGAAAACTGCCGATGCAACTATTGCTGTTAGTTCTGGTAAATGGTATTGGGAAGTATTTTATAACAATACAATTGATGCTAGTAATGGTGCATATAATGGTGTTCGTTTAACTAGTGTAGCTCACGGCACTGTAAGTGGTAGTGGTGTTTGGGCAGTGCAAAAAGAATATAGTTATGATCAAAGTGGTACTGGAGTCAGTTTACCTCTTACTATAAATCCGAGTGATATTATGGGTTTTGCTTTAGATTTAGATAATTCAACATTAAAACTTTATGTTAATGGAATACTTGTTAAAACTTTTAATAGTGTCACTGGTGAAATGACTCCATATACTTCTTCTTATGGATCAAACGTTAATAATGATTGTAATTTTGGTCAAAAACCCTTCAAGTTCCCACCACCAGCAGGGCACCAACCATTAGCACTTGCAAATCTTCCACGTCCTACTATTGTACGTCCAGACCAGTTTGTGGGGATTGTGACTTATACTGGAACTGGTGCCACAAGAAGTTTAAATGTCGGATTTAAACCAGATTTTGTTTGGATAAAAGAAAGAGGAGCATCTGGTGGACCTGTTTTATATGATAGTGTAAGAGGGGCGACAAAACATCTTGCTAGTCATGTAGCTAATGCAGAAGCAACAGATACTGATGCACTAACTTCTTTTAATAGTAATGGATTTTCTCTTGGAAGTGGATACACTGTCGTAAGTGTGAATGGTTCTACTCGTACTTATGTTGGTTGGGCGTGGAAAGCAGGTGGAAGTGGTGGGGGATATTCTTTCTGGAAAGACGATATAGGATATTCAACTGCTTCTGCTGCTGGATTAACTGCTGGTTCAATTACTCCCACCGGTGCTTCCATTAACACAAAGAGTGGATTTAGTATTATTGGATATACTGCAAATTTAGCAGAGGGTGGAGCAACGATTTCTCATGGATTAGGTAGAAAACCAGCGTTTGCAATCTTCAAAAATAGAGATAGCACTCTCGGTGTAGATGAAGTTGATTGGGGCGTTTATCATCAAAGTTTTGGAGCAACCAAAAAACTTGAGTTGAATCAACAATTAGGAGCAGCATCTTTCAGTGGTCCATTTAATAATACGGAACCAACTTCTTCCTTATTCTATTTCGGCGGCAAAAGTGGTGGAAGTATACAAGGACATTCTTACTTAACAAATGGACCTGCAAATGATAGATTCATAGCATACATATGGGCAGAAATTCCCGGTTTTAGTAAATTTGGTACTTATTCTGGAGTTTCAAGTGTAGACGGTCCGGTAGTGATAACAGGATTTAGTCCCAAGTGGGTTCTAATTAAACGCACAGATAATGATACAGAAAACTGGCACATTCGTGATGCCACTAGAAATCCATCTAACCCAACAAATCGTAATTTAACTGCAAACCTTAATAATGCTGAAGGAGCGACAGCTGATTCAGATATATACGGAACCTCAATTGATATTTTATCAAATGGATTTAAATTACGTGGAGCTGATGGCGCCGTAAATACTGGTGGTGGTACTTACCTCTACGCAGCATTCGCAGAAGCACCAGCACAAAATCTCTTCGGCGGACAATCAAACGCAAGGTAGTATAAATATCTAAAAGAAAGTAGAATAAAGTGCCGTGGCATTAAATTTTCCAAATAGTCCTGGTATAGGTAGTGTATTTACGGATTCCACATCTGGATTTTCTTACGAATGGAATGGAACAGTCTGGAAAAGTTTTAGTTCAGCAACTGCATCAAACATTCAAATTCTTGATGATATCAGTAGCTCTTTTGATGGCATTCTATTAACTTTTGCATTAACTTCTGGAGGAACAGCAGTTTCTCCTGTTAATGCTCAACAACTTGATATCAATCTTGGTGGTGTGATTCAAGCACCAGGAACTGACTATACAGTTTCTGGTTCTAATATTACCTTTACTGGCCCTGCGCCAACTGCTGGACTTACATTTTCCGGTAAGTTACTTGGAACTGCACTTTCGTTAAACACCATCTCTGATGGTTTAGTAACACCTGCTAAACTTTCAACAGGTGGACCTTCTTGGAACTCTGGTGGTGATTTGTATGTAACTGGTGTAGGAACATTTGGTAATCTAAGAGTTACTGGTGTTGTTACTGCAGTAGGTGGTTTTAACATTGGTATTCAATCAGCAGGAAATCCTGTTACGACTGGTGTAATTACTGCTATCAATTTTGTTGGAGCAGGAAATACACTTCAATATAATTCATCTACAAAAACTGTAGATATTAGTATTGCAGGTGGTGGTGGTGGTGGTGCTGTAGGCGTTTCATCTGGAGGAACTCTAGTTGGAACTGGAATCACAAACATAAATTTTGTTGGTGCTGCAGTAACAAATGTTGGATTAACAACAAGTGTTGTTACTATCACCAAAACTTTGACAATTGGAAGAAGAACCACCGCAGCATCAATCACTTTGACAGGTAGTTCTGCTGCGATAGGACTTAGGGGTGGTGGCACAGGAAACATACCTGTATAAATAGTCGAGTATAGATTAAAAAAAATGACAGAAAGAATCCCACTAGTCTATAATCCATCAGCAAATCAAATTCAGGAAGTTGCAACTACTGATGAAGTTTCTGTTGGTTTTATGTCTGCGACAGTGTATTCGAATGCCAAAACAATTGATTCTGCAGTCAGTTTAACTAATTCAAATTATAATTATATGATGGTTGGTCCAATTTCTGTTACTGCTGGTATTGGAACAGTTATTGTTGGAACAGGTGTCACATATGTAGTTTTGTAAATGTCTTATTTAAGAGTTAATTCTATTACCTAGATTATCATTTAACGGAGATTTTTCATGTCGACATTAAAAGTCAATAACATAGTAAGTGCAGATGGTTCTGTTAATCCGACTTTTAATAGAGGACTTTCTGTGCAATCAAATACAACCATAACTACAAATAATTTAAATGTAACTGGAGTTATGACCTGTGGTTATCTTGTCGGTGATGGATCTGCACTAACTAATCTTGATGTTTTAACTTTTGGCAAAGTTTTGAGTATTAATCTTTTACGTTAAAACTTTAAACCTAGGAGTATAAAAATTATGCCTTCACAAATTGGAGTAAATAGCATTACGTCATATAATCCACCAAATGCTGCACCCATTTTTCCATATGGACTCAGTGTCTCTAGTGGATATGCATTAACGTGTTCAGGTGGAGTTAATATTACTGGTGTAGTTACGGCAACTAGTTTTAGCGGTGATGGTTCTGCATTAACTAATTTACCTTTAATTTCCCTTGGAAAAGTTTTTGGACAGAATGTGGCATTTGGATAATCACATAAGTAAATATAAATAAAAAAACAACAACAAGCATAATCTTATGTCTTTTTTAAGAGTTGATTCCATAACAAATAGGAATTCAGACGGTCCTCCATTATTTCTTGAAGGGATCACTGTCTCTAGTGGATATGCATTAACATGTTCAGGTGGAGTTAATATTACTGGTGTAGTTACGGCAACTAGTTTTAGCGGTATGCTGCTGGTGTTACTAATATTAGTGGAGTATCGCCAGGAACGGCAATGGCAATTCAATTTGTATTAAACCCTTTGCCTTTTTATAGACACTAACTTTATAAATAAAAAAAAAAACAATTTTTTTTAGGAGATAAAAAATGGCATCGCCCAATATAGTTGGAATAACTAGTCTTTCTGCAAGATCTTTAGGAACAAAATTAACAACTTCTTCAGCAACTGTTCTACTTAGTAATCTTACAGCTAGCAATGAAGTTATAAAAGTTAATGGTGTAATAGTATCAAATATTACAGGAAGTTCTGCAGATATTACTCTTGCACACCATCCAGCATCAGCAGGTGGCGGCACTGCAACTTTTATTGCGAAATCAGTTACAGTTCCCACTCAAACTTCACTTGTTGTTTTAGATAAATCAGTTGGAATTTACCTAGAAGAAAATACTTCTTTAGTTGCAACAGCATCAGCAGCAAACTATCTTGATGTAGTTGTCTCATATGAAATAATTAAATAATTTCTTGATAGATATCATTAATAAGGAGCAAATAAAATGAGCAATCTCTATTCAGTTAATGGCAACGAACCTGAAGAATTACCACATAGGATTATACTTTCGGATGGGAGAACTAGAACAGATAATACCACTTTTACCGAAGAAGAATTAAAAAGTGCTAACATTACTGGACCTTATACAAAACCTTTGGTTGAAGAATATCAGAATATTGTATGGGATAGTGAATCCATGGAATATAAAATTTTTGACACTCCAGACGAATATCTTTATTCACTAATTAGATCTCATAGAGATCAATTACTTAGGGAAAGTGATTGGACACAGCTTAGAGATTGTCAATTAAGTGAAGAATTACTTGAAGAATATCAAACTTATAGACAAGTACTTAGAGATTTTCCTTCAACAATAACTGATCCAAAAAAACAAACTATATCTTGGCCTAAAACACCAAACCATTTAGAATAAAAAAAAAATGAAAAGAATACAAGGATTACCATCAATTTCTCAAATACAGGTTGTAGTCGAACATGTTGCTGGAGAATCATTAGGAAATAACTTAAAAAAAGTAGTTAGAGGAATTACTAGTGTTTTTGAGCTAAGATCTACTGGTTCTCAAGGAATACAAGCAAATTTCCATATCCCAATTCGAAAAACTGATACCGGTATGTTTACTGATGTAGAATGTTTTGGAGCAACTCCTCAAATTGGAGTTGGTGGTGCAGGACATGGATCTGGAAATTTAAGAAAAGTACTAGAAAGTAATCCAAAAATTTATGCCATAGTAAATGGAGGTGTTTCACCATCAAATCCTTTTGCAACACCCACATCATTCGGCGCCGGCGGCGGAATAGGTGGTGGATTTGGTGCTATTTCTTCTGTTCCCTTTAATAGTCCAACGCCAACACTTGATTCAAATGTTCTATTAGTTTCGGCAGGATCTGGAGGAGCGGGTGGCGCTGGCTTTGGCACCGCAGCCGGTTCTGGTGGGACTGGTGGAACTGGAAGACCTAGTGGTGATCCAAGATCAATATCAAATGCTGCTGGAGGTGGTCCTACAAGTACCTCATTTAGATATACTGCAGGAACAGGGAATCCCCCCACGAGTGGTCATAATAATAACACTCCTGGGGGAGGACCTGGTGGAGCAGGGTATTATGGTGGTTCAGCAGGAGCTCAGGGCGTAGATGGAGGACAAGGAACAAGAGAGAATAATGGAGGTGGTGGTGGAGCAGGATATATTTCTCCACTTATAATTAATGGGCAAACAACAGGAGGACTTAGTACATCTCCTGGAGGAAGATCAAGCATAAATTATAGCTATCAAAATGGTGTATCTGAACCATCAGATGCAATAAACTCAAAAGTTATAATTAACAAACACTATTGAATGTATAATGTATTTAAAGTAGAAAATCATAAAATTTTAAAAAGTAAACTATTACAATATTTTAAAAAGTATGATAATTTAATGTATAATAGTGATAATAAAAATTCTTTTATATCAAATACTGATTGGAATATACAATGTGAAAGAGAATATTTTAATTACTTTTTAGAATTAGAAGGTAAAAATTATTCAAATTTTTTATCAAAAATTTATCCAAACCAAAAATTGGGATTTACTAATTTTTGGTTTCAACAATATGAAAGGAAAAGCGGATCAGATCATCGTGTACATATGCACAAAGATGTTTACCTGACAAACATTTATTTCGTAGAATTGGAAGATAAAAGTTTATCAACAAATTTAGTAGATGTCAAAAATAATTCAGTAATAAAAACAAATGCTAACGAAGGTGAAATATTAAGTTTTAGCGGAGATACCTATCATTTTTCACCCCCAAATTTTTCAGACTATAGAAAAACAGTTTTAGTTTTTAATATAAATCCGTTTTAGTTAAAACCAAAAATGATTAAATTATATAAAAATGTATTTTCTGAAGAAGATTATGATAAAATAATAGAAATTATTAATAAACCATCCTGGCAATTTGGGCAAACTTCTGCATCAAATTCAAATGAAGGATATTATTTTTTTCAAATGGATTTGAATGGTGATTATTTTTTTAGTGATTATTTGTTTAATAAAATAAAGTTAATAACTGGTTCAAACTTTAAACTATTAAATGTATATGCAAATGGAAATCTTTTCGGAACTCCAGGTAATCCCCATATAGATTCTATCTGTGACGATGATTATACTTTTTTAATATATGCAAATAAAAATTGGGATATTACTTGGGGAGGAAAAACAGTATTTTTTGATGAGGATGATTTCTTTTTTCTTTATCCATCAAAAGACACTTCCGTTTTATTTAAGTCTAATTTAAATCATTTTTGCGAAGATGTTGGAAGAAATTTTAAAGGAATGAGAATCAGTATTGCATATAAATTAAAAATGTTATGAATGAGTCCAAAGTTGATATTTTTACTCCGCTCAAAAAACATAGTTATTATGGGAAACAAGATTATGAAGTATTGACGTGGGAGGAAATAATTAATAATTTTAACAAAAATATATTATTAAATCAGACAATAGACTTACTTCCCGGATACACACTAATAACCGCTGATATTTACGAAAATAAAAAAGTTATTCCCATTCTTGAGAGATTGTCAATACAAAATCCAAAACATGTATGTACAGCTCATTTATATGTATCTTTTTCTGAAAAAAGTTCAACTTTTGGAAAACATAAAGATAATGTTGATGTTTGGTATTGGCAATGTATTGGTAATACTAGATGGACAGTTTATGATGATAAAACATACATATATGATTTAACACCAGGAGACATGATATATGTTCCAAGAGAGATGTATCATTCAACGCAACCTCTTACTCCTAGAGCTGGTATTTCTTTTGGAATTGATTAAATGAAGAATATAGGAACAAATTTTCATTTAAATAGGGGAATTTGGGTAAAATCTGATAGATCTCAAATTATATGCAAACAATCTCTTTTTTCAAAAAATTATCATGATGATATTGAAAACTTTATTAAGAATAATATAAATGAAACGATTAACAGTAATGTAAAGTCTAAAATGACTGATTGGAACTTACATGATAATGATATCTTTAATCCACTAAAGGAATGGATTTTTAATGTAATAAATGTAGAATATAGTAAATTTTTACATCATCACTATAATTTTAGCATGAATAATTTATGGGGTATTATTTATGAAAAGGGAGATTATGCACAAGTGCATGATCATTTACCATATTTTTTAAGTTTTTGCTATTATGTAAAATGCGATAATAATTCATCACCTATTATTTTTTCAGCAAGTGGTAAAAAAATACAAGCAAAAACTGGAAGACTTGTGATATTTCCCTCACATCTTTTTCATTATGTGCCAAAACAAAAAGTAAATCAAAGAATATGTTTATCTGGTAATATAAATGTTGATTTTAAATGATAACTTTATTGATAAAATTAGATTAGTATCAGAGATGCCTGTAGAAGATGGAAAATATTTTTATTATGGAAAAAATTTAAATGAATTTGAATATCAAGATAATAATAAAGTAAAAAATTTGGTAATGAGATATAATTATCCAATTTATTATAATACTTACTTTGATATTAAATACGTTTTAGAAAAAATATTGAATGTTGAGGTAATTCCTTATTATTACAAAGATACATTTAGCAAAAGAAAAATAATTTATGAAAAAATAAATGAGGACGAAATAGTTTTATTTTTTAATATAACTAATAATAATCAAAAAATAGAAATAATAGAAAATATCTCCAAAAATATTCTAAATATAAAAAACAAGTCCTTGCTTTTCTTTAAAGACGATTTTATAGTTAAATCTTTTTGCAACTTTAATATGAAAAAAATACATCAGGCAAAATTTGTTTACAAGTTAAATTAAAATATATCTACGATATTTAAAAAATTAAACTTTTAGAAGTTATTGATAATTTAATATCATTAGAAAAACAGTATCATATAAAAGATATTATCTCTCCCACAAGCAAATTTCCTTGGTATTACAGTGATACAACTGCATATGGAAAAAATGAAAGAAATGAAAAACCATTTTTTCAACATTTTATTTACTTCGACAATCAAGTAGTAAGTGATTGGTTTTATGAATTTGATTTTGTAAAAATATTTAATTTTCCAGAATTTAAAACACATAAACTACATAGAATAAAATTAAATTTATGCACTCATAATTTAAACAGAAAATTGATAAGACCTCATACTGATATGCACGGAAAAAGTGGTATTGTATACATTTACTATCCAGAAACTTCCGATGGTGCAACAAGATTTTATTTAAATAGATTTAATATCAAAAAAGTCAATCCAATTCAAGGCAGATTAGTAAAATTTGATGCTACAATTCCTCACACTGGAGATGTTCCTGTCAAACATGAAAGAAGAACTTGCATAAATTTTGTTTTTGAAGAAATTTTTTAAATTAACTTTTACTATAGAAATGTCAGAAAAATACACGAAGAATAATGAAGAACTAAAAAAACTCATTTTAACTTTAAGATTTCTCGATTATACAGACGAAGATTTGCAAAAAGTTTTAAAACTAAGCAAAGTAGAGCTCAAAAAAATTTTAAAGTATCTTGATATCTTTTAAAGACACTTCATAAACCGTCCCATAGACCCCTCAGAGCGCCTCTGAGGAGTTTTATAATATCTCTTGACACAACTCCCCAAACCCTTTACAATTACCTTTGTGGGGGTTAAAAACTATGATCTCAATGAAAGCTCCAAAGACCAAAAAACACTTTGTTTCTGTTACTCCAATCAGTTCCAAGGCAAAGAACCGCTTTGTGAATATTATGGGGTCTTTTCATACCTGTGAGGTGGAACAAGAAACGACTGATAAGTTCTTTCTTGTTTCATTAAATAAAATGTACTGCTTCTGGATTCAGAAAGAAGGTAACGAACACTGGAAAATTGAAAAATGAAATCACTACTACTTGCTGCTGCACTGCTGACTACACCAGCACTCGCACATAATCACGATGTCACTGTCAGGACACCGACAACACCAAAGGTATATCGCACATTCACCTATGAAACTCCGTGTGCATTGGATGTCAGTTTGCAGACGCAGTTTGACACCTGTAAAGTGGTA
>Ga0194113_10012384_pt1 | contig 10013 bp, 5 predicted proteins | sample TA2MahC200mmetaG_FD_146193 | JGI IMG/M metagenome (GOLD analysis project Ga0194113, IMG submission 146193) | Freshwater microbial communities from Lake Tanganyika, Tanzania - TA2015017 Mahale Deep Cast 200m | ecosystem: Environmental > Aquatic > Freshwater > Lake | place: Tanzania: Lake... | reverse complement strand
GCGGGCGCCGGCGGAGACTTCATCCACCGGCACGCCCTCGATCCATTTCCACGGGCCTTTGCGCAGGGCGAAGGTGCCGTCGGCGCCGTGCACGATCATGTCATCGCGCCCCTTCGCCGACGGATCGCCGAGGATGACCGGCAGGAAACTGCGGCTGTCCTCGGCTCCGACCTTGACGGGCGGGAGCGGTTCGCCCACCACTGCGGCCACGGTGGCGAGAATGTCCACCAGACTCACGGTCGCTTCCGTCACGGACCCGGTTGCGGCCTTGCCCGGCCATCGCACCAGGAATGGCGTACGGAATCCGCCCTCCCACACGTCGTGCTTGCCGCCGCGAAAGTCCCCGTTGACTTTCAAGCCCGCCTTGATGGCCGTAGTCTGCAACAACCGCTCGTTCTCCGGCTTGCAGACGCCGCCGTTGTCGCTGGCAAAGATGACGAGCGTGTTCTGCGCGGCGCCGATTCGGTCCAGGGTTTCGAGGATGCGTCCGACGCTGCGGTCGAGTTCATGGATCCAATCGCCGAAGGGGCCCGCGGCGCTTTGGCCGGCGAGGTCTTTGTCTGGCGTGACCGGGTTGTGAACGGCGACCGGCGTGAAGTAGAGGAAGAAGGGGCGATCCTTGGGCTGCGTTTCGAGCCAGTGCGCGGCTTTGTCGGTAAGAACCTTCATGACGCGCTCGTTCTTCCGGCGCGGCGCATCGAGTTCGAGGATGCGACCGGCGCCTTTGCCCGCCTCGGTATCCTCGGCCCTGTAGATCGGCTGGAAATCATCGCTGTCGGCAGTGGGGCCTGCGATCTCCATCCCGGCGGGGATTTTCCCCGACCGCAGGCCATAGACGAAACGGTTCTCCACAAAAACCCCGGTGAGATCGCCATGATTGGCGGGGACGGAAAAGTGGTAATCGAACCCGATGTCGAGCGGCCCCGGCGAAAGCTCGGCGGTGTAGTCCACTCGCCATTTGGGCGACTCGTCCGCTCGTCCGTAACCCAGATGCCATTTGCCAATCGCGGCGGTGCCATAGCCGTGCTTCTTGAGCAGCGAGGCCAGGTTCAATCGGCCCGGCTCAATGTGTAGCGGGGAGAAGACGCCGAGCACCTCGTGGGCGAGCGACGTGCGCCAGCAATAGCGGCCGGTCAGCAGCGAATATCGCGTCGGCGAACACACGGACGAAGTCGTGTTCGCGTCGGTGAAGCGGCGGCCCTCCGCCGCCAGACGGTCAATGGACGGCGTGCGGATCAGTTTCCGGTCGGCGCCCAAACAGTTGGCGCTGCCGGCACCATAGTCGTCGGTCAGGATGATCACGATGTTCGGCCGATCGGCTGCGTGTAACGAGGCCGGCGCCAGAAACATGCTGCCAATGGCCAAGCCAAATACGGTCGGGATGATTTTGTTCATGGGGGGTATCTCCGGTGAGGGCCGACTTGATAACGCCGAGTTCCGCCCGCGGTTCGTCGGTAACGTGGTCGAGCTGGCCAGGGCGGGAATACCAATAGCGGCGGTTGCCGTTGAAACGACTTCTATCCTTTTGTGCGAGCAGAGTTGAACGAGCACGATCCTGGGTTGCGCGCTTTGCTCCGAGAGATCTGGGGACCTTGAAGCGAGACGGATGTGCGGCGGACGAACCTGCGGATTGTCAATGAGCACGGCAGTTCCAGATTCAAATAGGAGTCCAGTGTGGAAGACCGTACCGTTTGGTCAATCGACTTGGTGCCGCAAACGACAATTGACCCGACACCAACGCGGAAGACCGCCTAATTAAACGGGATTCTCGGGCTTTTTGCCAGTTCGATGGACCTACACGGGGCACTACGTAAAGGCTCAACACACGCCGCGCCCCCGCACTTGGCGTGGAAGTTGGGCAAGCTGCCGAGAAGATTGGCAAGAACTGGCTCTGGTGCTGTAACAATTCCTGGTCGCGGCACTTGCGAAGTGGCGCTGAAGGTTGTCTGAAAACTCACCTCTGACGATTAGAACGGAAGCTCCCTGTCATCCTCGGTCACCGGGGAGCGAACGCGCTCGTCGATGCGGCTACGGAAGTCGGCGGCGCGGGCGATGAGGTCGGGATAACGCTCGGCCAGTGAATCGAGGTGGTCTCCCAGACGACGGCCTGCCGCGGCAAGCTCGGCGATACCGCACGTGCGGAAGTCGGTGAAGAGGACGTTGAGTTGGTGGATGTCGTCGTGCGGGGCATTCCGCGACTGGAGCACGGACACGACTTCCGCCAGCAGGAAGGCCAGCTTGAGGTGTCCGCCTTCGTCTCCAGGAAGCCGTTCCTCGGACACGTGGCTCGACCAGGCCGAAGCGAATTCATCGGGTTCCGGTTCCCCCGCCGCCTCGCGTTCCGCCTGCTTGCGCTCGATCGCCGCCGACATTTCCGCATAGTCGCGTTGCTGCTTTTCCCAGGCCTCACGCGTTTCGTGCAGGGAGAAAGCGAACTCGTCGTCCAGTTCCAAGTGGTGCCCGTCGATCCCGACAAACGCCGCCCCGAACTTCCCGTCCGCCATCATCTCGCAGATCGGGCAATCATCGTCGATGACGGGCATTTCGCTCTGCCGCTCCGTCATGCCGCCAATCGGCACACCCGCGCCGCGCGGAACGCGCCGCCGGCTGCACTCGATGATGAAACTCGGCGGCGAATCGCCTTCGTAGGGGTTCGCCAGCCACTCGGCTTTGACGCCTCTCAGGAATTCCGTCAACGCCGGCCGGCAGTCCGCGCCCGCGCTGAGCCGCCGATTCGGTTCGTCCTCTTCGCACCACGACCACGCCGCCGCGATCAGTTCGCGGCACAGGTCGAAGTAGATCGCGATCTCCTCGTGGCCCATCGGCGCCGTCTCGTAACCGACGACATCGTTCGGTGCGGCGACGATTTCGCCGCCGTCGTCGAACCGCAGCCGTTGTCCCCACACCAAGCCGTCGATCCACTCGTGACCGCCGTGCAACATCTGCCGCGGCATCAGCCCGTCCAGATCGTCACGAGGCGTCATCAGCCAGTCGCGATGTACTTCGACGGTGAACGAGTAATATGACTGTTTCTCGTCACTGTCGCGGGACGCCCAGCGCTCGCTCCGGACGATCGCCAGCACGCGCGCGGCAAGGTCGGCCAGCAGCGCTTCGCCAAAGAGGACCTCGCGGTTCACCACCGGCCGCCGGATCGGTGCATGACGCGGTTGGCCGATGACGTGGGCCTCGACCTGTTCGTGCAGTTCCCACCAGGGCGGCAGATGGACGCTCAGCGGACAATGTTGCCGCCCGTTGTCGTCCACGACCATGGCGAACGCCGCGTCACGCCCCACTGGCTGAAACGCGCGGCCCGTGAGGATGCGTTTTTGTGGGAGATCGATCCACACCCAGGCGTCGGTTTCGTTGATCGCGCCCAGCGCGGCATCAAGATCGACGGGCGCGATCGGCAGGCTGTCGATGAATTCGCGGACCACGGGCGTCCGATAGCGAGGCCAATAACCAGGCAATTCCTCCCAGCAACTCGGATCCTCGGACGCGACGGCAATCAACGTCATCGCCGTATCGGTATCCAGCGCAGTGCCCAGGCGACACACCTCATCGTCGTGAATTACGACCGTTACGCTATCGAGCTCGTCCGTCATCCCGTTCGCCCTCCACGATGCGGTCGTTGCCGCCAGTGCCTGTCATCACCCGACCGTCCCCAGAACAAGTAGACAACATTTCCTACCCAGGAGCAAGGTTCGGTGCGAGGGGACGATCTCGCGAACCGGGGGTGCGGTGTCAGAACACGCGAACATGTTTCCGGACGGCAGAGACTACCCGAGTTTGGCAATTTGCCCCGAGAGACCGCCGCGGTTGCCACCGAGAGGCCACATGGCGCGGCCCAGTCTTATGACTTAGTTCGACTTGGCTCCCATGAGGACGAACTCGTCTCGGCTGAGCGATCCGTCCTGGTTCGTGTCCCATTTGACGAAACGTTTCTTCGCCTCTTCGGGGTCGGCCTGATTGGCGAGGAATTCTTCTTGGCTGAGCGCGCCGTCGCGGTTCTTGTCCTTGGTGGCGAACAACGTGACGCGGTCTTGTGCGGGTTTTGCGGCGGGCTTCTCGGCCGGTGGGTTGGCACGAGGTGGCAAGGTCGCGCTCCAATCGAACCACGCCTTGTGAAGACGCGCTACCAATTCGGGCCTCTCGCCGGCCAGGTCGTGCTGTTCGCCGATGTCCGCGGCGAGATTGAACAGTTGGAGGTTCGGCTGCCGCTGGCTGACGAGCAGCTTCCAATCGCCCTCGCGGACCGCGCCGTTTTCGCCGTTTTTCCAGAACAAGATCTTGTGCGGCGAGCCGTCTGTCTCGCGCTTCAAAAACGGCAATAGGTTGACGCCGTCAAGTCTGGTGTTGTTCGGCACAGGTGCGCCGGCGGCGGCACAGAAGGTCGGATAGAGGTCCATCGTGCTGACGGGTTGCCGATAGACGCCTCCAGGTGGCAGCTGCCCGGGCCAGCTCAGCAGGAACGGCACGCGGATGCCGCCGTCCAGGAATTGTCCCTTGTGGCCGTTGAGTGGTCCGGCGCTGCCGGCCAACACGCCGGTCGGCCAACCGTCGGGCCACTTGTCGACCGGCATTCTGGCGGGGCCGTTGTCGCTGGTGAAGGCAACGAGCGTGTTGGCGGGCAACGCGGCCAGGACGCGGCCGACGTTCTCGTCCATCGAAGCGACCATCGAGGCGTAGAAATTCAATGGGACGGGCAGCGCTCCGAAACGGGCGGCGTCATCCGTCTTGGCGTGCAACGGCGTGTGAACGGCGTTGAAGGCGAGATAAAGGAAGAACGGCCTGCCGCCTCCCTTGTGCTTCTCGATGAACTCGACGGCGTGACGGCCGATGCGGTCGGTGAGGTACTCGTCGTCGGGCCGCTCCGGTCCCCACACGCCCTGCACCTTGCTCGACGCGAACTCGGTCTCGCTGTCCACGCCGTGGTAGTGGCCGTTCGCGTCCGGGAAGTAATCCGCTTCCCAGTCGATCAGATCGTAGGCCTCGTCGAAACACGCCCGCGCGTCCACCGGAATGTTCCATTTGCCGATGTGGCTCGTGAGGTACCCCGCGGCTCGCAGCGCCTGCGGCAGGAGCTGGTGTTCGCCGAGTGTGTACTTCCTCCGGTCGTCGTTCCATTGCATGCCGAATCGCTGGTTGTAGGCTCCGGTCATCAGCCCGCAACGGCTCGGCGCGCACACCGGCGCCGTGACGTAACCGTCGGTGCAGAGCACTCCGTCACGAGCCAACGAGTCGATGGCCGGAGTGGGCACGAGCGTGCCGCCGTAGCAGCCCGCGTCGCCGTACCCGAAATCGTCGGCGAAAATGAGGACGATGTTCGGCCGCGCGGATGTGTCGGCGCCGCACGTCGCGGCTGGTGGAACCAATATCACGGCAGCGAAACATGACAATGCAATTTTCATGAAGATGCTCCCAACGCGGCCCGTAGCCGATGGTGAGCCGCCGGTGTCAACCGGCGGGTGGATGCGGGGACCGAGATACCCGGGGCAGTTGACGCTGCCCGCTCGCCCTTTCCGAATTCAAAACAGATTCAGAGTACCGAAATCCAAGATTCAAACCAATCAGGGTACGGGCCCCGGCGACACCGCAGCCGCGGCCAGGACGCGTCGTTCCTCCTAACGCGACCTTCGGCCACACCCAAACGCGGGACGGGCTTCCCAACCCGTCCTCAGCGCCCTGCCGGCCTGGGAAAACCGTCCCGCACCATGCACGCTGCGTGCGCGGTTGAGGCTCGATCACTTTCCCTAATCGATACGACCGTCACGCCCCGCATGCCAGGATCTGGTGGTTTTGAAACCAACGGTGAAGTGAAACCGGCAAAAAACGCGACGTTTGAAGTATCCCCGGCATATTCCGACGGAGCAATACGAATATGGACATCTCACTACGGCTTCTCAGGGTGGTCTGGATTACGGCGTTTTCGTGTTGTTCGGCGGCGCAAGCCCAACTCGCGACCTACACAGTCGGGGACGAAGCGGCAGGCACCGTTGCCGCGGAGGACACGGGCGCGAGCCCGTCGGACGAGACGGCGGATTGCGTTCAGTCTGTCGGCCGCTGCCAGCCTTGTCGCTGTGTGCCGTGTGAACGGTGTCGGCCGTGCGGCTGCGGGAATGCGGCCCATGGCTGCCAGCCGAAAGAACCCTGGTCGTTGCCCCAACCGTGCCTGTTGCAGCGCACGGGCTTCAAGCTGGGAGGCTGGCTGGAACAGGGGATTACGTTCAACGGCCGTGATTCCACCGATGGCTTTAACGGCCCCGTGGCCACCAACGACTGGGACGCCCAATATCAAATGAACCAACTGTGGCTGTTCCTTGATCGACCCGCCAACACGGACGGCTGCGGGGTTGCCTGGGGCGGTCATCTTGACATGATCTACGGTTCGGACTGGCGTTTCGGCATCAACAAAGGACTCGAGGATCGCATCAACGGATTCGACTTCCAGAAATACGGCCTGGTCATCCCACAAGCGTATCTCGAATTCGCTGTCAACAACTTGTCAGTGAAGCTCGGCCACTTCGCCGCGATCCTCGATTATGAAGCGGTACCGGCGCCGAGGAACCCCTTCTACTCGCATTCGTATTCCTACGGTTACACGGTCCCGCAACTCGTCACGGGCCTGCTGGGCGAATACAAACTCTCCGATCAATGGAGTGTTCTGTCGGGATTCCACCGTGGCTGGTCGATGTTCGAGGACAATAACGACGAGCTCGACTTTATGGGTGGAGTCAAGTGGAACAGCGCGAACCAGCGCACGAAGGTCGCCTACGCGATCAGCGTCGGCCCGCAGGACGGGGACGTCGGCTTCAATACGATTCCGGGCGATCAAAACCGATTCGTGTACAGTCTCGTCCTCCAACAGAAGATCCGCGAAAGACTCCAGTATGTGCTCGTCCACAACCTGGGCACGGAAAAGAACGCTCCGACCGCGGGAAACACCGCCGAGTGGTATGGCCTGAACCAGTACTTCCTTTACACGATCAACCCGAAATGGAACGCCAATCTGCGAGCGGAATGGCTGCGGGACGATGACGGCGTCCGCGTGGCCGGCCCCGGCAATATCCCGGGCGTGCATGCCTGGTCGGGCCGCGGTTTCGCGGGCAACTTCTACGAGATCACGGCCGGTTTGAGCTGGCGTCCCATGGCCAATATCATCGTGCGACCCGAGTGCCGGTACGACTGGTACGATGGACTGCCCGGTCCCACGGGGTTGCCGTTTGGCGGCGGCAATGCGGATGACCAGTTCACCGCCGGCGTTGACGCCATCATTACCTTCTAAGGTGACGTCTGCGCCTGCTCGGTGTTCTTCCGCCGCATAGCGGACAGCGGGATTCCCCGTCCGCCGTCATTTTGGTCGCACAGAGGCACGGAGACGCGGAGAAGCAGACAGAATTCGCCGTGAACAATCGTCCTCGAAACGATGACCATCGTATTCGATTGGAACGCGGACCTGACGTTGAACGGCAAGCGCTCGCTTGTCGAGTTCTCGTGCCAGGGTCACTTCATACACCGTCTCAAGCAGTCCCGGACCGAGACCTCGGTGCAGATGAGCGGCACAATCCGCGGTTGCAGCGCCGATCTCGCTCGCGTGTATCTCTGTGAGTCCGCGACTCCTTGAGAAGCCGTTCTTATGATCGAACTCAGCCGCGAATGTGCACCAAGGAGCGGAAACGCCCCATCCTATCCATCCTGACTATCCTGTCGAAAATCGGCACGGGGGCGGTGAAACGCGATCTTGCGGGAAACGGGTGTTTCCGTTACAAGTCGCCCACTTGTCTTTGCCCTCTCGTCGTCGAAAACGAACGCTCATCTTTCGTTGGGATCACGTCATGGGTCGTCGCCAAAGTATTGGTCTAGGGCTCCCTGTCGCTCTTGTCCTTTTCGCGCTGCCCGGTTTGGGGCGTGCGCAGCCAACGCCCTTGAACGGTCCAGCGGCGAACACCGCGGATCGCGGGAATCAGTACGTCATCACGGGTACGATCGAGGTGCGCGACGGCCGTCACGTATTGGTGAACGGGGGGGGGGAGGTTGAAGCGTATCTCATTCGGCGCAAGTCACTGGATCTGGACCGCTACGTAGGCCAGACGGTGGAGGCCACGGTGCGGGAACCGTCGTTGAAGACAAGCAGCGAACCGCGACTTTGGATTGACCAGGTATCGCCGGTTGGGTCGACGGTGGGAACTGCCGTCCAACACGGCGGGGCGTTGAACGACGGTTTGAGCGGCGGTAAGGCTGGAGGCCCGCAAACACCGACGCAAGCCGCGAAGGGGCTGTTCGGGCAGATCGCCATGACGCAGTTCACGGAACCGCTGGTTGTGGAAGAACCTGCCATGGAGGAGGCGATGGTTGTCGACTCGGTCGTATCGCACGCTTGCGGTCCGGCAGGCCGCGTCTGGGCGAGCGCCGAGTATCTGTTGTGGTGGCCCGACGGCATGTACATTCCGGCCTTGATCACGACCAGTCCGGTGGGCACGCCGCGCGATCAGGCAGGCGTGCTCGGCCAGCCGGGCACGACCATCTTGTATGGCAACTCGGATATCCTGGACGACCGGCGCAACGGCCTGCGTGGCCGAGCGGGCGTATGGTTCGATCCGGACCGTCGGATCGGGTTGCTGGGTGAGTACTTTCGATTGGAGGACATGAGTGCGGGCTATTCGGCCAGCTGCGACGCGTCGGGAACTCCGATTCTGGCGCGGCCGTTCTTCAACATCAACCCGCGCGATCCGTTCACAAACGCCTTCGATCCGCCGGCGCGCGAGGACGCTCAATTGATCTGTTACCCCGGCGTACTGCGTGGGAGTGCCGCGGTCAACGCCAGCACGCAGCTGCAATCAGCCGCATTGGGGCTGCGCGGGCTGCTGGCGTGCGAATCGTTCTGCAACGACCGTGGCACGGGTTACTCGCGAGTGGACATCATCGGCGGCTTCCGCTGGATGGAGTTGAACGAGCATCTGAGCACCCGGGAAGACCTCGTGTCCTTGCAGACGGCGTTTCCGGTTTCGTTTCAGATCGAGGACGAATTCCAAACGCAGAACCAGTTCCAAGGGATTGACATCGGCGCGCTCTGGCAGGGCGGTTGGCGCAACTGGTCGATGGAGTTCCTCGTGAAGACCGCCGTGGGAAATGTCAATCAGAAAGTGGACATACAGGGCAGCACGCTGGTGATGGAGCCCAATACGCCGCCCGCCATCTACACGGGTGGACTTCTTGCTCAGGCATCGAACATCGGCGCCTACTCGCGGGACAAGCTCACGGTCGTACCCGAGTTGGGCGCGCGGGTGGGCTTCCGAGTGCTGCGGCGATGGCACGCCACCATCGGCTACACCTTCATCTATTGGGGTTCGGTCGCGCGGGTGGGAGACCAGATCGATAGCGACATCAATCCCGACCAACTTGCTCCGCCGATCGTGCCGATGGCCGGTGCGTTGCGGCCCGCTTTCGCCTTCCAGGAGAGCGAATTCTGGATCCACGGCGCGACCGTCGGACTCGAAGGCCGTTGGTGAATCGTCCGCACCGGACTGAGTTTGGCGTTCGGCGGCCGGCCGGCTCGACGGGACCGGCATGTCACGACGAGGTGCTCCCCGCGAACTCGTTGGCCTCCTGTGTCTTCTTGTGGAAGAGCCGCATCTTCTCCGCATCGTCTTCGCGTGCGGCTTCCATCAGAAGGCGCCAGCATTCAGCGCGGAGCTGGAGATAGTCGTCGAGCCTTGTGATCTGGTTCTTGTGGCGAACACGGGACTCCAGCAGCGGCGCGAGCAGCTGTTGGGCCTGAAGGTAGCGGCCCAGCACCTCGCGCTCCACCGCGTCGGCATACTCGCCCCTGTCGATCGTTCCGCGGCTCAAGTTCTCGGACAGCTTGTCGTACCGCGCGAACGCCTGGCCTTCCAAGGCAAGGACCCGTTCGACGGTCGCGTCCACGTCGGGCGGCGCTGTGGGCAGAGCGGCGAATACCAGCGGCAGCAGGACGGCGGCGCCCGCGGCCGTCAGCAGATCGCGCCGCCAGCGGCGAG
>Ga0194113_10012383_pt1 | contig 10013 bp, 5 predicted proteins | sample TA2MahC200mmetaG_FD_146193 | JGI IMG/M metagenome (GOLD analysis project Ga0194113, IMG submission 146193) | Freshwater microbial communities from Lake Tanganyika, Tanzania - TA2015017 Mahale Deep Cast 200m | ecosystem: Environmental > Aquatic > Freshwater > Lake | place: Tanzania: Lake... | reverse complement strand
AGTTGACCGGGTATGATGTCAGCCGCTTGCCCATGACCACCATCTGTGCCGGTCTGAGCATCGTCTGGCCTATCCCGCAAGAGCATGTCCCAAACTCGTGACGGTCTCGCTCGTCGGTTTTCTCTGGCGGTGATGCTATGGTAAAATCGGGTGCCAGTAACCCAAGCCGCTCGGCAGATCGCGCTACGGCTCAAAGCTCTATGGCCGACATGCGGAACTGACTCGGCCGCATGGTTACCTGCCTCTGATTCGGCCCTAACTCGATCTATGGGCAGTTACACAAGATGACACGGGTTGTGCGCGGCCTCTAAGCACACATAACCCGGATGGGAGAGGAGATTGCCCGATTTGTCCAAGCAGGACACAGCTACTGCCAGTTCCGGAGAACGGGGTGGCACGGGAACGATTTACCCGGTACAACCACCGGTGGACTTACCCCTAGGAATTGAGGCCCCAGAACACCTGAGCTTCTCCGGCCACCAAACCTTCCCGTTTCGCTACACCTGGCTACCCAAGGGCGTACACTACGTTCAGCGGTATGCCGATCTTTTTGCGCGGGACGATGCGATGGTCATCCTGGGAGTCGGCAAGAACATGGTGGACTCTATCCGTCACTGGTGCGAGACTCTCAAGCTCATTGAAGTTTCCGATCGCGGCCGTCAGGCCGTACCAACTCAGCTCGGACGGCAACTACTGGGGTCAGCCGGATGGGATCCATACTTGGAAGATCCGGCCACCCTCTGGCTACTACATTGGTTACTGGTAAGTCGTCGGGACCGCGCCTCAACTTGGTATCTTGCGTTCACGCGCTTCAGTGCCGACATCTTTCGGAGTGTCGACCTGCGCAACTGGCTTCTTAAGTTGGTGGCAGCGGATCGCTCCAGTCGCGTGACAGAGGAATCCATGCGCAGGGACGTCGACGTGTTTCTGCGCACTTATTGCCCGGCGACCGCCAATCGTGATCTCCCATTCGAGGACACGTTTGATTGTCCGTTGGTCGAGCTAGGTCTAGTTCAGCGCCTTGAATTGGATTACTACCGATTCGTTCGTGGCCCTAAGCCCACTTTGCCAGATGCGATCTTCGTGTACGCACTACTCGATTATTGGCGGCGGGTGGCCAGTACGCAGCAAACCATGACATTCGAGACGATTCTGCGTGGGCCAGGTAGCCCGGGTGCAGCTTTCAAGCTGTCAGAAAATGCACTGGTCGAGCGTTTGGAAGGCCTGCCGAACTGGAGTCGGCTCGAGTACGACGATACTGCAGGACTACGAGTAGTTTTGCGGCGCGATTTGCAGGCTGAAATGGACGGGTTCACTATCCTGGGGCACTACTACCGCAGCGGTTTCGAGAAGGTGGCGGCATGATCGCAAATGCGTTACGCGACATGGTGAAGGTGCGCGGTCGCTTCCATCGCTCGGTGCAGCTGACGCGCGATTGGAGGACCCAAGGCAGTCTAGGGGAGTATTTGCTGACACCTACAATGCGCGACCTTGCCATACAGATGCTCCGCAGCATCACCGTACCCAACGGGGCCAAGGCATGGTCAATCACTGGACCGTATGGTGCCGGGAAGTCCGCCTTTGCCTTGTTCTTCACCGATGTGCTATCACACCGACCTTCACTTCATGCTGATGCGGCTAGTGTGCGCCAAGAGGCAGGATTCGAGTTGTTGCCGTTCCTTCCGGTACTTGTAGCTGGACAAAGGGCTCCGCTCGTTCCGGCCATGTTGGCCGCTTTGGCTCAGGCACTTCGCGATGTTGACTTGGTGTTAGCCCAGACTGCTGACGAAAGCGCACATCGCCCTGATGCAAACGATCACGAAGTGGTCGAGCTATTTGAACTCGCGGCCGAGGCTGTATTGCGCGCGGGACATGGCGGGCTGCTCGTGATCATCGATGAATTCGGAAAGTTCCTGGAACATGGTGCCCTCCATCCAGAAGAAGTAGACTTGTTCGTCATGCAGCACCTAGCGGAAGCAGCTACCCGCAACACGATCCCAATAGCGCTGATCACGATCCTACACTCGTCATTCGCTGAATACTTGCAAGGGGTAGACGATCTACAGCGGGTGGAATGGCAAAAGGTGCAAGGCCGCTTCGTGGATGTAGCCTTCCGGGAACCCGTCGATCAAGTGCTCAGGCTGATCGGGTTGGCGCTCGAAACGCGCTTTCCACCGGACCTTGAGACCGCCTACCGCATGGTGATTTCTTCGGTTGTCAATGCTCCAGCCCTAGCAGAGGCTCGGCGCCGCCTACCGCTTGAAGATCTGATGCAGGATTGCGCACCGCTACATCCAATCGCTGCACTACTTCTTTTGCCGCTCTTCCGCTCCAAACTGGCTCAGAATGAGCGCTCGTTGTTTGCATTCCTAACCGCCCAGGAACCGTATGGTTTGCAGGAGTTTCTTGCTGAGTCAGTGTGGGAGGGAGGGCCACCGCCCCTGTGTCGCATAGACCGACTATATGATTACGTCACGGCGGCGTTGGGTACTACTCTCTTTCTGGGCGATCGCGCTCACCGTTGGGCGGAAGTGGCACAGGCTCTCGAACGAGTGCCGGCTAGCGCACCTCGACTGGCTGCAGCTCTCGTCAAGGCTGTCGGGTTGCTCAGCTTATATGGCGCGCCGGTCGGACTCAGGGCATCAACCGAACTGCTTACCTTAGCCTTCGACGATGCCACCGGTGTCGAAGAAGCACTGGAGTATCTGAAACAGGCGTCTGTGCTGGTGTACCGCCGTCATCAGCACGCATTCGCGCTTTGGGAGGGGTCGGATGTCGACTTGGAGGACTGCCTAGCTGAGGCTCGCCTCCATGTTGGGCAAGGCAATCTGGCCCAACGCCTCAAAGAAAGCATCGGTGAGCGGTTAGGGGAAGAACGAGAAAACGCTGGTGTGCGACAGATCGTAGCGCGGGCGCACTACATCCAGACCGGCACCCTGCGCTATTTCCTCGTTGATGTCATCGATGGCACGCCCCAAAGCCTCCGCGAGGCATTGAGTGCGCCGCTCACGCCCGGCAACGGTCAAATTCTATACATTCTGGCCAGCAATCTGCGAGACCGGGCCGAGCTCATCGCGTTGGGACGCGAATTGACAGAAGGGAATGACCCCGAACGCCACTTACGGATTCTAGCCTTTCCAAAGCCTATCCATGGGCTAGAGGATACTATTGAAACAGTCGAGGCTTGGGCCTGGGTGCAGAACAATACGCCGGCATTAGAGGGAGACCCGGTCGCGCGTCAAGAGGTACGCGCACGGTTACTCCATGCTCGCGACTGGCTCGAAGCAACCGCTGGACAAATCCTCGGGCTGCGTGGCTACCTATTCGATGCCTCGTCCTCCGAGTGGATCCAAGGCGGTGAGATGCAGCCGGCGCGCTCGGCAAAGGAGCAACTTGGATGGCTATCCGATCTATGTAACGATGTCTTTCAGCAAGCACCTGCGCTACACAATGAACTCCTGAATCGAGAACGACTTTCGTCGGCAGCGGCAAAGGCTCGCCGGAATCTACTGGAAGCCATGCTGCAACACGAGGCCGAGCCGAACCTGGGTTTGAGTGGTTATCCGCCGGAAGTCAGCATGTATCGCTCGCTTCTGTTGGATGGTGGGTTTCATCAACTGGCAGGGCAAGACTGGAACTTCGGCACACCACAAGTACCCTGGCAGCCGCTGTGGCAGGCGATCGACAATTTCTTGGTTTCGACTGTCGGTGGGCCACGGCCATTGCCGGAACTCATTGACATACTCCGACGGCCGCCATTTGGGTTGCATGAAGGGCCGATTCCGGTCCTACTGTGCGCGGCACTGCTAACTCGCCGCGACGATACTGCACTGTACGAGGATGGCGTATTTGTGCCCGAGTTGCGCATCGAGGTCTTCGAGCGATTGACTCGTGTGCCAGGTGCGTTTGCGGTTCAGCGGTATGCTCTTTCATCCGAGCAGCAAGCTAGCGTTCTTGCATTGGACGGAATTCTGCACACACTGCACTTTGCGCCCGCGAATGGGAATGGGGCTCCGCTTCTCTCAGTCGTCAAGCCATTGGTGCTATTTGCTGCCCAACTTCCGACCTATACTAAGAATACGCGACAGGTTCAGCCGCCACAAGCGGCCGCTGTACGCGATGCGCTGTTGCGCTCTCGCGATCCATACACCTTGATTGCCAACGAGCTTCCTGCAGCCATCGGCATAGGCTCTCTGGCACCGCAGGATGCAACGCTGTACGCGGAAGCCTTGAAGGAGTGCATTCTCGGCTTGCAGGAGGCCTATCCTCGCCTGCTAGCAGACATTGAAGCTCAACTACGCGCGGCGTTTGACTTGCACGGCAGTTCGGAGGAAGCGCGCTCGCAATTGCAGGCCCGAGCGACACCCTTGGTTGGACGTGCGGGTGACCGGACACTGGCGTTATTCGTGCGGGAGGCGAGCCGATTGGATGGACGAGATTGGCGTGACGTTCTTGGGCGCGTGGTGAACAATGGGCAGCCGCCGGCGCAGTGGCGTGATGCCGACGCGGCCATTTTCCAGGCTCGAATCAAGCCGCTTGCCGGTGAATTCCTACGGCTTGAGGAGCTGGCGGCCGAACAGCGCGTCTCCGGAGCCGCACAAATCCTGCGCATCGGTCTGTTGGACGGTCAGATGCAGGAATCGCGCGAGGTCGTGTCTGTGACACCGGCCAGATCAGAGAGGATCGAGTCTTTGTCCGAAGAGATCATACGTCTACTGGAATCTCTGACGGATGGAAGTGAGGAATCCCGACGCGTACGCCTGGCGGCCCTGGCACAAGTGGCCGCACGCTATCTGCAACCTGGCGAGGATTTGCAACGTGGATGAGCGTCAAATTCGGCACATCCTGCTGCTCTCCGGCGGCAAGGACAGTACTGCGCTTGCCATCTACATGCGCGACCATCATCCAGAGATCGAGATGGAGTATGTTTTTTGTGATACCCACAAGGAACTTAATGAGACGTACGAGTATCTATCGCGCATTGAGGCTTATCTCGGAAAGTCGATTACTCGATTGTCGTCGGGTCTGGGAGAACGGGGTTTCGACCATCACTTAAGGCTGCGACGCGGTTACCTACCTTCACCTGCTCAGCGATGGTGCACTCAAAAACTGAAAATTGAGCCCTTTGAGGACTACATCAAGGATGACCAAGTCTGCCTTTACGTCGGCATCCGCGCCGATGAACATCGCGAAGGCTACATCTCAACCAAGCCCAACATTACGGCAGTCTACCCATTTAAGGATGATGGCATCACCAAGTCTGATGTATTGCGAATTCTGGATGATGCTGGTATCGGACTACCGAGCTACTATGCTTGGCGTACTCGCTCCGGTTGCTACTTCTGCTTCTTTCAAAGACGCATCGAGTGGGTTGGTCTGATGGAGAACCATCCGACTCTATTCGCAGAAGCCAAGAGATATGAAAAACCTGAGGAAGGCTTCACCTGGACTCAATCCGAAAGCCTGAATGATTTGGGACGGCCGGAGCGGATCGAACAGATCAAGCGCGAAGAAGCGGTACGGAAGATGCAAGCGGCTAAGCGTCGCCGGCCAAAGACGCTTGCCCAGGCATTCACCGGCGACTTCGATGATGATGACGAGCATGCGTGCTTGATATGCCAACTATAGATCACAATGGCGCTTAGGAGGAAGGCGCATGCGGCAGAGAGAGCGCGAACAGGGAGAAGCACCAAGAATAGACCCTGTCGGTCGAGAGGAAACCTCGGCTGGGCTTGCCGCGGTACCAGCATCTCGGCCATCCCCATGGGCGCAGCTTAGCGTACGCTGCCTCAAGCTATCACCTGCAACGAACCATGCCTTGGAACGCTTTGGGCACACCACAATAGGCCAGATCATAGACTTGTCTGATGAAGAGCTTCTCCAGAACCCCCACCTGACTCCACAGAAGGTATCTGAAATTCGCTGCGCTTTGGGACGATTCGCTTCCACTCATCAGCTGGTCACCGCCACGAGTGTATCCACACAAGACTCGCCGCCGGCATCAGCAGATGAATCGGGATCACGTCCCGTTTTTACGCACACTGAGAAACGCCAGAGCATTACGTCACCGACAGCTGGTCCGACATCCGCAATCCCACTCGATCACACATCACAGCCTGCGACCCGCTCGTTCCCTAAGAAGCCGAAGCCATACAGGGTGCGGGAGCTGGGGCTATCAGACGCAACTACCCGAGCTCTCGAGCGCTTCGGCCAGTGGCTAGTGAGTGAACTATCCGATGAGGCGCTAAGTCAGAACCCCTACATCACCGCATCAGGCATTGCCGAGGTCCGTCAGACCTTGCAGAAGCTCGCGGAGTCGTCTCCGTTGTCTGGTACCCGGATAGAAGCCGCCAATCAATTGCCGAGGATGTCAGAGCCAACACCTGATCCGCTAACTACTGAGTCGGCATCACGCCCCGCTTTGCCGTACACCGATTGGAGCCAGAGCATTGCGTCACCGACAGCTAGTCCGACATCCGCAACAACATCTGGGCCCACGGCAGAGACATCAAGCAGCTTGCCTCCAAGTAGGTCATACACTGCGCGCGAGCTGGGTTTGTCCGCGACGACTACCCAGGCACAGCAGGAGGCTGAGGGCAGCACATTTCCCCTCCCGGTGTTTCCGGGCGGCATTGATTTCGTTGATCCCGACACAGGGGAGGTTTCTCGCCGCCGGATCGAGAAAAACTCAACGGCCAGTTCCGCTTCGGCCATGGAAGCTTCCGCCACTACGCGCGCCGCAGCGTTTCGCAATGCAGAAGCCCTGCAGGGGACGAGTTCTCAACCCCACCCACCAGCAAAGATCCTTTCAGCGCAGCCCTCTCCAACACTGCCGACTGACGATCTCCTGCCAGTTCCGGTGGGAGAATTGGGATTCTCTGAGCAGACGATTCTAGCCTTGTACGAACGTGGCATCTTCACACTGGGCTACTTTGCCGATCCGGCCAATCTTGAGATCCCTTTCCTCAAAAGCCTCAACCCTACGGTGGCCGCTGAAGTGTGGGAAGCACTTTCCTTTCTCTATCACATCTCGGCCGCTATTGTTGCCGAACTTGACATGACCGAGAATCCGCCTACCGTGCAACGGCAGACGTTCACCGCTGGTGCACCTTTGGACGAACTGGATCTGCCCAAGCGATGTTATAACGCTCTGATACGGGCCGGCTACGACCGCGTCGAGCAATTGCTCGACATGGATGATGATGAGTTATTGGAGGTTCGAAACCTCGGGCGGCAGTCACTAGCAGACCTACGCGATGCTCTCAACAACTATCTCACCAATCATCCCGATCAGGGACCAGCACGCGTCATCGAGACAGGACCGTGGGGCAGAGATCGTGCCAAAGGACGGTTCTTCCGACCCGCGCACGATTCGCTGGCCCAGGGGCAAAAGAAAACCTGGGTTATGATGCTAGAGAGTGGACAGAGTTGGGATGCTGTTAGGGCCTTGGACCTAGAATTGCGGGCGAGGCATCTGCCTTCGCTCGTGCCCCTGCCTGACGAAACCATCGTTGGACGCGAAAGCGTAGGCTTCCTGCTGCGTCTGGGCTGTCCTCTGGCAGAGATCTCCGCCGCGAGATTGACCGTCTCCAAATCCGCACGCGACCACCTGCAACGTACCGGACTCACGACTGCTTTGCGTGTCTTTCTTGCTGATCGTACACAATTGCAGGAGACTCTCACTGCTGATACCTTCGAAGCCTTGATCTCCGATGTCTGTTATTATGTCCAGTGGCTTTCGGCTCAGTCGGATTGTACCGATGAAGTGCAGCGCCGACGACCATCCCCCACAGCTTTCTTTCATTTGGCGCAGGAAAACTGGGAAGGCTTATTGCAGGGCTTTCTCGGCACATTGGATGAGCGCGAGCGACGAGTTCTCAATCTTCGATTTGCCGTTGATGGTGGCCCAGGGCTCTCAATGCAGGAGGTCGCCGATCAGCTGATACTTACCCGGTCCAGGATCCAGCAGATCGAAGCAAAGGCACTTCGAAAGCTCCAGGAGAGAATAAACCAGCATGAGGTGCTTGGCGCCTTCGTCTGGCTCTGCCAAGAAGCCATCAAAGACGCGCGAATCGTTTCTGCCTCTGCCCTTCTGGTCGAGCTATCCGAATACCTGCCACCTGACAGTAGCCTGACCCGCGGCCAAGTCATGCTGCTCATTGAAGGAGTCAACGGGTGCGCACGATATCAGAAAGACACCGATGTTCTCATGTATGCGCCCACGCGGATAGAAGTCAGTCTTGCACTAGACAATATTCGTCGCATCTTGAGGACAGCCGGCGCACCAATCCGTTTTCCCGATCTCGTTCGTGTGATGCAACAGAGTACTTCAACAGGTCAGCAAGCAGATGCGGACCTGATTCGCGTATGCTTACAGGCGATCCCGGACTTTGTAAACGTTGAGGGTGACTTCTGGGGGTTGGAATCTTGGGAACGGCACATTGGGGACGATCTTGTGATGATTCTGCGTCGGCTTGGCCGATCCGCACATTTCACCGAACTAGCCAAAGAGCTTAATGGACGATTACCGGATGATACACGCAAGTCTGAGCGAAATGTCCTGGCTCATTTGCAGCGTATGACCAACCTGTTTGTGCGTACAGGACCCGGAACATTCGGACTGCGTGAGAGCCACTCCGATCTGCCCGATCGGCCCACCAAATACGTTGACCTGATTGAACAGGTACTGCAAGAAGCGGGACATCCACTTCAGATCGATGAGGTCTTCAGCCTGGTAAACGAGCGCCGTGAGGCGAAAAGATCCTCGATTCAAATGTACCTGGGAATGGATCCGCGTTTCACCAAAACGGGTCCAGCTCAATATGGTCTGGCTACGTGGCGAGACACCACCCAGCAGTCTCATTCCACTCAGGTCAGCGAGACAGGCGCATGCGGCGTTGATGATTTCACACACGAATTGGCACAACGAGTCCGGCAGTGGCTTGAGCATGACTCTTAGCGGTCGCCATAGGGGGTAGATATGAACGTCGGTTGGCCCAGAACATTCGGCCTTGACTTGGATCTCACACGCCGTGCACTTCAGTTCTACATGAACTGTCCAGATGCTGGGCGTAGCGAAACGGAGACGCAGCTTGGCATCGGAGGCCAGAAGGTGCAGGGGCTGAACAGCTGGCTCAAGTATCTGGACTTACGCGATCCTCACACTGGCCAACTCTCCTCTTTGGGCCAACTGCTGTGGCGAGCCGATCCAAGCCTAACAGATAGGGCGACATTGTGCGTGCTCCATTACGTCCTAGTTTCTAATCCTGAAGCCACGGTATGGTACGAAGCGATCAACCATTTCTTGCCCGGACGCGATTCGTTCAGCCCGGAGGATCTCAAGGCCTATTTCGACCAACCCCAATTCGCTGAAAGCAGCCCCAAACAACTCAGAAGCGACCGCGGGTTGTTTCTCAGCACATATGCGGGCACAGAGCGACGAGCGTTTCAGGCCCTCGGCCTGCTGGAGGCGCGCGGCACTGGCTATGTAGTTCGACAGATACAAGACGTGCCCGCCCCGGTGCTCGGCTACTGCCTCTATGACCGTCGAAGCCGACACGATCTTGAGACCACAACCGAAATCCGTCGTCTGCTGCACGAGACTGGCAGCCCTGGCATCACAATGCGGATACCGGAAGAAGCGCTGCGCCGTGGACTCGCTGAGCTGGAGTCCCTTGGCTTGGTCTCGATTGCCCGAATTGCCGATATCGATGGCGTAGCCTATGTAGGCCACGCGAGTCCGCTTGAAATACTAGAGCAATACTACAGGTCTAGGTAGGTCAATCCGAATGAGCACCCTGCAAAAAGTCCAAACCTCAGTTTGTTTCATAACTCAAACCATGGATCCGCGTGTACAGTACCTTAACAATTCAGTGGAATGATGGTATAAGTGGATGCATCTTGACGCTCAAGGAGATGCAGCCATGACGCGCTCGCACAACGCTCGGCCCCGGAAACCGCGTGCGGCCAAGCCCAAGCCGGTTTTTCGCAGTGGTGTGGCGGCTGAACTGGTC
>Ga0194113_10012381_pt1 | contig 10015 bp, 8 predicted proteins | sample TA2MahC200mmetaG_FD_146193 | JGI IMG/M metagenome (GOLD analysis project Ga0194113, IMG submission 146193) | Freshwater microbial communities from Lake Tanganyika, Tanzania - TA2015017 Mahale Deep Cast 200m | ecosystem: Environmental > Aquatic > Freshwater > Lake | place: Tanzania: Lake... | reverse complement strand
GGCTAGACTGTCCGACCCACGAGACGAGCTCGTGGGGGCGGGACGTATCGTGATTCTGGTTGTGTTGGGCGCCGCGCCTGTAGCTGGTTAGACTTTCCGACCCACGAGACAAGCTCGTGGGGGCGGGACGTATCGTGATTCTGGTTGTGTTGGCGGCCGCGCCTGTAGCTGGCTAGACTGTCCGACCCACGAGACGAGCTCGTGGGGGCGGGACGTATCGTGATTCTGGTTGTGTTGGGCGCCGCGCCTGTAGCTGGTTAGACTTTCCGACCCACGAGACAAGCTCGTGGGGGCGGGCCTCGCCTGTAGCTGGTTAGACTTGCCGACCCACGAGACGAGCTCGTGGGGGCGGGACGTATCGTGATTCTGGTTTTGTTGGCGGCCGCGCCTTAGCTGGTTAGACTTGCCGACCCACGAGACAAGCTCGTGGGGGCGGGACGTATCGTGATTCTGGTTGTGTTGGGCGCCGCGCCTGTAGCTGGCTAGACTGTCCGACCCACGAGACGAGCTCGTGGGGGCGGGACGTATCGTGATTCTGGTTTTGTTGGCGGCCGCGCCTTAGCTGGTTAGACTTTCCGACCCACGAGACAAGCTCGTGGGGGCGGGACGTATCGGGATTCTGGTTGTGTTGGGCGCCGCGCCTGTAGCTGGTTAGACTTGCCGACCCACGAAACGAGCTCGTGGGGGCGGGACGTATCGGGATTCTGGTTGTGTTGGGCGCCGCGCCTGTAGCTGGTTAGACTTGCCGACCCACGAAACGAGCTCGTGGGGGCGGGACGTATCGTGATTCTGGTTTTGTTGGCGGCCGCGCCTTAGCTGGCTAGACTTTCCGACCCACGAGACAAGCTCGTGGGGGCGGGACGTACTGTAGCTGGTTAGACTTGCCGACCCACGAGACGAGCTCGTGGGGGCGGGACGTACTGTAGCTGGCTAGACTGTCCGACCCACGAGACGAGCTCGTGGGGGCGGGACGTAGGGTGATTCGGGTGCGGCGAACCACGAAAGTTGAAAGCCCAACGTCGAACAACGATCACATCTTGACGCGGCGTTGCCTCCAACCGCCGAGCGCGTGAAGAGGCCGGAATGACGCATGGGACCAAGGGGACGGATAGGACCAGTGGGACCAATAGGACCAATAGGACAGACAGGATCAACGGGCCTGGGAGATTCCGCGTTTCTCTATTCCCGATTTCCCAGTTCGTGAGGCCGCGTCTGACGCGGACGTTGGCGGCGTCCGCGCCCGCGAAACCGAACTCAAAGAGGGACACCGCCAGCGGATCCACGGAAATCCGCGAGGCGGACCACGGGATCCCGTGGCCTGGCGCCGGTCGCTCCGGCCGTTCTGGGGGGACGTCTTTTCCCGACGCCCCGATTACGGGCGTGGATCACGGCTTCGCGGAATTCGCCACGATCTGGCACGCTGGTTGCTAAAACATTGTCGCATCGAACGAAGAGGGCTGTTGGGTGGCATGACGGCCGCTGGCAGGTGCGCGGGCACCTGGGCCATGACTCTCGTGAACGGGTCAGGGCGAGGACGGTGGAGAGCTGACGGCAGCCGGAGGTGGGAATTCAGGGTGGCACGCGACGCCGTGTCGGAGGAAGCCGATGGTCACGGACACACATAGCAGTCACCGGTCGGATTTTTTCCACGAGGTGATTTCGGACACGCCGGGCGGTGAGCAGTTGGCGCACTGCCTGCAGTGCGGGAGCTGCAGCGGCTCCTGTCCCAACGGCGCGGACATGCAGTACACGCCGCGGGCGATTTTCGCGATGATCAACGCCAATCGTCGTGACGATGTCTTGTCATCGAACACGATGTGGTGTTGTGTCTCGTGCTACTTCTGCACGACGCGTTGTCCCCAGAAGATCCCGATCACCGACATCATGTACGCTTTGAAGCGGCTGGCGATCGTGGAGGGGAAGGCCAAGGACACCGACGCTCCGGCGCTGGCCAAGACCTTTACGGGATTCGTGGAAGGTTACGGCCGCAGTTTTGAGTTCGGGTTGGCGAGCAGGTATTACTTTTTCAACAAGCCGCTGAGCATGTTCAAGTTGGTCCCGATGGGATTGTCCATGCTGACGCGTGGCCGCATGCACTTGAGACCGAACAAGATTCGGCAGGTGGACCAGCTGCGGGCGATCATCGCAAGAGCCAGAGAGATCGGAGGCCGTTCGTGAAGACCTACGCGTACTATCCGGGTTGTTCGCTCGAGTCGGGCAGTGCCGCCTACGACGTGTCCGTGCGAGCCGTGTCCAAAGCGTTGGGCTTCGGACTGGAAGAGCTGGACGACTGGAACTGCTGCGGCGCGACGGAATATTTTTCTCAGGACGAGCTGGTGGCGACGAGCGTGATTGCCCGCAACCTGGCGATCTGCCGTGCCGACCAGAAGGAGCTGGTAGCGCCCTGTGCCGCCTGCTTCCTGAACTTGAAGAAGACGGACCACTTGATGGGCGAGCACCGTGACGTGTGCCGCAAGGTGAACGAGGCCTTGGCGGCGGGCGGCTTGCACTACGATCCAGGCCGCGTGCGGGTGCGGCACCTGCTGGACCTGATTTACACGGACATCGGGGAAGCGGCACTTCGCGCCAAGGCCGTCCAGTCGCTCAAAGGGGTGCGCGTCGCGCCGTACTACGGGTGCCAGGTGGTGCGGCCGATGAACGGTTTCGACAACACCGAGTACCCGATGAAGATGGACGAGCTGTTCACGTGGCTGGGGGCGGAGGTCGTGGACTACCCGGTCAAGGCTCACTGCTGCGGCGGTCACATGACGCAGATCAGCGAGGACGCGGCGTTCGAGTTGATTCGCCGCCTGCTGGACAGTGCCGTGGAGTACGAGGCGGACATGATCTTGTGCATGTGCCCGATGTGCCAGTTGAATCTGGACGCCTATCAGGCGCGGGTCAGCAGCTTCTTTGACAAGAATTTCCAGGTTCCCATTATTTTCTTCACGCAGCTATTGGGCGTGGCCCTGGGCCTCAGCTTCGAGGAACTGGGGATTGGCAAGGAGATCGTGGCCGCGGGGCCGGTGATCAAGGCCAGACTGGCGGCTCAGCAATCTGCCGCGAACGCCTAGGCGCGGCGTGCGGAAGGTGGGTCAGGCATCGGGAACCGAACAACAATCAGCCCTCACTGCTGCGAAAGAGAGGATGACGATGGCCGAGAAAATCGGCGTCTACGTGTGTCACTGCGGCAGCAATATTGCCGGCAAGGTTGACGTGGAGGAGGTCGCCCAGTGGGCGGGCCAGCACATCGACGGTGTGGTGGTGTCGCGCGACTACAAGTTCATGTGTTCCGACCTCGGCCAGAAGATGGTCGAGGAGGACATCCGGAAGGAAGGACTCACGCGTGTCGTCGTCGCCGCATGCAGTCCGCACCTGCACGAGAAGACCTTCCGCCGCGCGTGCGTTAACGGCGGCCTCAACCCGTACCTGCTGGAGATGACCAACATCCGCGAGCACTGCTCCTGGGTGCACAAGGACCCCGCGGCCGCGACGGTCAAGGCCAAGGCGCTGGTGTCGGCGGCGGCCGAGCGGGTCAAGTACCAGGAACCGCTCGAACCGATGTACGTCGAAGTCAATCCCCTGACGCTCGTCATCGGCGGCGGCATCGCCGGCCTGCAGGCGACCTTGGAACTGGCGGACGGCGGCCACAAGGTCGTGCTCCTGGAACGCGAGCCGTCCATTGGCGGCCACATGGCCCAGTTCGACAAGACGTTCCCCACCCTCGACTGCTCGGCCTGCATCCTGACGCCGAAGATGTCCGAGGCCGGTCAGCACGAGAACGTGCGGCTGCTGACGTACGCCGAGCTGGAGGAAGTCTCCGGGTCGGTGGGCAACTTTAAGGTAAAGATCCGCCAGAAGGCGCGGAAGGTCGATTTCGATCTGTGCACGGGCTGCGGCATCTGCGTGGAGAAGTGCCCGCGCAAGGTGGTCGACACCGCGTTCGAAGCCGGGATGGGCACTCGCAAGTCCATCTACATGCCCTTCCCGCAGGCCGTGCCGCGCGTCCCCGTGTTGGACACCGCGTCGTGCATCTGGTTCGAGCGGCAGAAGTGCGGTGCCTGCCTGAAGGTTTGCCCGACCAACGCGGTCAAGTTCGACCAGCAGGACGAACTGATCGAGTTGAACGTCGGCAACATCATCATCGCCACGGGCTGGAAGCCGTTCGACTGCACGAAGATCCCGCAGTACGGCTACGGCCGGCTGGCCAACGTGTACACGAGTATGGAGTTCGAGCGGCTGTGCAACGCAGCGGGGCCGACCACCGGCAAGATCGTGCTGCGTGACGGCAAGACAACGCCCAAGTCCGTGGCAATCGTCCACTGCGTGGGCAGCCGCGATCTGAACCACAACCCGTACTGCTCGGGCGTCTGCTGCATGGCCTCGCTGAAGTTCGCGCACCTGGTGATCGAGAAGACGGGCGCGGAAGTGCACTCGTTCTATATCGACATGCGCACGAACCAGAAGGACTACGAGGAGTTCTACCAGCGTCTGTTGGCGGAGGGCGTTCACTTCGTGCGCGGCAAGGTGTCGGAAGTGACCGACGCGGCGCGGAGTTCGACGGAGCGCGGCAAGATGATCGTGCAGTGCGAGGACACGTTGACCGGCCGCCAGCAGCGGTACCCGGTCGACATGGTCATCTTGATGGGTGCTTTGGAGCCGCAGGCCGATGCGCGGGAGCTTGGTTTGAAATGCGGCATCTCGTGCAGCATGGCGGGCTTCTACACCGAGCGGCACCCGAAGCTGGACCCGGTGGCCACCATGACCGACGGGATCTTCATCGCGGGCGTCTGCCAGGGACCGAAGGACATTCCGGCTTCGGTCGTGCAGGGCGCGGCCGCCGCGGCGCGCGTGGCAGGCATGATCACCAAGGGAAAGGTGATGATCGAGCCCGTGGTCGCGTCGATCCGCGAAGAGGATTGCTCGGGCTGCCGCATCTGCAACAACATGTGTCCGTACAACGCGATCGAGTTCGACGCGACGCGTGGGGTCAGTCACGTGATCACCGCCCTCTGCAAGGGCTGCGGAACGTGCGTTTCCGCCTGCCCGGCGGGCGTGATCACGGGGGCCCATTTCAACAACCGACAGATATTTGCCGAGATCGAGGGAGTCTTGTGGGACGCCATGGAGCCCGCGGAGGCTCTCGGAAAGGCGGAGACCGCCGAGGCGTCAGCCTCGTAAGGAGCAACGAGTCCGATGAGCGACGACAGTTTCGAACCGAAAATCGTTGGGTTCCTCTGCAACTGGTGCTCGTACCGCGCCGCCGACCTGGCGGGCACGGCGCGCATCGCGCACGCACCCAACATCCGCATTATCCGCGTGATGTGCAGCGGCCGCGTTGATCCCACGTTCGTGCTCAAGGCGCTCGCGCTGGGAGCCGACGGCGTGATGATCGCGGGCTGCCATCCCGGCGAGTGCCACTACATCGAACAGAACTACAAGGCGATGCGACGCTTCGGCATGCTCCAGCACACGCTCAAGGCCATGGGCGTCGAGGAGAAGCGCGTGCAATTGGTCTGGGCGTCCGCGGCCGAAGGACAGCAACTGGCGGAAGCGATCGACCGACTGGTCGCCGACGTCAAAGCGCTCGGACCCCTGGGCTGGTCCGGGAACTGGGCCGAGAACGGTGACCGGCTTCACGCGTTGGAAGACATCGTCAAAGAGCACAACGAGGCGATGGAGGTACCCCGATGAGCACGACAGCCACTCCCGCAGCCGGCGCCGCCGCTGCCACGACCAAGGGCAAACTGGCCATTTACTGGGCCGCCTCCTGCGGCGGTTGCGAGATCTCGATCCTCGGCATCGACACCAAGATCCTGGATGTCGCCGCCGCCTTCGACATCGTCTTCTGCCCCTGCATCTGCGATGGCAAGGTCCGCGATGTCGAACGGATGGCGGACGGCGAGATTGACGTCTGTCTCTTCAACGGCGGCGTGCGCACAAGCGAACAGGAGTACATGGCGCAGCTCCTGCGGCGCAAGTCCAAGGTGCTCGTCGCCTTCGGCTCCTGCGCCTGCGAGGGCTGCATCCCCGGACTCAGCAACCTGCACACCAAGCAAGAGATCTTCGACAACTCGTATGGCGAGGCTGTCTCTACCGACAATCCCAAGAACCTCCGCCCCCAAGCGGTCACCAAGGTCCCCGAAGGAGACCTCCACCTGCCGGTGTTCTACGACACGCTCAAGACGCTCGACCAGACCGTCCGTGTCGATTACTACCTGCCCGGATGCCCGCCGGAATCGGATCGGATCTGGGACGCCGTGGAAGCGATCGTCACGGGCCAGTTGCCGCCGGCCGGGTCGGTCATCGGTTCGAACACCACCGTGTGCGATTCCTGCAACCGCGCGCGGAAGGAGAAGAAGATCAAGGAGTTCAAGCGGACCTGGGAAGTGATTCCCGATCCGGACATCTGCCTGCTGGAGCAGGGCATCATCTGCTGCGGCGTCGCGACACGCGCCGGGTGCGGCTGTCTCTGCCCGCAAGTCAACTCGCCCTGCATCGGCTGCTACGGGCCGCCGGGAGAGGCGGAGGACTTCGGCTCCCGGCTGATGAGCGCCCTCGCGTCCGTGATCGACTCCCAGGATCCCCGGGAAATCGACGAGATCATCGCGCGGGGCATCCCCGATCCCGTGGGGACCTTCTACCGTTTCAGCCTGGCCGGCAGCCTGTTGCGGCGCAACAAGAAACCGGCGGGCAATGCACAGAGTCATTGAGCTGATCGTGAAGACTGCGCGCTCACAGGAGAGACTGCCGCAGTGCCATAAGGAGCGGATTGACCATGAAACGTATTTCGATTGACCCGATCACGCGGCTGGAAGGGCACGGCAAGATCGATATCTTCCTGGACGACCAGGGTGATGTCGCCAACTGCTACCTGCAGATCCCTGAACTCCGCGGATTCGAGAAGTTCTGCGTGGGTCGGCCGGTGGAGGAGATGCCGAACCTGACCGAGCGCATCTGCGGTGTGTGTCCGGAGGCCCACCACATGGCCGCCACCAAGGCGCTGGACGCCTTGTTCCACGTCGATCCGCCGCCCGCGGCCAAGAAGTTGCGCGAGCTGTTCTACAGCGTGTTCTTCGCCACCGACCACACGACCCACTTCTACGCGCTGGGCGGACCGGACTTCGTCGTCGGACCGGAAGCGCCGCCCGCGCAACGCAATCTGCTGGGCGTCATCGCCAAGGTCGGCATGGACGTGGCCGGCAAGGTGCTCAAGATGCGCCGCGACGGCCACAAGATCATCAAGATGATGGGTGGCCGCGCCGTGCATCCGAACTGGGGCCTGCCCGGCGGCGTCAGCTGCGGCTTGAACGAGGAGAAGCGCGCGGAAATCGAAAAGCTCGGCCGGGATGCGATCGAGTTCGCCAAGTTCTCGCTGAAAGTCTTCAACGACCTGGTGCTCTCCAACACCGACTACGTCAAGCTCATCAAGAGCGACATGTACTCGCACTCGCCCTACAACATGGGCACGGTCGACGCCAACAACCATGTGAATTTCTACGATGGGAAGATCCGCGTCGTCGGCCCGGACGGCAAGGAACGTTTCAAGTATGAAGCCAAAGACTACCGGCAGTACGTGGCCGAACGCGTGGAGCCGTGGTCGTATTTGAAGTTCCCCTATCTGAAGCAAGTCGGCTGGAAAGGGTTCGTGGACGGGCCCGAATCGGGCGTCTACCGCGCCACGCCACTGTCTCGCCTCAATGCGGCGGACGGAATGGCCACGCCCTTGGCCCAGCAGGAGTACGTGAAGTTCTACGAAGCGCTTGGGGGCAAGCCGGTGCAGCCAACCCTGGCCACGCACTGGGCGCGCCTCATCGAACTGCTCTACGCAACCGAGAACTGGGTCCGGCTGGCCACCGATCCCGAGATTACCAGCAGCGAGTTCCGCGTGCTGCCGACCCAGACGCCGACCGAGGGCGTGGGCTGCGTGGAAGCTCCCCGCGGTACGCTCACGCATCACTATGCCACGGACGAGCGGGGCATCGTGACCAAGGCCAACTTGATCGTCGGCACGACGAACAACAACGCGCCGATCTGCATGTCGGTCAAGAAGGCGGCCCAAGGGCTGATCAAGAAGGGCGAGGTGCGTGAAGGACTCTTGAACATGGTCGAAATGGCGTTCCGCGCCTACGATCCGTGCTTCGGGTGCGCCACGCACAATTTGCCGGGCCAGATGCCGCTGGAGGTCTGCTTGCGAGATCCGCGGGGACATCTCGTCCGGCGGTTGACGCAGTACGTCGATTGAGGCGGCGGCAGGCGGGAGGATGCGCGCGTCGCCCGGCGGATCAACGCCACGTTGCTCCGCACACGCGCCGCGCGACCCCGGAAGCCTCCATCACCGTGTCCCCGCGGAGAAAGAAGCCAGTGGGAATGAACGCTGGAGCGGGCGACGGGACCGGCGAGCGGCCCGAGGAGCCCGCCGCATCCCCCGGACAGCCCGCGAGAACACTCGTCATCGGTCTCGGCAATCCGCTCGTTTCAGACGACAGCGTGGGGCTCCGCATCGCTCGCGAACTCCGCGCGCGACTGGCCCATCGATCCGATGTGGATGTCACCGAGGACTATTGGGGTGGACTGCGGCTGATGGAACGGATGATCGGATACAGGCGGGCGATCGTCGTTGACGCTATCTGCTCGGGAGCCCCACCCGGAACGATTCACCACCTGACGACCGACAGCCTGGCGACCCAACGCAGTGCTTCCGCCCACGACGTGAACTTGCCGACTGCCCTGGCCTTCGGGCGGCAGGCCGGCGCCGTGCTGCCCGCCGACATCGACGTGCGTCTGGTGGGCATCGAGGCCCTGGATGTGGTAAATTTCAGCGAACAATGCACCCCCGACGTCGCGGCCGCAATCCCGCGCGCCGTCGAGGAAGTGGTCCGATTGGTCGAAACCCCGCAAGGAGAACCGCGACAATGATCTCACCGGAAATGCTCCGCCGCTATCCGTACTTCGCCGCCGCCGACGACGAAGGCCTGCGAAACCTGGCCATGATCTGCGACGAACTGAATGTCTCCGCCGGCTCCATCATGTATCGCGAAGGTGACAAAGCCGACAAGCTGTACATCCTGGTCGAAGGAGAAGTCGACATCCAGTACACGTTAGGGTCAGGCGAGCTGCGCACCGTGGACACGTGCGTGCCCGGCGAGTTGCTGATGTGGTCGGCCTTGGTGGAGCCGTACAAGTCAACGGCGGTCGTGGCCGTCCGCGCCAACTCGAAACTCATCGCAATCGACTCGTCGAGCCTGCGGGCGTATTGTGACAAGGATCTGAAAGTCGCCAACAACGTCCTCCTCCACCTGACGAAGATGCTGGCCAACCGCCTGGAAGGCGCTCGGATCCAATTGGCGACGATCGACTGATGGAATCGCGTGGTGCCGGCGCGGATGCCGCGGGACGGGCACTCCCGCACGCCCCCGTGCTCGGGACAGACATGAGTGCTCGACCTGCGCCAGTCACGGCCGCGAGCCGCGTCATCCGGTCGAGCGACTCGGTCGTCTCCGCAGCTGGTCGCGGTAGGCCTCGAGCGCTGCCGGAAACGGCGAAAGCACGCGCTCGAGCACACCTTGCGTGAGCGAAATCGCCAGGCCGTAATTGGTCAGCGGCACGCCGGCCTCGCGAGCTCGCTGGATGCGGCCGAGCATTTCGCGGCGCGTGAGCATGCAAGAGCCGCAGTGCACGACCAGCCGATAGTCGGACAGGTTCGCCGGATAGTCGCGCCCGGCACAACTCTCCACGCACAGGTCCGTGCCCGCGAACTGCCGCAGCCAGCGGGGGATCTTCACCCGACCGATGTCGTCCTCAAGCGCATGGTGCGTGCACGCCTCGCCGATCAACACGCGGTCGCCCTCACGCAGGCCGTGGATCGCGGCAGCACCGCGCGCCAACTCGACCAGATCCCCCTTGTAACGCGCGAACAGAATCGAGAAGGTCGTGCACGGTACGCCCGGCGGCGTGTCGGCGACCATCTTCAACACGACCTGCGAGTCGCAGATGACGAGGTCCGGAACACGAT
>Ga0194113_10012365_pt1 | contig 10023 bp, 5 predicted proteins | sample TA2MahC200mmetaG_FD_146193 | JGI IMG/M metagenome (GOLD analysis project Ga0194113, IMG submission 146193) | Freshwater microbial communities from Lake Tanganyika, Tanzania - TA2015017 Mahale Deep Cast 200m | ecosystem: Environmental > Aquatic > Freshwater > Lake | place: Tanzania: Lake... | reverse complement strand
CGGGCGGGCTGACGATGGAAATGGGGTCGAAGGCAGGCATGGCATTCTTCGGGTTGAATCGGCAGCTTTCTACGCCTGCGCCGGAAGCGGTGCAAGCCGGAAAATGGTCATTTTTAGACAGGGGTCGGCCAGACCCTTGTTGGGAAGGGCCAAGACCGCCTAAATTGCGGTTTTCCAGTGGAAAACCGTGCCTTTTTCCACCGAAGTTAGACCTCAATTTAGGAAATTTAGCTCTCAATTTCCGAGATTTAGCTCTCAACTTCGGAAATTGAGAGCTAAACTTGCCAAGTTTAGCGCTTTCCGACCCGCGTTAAGAGCTTCCCGCGACAGACCGTGCGCTCAACTCGCCGCGTCAAGCTCTCAACTTGGCGCGACAAGCTCTCGACGCGGCAGATCGTGCGCTCGACTCGGTGCGTTTGGATCAAACTCAGTGCGTCAAGCGCTCAACTTGGCGCGTCAAGCGCTCAACTTGGCGCGGCAAGCGCTCGACTTCGGAGCGCCAGCGCTCGATCCGCGGGATTTGAAATAAACCCCTCACACCGAGCGCTCCACTCGGCAAACACAGCTCTAGACTTCGTGATCCCAGCCCTCGATTCCGCGCGCCGAGCTGCTCCCGCGGTGCGCCAAGCGCAGGGCGCGTCCGGGCAAGTTTTCGTTGCGAACAATCGAGCGAGCCGAGTGGGTCGCCGCGCCAGGGAGCGGACCTGGGCGCGGGCCTGGCTTTCGGAGGGGCGAGTTACCCGATCCCCACCGCCGGCGCGAACCATCGGCCTCGCGTAGCTCGGCCCTCCGGCGGAGCGGCGTGATGATGATGCGGCGCGATACACGTAGGCGCCGACGTGAGGAGGCGAGAACATCGGGATGGACAACGGGTCCGCCTCCTTACGTCGGCGCCTACAGTTGGTCGGCGGTCCGCCGCGTGAAAGATGAGCGCTACGGCTTGAACGGACCCTTGACGCAGAAGAGGTCGGAGCGGACGCGGGTCTTGTCGGGGACGCGGGCCAGCGAATAGACGCTGCCATCGAGGCCGACGGCGATGGAGTTGACGTAGAGCGGGCGCTCGCCGTTGGGATAGTAGATCGCGCCCTGGTCTTTGCAGCGGCCGGTCGGGATGTGGTAGGTGACGAGGTGGAGGTCTTCGAGGCCCTTGGCCGCGCCCATCGCGATGCGGTCCTTGCCCTTCAGCCGCTTGCCGTCTTTGTAGATCGGGCCGCCGGTCAAATAATAGACGGTGTCGCCGTCGGGGCCGAGGGCGAAGCCGAGGTAGCCGTAGCTGAACTGGTCGAACATGCCGCTGGCCTTGGAGGTGTCGGAGGTGATGCGATCGAGCACCTGGATGCGTTTCTTGCGGGGGTCGAAGCGGAAGAGGTAGCCGGAATTGCCGTGGACGCCGTAAAACATCTTGTCCTTCGGCCGGTAGAACATCTGCCGCCAGTTGTAGCCCATGTGGCCGGGATTGGTGGAGTCGTAGATGCCGAAGTAGTCCTTCTTCAAATCCTCATCATCGAGTTTCGTGACGCTGTCGGTGTCGGCGCGATAGTGGAAGATGTCGCCGTCGCCGGTGCTGTAGTAGGCCGAGCCATCGTCGGGGTCCACCGCGATGGCGCGGCAGACGGTGCTGTAGGCCGCGCCCTTGCCGTTCTCGCCCTCGCGGCAGGTCTTGCCGAAGTTCATCATGTTTTTCGTCGCCATGTCGTAGCGGAAGAACATGCCCGCCGGCCACGTCACGCCGAACATGCGCCCACGCTTGGTGTCCATGTTGAAGGTGATGACGCCCTCGCCTTCGGGCGCGAGGCCGAAGTCCTCGAACTTGCCGGTCTTGAGGTCGTAGGAGAGCAGGTGGCCGCCGGGATACTTCGACCAGCCGGCGGGCGGGATGCCCATCTTCTCCATGCCGTCAATGATGCTGTAGTAGCCGATGTGCGTGGCGAAGTAGAGCTTGCCGTTGGCCTCGACGAAGGGGACGTGGCTCTTGCCCTGCACGATGGTGTTTTTGCCCTTCTCGCCGCACGCCTCCGTGAGGTCGGCGATGAAGGAGACTTTGTTGCTCTTCGGACAGTAGGCGAACATCCGTCCGCCGATATCGGCCGGCTCGGTGCTGAGCACGTAGAAGATGCGGCCGTCGCTGGCGGTGCCCATGCCGTTGTAGGTGTCGTGGCCCTCGGGGAAGTTGGAACTGATCATGCGCGCGGTGAGCTTCTTCGCGGGCAGGAACGGATCGCGCGCCGCGGCCTGTAGCAGCGCAGTCGAGCCGAGCAGCGCACACGCCGTCAAGAACGCGATGCCGGAACGCCATAGTGGGGTGGGGGATGGGTGGGTTGATGTCATGGTCTTGGTCTCCTTGTGGACGATTACTTTGCTGAGCTTTTCGGCGGTCATAGACCGCCGCTACAGGGGGCGTCTGGTTGTTCTGTAGCGGCGGTCTATGACCGCCGGGAATTGTTGTTGATCACGGTTTCATGCGCGCCAGTTTCACACCTTCAGTGGTGACGTAGTATTTCGCCAGCATATAGGGCGTCTCCCACGCTGGCAAGGTTTTCGGTTGTCTGAGGTAGCCTAGAAACTCGCGCACCAGCAGTGCGAAGTGGGCCTCGTGGCCGACGCGATGCTGGTCGGGGATCATCACGCGGAAGCGCGCGCCGTCGGCCTTGAGCGACAGGCCCGCGTAGGTCCTGCACAGCCGCTCCAGTCGCTTCTGTAATGCCGCTTCGACGGCGGCGCGGGCCTCGGCGCAATTGGGCACGACATAGACCTCCGGCACGTAGTTCTCCTCCTTGCCCTGCCGCACCTCGACGCGCGAGCGCGACCCGCGGAACACCGACAGCTCCGTGTCCTTGCCGCCCGGCGGCGCCTCGAACTCCCAGAGCACCACTAGCTCCACGTGATGGCCCCGGAGGGTGTAGCTGACGCTGTTGTTGGCGAAATAGTCCAGCCGGTCGCCTTGGACCCAATCCTTCAGATACGCCGGGAACTCTGCCACGCCGGTGACGCTCTGGAACTGCGCGCGCGTCAGGATGAGCGGCTTGTGGGTGCCGCGCAGCACGACGATGTCCTTGCGGTAGTCGAGGGGTTGCTCCGGGAAAAGCATCCACTGCACGAGATCCACCAGATGCGTGCCGACATCGGCCAGCGGTTCGCCCTGCTGACGGATGTCGAAGAACCACGCTGGCCGCAGCAACGGCGCGCCGGCGACTTCCTTTTTCAGGAAGTGGACGCTCTCCATATAGACCGCAGGCTCGTTCTGTGAGCCTTTGAGACAAGTGCCGAAGACTTCCGCGTCGTTGACCAACTCCTTTTGCAGGATGCAGGTGATCTCGTAACGCTGCGTCATGGCGTCGTAGGCCACCACGCGCCTCTGACGGGCCAGTTCGAGCGTCTTTCCCAGCTTCGGGAAGTCTTCCCGCTCAATCATCCACGGTTTGTCCGCCAGCGCGTGCAGGCCGGCGCGGACGATGGCCTGGATGCGGTCCATCTTGCCGCGGTTGTTGCCGGAGAGCACCACGACGTTGGCGGGACGCTCGGCCAGCAGCCGCTTGAGGAAGTCCGGACCGGCATGGACTTCCATCTCCCACGTGGTTGGGTTCTCTTTGCGCGAATTGAAGCCGTTGACGCGCCCCAAGTGCGCGAGCAGGTCCGGCCCGAACGGCGCATAGACATGCACGCGTGGCGATACGCCCGGTAGCATCTCCTTCTGAAAGAGCGCGGCGTGGAAATGACCGGGATCGAGGGTGACGAGGGCAAACTTCTGCGAAGCATCCGCAGCGCGGACCGAGGCGATATCAAACATGACCGTTAGAAGCAGCGTGCACCAAACGTGGGGCCTAAATCCAGAAGGAACGTTGGCGCGCGGGCCGCGTTGCGCGTGTGGCGAACCATCCGCGGCCGCGGCATGGAGGCCGCTCTCGCGTTCAAGGGCCGTTTTCATTCCTGTTTCGAAGTGATCATGCAGGTCCACACAGGCTGCCGCCGGTGCAGTTTGCGGCCGGGGGCATACTCTTTCGAGGAAAGGGAGTCAAACTTCTTTTGTAGCGCCCGGCGACACAGGGCGGGCGATAGCATATTCATGCGACTGGCCAGACGGGGCGATTTGGCCGATATTGGGCGCGGTGAAAAGGTCGCAGCGTCGTGAGGCGCCGAGTAGATCGCGCCAGGATGCGGCCGAACAGAAAATGTGTTTGTCTTGATTGGCGCAGTGTCCTATAAGAAGAGGAAAGACATGGCCAAAACGTTGCTGATTTCAGCGGTTGTTCTGCTGGGCATGGTGAACTATGCCATCGCGCTGGTGGATCCTACCGTTTATGAGGGTCCGACGGGCGCGATACCGGAAACGCAGATTGACCGGCTTGTTCGCGCCAGGCTCGCCCGGACGGGCATCAACCCCTCGGTTTGCTCGGACGGCGTTTTTATCCGGCGCGCTTTTCTGGATGTGATCGGCACATTGCCGACGGCGAAAGAGGCGAAGGAGTTCATCCAGGACCCGGACATTCGGAACAAGCGCCGGCTCTTGATTGATCGGTTGTTGGAGCGGGATGAGTATGCGGTCTATTGGGCGTTGAAGTGGGGCGACATCCTGCGGATCAAGGCGGAGTTCCCCGTCAACCTCTGGCCCAACGCGGCGCAGGCGTATCACCGTTGGGTCATGGCCTCGCTGAAGGAGAACAAGCCCTACGATAAGTTCGTGCGCGAGATGCTCACCTCCAACGGCAGCAACTTCCGCGTCGGCCCGGTCAACTTCTACCGCGCCATCCAACAACGCACGCCGGAGGGCATCGCCAGCGCGGTGGCGTTGACGTTCATGGGAACGCGCTCGGATTTCTGGCCAAAGCACTATCTGCCGGGCATGGCGCCGTTCTTCTCGCAGATCAGCTATAAGCCCAGCCGCGAGTGGAAAGAGGAAATTGTTTTCTTTGATCCCGACAAGCCCGCGCCGAAGGCGACCAACACGGTTGCCCAAGGAACGATCGCTCCGCCTGTCAGCAACGAGCCGCAGATGGCGACGTTCCCGGACGGAACGCAGATTCAGTTGCCGCCAGGGCGCGATCCGCGGGAGGTGTTCGCGGAGTGGTTGATCACGCCGAGGAACCCTTGGTTCACGGTCAATATCGTCAATCGTCAGTGGTCCTGGTTGTTGGGGCGGGGGATTATTCATGAGCCGGACGACATCCGGTCGAATAACCCGCCGAGCAATCCCGAACTGTTGAAGTATTTGGAGACCGAGATGATCGCGTCCAAATACAACATGAAGCACATCTTCCGGTTGATCCTGAACTCCCGGACGTATCAGGCTTCTTCTGTCGCCAGGGTTTACTCGCCCGCAGCGGAGGCGAACTTCGCGTATTATCCGCTGCGCCGGCTGGATGCGGAAGTGTTGATTGACGCGCTGAACTTCATCAGCGGCGCGACAGATCTTTATACCAGCCCCATCCCGGAACCGTTCACGTTCATTCCCGACGACAAGCCCGCGATTGCGATTGCGGACGGCAGCATTACCAGTCCCTTCCTGGAGATGTTTGGGCGGCCGGCCCGCGCCACAGGGATGGAGAACGAGCGCGTCAACAAGCCGTTGCCGCCCCAGCGGCTGCACATCCTCAATTCGAGCCATGTGCAGCGAAAGCTTGAGGAAGGCCCGAAACTGAAGGCGATCTACGAGTCCAGCAGCAAGTCGCGCGAAGTCATCGAGCAACTCTACCTGGCAATCCTGTCGCGATTCCCATCGGCGGAGGAACTCAGGACTGCGGAAGCGCACGCACGGAGCAAGGCGGTGAAAGGCCGGGAGGGCTACATAGACGTCGCCTGGGCGTTGGTCAACACGATGGAGTTTTTATATCGGCACTGAAAGAGAAAGAACAACCCATTTTCCGGCACGCGCCGGAGAGAAAAAGAGAAGGAGACACCATGAGCAAACAGAAATCGAAGAATGAAAGTTCAACAGGCATGCTCGGCATGCTGATCTCCCGGCGCGAGGCCATCCGCCGGGGCGCCTTTGCCACGGCGGGATTGATGGTCCTTGGCGAGCGGAGCTTGAATGCAGCCCTGACGCAAGGGACCAAGGCCCCGCAGGGCAAGGCCAAAGCCAAGTCGGTCATCCAAGTGTTCTTGTGGGGCGGCATGTCCCACTCGGACACGTGGGATCCAAAGCCCGACGCGGGCTATGACTACACCGGTTCCCTGCCGGGGACGGTCAAGACCAATGTGGACGGGATGCTGCTGGGCGAGTTGTTCCCCAATATGGCCAAGCAGGCGGACAAGTTCTCCCTGATCCGCAGCATGACCCACCGCAACAACGGCCACGAAACAGCGGCCTACATGATGCAGACCGGCCATATGCCAGGTGAGCGACTGGCGTATCCTTGCATCGGTGCCGTGTTCTCGATGGTGCAGGTCAATGCGGGCTACAAGGGCATGATTCCGCCCTATGTGGTGTTGACCCAGCCGCAGGGCCGCTTCTCCGAGGCAGGGTTCCTTGGCAACAAGTATAAGCCCTTTGCCACCGGCGGTGACCCGAATGCGCCGCGGTTTGAGGTGGAAGGCGTTGTCGCGCGCGGCATCACCGACGAACGGCAGAGGGCGCGGTCGGAATTCCTCCAAAGGATGGATTCACTGGCCGGGGCGATGCAAACCAACCCGCAAGTGGCGGCCTCGAAGCAGGCGGAAAAGGAAGCGTATCAACTGATTCTGGGCGAAGGCAAAGACGTCTTCGATCTCTCAAAGGAGAAGCCGGAGTTGCGCGACCTCTATGGCCGCAACACCTTCGGGCAGGACTGCATCATGGCGCGGCGGTTGGTGGAGACTGGCGTGCCTTACATCACCATCAACTATCCGGCCGGCTGGGACACGCACAGGGAGCATTTCCAGGCGATGCGCCGGCAGTGCCCGCAACTGGATCAGGGTCTGGCGATGTTGTTCCAAGACCTGCATGATCGCGGCCTGCTGCAGACCACGATCGTCTGGTGCTGCGGCGAATTTGGCCGCACGCCGAAGGTGGACTGGCAGCCGCCGTGGAACGGTGGCCGCAACCATTTCGGCAACTGCTTCACCGTCGTGATCGGCGGCGGCGGATTCAAAGGCGGTCAAGTCGTCGGCGAGTCGGATGCAAAGGCCGAGGAGCCGAAGAATCGGCCCGTGTATCCGGTGGACCTCCTGGGCAGCATTTACGCGATGGCGGGCATAGACGCCAACGCCAAGCTGCCCCATCCGGAGGGTCTGGAAGCCCACGTGTTGCCGGCGCCTTCGGAAGGCGTGAAGTCAACCGGCCTGCTGAAAGAAATCATGTAAGCAACGAATTGCGAAGAGGCGGGTCGCGCCGACTGGCGCGGCCCGCCTTGACGCGCCAACAGTTGTCGCGCCTGAGATTGCGCGACGCACGTGAGTTAGTGTCCGAATAATGGAGCGTCTTATGAGAACATCTCTACGTCATGCAACTCTGGGCCTGGCCGGCTTGCTGGCGATGACGTTTGCCGTGCAGGCGCAGCAGAGACCCTACATCGGCTACGTTTATCCCGCCGGCGGCAAACAGGGCGCGACCTTCCAGATCAAGCTGGGCGGCCAGTATCTGGAAGGCATCAACAACGTCTTCGTTTCCGGCGAGGGCGTTGAGGCCAAGGTGATCGAATACAACAAGCAACTGAATCCCCAGGAAATCATGTTGCTGAGAGAGCAACTCGACGATCTCAAGAAAGGCTCCACCGGCAAGTCCGAGGAGGAGAAGGCGCTCATCGCCAAAATCGAGAAACGGATCGCCGACTACGTTCAGCGGCCGGCCAGCGTTTCGATCGCCAACATCGTCATCGCGGAGGTGACGGTGGCGCCTGACGCGAGACCCGGTGACCGGGAGTTGCGTCTGGGCACCCCGCGCGGCCTGTCCAACCCGCTCGTATTCAACATCGGCCAACTGCCGGAATGTTCCGCCAAACCGCTGCCCACCAGCCCCGAACAAGTCCTCGGCAAGGAAGGCGACAGCCTCCGGCGCAGGGAATTGCGCGATGAAGTGAAGATCAAGGTGCCCTCCATCATCAACGGCCAGATTTTCTCCGGCTGCGTGGACCGCTATCGGTTCGAGGCCAAGAAAGGCCAGCGCATCGTCATCTTTGCCCAGGCGCGGACGCTGGTTCCCTATGTCGCCGACGCGGTGCCAGGCTGGTTCCAAGCCGTCCTCTCACTCCACGACGCGAAAGGCAACGAAGTCGCTTACACCGACGACTACCGCTTCAAGCCCGACCCGGTCCTCTTCTGCGAGATTCCCAAAGACGGCGAGTATGTCTTTTCCATCTACGACGCCATCTATCGCGGCCGCGAAGACTTCGTCTATCGCATCACCATCGGCGAACTGCCGTATGTGACCAGCATCTTCCCGCTGGGCGGCCGGCTGGATGCCGACGCGACTGTCGAGATGAAGGGTTGGAACCTTCCGGAAACCCAGTTGACGCCCAACACCAAGGGCGCGCTGGCAGGCATCTATCCCATCGCCGTGCGCAAGGAAGGCTTCCTCTCCAACCGCGTGTTGTTCGCCTTGGACTCGTTGCCGGAGGCCTTCGACCGCGAGCCGAACAACCTCCAAGGCAACGCCCAGCGCGTCAACCTGCCCGTCATCGTCAACGGACGCATTGAGCGCCCGGACGACTGGGACGTGTTCCAGTTCGAGGGCCGCGCCGGCGACACGGTCTGTGTGGAAGTCTATGCCCGCCGGCTGGATTCGCCGCTGGATTCCAAGATCAAACTCACCGACGCCAGCGGCAAGCAAATCGCCTTCAACGATGATCAGGAGGACATCTTCCTCGGCCAGCACCTCACCTCGGGCTTGAACACCGTCTATGCGGATTCCTACCTCACCGCCAAACTGCCCGCGACCGGGACCTACTACGTCCACCTGCGCGACACCCAGGGCTGCGGTGGCGAAGAATACGCCTACCGCCTGCGCATCAGCCCGCTCCAGCCTGATTTCGAGTTGCGCGTCGCGCCCGCCAGCATCGGCGTCCGCAGCGGCGGCGGCAACTCCGTCACCGTCTATGCCTTCCGCAAAGACGGTTTCACCGGCGACATCACGCTGGGGCTGAAAGACGCCCCGGCGGGCTTCTCGCTCTCCGGCACCATTCCCGGCGCCACCAACCAAGTCAGCGCCACCCTCTCAGTTCCCGCGGAGATCACGGGCGAGCCAGTCAGCCTCTCGGTTGAAGGCCGCGCGACCATCAACGGGAAAGAGATCGCCCACGAAGCCCTACCGACGGAGGACCGCATGCAAGCCTTCCTCTGGCGCCATCTGGTCCCCGCCCGCGAGTTTATGGCCTACGTCTATGACCCCGACGCGCTGCCCCGCCCCACAGGCGGCAGGCGAGGCAAGGGCAAGGGTAAATAGCGGAATACGGTAGATCGCTGAACCGGTGGATCGCGTTCTCCGAACGCGATGATCGGTGTATGAGGCAGAATTGCGTTCGGAGAACGCGATCCACCTCGGTGAGGAAGCCGTTAGTTCTCCGTCACCGTCGCCTTGGCTTCCTCCACCTTCTTCTCGTAGAATTCCTGCGTGATCAGCCCTGAGTCCAGCAGCGATTTCAGACGATTCAACTGTTGAACGATCTGCGCCTTCGTGACCGACTTACCGTCCTTGCCTTTCTTCGCCGCCGTTGCGCTGGAAGACGTTGTGCTGAGGCCCTTGATTTCCTCCGCGGTCAGCGCGCGGTTGAAGATCATCACTTCGTCAATCATCCCCTCGAACGACTGGCCTTGTTCCTGCGCCGACGGATTGGAGCGGTTCAGGCCAATGGTTAGCTCGTTGGCGTTGGCGAAGATTCCGCCGGCCATCGGAACCACCTGCTTCTGCAATGCGCCGTCCACATAAAGCTTCAGGTTTTGGCCGTCGCAGGTTGCCGCCGCGTGATGCCAACTGCCATCCGCGACCGCAGCGTCACTGAAGCACCAAAACCGGCCGTTGACCACAAAGGCCAGCTTGCCCTTGCTCGCGCCGTCCTTGGAGTCGCCGGCGATGCACATCGCGTAGCCGCGGCCGCTGTTCTTGTCCAGGATGCG
>Ga0194113_10012357_pt1 | contig 10028 bp, 9 predicted proteins | sample TA2MahC200mmetaG_FD_146193 | JGI IMG/M metagenome (GOLD analysis project Ga0194113, IMG submission 146193) | Freshwater microbial communities from Lake Tanganyika, Tanzania - TA2015017 Mahale Deep Cast 200m | ecosystem: Environmental > Aquatic > Freshwater > Lake | place: Tanzania: Lake... | reverse complement strand
TCATCCTCGGCTGCTTCACCGCAATCGCCCTGGCGCAGGCCGTGGACGCCATCTGGTTCCCAGGCCAGGGCCACTTCATCTACAACGGCTGAGGAGAAGCGATGGAGGCGGACGTGTTCGCGGCCTGCGGCGGGCCGGGGGTCAGCGCTTCTTCTTGCGCTTCTCGATGTACCTGACGCCCTCAATATCCTTGAAATGCACGTCCTGAGTCCACAGCGTGGCATCGTAGGCGCGCGCAGTGGCCAAGACGATGCTGTCCGCCATGGCCAGCCCGGTCTCGACGCTCAGGGCAGCGGCCTCGAACGCGAGTTCGTGGTCGAGCGGCACGACCGGCACCTGCCGCATGAGCGCCCAGGCCTCGAATGCCTCCTCTTCCCCCTCATTCCGGAGAGTCCACCGGAACACCTCGAAGATGCAGATGGCGGGCACAATCGCATCATCCTTGTCCTGGATCGGGGACGCAAAGAAGCCAGCATTCGGCCCTTCGCCAAAGTACTCGATCCACCCAGAGGAGTCCACTACGTTCACAGCCGGTCCTCTTCTTCTCGCTCGAAATCCGTGTTCATGCCCTTGAGGAACCCGCGCATTTCCTTGATGTCTCGGACCGGGATGAGCATGAGGCGGCCCCGGAAGCGGAAGAACTCGATCCTCTGCCCGGGGCGGATGCCCATGGGCTCACGAATCTCCTTGGGAATCACGATCTGGTACTTGGGCGACACCGTGACCGCGGCCATGGCAGCTCCTCCAACGATAGCCTTCTGGTATTACGATACCACGAACGATGGCTGGCGTCAAGCACTCAGGGAGCTGACTCGCTTCTTGCGTCGGACGGCCCGCGCGCCTAGAATGCGGGGCACCCGATGGGCAGACTCCAGGAGCGTGCGCCATGTCATGCAACCGCCGAACCTTCCTCAAAGCCTCCGTGGCCGCCGCTGGGCTTGGTGGGCTTGTGGCGCCCTCGGGCGCGCAGGAGAACCCGAAAGGAGAAGCGATGATTGACTTCACGCGCCGTATCCCCGTTCGCCACGAGGCGGATGTGTTTGTGGCCGGGGGCGGGCCGGCGGGGATCGCGGCCGCCGTGGCCGCCGCGCGGCAGGGGCGGAAGGTGTTCCTCGCCGAACGCCACACCTGCCTCGGTGGAATGGGGACCGCGGGATTGGTGCCCGTGTTCATGCAGTTCAGCGACGGCGTGAACTTCCTGGCTGGCGGCATCGGGCACGAGATCGCCGAGAAATCGGCCAAGGCCAGCGGCTTCCCGCTCCGCGACTGCTTGCCCATCAAGGCCGAAGTCCTCAAACGCCTCTACGACGCGCTGCTGGCGGAGGCGGGGGTGGACTTCACGTTTGAGACAATGCTCATCGGCGTCGAGAAGGACGCCGCAGACCGCGTCTCGCACGCGGTCCTCGCCGCCAAGAGCGGCACGTTCGCGGTCAAGGCCAAGGTGTTCGTGGACGCCACGGGCGACGGCGATCTGGCGGCCTGGGCGGGCGCGCCCTTCGAGAAGGGCGACAAAGATGGCGGCCTGATGCCAGGCACCCTCTGCTCGCTCTGGGCGAACGTGGATTGGCCTGCTGTCCACAAGGGCGGCCTCGGCGCAGGCGAGAGCCGCCTGGAAGCCGCCTTCAAGGACAAGGTGTTCACCATCGAGGACCGCCACCTGCCCGGCATGTGGCAAGTGGGCGACGACATCGGCGGCGGCAACATCGGCCACACCTTCGGCGTGGACAACACGGACGAGCGCTCGGTCACTAAGGCCCTCATCTGGGGCCGTACGCTCATCCTCGAATACGAGCGCTACTACAAGCAATACCTCAAGGGCTTCGAGAAGATGACCCTTGTCGCCACGGGCTCGCTCCTCGGCATCCGCGAGAGCCGCCGCATCATGGGCGACTACGTGCTATGCCTGGACGACTTCAAGAAGCGGGCCGTCTTCCCCGACGAGATCGGCCGCTACTGCTATCCCGTGGACATCCACGCCTCGAAGCCCGACGAAGCGAACTACAAGCAGTTCGCCGAGGAGTTCAAGACCCTTCGCTACAAGAAGGGCGAGAGCTACGGCATCCCCTATCGCGTCCTGGTGCCGAAGAAGCTCTCGAACGTCCTCGTCGCGGGCCGGTGCGTCAGCTCCGACCGCTACATCCAGGGCTCGATTCGCGTGATGCCCGGCTGCTTCATCACGGGCCAGGCGGCGGGAGTCGCGGCCGCCCTCGCCGTCGAGAAGGCCACCGACACCCGCGGCGTGGCCGTCCCCGAGCTTCAAGCCCGCCTCAAGAAGCTGGGCGGCTACCTGCCGAACTCCTGAGCGGGGGATGCTTGTTCGTAGTTCGGCCTTCAGGCGGTCTTGAGAGTTGGCCGAGTGGGCGGAAGAACCGCGTAAACGCCGAACTACAAACGGGGGTGTTACCTGTGGACCGGAGATACCTCTCCGCCACTCTCGCCTGGGTTCTGGTAGCCTGCGCCGCTCTCGCAGGAGAGCCGAAGGCCGGGACGATTGGCGAGGGGAGCGAGTGGGCGACGGCATACTACGTGCAGGAGGGCAAGGAGGCGGGGCCGACCGTGCTCGTGGTGGGTGGGACGCACGGGGATGAGCCGGCCGGGGCTCGGGCCGCCCAAGCCATCACCCAGTGGCCAATCGAACGCGGCAAACTCGTCGTCATCCCCCGAGCGAACGAGGCGGCGCTGAAAGCGCGCCGCCGCCTGACGCCCGAGGGCGAGGAACGCAACCTCAACCGCAATTTCCCCCAGGCCGCCGGCGAGGAGGCCAAGGGCGAACTCGCCAAGGCCATCTGGAGGTTCGTCGCCGAGCTGAAGCCCGATTGGGTCCTCGATCTCCACGAGTCGAGGGGCATCCGCCAGCAACTCAAGACCGGCACCGGCAGCACGATCATCCAGGACGGCAAGCGCGCCACCCGCGCCCGGGCCGAGGCGATGCTGGAGGCGGTCAACGCGACCATCGAGGAGGCCGGCCACAAGTTCGTGCTTCTTCGCAGCCCGGTTGCCGGCGCCATCGCACGCTCCGCTGCCGACCTCTTGGGCTCGCACGCGATGATCCTGGAAACGAGCACTGCGAAACAGCCCATCGAGCTGCGCGTGCGGCAGCACCAGGTCATGGTGCGCCGCCTCCTCGACGACCTGAAGATGCTCCCGCAGGGCTTCGACCCATTCGCCCCAGGCAAGTAGTTGGTTCCTGTTGCTGGAAGCCCTTCCTCCCGAGACCTGCCCCGCTCTTCGGGCAAGAACTGCCTAAAGGCAGGACTCCAAACGCGTTCTCGCCTTGTTCGGAGTCCTGCCTTCAGGCAGTCTTGGCTTTCCGCAACAGAAAGCAGTTAGCGCGGCGGCCGAGGGGCAGGGCTTTTCAGGAGGTTCTCGAGGTAGATGTAGGGATAGGCGCCTGACCAGGGCTTCGAGCAGATGTCTATGTCGCCGTCGCCATCCACGTCGCCCGCCACGGCCTCGTGACAACGCTTGCCGTCGAGCAGGGTGTGCTCGACCCAGCGGGTGCCCTTGCCGTCGGCGTTCTCCCAGAGGACCCAGCGCGTCGGCGCCTTCGAGAACGAGCCGCAGCCGCCCGAGAAGATGTCCAGGTCGCCGTCGAGATCGAAATCCGCCAGACACAGCGAATGGAGGTCCTGATCGGTGTCCGCAATGATGTGGCGGACCCACGTCTTCGCCTTCCCGTCCCTGTTCTCGAACCAGGCGAGGCGGCCGCGGTCGCAGTCGCACTCGCCCATCACCACGTCGTTGTCGCCGTCCTTGTCGAAATCCCCGACCCACGAGCGGGTGGTGAATGGGAACCGCGCGGTGGGCAGGCCGAAGTCGAAGTCCTTGTGCTCCGCCCACTCCGTCCCCTTGCCGTCCTTGTTCTCGAACCAGACGTTGGTGCGGACGATGTCGTTGTCGCCATCGCCATCCAGGTCGCCGACGCCTCGCGGGCCGATGGCCCCGTGGACCCCGTCGCCGATGCGGTGTGCAACCCACGGCTTTGTTGGGTCGGGCGGGATTTTGTACCAGAAGAGCCCCTGCCTGTCCGACATCGCCACGACATCGAGCTTCCCGTCGCCGTCAACGTCAGCCGCCACGTTGTCGTGGGCGTTCGTCATCCCCCCGTTCGGATGCTTCGTGAACTCTTGGGCACGCGGATTGCCCGGATTGCGGTACCACGCGGCGCCCGAGACCTGGTCAATCCAGCCATCGCCGTCCACGTCGAAGGCGGTGCCGCCGGCCTCGGTCGGCGCCTTGTCGCCGAGCTTGTGACGCAGCCAGTTGCCCGGCGCGGCAAACTCAAACCACAGGATGTCCCCGTTCTGCGCCCCGACGATCCAATCCAGGTCGCCATCCTTGTCGAGGTCCACGAGCGACGTCTGGCTCAGGTTCGTTCCGCCCTGGTGGACCTCGTGGGCCTTGAACTTCGGGAACTCGCCGGCCCACCCGGCCCCGATTGCCAGAAGCCCCAGGGCCACGGCATGCAGGCACCGGCCGAAGAGAACAGCGGACTCACCCCACGCTTGGCACCCGTTCTGCCCAGCCATGCTATTGCCTCCTTCCCTTCCTTGCGGCGTTGCTCCTGCAACAGTCAGCGGGGCCGCGCCTTGGCGAAGGTCTCCTGGTACTCGGCCTGGAGCTTCTTGGCCTCACTGAGGTTGACCCGCGCGTCCTTGACTCCGTACTGCTCGGCCGCCTCCTGCCACCAGTTGAGCCAGGCGACCGCGTCCTTGCCGTGCCCCTCGCCCGTGTGGCGGACCAGGGCCGCGACGAGCGTGGTGAAGGCGCGGTCGCCGACGCCATGCTCGCGGCGGTTCTGGATCGTGAGACGCAGTTCGCCCGGGAGTGCAGCAATGGCGGCGGGGACCGCGTGGCGCGCATCCATGGCTTCGAGAGCCTGGATGGCGGTATGGCGGATGTTCCAATTGGCGCTGGTCATCGCTTTGCGGAAGCAGGCGAGCGCGACCTCGGTCTCGCCCAGCCTAGCCAGGGTCAGGGCAAACTTATCGGCCTCTTCCTCGGGCACGTCGCCGCCGCGGCAGAGGGCGAGGATGGGCTTCAGGTGGCTCTTGTCGCCCAGCCGTTCCAAGGCCCGCACTGCCATCATCTGGACGTCACGCATGTCGTCGTCGAGCAACTTGGCCACGGCGGATACGACGGCCGGGTCCTTGTCCTCCGACAACATCAAGCGCACGCAGGCGAACAGGCGCACCCTCGACGAAGCGTCGGTCAGGGACTCCAAGAGTAACTCTTTGAGGCGCTGGGAGCCGTCAATCTTGAGGGGCAGGGCGCGGACCCGGTGGTTCTCGATCGGCTCCTTTCTGGCCAGGAAGCAATGAATGGTGATCCAGTCGTCCCGGGTAATCGCGAGTTCCCTCTCGCTCTTATTGACGAGTGCGCTCCTGACCTCGACGGGGAGCGTGAGCAGTGTGGGCAGCCTGTCGGGCTGGAGGACGTTGTCATCGTAGAGGGCGCTGATGCCCTTGCTGATGGCGTCCTCGGTCGCATCCCATCTCTTCTTTCGCGCGGCCCTCTCCTCGGCCTCTTTGTGCAGGCGCTCCCGCTCTCTGGCGATCCACTCCTCACGGGTGAACGGGCGAGGACGGCCTGCCGCAGTCGCGTAAGCCGTCCGGGTCAGCACGATCCTCTTCGCGGCCTCCTCGTCGCGCTGGCACTGCTCGGGGCGGCGGTTGACGTAGAAGGCGCCGTCCTCACCGAGGTAGAGCATCCACATTGCCCTGGTCCCCAAAGGGTAGCGAAGGTCTTTGGAGGTCCGGGTCTTGTCCTTGAGGGAGTGCATGCGCGCTTCGATCAGCTCCCCAGGCTTCGGGTCGAGTTCCAAGATGAGGTTCTTCTTGACCTCCGCGATCTTGATGCGGGCGATGTCGAGCAAGCGGCCGCCGGCCTCGACGGCTGCCTCGGCGGCCTCGACGATCTCGCCGGTGACAACGACCGGGCAGGTATCAGCCACCTGAGACGGGTCCAGCGCCATCCACGAGGCGCGCCCTGCGCCCGCTGCCATCGAGACGATGAGGATTCCCAGTGCCGCGTGTCTGATGCCCATGCGTGACCTCCTCGTCAGCCCCCGCTCAGTATAGACCCTCTGGCCGGTGGAAGTCAACGGCCACGTGCCGCAGCTTGACGCCGGCCCACCCGCAAGGTAGCATGGCGTCTCACGGCAGTCACACTGGAGGTCCGAACGATGACTCAGAGCTGGCTCGTGGTTGTCCTCGCGTTGGCCTGGTTTGGCGGGGCTCCGCCCCTTGGGAGGCAAGCGACGCTTCCCATCACTACTCCCCCCATCCTGTACACGATCAACTACTCGGGCGACTACTTCACGAAGCCGGAGTACATCGAGCAGTTCAAGGCCGCGCCGCCCGACCTGCTCCACGTGGGCAAGGCCACGCCGATCACCCACCTCTGGGGGCCGATTCGACTCTACCAGGGCGAAAACCAGTACACGGGCGGGCCGAAGCACACGCTGAGTTGGGAGAACATCGCCCTCCTCTCGCCCGACGCGCTGGCGAAACGCATCGAGACCATCCGCGAGACCCTTCGCCGCTATCACGCCATCGGCATCCCCGAAATCGCCCCCTACATCTCCTACCACACCCTCGCCGGCGACCACGAGAAGCGAAAGGGATTCTGGGAGTTCTACGACAGGTGGGATGCCTATGCGAAATGGGCCGGCCCAAAGCCGCCCCGCGACCCCTTCGAGTGGCTGGCGGTGGACATCAAGGGGAAGTTCCTCCCAGGCTCCTGCGGCGGCTACTCGCCCGACTACTTCGCCCCGCTCCACCGCTACCGCGCCTGCATCGTCGACCCCGACTGGGCGGAGTGGCACCGCCGCCTCATCCGCATGGTCGCCGAGGCCGGCTACGATGGGTGCTTTGTGGACAACGCCCATCCCGACCCCTGCTTCTGCCGCCACTGCAAGGAGGCGTTCCGCAAGTTCCTCGACGCGAGCCGCGAGGCCGCGTGGGTGAAGCGGCTGACGCAAGGGCTTGACCTCGCCAAGCTCGCTCTCGATTCGCCCGAGGCCCCGCCCGAGCTCGTCCGCCGCTGGCGCGTGCTGCGGACGGGCGAACACCTGGGCATGCTGCGCGATGAGGGGCGAAAGGTGAAGCCCGCCTTCACCGTCTTCCCCAACAGCGGCAACATCCAGGAGTGCCTCCAGGTCGGCGGCCTGTGCGACCGCCTGATGTTCGAGAGCACATACTCGCCCGGCATCGCCTGCGCCGACGAGCCGCCCGAGAGCGACGATGTCGCCATCGCAGTCTCCTCCGACCCCGCCGAGGCCAAGACCGTCGTTCACCGCTACGAGCTGAATGACCAGGCAACCTGGATGGAGTTGCAGGCGGAGATCGTCCTGCCCACAAAGGCCCAGGTGGGCAAACCGACCCGCATCGAGGTCAAGCTCGCAAGCGTCGGCTCAAGCCTCCAGGACGAAGATGCCGCCGAGGATTTCCACCTGCTCTTGCGTTGCGGCGACGATGAGGCGCGGCTGGACCTTGAGCCGAAAGGCGCCGTCGGCGGCACTGGCTCATCCCGCAAGCCCAGGCAGCCCCCCGCCACCCTCGCCGCCACGTGGACGCCTCCCAAGTCCGGCACCTACGCTCTCAGCTTCGGCTTCCGCTACACCGACGACAGCCACAAGGAGACCCGGCTCCGCCCCCGCCTCGACAGGCTCACCTGGGGCACCGTGTGCCGCACTCACATGGCCAACCTCCTCTTCGCCCGGCACATGCAGGCCAAGCCCATCTACCTCGGCTACGAGGCGGCGCGCAAGGGCTGGGAGAACGTGCAGGAACTCGCCCTCGCCGAGATGGCGGCCTTCAGCGGGGGTGGCGGCTTCGCCGGACGCGGCGAGCCCCAGGCCAAGTACCGCGCCTTCTTCAAGAAGCACGCCGACCTCTTCGATGGCTGGGACCCGACCGCCGATGTGGCCATCCTCTACGCCTACTGGGGCCCCAACCCCCTCAACGCCTACAAGCCCTTGCCCACGTTGACGGACGCCGAGTACCTCGGTTCCACCCATCACCCATTCGTCGCCCTGGTGGATCGGACACTGCCAGAGAAGCCGGAGGCGTTGAGGGCGTTCCGGATCATCTACCTTCCCTCGCCCGCCTACGAAATGTCAGATGCCCAGTTGGCAGCCCTGCGGGCGTACGAGAAGGCGGGCGGCTGCCTGGCGCCCGGCGGCAGACCGGTCACGATTAACGGGCAGCCTGCCAAGCCGTCGCCCGAAGGGACCAGGGGCAAGCTGCCGATGTATGACGTGCGCGAGCTGATGGAGCCGGAGGCCCGCGTCGCGCCCGCCGATGGCCTTCGAAGAAACCTCCGCTTCGCCCTCTACCGCAAGGGCGACCAAGTGGCCCTCCATGCCGTCAACTACAACGTCTGCCTCCTCGACCCCGCCAAGAAGGTGCTGGAGGTCGAGCCGACCCAGCTCACGGTCCCTGTTCCCCCCGACTGGAAAGCGCTTCAGGCCACCTGCTTTGATCCCGATGCCGCACCCGCCACGCTCCCCTGTGCCGTGGCGGACGGCGCTGTCCGCCTCACCCTGCCCAGGACCCGCATCTACAAGGTCGTCCTTCTCGAGCGGAAGTGACGAACTCGTTCGTGGTCCCGCCTTCAGGCGGTCTTCCTCCCCCTCTCCCTCGGGGAGAGGGTCGGGGTGAGGGTCTTACTACTCTGGCCACAGATCAGTTTGCACCCGCCGAGACCGCGTGCGCGGTCAGGGCTGCGTTTGTAGCCGCAAGCGTCCCGCTTGCGGTCGTCCTCGACAAGCGAGACGCTTGTCGCTACGTCACGAACTGCAAACTGATCTGTGGCCAGAGTAGTACGCCGCCGCGGGCGCAGGGGAAGCCACCCTCACCCGCCCGCCCCTGGCGGGCGACCTCTCCCCGAGGGAGAGGGGCGCGGCACCCGCCCAGTCACGACTGCGGTTGTCGCAGCGCGCGCTCGATGTGGCCGGCGCCCTCGGCATCCTTGTCGCGGATGCTCTCGACGATCCTCTGGCGGAAGAGCGCCTCGCTGTTCTGGCCCGGCTGCGTCTTGCACACGACCTCGCAGCCGTAGCCGACGGATGCGAAGCCGCGGCGGAAGATTTCGCTCGGGTCGTCCGAGACCAGGAACGTCGCCACGTTATCGCCGTGCCAGCCGGGCTTCCAGTTCAGGCGGAAGGCGGCGCCCGTTGTGCCCATCAGATAGGCATACGCGCATCCGATCCGCCAGTCCTTGTTCCACACCCCCACCTGCCGGCATCCCAGCCCATCGCCCAGGAACTCCAGGCACGCCCGCACCACCGACGGGAAGCACACGTCCTCCGGGCATCGCGCCTTCGTCTCCGCGTGCTGCTGCATCTCGTGGTAGAAGCCGATGCGAGGGACGTTCTCCACGACGACTGGGGCATCTGTTCCATGTGGAGTTGTTTCAGCAGACACTTCATCTACTCCATGGGCCCCTGGCGCGCCAGGAATCACGGGAAAGCGGAATTTTCCCTGTTCCCCCTCATTTCTGAATGCGGGACCGGCACCTGAATTCCGCTCCTTCCATCAAGCGGATGCCTGACTCCTCCGCAAGCGTGACTGCCCCGGGCGTGAACGAAGTCGTTGTGACTATCAGGCCTCGTGTCCCGCGCGGATAGCTTTGAATAGTACCGACAAGCTCGCGAACCTTGTCCGGGCCAACCTTCTTGCCCTTGCTCAGGTACTTGCACTGGATCACCCAGCAAACCTCATCCAGGTCACTGCCCTTGGTCGCATAGACGTCGACCCCGCCATCCCCACTGCGGGAAGCAGCAACATGTTGTACCTCAAAACCCTCCACTTCCATAAGCGCCTTCACTTCTCTTTCGAATTCGAACCAACGAGAGCGTGAAGGTTCGCCTTCTGTGACCTCGGCCACCTCATAGAGGGCCTGCATGGCCGAACGGCTCCTGTAGATCACCTGGAGCTTCCTCTTCCCTCTTTCGTGTGGCTTAACAAAGGTGGCTCTCCGGGCTTTCTTGTGGGTGCCCACAAGGGGGGCGCCAAGCCGAGGAA
>Ga0194113_10012356_pt1 | contig 10028 bp, 5 predicted proteins | sample TA2MahC200mmetaG_FD_146193 | JGI IMG/M metagenome (GOLD analysis project Ga0194113, IMG submission 146193) | Freshwater microbial communities from Lake Tanganyika, Tanzania - TA2015017 Mahale Deep Cast 200m | ecosystem: Environmental > Aquatic > Freshwater > Lake | place: Tanzania: Lake... | reverse complement strand
GGGCCCGTGGTGAACGTTGGGTGGTGGCGGCCGCATGCGGGCCCGATCCGCTCTGCCCTGGGCTAGGTTGTTCTGCCCTTTCAGGGCGTGACATTCTATTGTCGCTGCCCACCCAGGGCGGCGCGGTGCGACAGACTATCAGTTCCCTCGCCACCCGATGCCGCGCAGCGCCGATCGCCGCGCGCGGGTGCCACTGGCTGAGCGAGCCGAGCCAAGAGAATCTGACGCGCGGCCGGCATCGCGCCGGGCTATCGCAGCTTCAGGACGGCAAGGTCCTCGGCGCCGAGCGAGAGGGTGAGCGTCTTCCCGTTGGGGGCCAGTGCCCGATCCGTCACCAATTCGCGGAAGGGGCCCGGCGAGTCGCAGTGCAGGGTGACGGTGACGGACCGTTGTCGGGCGCTGTCGTTTAACAGTGTCAGGTAGTTGTCACCGAACCGTTCCACGTGCACGTGCTCGTCACTCGAAACGGCTCGCGTGAGGGGCTGCCAGCCGGCCTCGGACAACAGGCGGCACAGGGGGACGTACTTCTTGAAAAGCGGCCGATCGCGGTCGTAGAGGTCTGGTCGGGTGAAGTAATGTCCTTCGGAAGCGTTATGGCTGAAGAAACCGGGGAACATGCCGTACGCCGTCGCTCGTTTCATGTACTTCTCCACCAGCGCGCTCGGGAACTGTTCGAACTGCGTGTTCATGAGGAAGCAGTACGGTTTTCCCCCGCACAGGGCTCGACGGTAGAGAAGGTCGGCGTCGCTCATCGGCTGCCATTTCCCGTTGGGATTCCAATCGGTTTCGGTCCCGAGGACATCCAGGGACGGGGCGAGCCAGCAGAGGCGGATCGGTGTCGAGTTGGCCATCATGAGCTTGTTCATGGCGTGCACGTCGTGCGCGATCCGCCGGACGTACTCGAAGGCGATCAGTCCGCGGAAGATGGCCGGCTGGTGCGTGGTGGATGAGAAGCAGAGCGGCGTGTCTGCCCCCGCGAAGTGGGCTCGACAGTAGTCCAGCTCGTCCGTCACGTAGCCCTCGCTGGAATCCACGTATTCCCCGTCCAGATCGGCTTTCCGCGCGGGCCCGTACAACCGGGACCGCAGCTCGGCGTTCCACTTCAACTGGAAGTCCGTGGGGTTTCCCGGAATGCCGGGCATCGAGTTCATGCTCCAGACGGCGCCGTCACACCAGGGCGTATCGAGCAGGCGGGCGACGAACCGTCCCTGTGCGTCGTGGTAGCCGCTGGTCAGCAGCGCCTTGGCCCGCGCGTCCCCGTCGCGCTCGGCCAGTTGCCGCGCGTGATCGCGGGCGGCGTCGAGAGTTCTGGGCAGGCTTTCCGGCATGCGCATCCACCACGTAAGCGGTTCCGTGTAACGGAACGTGATGATCCCGTGCTGGTCGTCCCAGGCTGTCTCGTCGTCGCCTTCCTTGAACTTGAAGCCGAAATCCTGCCACTGCCGGACGCCGCTGATCTTGGCGAAGGGCATCCAGAGGCCGTGTTCGCGCGCGCGAGTCTGAAAAGACCCAGGATACAACTCGTAGTAGCGAGCCAGCGCGCCGCGGAACCCGAGTTCGCCGTCGGAAGTGAAGCGGCAGAATCGGACTCGCGCCTCCGGTTTCTCGGCCGTCAATCCGATGTCGTACACCAGAAACAACTCGGCGGTCGCCGCGTTGTAGCCGATGCGGTAAAACGCGGGGAATGCCATGTCGATTCCCAACGCCTGGGCTTCCTCGCCCGCGACCACCGCGCCGAACGGGTAGAGTGAGAGCCCGCCATTGGTGCCCACGTCCCGGAACCGCGACGCATGCGTGTACTCCTGCCGCTCGGTGACGCGCGCGCCGCGGCGCGGGTCGATCAGCCACGTCGCGCCCGCCGGATCGACGGGGATGCAGTAGAGCAGGCTGATGGCTCGATCGCGGCCCGTCGTGTCGCGAATCGTGACGTCGAAGAAGGTCGCGCCACTCTGAACTTGCCGCTGGTGCTGCATCACAAGCCCCACGGCGTTTCGCGAGAACGCGACGTAGTCTCCCTCGGCCGCCACGTCGCGGACCTGGAATCCTTCCGCCGCCGACCGCGTGGACACGATCGGGACCCCGTCAAAACGAGCGGCGCCGTCCGGCGTCGCCATGCAACTGAGCCGCGGGTCCCGAAACCAAGCCTTGCCGCCGTGCCGGCGGAGCAGCAAGTGCACGGACACGTGCCGCACCGGCTTGTCCGGAACGACGACGACGCGACGCGATTGCCAGTCGTGGGTTCCCGTGTCAAAAGGCGCTGCTTGGCCCCACAGATGCGTGCCATCGACGTAACTCAAGTCGAGATACAACGCGTAGTCGTTGTCGGGCGAGCCGGTGACGCCCTCCGCCCGGCTCGACACGGTCGCCACAATCGGCTCGGCAACTCGCTGGTTCAACGTCACGGTCTGGCTGGCGCCCCGTTGCGCCGCGGCGTCGGTGCCGTTGTCGCAGGCCAGCACGGAGCCCTCGCGCGCGAAGCCCGCCTGCCACGGCTGCCACCCGTCCGGCTTCAAAAGATTCTCCCCAGATTCCTCCACGCGAATTACTCGCTTGACCACCGCGCCGTCCGTGGCGGACCCCTCCGACCCCAACGAGGACGCCGATAGCAAGGTTACCATCACCATCCAAACGGCCGTCTCACGTTTGCCGTGCTCGCCCATGTCCGTTCCCCCACGTTCTCAAGGAATCCCCGCCGCACGCGGAGTGCCCGCGTAATGTCAGACGGAATTCCATCATGCCCGATACCGGACCGGCCCGCAATCTGAGAGACGTTGGGCGGGGAGACGAGGGGACGGAAAGACGGGGACAGAGAAATGGGGGGACAGAAAAATCGTGAAGCGGCGATGCTCACTCGACGGTGACGCTCTTGGCCAGATTGCGCGGCTTGTCGACGTCGCAACCGCGCAGCACGGCGATGTGATAGGCGAGCAGCTGCAATGGGATGATGGTGATCAGGGGCTGCAAGAACTCCTCCACGACCGGTACGTGGATGACGTGGTCGGCCAGCTCGCCGACCCGCTCATCGCCCTCGGCGGCCACGGCGATGACGGGCCCTCGGCGCGCCTTCACTTCCTCGAGGTTCGCCATCACCTTATCGTAGACAAACCCCTGGGGCATGATGAACACGCTGGGCGTGCACTCGTCCACCAGCGCGATCGGACCGTGTTTCATCTCGGCCGCCGGGTAGCCTTCGGCGTGGATGTAGCTGATTTCCTTCAGTTTCAACGCTCCTTCCAGCGCGGTTGGGAAGTTGCCCTGTCGGCCCAGGTACAAGAAGTTGTTGAAGTGGCAGTACTGGCCGGCGATCTGCCGGACGTGGTCGTTGGTTTGAAGCGCCTGGCGGATCTGGTCGGGGAGCGCGCGGACCGCATCGATGATCCGGCGACCGGCGGAATAGCTCAGATGGTGGATGCGGCCGAAGAAGAGCGCCAGCAGGGCCAAGGCGAGGCACTGGGACGTGTATGCTTTCGTGGAAGCCACGCCGATTTCGGGCCCGGCGTGCAAGTAGATGCCGCCGTTGGCCTCTTGCGCAATCGTGCTGCCGACGACGTTGCAGACGGCCAGAGTCGGGTGTCCTTTCCGTTTCATCTCGCGGAGCGCGGCCAGCGTATCCGCCGTTTCGCCGCTTTGAGTGATGGCGAACAGCAGGGTACCGTGTTCGACTGGCGGATTGCGATACCGCAGTTCACTGGCGTATTCCACTTCCACGGGCAGCCGGGCGAGTTCTTCAATCACGTATTCGCCGACCAGCGCCGCGTGCCAGCTCGTGCCGCACGCGGTGAGCAGGATGCGGTTGACGCGTCTGAGTTCCTGCGGCGAGAGGTTCAGTCCTCCGAAGACCGCCGTCGCATCCTCATCGTTCAGTCGGCCCCGCATCGCGTTCTCAAGCGACTCGGGCTGTTCGAAGATCTCCTTGAGCATGAAGTGCGGGTAGCCCCGCAGTTCCGCCTGGTCCGCGTCGATCCGCAGCTGTTCGACGTGCAGCTGGATCTGACCTCGGTCCCGGTGCGTGACCCGCACGGCGTCGGCCGTGACGACGGCGATCTCGTGGTCAGCGAGGTAGACGATCTTGTCGGAGTAGCCGGCCAGCGGCGATGCGTCGCTGGCGATGTAGTGCTCGTTCCGCCCGATTCCCAGTACCAGAGGGCTGCCCAGTCGTGCCGCAATCATGACATCCGGGTAGTCGCGAAACAGCACGACCAGGCCGTAGGTGCCTCGCAAGCGGGCCAGCGTCGCCGAGACGGCAGCCAGCAGTCGGTCGTGTGCCGAGGTCCGTCCGTTCCCCGAGGCCTCGCCGGGGAGTTCGTCGAGGTAATGGGCGACGAGGTGAGCGATCACTTCGCTGTCCGTGGCGGACGTGAAACAATGCCCTTGCTCGATCAGCCACTGCTTGAGCTGCCGGTAGTTCTCGATGACGCCGTTGTGGACGATGGCGATTCGTTGAGACGGGTCGGTATGCGGGTGAGCATTCCCTTGTGTGGCGGGGCCGTGTGTTGCCCAGCGCGTATGCCCGATCCCAATGGTGCCTTTCGCAGTCGTGCGTGCGATTTCCTCCGCCAGTGATTCGACGCGTCCGGCGGTCTTTGTGATGCAAAGCTCGCCGTCGGACGTGATCGTGCCAATCCCCGCGCTGTCGTACCCTCGGTACTCCAGTCGACGCAGACCTTCCACCAGGAATTCCATCGCCTCGCGTCGCCCCACGTATCCGACAATCCCGCACATGTCCCGCTCCATTCCCGATAAGAACGACCGCGCCCGTTGTTTGATACGCGTTTGAATTGTCAACAGAGTCCCAGCAAGTGTGGGATAATTCTCCGCTTGGGGACGGCTGCCTTCCGGCATCGGCATGCCCCGTGCCAACGCGAATCCGCCGGCTGTGCGACTTGTACGAATCGTAGCAGTGAGACCGTTGGCGGCAAGCGCAGTGCCTTCGCCAGTCGAATGCTCTATAATGCCGGTCGGCTTGGCCGCGGCCCGAGCAGATCGAGGACTCCCGCTGGCCGCGGGCGTTGTGACGCGAAGGAGTGCCCGTCGTCCCCGACGGGGCACGGTCCGTATCACTGCTTGTTTTCTTCCCGGAGAAAGTCGAATGTGCGACTGGAAATGGCACCTGCTTCTGGCGATCAGCATCTGTTGTACGTTCCTCGGCACCGTCCGCGCGGCGGCGGAGGCAACTTCGGTGGACCGGCCCGACGCGACCACGCGAAACGCGCACTATGTTTCAAACCGTGAACCGCTCGCGCCCAGTGCGCTGATCAAGTTGCCGATTGGCTCCATCAAGCCGGGCGGTTGGCTGCGGAGGCAGTTGGAGCTGCAGGCTGCCGGCTTTCACGGCCACCTGGGAGAAATCAGCAGCTTCCTCAAGAAAGAACACAACGCGTGGCTGAGCGCGACGGGCACGGGTGACCACGGGTGGGAAGAGGTGCCGTACTGGCTGAAAGGGTACCTCAACTGCGCCCTGGTGCTCGACGACAAGCCGATGCTGGCGGAGGCCCGGCTGTGGCTGGACGGGGCGATTGCCAGCCAGAAGCCGGACGGCTGGTTCGGACCTGATGAAGGTCGGAGCGGAGTCGCGACGCCCTTGAAAGGCCGCGAGGATCTCTGGCCCAACATGATCATGCTGTTCTGCCTGCAGGACTACCACGACGCCACGGGCGACGATCGCGTGGTCCCGATGATGCTCAAGTACTTCCAGTATCTGCGCGGAGTTCCCGAGGATCGTTACCTGGTCGGCTACTGGCCGAAGATGCGTGGCGGCGACAATCTGTTCTCCATCTACTGGCTCTATAACCGCACGGGGGAGTCGTGGCTGTTGGAGCTGGCCGCCAAGAACCACCGCCAGACGGCGCGGTGGGATAAGGACGTGATCGACTGGCACAACGTCAACATGGCCCAGGCCTTTGGCGAGCCCGCCACGTGGTGGATGCAGTCGAAGGACAGCGAGGATCTGCGAGCGGCGTATCGCAACTGGCGGAAGATCCGCGAAACCTACGGGCAGATGCCGGGCGGCATGTTCGCCGGCGACGAGAACTGCCGCCCCGGATTCACCGATCCGCGCCAGTGCGTCGAAACGTGCGGGATGGTGGAGGCAATGCTCTCGCACGAGACGCTGGTGGCCATCTCGGGCGACCTGCTGTGGGCCGACTATTGCGAGGACGTGGCCTACAATTCCCTTCCCGCGGCGTTGACCGCGGACCTGAAGGCCCTGCGGTATCTGACGGGAGCCAACCAGGTCGTTTCCGACGCCCGCTCGCACAGTCCCGGTATCCAGAATGGCGGGCCCATGTTCCTTATGGATCCCAACAGCCACCGCTGCTGCCAGCACAACTTCGGGCACGGTTGGCCGTATTTCGCACAGCACCTTTGGTTCGCCACGCCCGACAACGGGTTGGCCGCCGTGTTCTACAGCGACTGCCGGGTAACCGCCAAAGTGGCGGACGGCAGGGAGGTCTCTATCCAGCAACAGACGCACTACCCGTTTGAAACCGCGGCGCGCTTCACGGTCACCACGTCCGGCCCCGTCAAGTTCCCGCTCTACCTGCGGGTGCCCGTCTGGTGCGACCGGCCGGTCGTGACGGTCAACGGCCAATCGGTGTCGGTTGACGCGCGGCCGCGGCAATACATCGTGCTGTCGCGCGATTGGGTCGACGGGGACTCGGTGGAGTTGACATTGCCTGCGGCGGTGACGCTGCGTCCTTGGACGGAGAATCAGCGGAGCGTGTCGGTCGATCGAGGCCCGCTGACGTACTCGCTGCAAATTGGCGAGAAGCACGAGCGGAAAGGCGGCACCGACGCGTGGCCGGCTTGGGAGATTCTTCCGACCACGGCCTGGAACTACGGACTGGTGATCGACGAGAAGAAACGCGAGTCCTCGTTTTCCGTCGGCATGCGCGCCTGGCCGGCCGATGCGTCGCCGTGGACTCCGGAGACGGTCCCGCTGTGGATCGACGCGCGGGGCAAGCGGATCCCGCAGTGGCAACTGGACCGCCACGGCCTGTGTGCGACGTTGCAGCCGAGCCCGGTTCGATCCGACGAGCCGCTCGAGGCGATTCGTCTGATTCCCATGGGCGCGGCGCGTTTGCGAGTGAGTGCTTTTCCGGTGATTGGCGAAGGTGCCGACGCGCACGTGTGGCCCGAGCCGGCGTTGCCGAAACGGAATTTCCGGGCTTCCGCGTCCCACTGTTTTGACAGCGACTCGGTGGACGCGATCGCCGACGGGCTGGAGCCGGCGAGTTCCGCGGACGCGTCCATCCCGCGGCATACCTTCTGGCCCCACAAGGGCACGACGGAGTGGCTGTTGGCCGAATTCGACGCGCCGCGCGGCGTCCGATCGATTGGCGTCTACTGGTTCGACGATACAGGCCACGGCCAGTGCCGAGTGCCTCGGTCCTGGCGGGCATGGACGAGGGACGGTGACCAGTGGACGCCGGTGGAACCGTTGCCGAACCAGGCATTTGGAACCGACAAGGACCGTTTCAATCGTGTCGAGATCACACCGCGCACGACCACGGCGGCGCGGGTGGAAGTCGTGCTGCAGGCGGATTTTTCCGGCGGAGTGCTTGAGTTGCGTATCGAGTGACCTCGCGGCGGCTCGCAGCCCGGGGTACTCTGGTCCCAGTGTGCCGCGTAGAATGAGACGCGCACGGGGGTTTGGCGGCACGGCGGGGTTGAGGGGCCTGAGTTGGGGTCACAGCGTGCAGGATGCGCGGACGGTGGGCACGTTGTGTGGGACGGCCTTCCCCGGCCGGCACGGCACTGGCGACGGGCTGGTGAGCCCGTCCCACGTTGGTTGCGGTCGCGGGCCGCGTCGGGACGGAGTTAGTTTCGCAATGCAGGCGATCAGGGATCTGTTACAGCAGGACGGTTTTCTGCGGGCATTGTTCAACTCCGTCCCCTGCGGCGTGTTGGTGGTGGACGCCGCGCGGCGCGTGCAGGCGATCAATAACCTGGCGGAACGAACGTTTTATCGCCCGAGCGATGATGCGGTGGGCAAGCGCGCGGGCGAGGCCATTGGCTGCGTCAACGTGTGGGACACGTCCGCCGTCTGCGGAGGCACCGCGGCGTGCGACGAGTGCCGCATCCTGCCGGTTGCTCAGGAAGCCCTGGCCGGCCGGCGCGTCCTGCGAAAGAAGGCACCGTGCACGCTGGTGATCGACGGCCAGGCGCGCGATCTGGTGTTGCTCATCAGCGCCGCGCCGATCAGTTTCGCGGGCGAGCAGTTGGCGATCGTCATGCTGGAGGACATCACCGAACTGGAGCGGTTGCGGGCGCGGTTGGTAACGCCGGATGGTTTTGCAGGCATCATCGGGCGCGACAAACGCATGCTGGCCCTCTACGAGACCATTCGCGACGTGGCGGACGCTCGTGTCCCCGTGCTGATCCAGGGCGAGAGCGGCACGGGAAAGGAACTCGTGGCCGCCGCGATCCACCACGAAAGCGCTCGGGCAAGAAAGAACTTCGTGCCGGTCAACTGCGCGGCGCTGCCCGAAGGCCTGCTCGAAAGCGAGTTGTTCGGGCACGTGCGGGGCGCCTTCACCGGTGCCTTCCGCGACAAGAAAGGACGCTTCGAACTCGCCGACGGCGGCACGATCTTCCTGGATGAAGTGGCCGACCTGACTCCCGTGATCCAGGTCAAACTGCTTCGCGTGCTGCAGGAGGGAACGTTCGAGCCGGTTGGCGGGGAGACCACGATCAGCGTCACCACGCGTGTCGTCAGCGCGACCAACAAGGATCTTCGCGCCGAAGTGGTTGCCGGCCGCTTTCGGGAAGACCTGTTCTACAGGCTCTGCGTCGTGCCGATCGAGCTGTCGCCGCTCCGCGATCGACGCGGCGATATTCCGTTGCTGGCGGAACACATCCTGAGGACTGCCCTGGTTCAGTCCGCTCGGCCTGACGTGCGGATCGCGCCGGAAGCGCTCGACGCCATGATGCAGTACGCGTGGCCCGGCAACGTTCGCGAACTGCAGAACGCCATCCAGTACGCGCTGATCAAGTGCCACGGGGACACGCTCCAGGCGGAGCACCTTCCCCACGTCGTCACATGCCGGGCACGGTCGACCGAGCCGCGGAGCGGCCGATACCGGAAAGGCAAGCTCGACGCCGAGTCCGTTCGCCGGGCGTTGGACGATGCCGGCGGTAACAAGGTGCTCGCCGCCCGCCTGCTCGGCATCGGCCGAGCCACGCTCTACCGCTTCCTCCAAAGCGATGGCGACAAGGGACTTGGGCAGTAGGACGCGTCGGAACCGGCACGCCGTGCTTGCCCTCGCCCAGGTGGCGCGAGCACGCGGCGGGGCACTTGCAGCCGCCGGGCGGACCGCTATAACGTGTGTGTGCCGACGCAAAATCGCGGCTTTCAACGCCAGACAGAAAGGGAAATATCCTCATGAAGAGCATGAAGTGGAAATGCCAGGTGTGCGGTTTCATCCACGATGGCGACCAGGCGCCCACGGCACCGTGTCCCAAGTGCAAGGCAACCGCGGACAAGTTCACCCTGCTGGATGACAAGGCCGCCGAACTCGTCGAACGGTCGCGACAAACCAACGCGCTCCACTGCCGCCTGATTAGTCTGGCACGCGACATCGAACGCGTGTGCCAGGAAGGCATCGCCGACAACCTCGATCCCGGCTGCGTGAACGTCTTTCAACAGTCGATGACCCATTCGTGGGAGATGATGAAACTGTCCATGACGGAAATCCAAGGCCACGCGAGCAAGGGCAAGTGGGGTTAATGACGCCGGATGGGCGCATCCTCCTCCCGCGTGCCTCCTCCCGCGTGCCTCCTCCCGCGCGCCTCGTACGGCGGCTGGCACGTTGCGCGCCGAACGCTCGCCCGTGAGGCGGCTCTGCCGCGAATCGGGTCGGTGGCCGCGGAGTGACTGGCCGCGGAGCGATGTTTCGCCGTTGGAGACTGTTATGCCTTGTGGGGAATCCGAACACAAAGCGAAACCGGGTCGATACCGTTGCGTGAAGTGCGACGCCGTTTCCAAAAAGAAGCAGCATCTGTGCCAGCCAAAGAAGATCAAGGCAACC
>Ga0194113_10012355_pt1 | contig 10028 bp, 3 predicted proteins | sample TA2MahC200mmetaG_FD_146193 | JGI IMG/M metagenome (GOLD analysis project Ga0194113, IMG submission 146193) | Freshwater microbial communities from Lake Tanganyika, Tanzania - TA2015017 Mahale Deep Cast 200m | ecosystem: Environmental > Aquatic > Freshwater > Lake | place: Tanzania: Lake... | reverse complement strand
TGTCTGGTTTCTACTATCAAGACCACTACCGCACCGTCAATACGGTGGAGGAACGTATCGAGCCCCAGGGCCGCCCGGAATGGCGGGTCCGCTACGCCCCTGCCACCAACGGGGAGCATAGCGTTACCCTCCGCGTGCGCGATCGCTGGGGCGAGGACACCGCCGCCCCGCTTTCATTCACGGTTCGTGAGCCCGAAAATCCGTTTTCATTCATTCGCGTCTCGGCCGCCGACCCCCGCTATTTCGAGACCGAAGACGGCGATTTCTTCTATCCAATCGGGCACAATATCCGCTCCCCCTTTGACACCCGCATGGATGATCAGTTTCCCTGGCGCTTCCGCCATCCGACCGGATCATCGGCCTATAAAGACTATTTTGCAGACATGCACAAGGTGGGCGAGAACTTTGTCGAGATCTGGATGAGCGCCTGGTCGCTCGGCATCGAATGGAGCCCCGTCATTCGCGGCTACCATGGCGCGGGCGATTACCGGTTGGACAACGCATGGGATCTGGACCGCGTCCTCGAATGGGCGCGCGCCTCCGGCATCCGCGTGAATCTGGTTCTCAACAATCACGGGCGTGTCAGCGCCTGGTGCGACCCCGAATGGCAGGACCACCCCTACAACGCGAACTGCGGGGGGTGGTGCCAGAACGTCATGGAGTATTTCACGCACGAACGATCCATAGAAATGACTCAGCGCCTCCACCGCTATCTCGTCGCCCGCTGGGGCTGGGACTCCACCGTCTTCACGTGGCAGCTGTTCAGCGAATTGGACCTTGCGGGCCCCAGTTCCAAGCAGCGCGGCAGCGGCGATCCCCGCGTCGTCGCCTGGCACCGTGTGATGGCCGACCATCTTCGCGCCATCGACCCCAACCACCGTCTCGTCTCGACCCACGTTTCGGGTGATTACAAGGTCCAGAACCCGGAGCTTTGCAAACTGCCCCCGCTTGACCACTGCGCGGTCGACGCCTACCACACTGGCCCGCCCCACCAGATCGTGAATCTCATCACAGAAACCGCCCAATTCAACAATTCTTTTGGCAAGCCGGTTCTGATCACGGAGTTCGGGGGCTCGCCCATGGCTGCTGGCGCCGAACATTTGCGTCAGGAGCACCACGCCGCGCTGTGGTCCGCAACCGCCTCGCCCATCGCCGGCACGCCCCTCTTTTGGTGGTGGCATGTGATTGACGAGCTAAACCTCTACCCGGCTTATGCCGCGATCCAGTGCTTTATGAAGGATGTGGACAAGCGGGACCCCGAGATGGTGCGGGTCCATCCAACCCTCCAAACGGAAGACTCGCCCGACACGCTGCCGCTGGAGGTCGTTTGCTCGGCCTCGCCCAGTCAGGCCATCGGCTGGATATTCACCCGCGCCGGCTTCAGCGGCGTGCGCGAAAGCGGGGGCGAGGCGCTGAAGCTGAACGTCAACAACCTGGTCGTCGAACTCGGCGGGTTCACGCCCGACCAGGCCTACTGTATCGAAATCGCCGATACGGCTTCGGGGCAGACCATCAAGCGATTCGACCTGCGCGCCACGGGCGGCACGCTGATTTTCCAAGTACCGCCCTTCACCCGTGACTGCGCCTTTAAGATCCGCAAGCGGTGATCCGCATGGATCCGATTCCCATCCATTCATTCGCTGACACCACCCACAGCTCCCCATCCGAGACGAAAGTGGCGTTATTTCGTTCGTTGTTCAGGGGCCGCGAGGATGTCTTTGCGCGCCGGTTTGAGAGCGCGCGAACGGGGCGATCCGGCTACCAGCCCGTCTGCGCCAACGAATGGCGACACGGGCTATGTGATAAAAAATGCGGTCCATGCGCCCGTTGTTCGAACCGGCAATTCGTCCCCGTCTCCGACCTCCTGATTGCACACCACCTCACGGGGGCCGATGAACAGGGGCGCCCGTTTGTTATGGGTGTCTACCCGCTGTTGACAGACGAGACCTGTTGTTTCCTTGCCATGGATTTTGACCAGGCGGCGTGGCAGGACGATGTCACGGCCGTGCTGCGGGTCAGCCGCGATCTGAATGTACCGTTCATTTTGGAGCGATCACGCTCCGGAAATGGCGGACACCTCTGGCTCTTCTTTTCCGAGCCGGTTCCGGCGCGGCTGGCGCGCGAGTTGGGCTCATTCATGCTGACCGCCGCAGCGGAACGCCATGCGTATCTGGGGCTTGATTCCTATGATCGCCTGTTTCCCAACCAGGACACGATGCCGCAGGGCGGATTTGGCAATCTCATCGCGCTCCCGCTCCAGAAACACGCGCGGGCACAGGGCAACACCCTGTTTCTCGACGATGCGTTCGCCCCGCATGCCGACCCCTGGGCTTTTCTGGCGCAGACACGCCGCCTGTCGGCTCAGGATGCGGAGGCGCTGGTCACGCAAGCCCGCAGGCGGGATGGTGTGCTGGGCGTTCGTTATCCCGAAACCGAAGCGGATGACCCGCGCACACCGATGGTATCCCTCCCGTCCACGCTTCTCCTTCCTGAAAAACATCCGGGCTCGGTCACCGCCCATTTGAGTGATCGGCTCTATGTGGAGCGGAACATGCTGCCGGCTTCCCTGCTGAACCGAATCGCGCGGCTGGCCGCCTTTCAAAACCCGTCTTTCTACGCTGCGCAAGCGATGCGGATGAACACGTTCGGCATCCCGCGCATCATCTCCTGCGCCGAGCTCGTTGCCGATCACGTCATCCTGCCCCGTGGATGCCGGGACGACCTTGAGGCCCTGCTGCAATCGGCCGACATCGAGCTGGTGCTCCATGACGAACGCTGTTCTGGAGAGCGGCTGGATGTAGCGTTTGCTGGCACCTTGCGGCCGGAGCAGCGCGCCGCCGCACAGGCGATGCTCGCCCACGACACCGGTGTTCTGGCCGCGACCACGGCTTTCGGCAAGACGGTGCTCGCGGCGTGGCTGATCGCGCAACGGGGCGTCAACACGCTGGTTCTGGTCAACAGGCGCCAGCTTCAGGAGCAATGGGTCGCGCGGCTCTCGACCTTTCTCGGCATTCCCGAAAAGATGATCGGCCGATGGGGCGGCGGACGCAAAACGCTGACGGGACGGATTGACGTCGCGCTGTTCCAGAGCCTTGTCAATGCCGACGGCGCGAACGATTGCGTCGCGCGATACGGGCACGTGGTGGTCGATGAGTGCCATGCCGTCTCGGCGGTGGGCTTCGAGTCGGTCGTCCGCCGCGCCCATGCCCGCTACGTATTGGGGCTATCGGCGACGCCGTTTCGCAAGGACGGCCATCATCCGATCATCTTCATGCAGTGCGGCCCGATCCGCTATCGGGTGAGCGCGAAACAGCAGGCGGCGCGACAGCCGTTCGTCCATCTGGTCAAAGTCCGTCCCACCGCCTTTCAGCCCTCCCTGGAAGCCTCGGAGGAGGCCGCTCCGAGAAGACGGTTCCTGCTCTATATGAACGAAATCTGCGTGAATGCCGCCCGTAACGCCAAACTGTGCGACGAGATCGCCGCAGCGCTGAACGCAGGGCGATCACCGGTTGTTTTGTCCGAACGGGTTGACCATCTCGCCGTGCTGGAGGCGGGCCTGAAGCAGCGGATACCCGAATCCACGGCGGTCTTCGTGTTCACAGGCGGCTCTGGCCGAAAGCAACAGGCGCAAGTGAGGGCGCGGCTGGAGGCCGTGCCGCGGGAGCAACCGCGCCTGATCCTGGCGACGGGACGGTATCTGGGCGAAGGCTTTGACGACGCCCGGCTCGACACCCTTTTTCTGGCGATGCCCGTTTCCTGGAAAGGGGTGATCGCGCAGTACGCCGGACGCTTGCACCGGCTGGATCCAGGCAAACACGAGGTTCACATCCATGACTATGCCGATCTGAACGTCCGCATGCTGGCCCGAATGTTCGACCGGCGCTGTCGCGGATACGAGGCGATCGGCTATCGCATCCTCCTTCCCGCAGGCGCGGTGGCGGGGTGGCCCCCCGAGGTCGAACTGCCCGTGGATCCGCAGTGGAACGAAACTTACGCCGCCACGGTGCGGCGACTGATACGCGATGGTGTGGACATCCCGCTTGCCGACCTGTTCGTGTTCGCAACCAAAACCCTCACCGATGCGATGGCTGGCGTTTCACGGGCGCGAAGCGCGGGTGAGGCCTTTCTTTTCCGACGCCTGGAGACGCTGAAGGATACCGAAGGGCTGTTTGCGTTGAACCGGCCGCTGCCGATCCCGTTCGGCGACTCCGAGATGATGGAGGTCGATCTGCTGTGCGAACGGTGCAAGGTGGCAATCGAGGTTGACGGCGCACAGCATCTGGCCGATCCGGCGGCCTACCGCCGCGACCGGATGAAGGATATCCTATTGCAAGAGCACGGCTACCTCGTTCTGCGCGTCCTCGCCGAAGATGTGGTGCAGCGCCTGGACCGGGTGCTGGACACCGTGCTGCGGATCATCGCCCGACGAAAAAGCCATACCGAAATCATACCCACCCCCGCCAGAAAATAGCCCTGCCTCCCGCCGTCACCATACGACCCATATCGATTCATTCGACATCTCCCCCGAAAATCGCCCCGGCGCGGCGTTCGCCCACGCTACCATCCGTCCGGGGCCGGGCCTGTTCGTTCCTTTACAAGAGTAACCGACAAGAATCGACAAGGCGAACGGTCAGCTTTCAACTTTCCATATTCAGCTTTCCTCCTTGCCACCCGCCATCAATCGCGCTATCTTCTCCGCTGTCCGCGTGACCGTTATTTCGCGCCGTTGCGATGCCAGAGGAATCCTGCATGCCGATCAGTTGGAACGAAATCCGTCAGAACGCCATCCGCTTTTCGCGCGAATGGGCCGAGGAGCACCGTGAGGACGCGGAGGCCAAATCCTTCTGGGACGAGTTCTTCGGCGTGTTCGGCGTCCGTCGCCGCCTGCTGGCCACCTTCGAGGAACCCGTCCGCAAGATCAACGGCCAGTACGGCTACATCGACCTCTTCTGGCGGGGTATCATGCTCGCCGAGCACAAGAGCTGCGGCAAGAGTCTGGACAAGGCCGAGTCGCAAGCCTTCAATTACATCCAGGATCTCGCCCGCGAGCAGCGGGCCGAAGACCTCCCGCGCTATGTCATCCTCTCCGACTTCGACCGTGTCGCCCTCTACGATCTGGATCCTGACGACCAGCTCGAACTGCCGCTCTGCGCGGCCCGCAAATACAGCAAATCCGAGTTTCCCCTCAAGGAACTGCACAAGCACATTCACGAATTCGCCTTCATCGCAGGCTACACGCAGCACCGGGTGCGCGACGAAGACCCCATAAATATGCGGGCCGTGGAGATCCTCGGCGACCTCCACGACGCCCTCGCCGACGGCGGTTATAAGGGACACGACCTCGAACGCTTTTTGGTCCGCATCCTCTTCTGCCTCTTCGCCGAAGACACCGGCCTCTTCGAGCCTGGCGCCTTCACCCTCTTCATCGAGAACCGCACGGCCAAGGACGGCTCCGATCTTGGCGTGCTTCTGGCCCGCCTCTTCGACATCCTCGATACCCCGCCCGAGCGCCGACAGCGGAACCTCGACGAGGCTCTTGCCGCATTCCCCTACGTCAACGGCGATCTCTTCCGCGAGCGCCTCCCCTTCGCCGACTTCAACCGCGCCATGCGCGACGCGCTGGTCGCCTGCACCGATTTCAACTGGTCGAAAATTTCACCCGCGATTTTCGGATCCCTCTTCCAGGGCATCATGGACCCCAAGGAGCGCCGACAGACCGGCGGTCACTACACCTCCGAGCGCGACATCCTCAAAGTCGTCAACGCCCTCTTCATGGACGCCCTGCGGGCGGAGTTCGAGAAGGCCCGCCGCAGTGCGGCTATGCTCCGGCAATTCCACAAGAAACTCGGCACCCTCCGCTTCTTCGACCCCGCCTGCGGCTGCGGCAACTTCCTGGTCATCACCTACCGCGAGTTGCGCCTTCTGGAGATCGCGGTGCTCAAAGCCCTATCTGGCGACGTCAGGCAGACGGAGCTCAAACTCGACGTCCAGTCGCTCTCCTGCGTCGACGTCGACGCCTTCACCGGCATCGAAATCCAGGAGTGGCCCGCCCGCATCGCCGAGGTGGCGATGTGGCTCATGGACCACCAGATGAACATCCGCCTCTCCGAGACCTTCGGCCAGTACTTCGTCCGCCTGCCGCTCCGCAAGTCCGCCAACATCGTCCTCGGCAACGCCCTGCGTCTCGACTGGAAAACAATCGTGCCGCCCGACCAGTGCTCTTACGTCCTCGGCAACCCGCCCTTCATCGGCAAGCACTACCAAACTGCCGAGCAGAAAGCGGACATGGCCGCCGTTTTCGGGAGCTTTCAGAATACCGGCGATCTGGATTACGTCACCTGCTGGCACTGCCGCGCCGCCGAATACATCCAAGGCTCGGCCATCGTGGTCGGTTTCGTGTCCACAAACTCGATCACCCAAGGCGAACAGGTGCCCCTCGTCTGGGGACTTCTGTTCGGCACGTGGCGCGTCAAGATTCACTTCGCGCACCGGACGTTTCAGTGGCAGAGTGAGGCGCGCGGCAAGGCCCACGTCCACGTCGTCATTATCGGCTTTGCCGCGTTTGACATCCCCGTCAAGAGGCTGTTCGATTACGACTCCGGAAACGGCGCCGCCACTGTGACCGAGACGACCAATATTAGCCCCTATCTCACCCCAGGACCAGATGCGTTTGTCACGAAGCGGCAGAAGCCGCTCTCGCCCGTTCCTGAAATGCGCTGCGGCAACAAGCCGTCCGACGGCGGCAACCTGATTCTGACCGACAGCGAACGGAACGCGTTGCTTGCTGCCGAACCCGGCGCGGGGAAATACCTGCGGCGCTTTACCGGTTCGGAAGAATTCATCAACGGCAATATGCGCTGGTGCCTCTGGCTTGAAGGTGCCGATCCGCAAGCCCTTCGCGCCCTGCCGCTGATTCTTGGACGCGTGGAGAAGGTGCGAGACTTCCGGGCGAAGAGTACGGCTGCGCCGACCCGCAGCGCGGCGCAGACGCCGTCGCTGTTTTTTTACCGCTCGCAGCCGACCACAGATTATATCCTGATTCCCGAGGTCTCCTCCGAGCGGCGGCATTACATCCCGATTGGCATCGCCAATCCATCACTCGTCCCGAGCAACACGTGCTTTGTGATCCCGACATCCGACCTGTATCTGTTCGGCGTGCTGACCTCGGCCATGCACATGGCGTGGATGCGGCAGGTTGGCGGGCGACTCAAATCCGATTATCGCTACTCGCGGACGATGGTCTACAACACGTTCCCCTGGCCGCTGCTCGACTTGCCGGTGCCTGATCGTGACGCCTCCTGCGTCCGTGAGGCGGCGGCACGGATCTATTGGTCTTCGTATCACGAAGGCGGGGAAGAAGAGGCCGTGGCGATTCCGAAGGCGAAGGAGCAGACCGGTCGACTCACCGGCGACGCGAAAAAAAAGGCCGCCGTGGAGGCCAGGGCGCAGGTCGTTCTCGATACGCGGAAGCGCTATCTGCACGCCACGCTGGCCGATCTCTACGATCCGTTGACCATGCCCGCCGATCTCGTCAAAGCCCATGCCGCCCTCGACCGCGCGGTTGACCGTTGTTACCGTCCGCAGCCCTTCACCTCCGACCGCCAGCGTGTGGAATTCCTCTTCGCCCTCTACGAGCGCACCACCGCCCCGCTGCTGCCGGTGGAGAAGAAGACGAGACGGCGGCCGGGGTGATGGTGTTTGAATCGCGTTCGTGGTGAATTCAACTCCTGCTATCAGGAGAATCGATCAGCGCGCGCAATTCCGCGAAGGTTTCGACCACCCAGGTGGGTGCGATGGGTGCGCGGGCAAGGTCGGCGCGGGTGGAAATGCCGGTGAGGATCAGCACGGTGCGCATCCCTGCGGCATGTCCGGCGGGAATGTCGGTGTCGAGATTATCCCCGACGGCGATTACGTCGGCCCCGTCCAAGCCCATGTCCTGAAGCACCATCTCGAAGAGCGGCCGTTCCGGTTTGCCGATTACCAAGGGTGCCACCCCTGTGGCCGTCTCGACTGCGGCGACGATGGACCCAGTGCCCGGGGCAATGCCGTCGGCGACGCGCAGGGCGCGGTCGGTGTTGGTGGCGACAAACTGCGCGCCCTTCCCGATTAGGCGCGTGGCCACGCTCAGCTTCTGATAATCAAACGCGCGGTCGAAACTGACGATCACATAATCGGGTGACTGGTCATCCAGAATAAACCCCCGCCGATTGAGCGCCTCCAAGAGGCCAGACTCGCCAATGGCGTAAACGCGCCCGGGCTTGAGATAGGCGGCGGTGGCGTCCGAGGACGTCACGACATCGTTTGGCCCGCATGCCAGCCCCATATCGCGCAACTGAGCGCAGACCTCGGTGCCGGGCCGGTTGGCGCGGTTGGTCGCGTAACGGATCGCGATGCCGCGCGTGCACAGGTCGCGGACAAGTTCGACGGCGCCCGGTACCGCTTCATCGCCCCGGTAGACAGTCCCATCCAAATCAAGAATAACGCCCTTAATGCTCATAAAAAAACGATTCCTTGAGCCACTTGCATCCATACAGAAAATCGGCCAGCCAATTTGTTATTATCGAGCAAAACGAGTCACAAATGCAAGCCCATGACTCAAAAAAAATAAGACCGCAGGACGAATGACAGAATCGTTCTTTTTGCATCCAATCCATATCGAGTCAACCCGCATTTGCACGTGTCTGCGAAACAAGGACTTATGTCTTGTGAATAAAAATCCACCAAATGTTGTGGACTTTGTTTGCCGCTACCACTATATATTGATCCCAACGGCTCCATTGGCTTTGGGTCACCGAGCGGGGTTATTTTTTCCGACATTTATCAGGACAGGGCATCCCTATGAGCATCGAATCCCTCCAAAACTACGTCTTTACGTCAAAATACAGTCGTTACATTCCTGAAAAAATGCGTCGTGAAACCTTTGACGAGGCTGTGGATCGGGTCATTGATATGCACCGCACCCATTTCAAGGCCAAGGGGATCGAGGTTGAAGATCTGCTGACCATTTGCGCGGAGGCGATGAAGAAGCGTCTGATGCTGGGTTCGCAGCGCGCCATGCAATTCGGGGGCGACCCGATCTTGCGCAAGCATGCGCGCATTTACAACTGCACCACATCCTACTGTGACCGCCCCCGCTTCTTTCAAGAGGCGTTGTGGCTCCTCCTTTGCGGATGCGGCGTGGGGTTCTCGGTCCAGAAGCATCATATCGCGAAACTACCCAGCCTCGCCCGCCCAACGGGCACCCGCGCCACGTTCCAGATTCCGGACACGATCGAAGGGTGGTCCGACGCACTCGGCATACTGCTCTCATCCTATTTCACATCGGATCAGCCCTTCCCCGAATATGCCAACCGGGTCGTCGATTATGATTACACGCTCATCCGCCCCAAAGGCCGGCCGATTTCATCCGGAATGGGGCGTGCCCCGGGCCCCGAGCCGCTCCGCCGCTCGCTCGATCTGATCCGCTCGCTGGTGGACGCCCGCATCGAGCAGGGCCTCACCCGCTTCCGGCCGATCGACGCCTACGACATCATGATGCACGCCTCAGACGCCGTCCTCTCGGGCGGCGTCCGGCGCTCCGCCTCGATCTGCCTTTTTTCGCCCGACGACGAACTCATGGCCACGGCAAAGACCGGCAACTGGTTCTCTGAAAACCCTCAGCGAGCCCGCTCGAACAACTCTGCGATGCTCCTCCGTTCAACGACGAGCCGCAAGCAATTCGCCAAATTACTGAAATCGGTCCGCGAATTCGGGGAGCCCGGTTTTGTCTGGACCGACGACCTGGAAGCGACCTTCAACCCCTGCGGGGAGATCGGCCTCTACCCGCAGATCGACGGCCAGTCGGGCTTTGCTTTCTGCAACCTCTGCGAAATCAACATGGGCCGTGTCGACTCGGAGGCCAGGTTCCGCGAATCCTGCATCGCCGCCGCGATTCTCGGCACCCTTCAGGCGGATTACACCGACTTTGCCTATCTCGGCGACGTGTCCACCCGCATCGCCCGCCGCGAGGCCCTCCTCGGCATCTCGAT
>Ga0194113_10012354_pt1 | contig 10028 bp, 8 predicted proteins | sample TA2MahC200mmetaG_FD_146193 | JGI IMG/M metagenome (GOLD analysis project Ga0194113, IMG submission 146193) | Freshwater microbial communities from Lake Tanganyika, Tanzania - TA2015017 Mahale Deep Cast 200m | ecosystem: Environmental > Aquatic > Freshwater > Lake | place: Tanzania: Lake... | reverse complement strand
TGTAGGTCCAGCCTGCAATCATGCAGACGAGCCCGAGTGGGATGAGCCACCATGACGTGCGCGCCGCAAGCACGAGCCCCGCAACGCCAGCGGCAACGAATGCCGACATCGCGGCACGTTTCACGGCACTCGCAGTTGCAGCGCCCGATGCGACGAGACGCAGCGGACCACTGCGTCGCTCGTCGGTTCCACGCACACCATCGGAGTAGTCATTGGCGTAGTTCACTGCAACCTGCAGGGCGAGACTGACCACCAGCGCGAGCAAGCCGTTTACTACGAAGATCGACGTGGCGACTGCAGTCTCACCGTCGCGAGAAACATCAACCGCCACTGCTACACCGATGACAACAGGCACGACGGCCGCGGGCAGCGTGCGTGGTCGAGCGCCACTCACCCACTGCGCAGGCGTCGTCATCGCGTACGCACGATAGTGCGCAATAGCGTGAGCGCCGTGCCGCAGTTGATTGCCGTCGACATGCCAATCGGCAGCGCTCTCGTAGAAACTTTGGGTCGCATCTGGCAACAGGGTGACGTCGCATTGCCGCTTGACCAACGCGTGTTGGCATCCGCGCGACGCAAGCTGGCGCTGTCGTTCGCCGCCAACGCAATCATCAGCGCGGCTGGCACCGAGTTGGTGGCACCGCCGGAGGAATCCATCACTACGCCTGATCGCCCACTCACGCCACTGGTCGAGGGTGATGCGCTCGTCATCGCCACGAGCGGCACAGCGGGTCAACCAAGGGGCGTCATCCACACCCACGCCACGTTGCGAGCACACGCCGAACGCGTCGGTGACCGACTCGGCCTCAGCGGCACCACGCACTGGTGGCTGTGCCTACCACCGGCACACATCGGGGGCTTTGGCGTCATCGCTCGAGCGCTGCACTATCGCTCGCGGCTCTCTCTTGCCCCGCACGTGGACGACGAAGCGATTCGCACGGCTCGCGCGGCTGGTGCCACGCACACGTCGGTGGTACCTACGCACCTCGTGCGGCATCAATTCGATGGTTGGGATTGTGTGCTCGTCGGCGGTGCGCGGAGCGGTGTTCTGCCCAACAACGCAATCTCCACGTACGGACTCACCGAAACCGGCGGCGGTGTCGTCTATGACGGCACGCCGCTACGTGACGTCGAGATCACGATTCACGACGGTGAGGTGCTGCTGCGCACACCGACGATGGCACGGGCCTACCGCTTCGGCACGCTCGATGTGCGCGGTGGATGGTTGCACACCGGCGACGTCGGTGCGCTGAGTGACGGTGTCCTGCGGGTGGACGGTCGGCGTGACGACCTCATCATCACCGGCGGCAACAATGTGTGGCCGCACGTCGTGGAGCAGCGGCTGCGCGAACATCCACTCGTCGCTGACGTGGTCGTGCGTGGAATAGCCCACCCGGAATGGGGGTCGGCGGTGTGCGCGTGGGTGGTGCCGAAACGATCGACTCATCCCCCAACGCTCGACGCGTTACGCGGCCACGTAAAAGAGACGCTCCCGACCTACTGCGCACCACAGCGAGTGCTGATCATCGATGCGATTCCCCGCAGCGCTCTCGGCAAGGTGCTCACCCGCGACCTACCGCCGGCAGATGGGCGTACATCATGAACTCCCCGTCGACCCCGAGACTGCCCGGTGCCTTCTGGCGACATTTCACGGCCTCCGCGACATCGAATCTCGGCGACGGTCTCGTCGCTGCGGCAGCCCCGCTCCTGGCGCTGAGCCTCACCGATGACGCACGACTGCTCGGCACCATAAGTTTCGCCGCCACGCTGCCCTGGCTGGTGCTCTCGATTCCGGCTGGCGTGTTCATCGATCGACATGAACGACGAAACATCATGGCGTGGAGTAACGCCATCCGAGCGATCCTGTTCGCGGCATTGACTCTCGCAATCGTCACTGGTGTGACCACCGTGTGGTTGCTCATCTGTGTGGTGCTCGCTCTCGCCGTATGCGAGGTTCTCTTCGACATGTCGGCACAAGCCTTTCTGCCCGCGATCGTGGCGCCTGACCAACTAGAACGCGCAAACGGGCGGCTCTACGCAGCCGAAGTTGCCACCAATTCATTCGTCGGATTGCCACTCGGAGCATGGCTCTTTGTTGCGGCTGCCGCTGCGCCATTTGGGGTTCAGGCAATGGCGCTCATCATTGCTGCAGCATTCATTGCCTCGATTCGGGTATCACCCACGGCTACCGAGCCGGCAATGAACGGCGGGATTTCCCTCGTACAAGAGATGCGCACGGGCGTGACATGGCTGTGGAAACACCCTTTCTTGCGGCTGCTCGCACTCATGCTTGGCGCCGCGAACATGTGCCACATGTTTGCCCAATCGATCTTTGCAAAGTATGTGCGGGACGAGCTCGGTCTTGGTCCGCGCGGATTTGGCTTGCTGCTTGCTACCGCTGCAATCGGTTCGATCGTGGGAGGTCTGCTCGGTGCACGTGTAGCGAAACGACTCGGACAGGGCGTCGCAATCGTTCTCTCGTATGCGATGTTCGCTGCGCTCGAACTCGTCCCGTGGGCCCTGCCGCGAGTTTGGGCAGTCGTAATTGCCGGCGTGCTGATGGCCATCTTTGGAACAGTGTGGAACGTACTCACGGTAAGTTTGCGCCAACGACTGATTCCCGCCGAGCTCTTCGGCAGGGTCAATAGCGTCTACCGTCTTCTTGGCACCGGCACGTCGGCCGTAGGAGCCGTGCTCGGTGGTCAGATTGCCTACCACTTTGGACTGCGGACCACGTATCTCGCGTCAGGCGTGACGCTTGGCGTCGTCCTGTTGGTCGGCGCGCCACGACTCCTGGCGTACGCGAAGACCTATATGGCGTCTGAGCGAACCCCTGCGCCACCGTCGATCACGTAGGTTTCGCCGGTAATCCAGCTGGCCTTGTCACTTGCCAGGAACAGTGCGAGATTCGCAATGTCATCGGGTTCGCCGAGACGCCTCGTCGGAAGCTGTCCGGCCAGTCGTTCGCCGAAGTTCTCCACGAGCACGGCTGCGAAATCCGTCTTCACCAAACCGGGCGCAATGCCAACGACGCGCGTCGGCCCCAACTCGCCGGCCAACTGACGAGTCATGTGGATGAGCGCAGCCTTGGTGAGGTTGTACACACCAAGGAATCCCCCGGCGCGCACGCCACCGACCGATGCGATGTTCACGATCACTCCTGGATGCGCCTTCATGTGCGCTTCCCACGCCGCCTTGCACCAAAACAACGGCCCGCGCAAATTGACCTGAAATGTCTTGTCGTAACGAGACTCATCGATCTCCAACGTGGGACCCATATACGGATTCGTCGCCGCGTTGTTGACGAGGATGTCGAGCCCACCGAAACGCTCCAGCGTCGCCGTCACGCACGCCTTGCCGGCCCCAACATCGCCGGCATTCGCGGCGAATATGTCTACGTCGCCCGGCATCTCCTTGGCGGCCGCCCGCAAGGCGTCTTCCTTGCGCGATGAAATCATCACCTTCGCGCCAGCGGCTGCGAACTGGGTCGCGATTGCCCTGCCGATGCCGCGTGATGCGCCAGTTACCAGTGCCACCTTGCCGTGCAGAGAGAGTTCCATGCGACGACCCTAGCCCTGCGGGTTGGTGGCAACGAAGCGAACAACGGTGATACGCCGACCGTCGAGTTCCTCCACGCAGACCCGGAAGCCCTCTTCATCGACACCGTCGCCGATGCGCGGTACCCGGCCAATCGCGCCGAACAGGTAGCCGCCGATCGTGTCGTATTCGGGATGAGAAATCGCCGAGCCGAGCTTGGCATTCACGTCGTCGATACTGACGGAGCCGTCGACGTGCGTGATGCCATTCGGCAGCGTTCTGAATCGCGTATCTGCATCGTCGTGTTCGTCGCCGATTTCGCCGACGAGTTCCTCGAGACAATCCTCCAGCGTCGCGATGCCGCTGAAGGCGCCGTACTCATCGGCCACGATCGTGAGATGAAACCGTGACCGCTGCATCTCGCGCATGAGTTCGGCGACCAACTTGCCCTCCGGCACCACATGGGGCTCGCGCATGACCGCACTAACCGCGGTGGCACCCCTACCGTCGCGCTCCAGGCGCATGAGGTCCTTCGTGTTCAACACGCCAGCGACATCGTCGAAGTCGTCATCGTCGGTGCGCAGCACCGGAATGCGACTGAACTGGTGCTCGAGTGCCACTGCCAAGGCTTCTGACACCGTGTCGGTGTCGGCAACCGTGACGACCTCGCCGCGGGGCTGCATGACTTCACGCACCACCGTGTCGCCGAACTGGATCACCGATTTGATGAAATCCTTCTCCTCAACTTCGATGACAGCGTCCTTGGCGGCTGCCTCAACGATCCCAAGAAACTCCGTCTCGCTGATGAAGGGACCCTGCTCCAAGTCGCGACCCTTGACGATGAGGTTGGTAAGTCGAATCAGGGCGCTCGACGCAACACGCAACGGCCAAAACGCGGTAAGCACCGAGACGAGCGGTGCAGTCATCGTGGCTCCACGTACGGAGTACAGCACCGCGTACGTCTTCGGTACCGCTTCGGCCAGCACGAAGAACAGCAACACGTTGAGCAGTACACCGAAGACCACGCCAGGGGCACCGAACAGGCGGTTGGAGACCACGCCGGTCAGCGTGGCCTGCACGGTTTGCAGGATGTTGACGGTCAGCAACAGCGGGTTCACCCACCGCGTCGGGTCGCTTGCCAGGCGCACGAGCAGCGCCCCGCGCCGGTGACCTTGTTTCTGCAACGCTTCAGCCTTCTGTTTGGTGATGCGCGAAAGTGACATCTCCGCCAAGGCGAGCAGCGTGAGAATCACGAGCAACACACCGATACCGACGATGATCCAGATGTCGGCGTTGGTCGGCGTTGCCCCGAGGATCGTCATGGTCTTCTTCAATAGCCCTGTGTGAACACAGCGGGCGCCGCGCCGTTCCAGTGCAGTTCTTCGAGCAATCCGCGCTCGCGTGTGCGCATGCGATTTGCGTTGGCATCGTTGTCGTGGTCGTAGCCCAACACGTGCAGGATGCCGTGGGTGATGAGCAGTGCGAGTTCGTCATCCAGGCATCCGGCGTGCGAATGCGCCTGTTCGTCGGCGACCTGCGGGCACACGACGACGTCACCCACCAGCAGAGGTAGCTCGCCGACGTCGTGGCGCGCCAGCACCGGCGTTGCCGAGCGCGCTGTCGGGCCTGCGGCACGGGAGTTGTCGACCATGTCGATGGGAAACGCAAGCACGTCCGTCGGCGCATCGTTGCCCGTATGGATGCGATTCATCTCGGCAATGGACTCGCGCGAGACAAAGAGGAGTGCCATCTCTGCCTGCCCCCGCACGCCTTCGGCTGCGAGCACGGCGCTCGCCAAATTCTGCCATCGCACGATGTCGATACCGACATCCACTTGCTCGTTCGAGACAAAGACGTCAACCATGCCGTCGCCACCTACGCGGCGCGGCGCAGTGGATTTTGGCCGGTCACTCACGACGTTTGCGGAGTCTCGCCGCCGCTTGTTCACCGGATTTCTCGTAGGCGGCCACGATGTCGGCGACGATCTTGTGGCGCACGACGTCGCCATAGTCCAGATGCACGAACGTAAGGCCATCGATGCCGGTCAGGACACGCTCCAAGCCGGCGAGACCGCTGCGACCGTCCGGCACGTCGACTTGCGTCGTGTCACCCGTGACGACGACCTTCGAACCAAAACCGATGCGAGTGAGGAACATCTTCATCTGCTCGGGGGTGGCGTTCTGTGCCTCGTCGAGGATGATGAAACTGTTGTTCAGCGTGCGGCCGCGCATGAAGGCCAGTGGCGCAACTTCAACGAGGCCACGCTCGAGGTATTTCTGGGCGTGCTCCGCGCCGACCATGTCATGCAGTGCGTCGTACAACGGTCGCAGGTAGGGGTCGATCTTGGCCATCAAGTCGCCGGGCAAAAACCCGAGACGCTCGCCGGCCTCGACCGCCGGGCGCGTGAGGATGATGCGATTCACGGTCTTTCCGTGCAGCGCCTGCACCGCCATCGCAACCGCCAACCAACTCTTGCCGGTACCGGCAGGGCCAAGTGCAAAGGTAATGACGTACTCGGAGATGGCGTCCACATAGCGACGTTGACCGGCCGTTTTGGCGCGCACGGGTCGGCTCTGGCCCACCTTCACGATGTCGGCCGTCAACACGCTGCTGGGGCTCACATCGCTGCGCACCATGTCGATTGCGCGCCCCAAGACGACCCGGTCAACGTGCTCGCCACGCTGCAACAATTCGGCAAGCTCCTCGAACAGCCTTCCGACGACCGAGGAGTCGGGTCCAACCGCACTGATCTCGTTGCCACGCACCACGATGCGGGTGGCCGGGAAGGCCTGTTCAACCAGCCGCAGCAACTCGTCGCGTTCGCCGAGCAAGGCGGCCATCACATGGGTGCCGGGCACGACCACGGTCGTGGCAGGAGATACGACGCTCATGCCGCGCGGGTGCCCATTACCCCTCCCAGACTATCCACCGACTCGCTCCGCAGAATCCCCTAGTTGTTGAGGATTCGTACTTGCCCGCCGGTGGTGTCGCCGTCTACTGCAACGACGGCCCGCGTGAAATCAAGCGCATAGAAACGCTGCGCCGAAAGCGGCACCAACTCCGCGTCGCCCACCATTCGCGCCATGCGCAGCATCAGTGCCGCTGCCCCGCGCTCACCAGTCGGCTGATGCGTGTCGGGCAAGTCGAACACGAGAAGTGCACCGTCGCGGGCCTCGGCCGCCAACGCTTCTTTCGCGAGGGCGACATTCGCACCACGAATCTCGACATCAGGATCGACAACGACCCACATCACGTAGTGCACGAGCCCCTTGCGCATTCGCTCGGCGTAGTTGCGACGGAAATAGTCGGGGTTCAGCCAACGCGTGGCGGTGACATCCGTAGCGATCAACGTCATCACCACGGGGCGGTTCTGCTCCCACATCACCCAAACGCGATTCGTGGGGTTCAAGAGACACTCGTTGAATTCCGTGCGGTTGACGAGTTCAGTGAACGGGTGCAACTGGTTGTTCGCATAGGCCCGCCGGTAGAACTCCCACAGGCGATCACGCAGATCGACGTCGCCAAGACGCGTGTGGCGGGTGATGAACACGAGGCTCCTTGCGCCGGGAATGACCCCAGCAACCTTCAGCCTCCGCCTGTTTCAAGAGTAACGAATACGAAGGCCGGAACGGCGGATTCTGTACGGTGGTTGCGGTGATGTCCGCGTGACGATTCGCACGCTCGAGCGCTCTGCCTGGGGCCTGTTGGCGTCGGGGTTGTTGCTTGCCGTCGCTCAGTCGGCATCACGCAACGAGGACGTCGGCGCCATTTTCTACGCCGTCGCCGCCGTGGCGGTGCTCGTCGCAACCGTGGTCTCGGCACGCCAGAACCAGCTCGACCGACGCATCCTCGTTGGTTTCGTCGTAATCGTCGGTTGTGTCGGTGCCGGGCAGGTGTTCTCAGGCGCAGCACGCGGCGAACTCGCCCACATCGTTGCGGAAGTGGGCTTTCTGGTGGTGCAACTCACCCTCGGTATCGGTCTGCTCATCGTGGTGCAGCGACGCATCGGGCGCGACCCGCTCGGTGTGATGGCCGACGCCTCGATCCTGGCCCTCGGCGCCTGGCTCGTGATGTGGATCTTTGTGGTCCGCGCGCTGTTTGACGCAACGAGCGACGAGCCCGCCGTGGTATTGCTGCGTGGGCTGACCTTCTCTTTGTCGACGGTGGTGTTGTTCCTGTTGGTCATGCTGTTACTCGGCGACTCCGACAACGGCACGGTTGTCTGGTTCGCGACGACTGCGGTGGCGACGTCGCTGCTCGGTGACGTGCTCTGGGCGCTGCATGACGCCGAACGGTTCAATGTACCGCTCGCTATTCGCAATTCTCCGTACGTGCTGGCGCTGTTTGCCGCTGCCGCGACGCTGCTTCACCCCGGCGTGCGGTTTCTCACTGCACAGGGGGCCTATCGTGCGACCCGACCGATCGCGGGGCGTCTCATCCTTGTAACGGCCGGGCTCGTCGTGCCGATAGCGGTCTTTGCTGCGGTTGATGCGGTCGATACGCGCGACCGAATCGTGCGCAGTGGTTCGCTCATCGTGCTGTCGCTTGCCGTGCTGGTGCGGGTGATCATCTCCGTGCGGTCGAACGCACAACTCCAGGTGCGACTCATCACGAGTGCGCAGACCGATGCGTTGACGGGTTTGCCGAATCGCAGCCTGATGCTCGAACACGTCGAAACCGCATTGCGCACGGCTTGGCGCGACGATCGGCAGCCGACGGTGTTGTTCATCGATGTCGATCGCTTCAAGAACATCAACGACAGCCTCGGGCACTCGGCCGGCGACGACGTTCTCGTCGCGGTTGCCGAACGTCTGCGCATCGTGTTGCCGACCCACTGTGTGGTCGGCCGGATTGCCGGCGACGAGTTCGTCGTGCTTGATCCGCAGTCGAAGGGCCCTGGCGAGGCGATGGTGCTCGCCGATCGGGTGCTCGAGTCGTTTCACGAGCCGCTCGCCCTGCGACAGGGCGACGTCTTCGTCTCGGCGAGTATCGGCGTGTCGACGTATCGGCCGTCAGTGACGAACAACGCCGACGATCTGTTGCGCCACGCCGACACCGCGATGTACCGCGCGAAGGAATCAGGCCGAAATTGTGTGGCCATCTTTGATGAGTCGATGCTGGCCAGCGTCACCCAGCGGCTCGCGGTGGAGACTGCGTTGTATCGCGCGCTCGAACGTCGCGAGTTGCGACTGGTGCACCAACCGATCATCGATGTCTCTCTCGGTGAAGTTGTCGGCTTCGAGGCCCTCATGCGGTGGGATCGTGCAGATGGCAGCACCATCTCCCCCGCCGAGTTCATTCCGATCGCCGAGGAAACCGGCACGATCGTGCCGATTGGTTCGTGGGCGTTGCTCGAGGCCCTCACGCATCTCGGTGAGTGGATCGCCGCGGGCGTCTGCCCGCGCGACGCAACGATGGCCGTCAACGTTTCGCCGCGTCAGTTGAACGACCCGAACTTCGTCAACGTGGTGAGCGAGGCGCTCACTCGGGCGCACATCCCCGCCCGCCAGTTGTGGTTGGAGGTCACCGAGCGTGTGATGATCGCGCAGCCCGACCAGGCGCTTTCGACCTTGACCAAGCTCGGCAATCTTGGCGTGCGTGTGGCCATCGATGACTTTGGAACCGGCTATTCGTCGCTCTCGCTGCTGCAGAAGTTCCCGATCCACCGGTTGAAGATCGACCGATCATTCGTCAGCGGCGTCGCCGACAACGATGACGCGCGTTCACTGGTGCGCACCATCATCGCCATGTGCGAGTCGATGAACCTCGATATGGTGGCCGAAGGCGTCGAGAGCGTGCGTCAGTTGCAGGTGCTCGGCGAACTGCGCTGCTTGAAGGCTCAGGGATATCTGATTAGCCACCCCGTACCGCCCGAGTCGATGGCAAGCACGGTTGCGGCGATCAGCAACGTCGGCGCTTGGCCGCGCATCCGCCGACCATGATTGCCGCGTTGCTCGTCGCTCCTTGAGCGGCTATGCCCGTAGGCAGAGTTTTTCCCCAATCTGCGTGACCTGTTGATCAAGCTCTTCGTCAGAGCACACCGCAGCAACGTAACCGTCGGGACGAATCACCACGTGATCTGCACCATAGCGCATTGCGTCGTCCACCTCATGATGTTCGATTGGAACGAGCCCCAGCTTGATGTCACCGCGGTGTCGCCGACTGATGACATGAAACGACAGTGCTCCTCGCGCGACGATGTGATGCCATTGTGCATAGATGGCACCGACGTTCGGGTGGTCACCCACGATGACGCCTTGCTCATACCGAGCACTTCTCCGCCTGCCGCCGTAGCCCGCCTGTTCGCTTACACCATGACTGACCCGCCCGGCCAGTTGATCAATCAGCCGGCCAGTCTCTACGGATTGTTCGACCGCGTGCATCGTCAGAGGTATCCGCTCATCTGAATAGCTCTCGAGCAACCTCGAATTGCTCCAACCGCGCACGACGTACGCAAGTTTCCATGCGAGATTGAATGCGTCTCGCATTCC
>Ga0194113_10012348_pt1 | contig 10033 bp, 6 predicted proteins | sample TA2MahC200mmetaG_FD_146193 | JGI IMG/M metagenome (GOLD analysis project Ga0194113, IMG submission 146193) | Freshwater microbial communities from Lake Tanganyika, Tanzania - TA2015017 Mahale Deep Cast 200m | ecosystem: Environmental > Aquatic > Freshwater > Lake | place: Tanzania: Lake... | reverse complement strand
GTGCCCTTCCATTCCGCAATTTGCAATCCGCAATCCGCAATGAGACACTTGTGCTTTTCACCTTGCACTTTTTACTTCTCATCCTCTACATTGCCCTCATCCATACTAATTCATGTATGCTGCGGCCCGTGCCTGCTGGCCGTCGTGGAGGCGGTGCGGCGCATGGGGCGCGCGGCTGCGCTGTTCCATAACCCGAACATCCATCCGCTGCTTGAGTTCCGGCGGCGCCTGACAGCCGTCCAGGTGGCGGCCGAACGGGCGGGCCTGGAACTCATCGCCGACGGCCGCTACGGCCTGCGCGAGTTCCTGGCGCGCACGGCCCCGTGGGAGCGCCCGGCCAGGTGCGCGGCCTGCCGGCGGATGCGGCTGGCCGAGACGGCCCGCCAGGCGGCCGAGCGCGGCTTCGAGGCCGTCACGACGACCCTGCTGGCCTCCGCGCACCAGGACCACGACGCCGTGCGGCAAGTCGGCCAGGAGGAAGCCGCCGCCAGGGGCCTGCGATTCCACTACGAGGATTTCCGCCCCCTGGCCGCGCGCGGCCACGACGAGGCCAGGCGCATCAGCCTGTACCGGCAGCAGTACTGCGGCTGCATTTTCAGCGAAGAAGAACGGTTCGCGCCGACCCGCCTGCATCTGCATCGCGCCTCGGATCGTGGCGAGCCGTGAAGGGCAACATCCCATGCTGAGGGTCGAGGGTCGAGGGTCGAGGGTCGAGGCCGGCGGCGCGCGTCATGCGGGGCGCCATGCTTTCGCGCCGCTCGGGAAGCACGGTCTTCGGCCAGGGCGGATGCTTTCGCAAGCGAAAGCACGCCACCCGCCCATCATGCTTTGCGCCGCGCTGGCCGGCGTGCTTGTGAGCGGCTGCTCGTGCGAGAAGCCGCGGGTCCGGCCGCGGCCGGAGGCCCCTTTCGCGGCCGCGGAACACCCGCTGATGCGCGTCCGCCTGGGCGAGGAGGCGCCCTCGGCGTGGGTGGCCGTGACGGCCCCCTGGCGGCTGACCGGGCCGGCCGGGCAGTTGGCGGCCGGCGAGCGCCTGGACTGGACCGAGGTCGCCTTCCGCGGCGGGGGCGCGGCGTTCGGTTCGCAGGCGCCCGTGCCCGGCGGGCTGGAACTCGCCGCCGAGTCCGACGGCGCAATCCGGGTCCGCCAGACCATCGGGGGCAAGGAGCGCGAGCGGTGCTACCGCGGCGTCCTGCGCATCCTGCCCACGACCGCGGGGGCACTGCGACTCATCAACATTCTTCCGCTGGAAAACTACGTGGCGGGCGTCCTGTCGAACGAACTGCCGAAGGCCTGGCACGCGGAGGCGTACAAGGCCCAGGCGGTCGCCGCCCGGACGTACGCCCTGGCCGAACGCAACTCGCACCAGCGATACGACTTCGACGTGTACGATTCCACGCTGAGCCAGGTTTACGGCGGCGCAGGCACAGAGACCGCCTCTGCCTGGGGCGCCGTCCTTGCCACGTGGGGCGTCGTGGCGACGTACCGCACGGCCGCGGGCAAGGCGGCGCTTCTAACGACGTATTTCCATTCGACGTGCGGCGGCGGGACGGTTCCGGCGGGCGGCGTGTTCGGCGGCGCGGCGCCGGCGCCGCTGGCGGGCGTCCCGTGCACGTATTGCCGCAACTCGCCGCGATACCGGTGGCCCGAGGTGGTCCTTGCGAAACAGGAAGTCGGCGCCGCCCTGCGCGCCGGCGGCGCGGCGGAACTGGCGAGGCTCGGTCCGGTGGCCCGGGTCGAGGTCGCAAAGGCGACGGGCGACGGCGGCCGGGCGGAGGCCATACGCGTCGTCGATGACGCCGGGTACTCGGTGCTGCTTCGCGCGGCCTACTGGCGGGGCCTCGTGGGCGGCCGCGTGTACAGCACGTGGTTCGAGATCGAGGACCGCGGCGACCACATCGCCCTGGTCGGCGGCCGCGGATGGGGACACGGAGTCGGACTCTGCCAGTGGGGCGCACAGTACCTGGCGGAGCGCGGCAAGACGGGGGAGGAGATACTGAGGTTCTACTATCCGGGCGTGGAACTATCGCGGGCATACTGAGTTCCCGCTCGTGAGGTCCTTGCGTGTCACATGTATTTCAGTGGCGTGTCGCCGCAGGCGAGCCGTCCGGCCCGCGCGCGGGCCTTCTGGCCACGCCGCATGGGGCGGTCGAGACGCCCGCCTTCATCCCTGTGGGCACGAAGGCCGCCGTCAAGGGCGTCCGGCCGGAGACGCTCCGCCAGGCGGGCGTCCAGATTATCCTGGCGAACACCTACCACCTGGCCCTGCGGCCGGGGGCTGACGTTATCCGCCTCCTTGGCGGCCTGCACGCCGTCATGGGCTGGGACGGCCCCATCCTGACCGACAGCGGCGGCTTCCAGGTCTTCAGCCTGGCGGCCTTGAGGCGCGTGACGCACGACGGCGTCATGTTCCGCAACCACATTGACGGGGCCGAGATGACCCTGACGCCCGAGTCGGCCGTGGCCGCACAGAACGAACTCGGGGCCGACATCATCATGGCCCTCGATGTGTGCCCGCCGTACCCGTGCCCGCGCGAGGAGGCGGCCGAGGCCGTGCGCCTTACGCTCGGGTGGGCGGCGCGGGCGCGTGCGGCACACGGGCGGCCGGACCAGGCGCTGTGGGCCATCGTCCAGGGCGGCGTTGAGGCGGACCTGCGCCGGTGCTGCGCCGGGGAACTCGTGGCGATGGATTTTCCGGGCTACGCCATCGGCGGCGTGAGCGTGGGCGAAGGGCACGAGCGCCTGTGCGAAGTCGTGGGCCTGACGGCGCCGCTCCTTCCGGCCGACCGGCCGCGGTACCTCATGGGCGTGGGCGAGCCGCGCGACGTCGTGGCGTCGGTGGCCGCGGGCGTGGACCTCTTCGACTGCGTCCTGCCCACGCGCAACGGGCGCAACGCCCTGGCGTTTACGTTCGGCGGGCCGATGCGGCTGCGGAACGAGCGGCACAAGACCGACCGCCGCCCGATTGAGGAAGACTGCGACTGCCCGGCGTGCCGCCGCTTCAGCCGCGGGGCGCTGCGGCACCTGTTCGCGGCCGGCGAAATGCTGGGGCCGATCCTCGTTACGATCCACAACCTGCGGTTCTTTGTGCGATTCTTCGGCCGGCTGCGGCAGGCCATTTGCGAGGCCCGTTTCCGTGCCGAGGCCGAAGGCTTACTTGACAGGTACTACGGAAGCGACTAAAAGGGAGTGTTTACCGGCTAAAGGAATCCAACCGTGCGAACCTTTGCGCTGATTGCCGAAGAGGCGGCCGCGCCGGCCCCGGCGACGAAGACCGACGAGCAGCCGGGCAGCCCGTACTCGATTTTCATCCTCATGGGGGCGCTGTTCGTGGTCTTCTACCTTCTGCTCATCCGGCCGCAGCAGAAGAAGGAGCGCGAGCGCCAGAAGCATCGCGCGGACATGCTCAAGAACCTCAAGAGGAGCGAGCACGTCGTGACCGTCGGCGGGGTGCACGGCATCGTCACTTCCGTCACGGACGACGAGGTCGTGCTGAAGGTCGACGAGAAGAACGACGTGCGCGTCCGCTTTTCCCGCGATGCCATCAGCAAGATCGTGGGCGCCGAGGGCGAGGAAGGCGCCGAGAAGAGACTCTCCGACAAGCCCGAGGAGAACAAGTAGCCGGACCGCACCCCGGCGCTTGATTCGGCGCCCGGGGGCGCGTCCGGACCAACAGGAACGAGGCTGAAATGAGCCGATGGGTTTACTGGGTGGCGCTGCTGTCGATTGCCGGGATCCTGGCGGGCCCGGTGTATCACCTGCTGACGGACCCGCAGGCGGAACTGCGGGACCTCTTTCGCCTGGGCATCGACCTCCAGGGCGGGACGAGCCTTGTCTACGAGTTGCACGCCGCCGAGGGCGCAGGCATTCCGGACCCTTCCGCCGCGCGCGACGTCATCCTCCAGCGCATCGACCCGCAGGGGACGCGCGGGTACATCGTGCGTCCGGTGGGCAAGCGCCTGGAGATCATCCTGCCCGGCCGCTCGAAGGTGACGGCGGCGGAGGAGACGCCGACGAAGGAACGGCTGGCCGCCGCCGCCCAGGCGGCCTCGCGCCAGAAGAACCCCGCCGTGGCCGACCTGCTGAATGAGAAGGCCGACGCCTTCACTGCGGGCACGCGACTGCGGGTCATGATGAACCCGCCGATGTACCTGGACGACATGCAGACGCGCCTCACGCAGGCGGCCCGCGAGCGGATGCCCGACCAGCGCGTCGGCATAGCCGTCGTCGGCCTGGTGGAGGTATCCGGCGGTCAGTGGAAAGAGGCCGCCGTCATGCTCACCGTGCCGGCCGCCGAGACGCAGCGCGTGGGCGAGTGGAAGCACCTCGTGACGAGCGCCCTGTCGGCCCAGCGCGACGTGACAAGCGTCAAGCGCCTCGTCAAGCAGGCGGGGTTCCTGGAGTTCCGCATCCTGGCCGACCGCATCAAGGACCGCGACAAGGCCAACTTCGACCGCCTCGTCAAACTCAAGCAGGAAGGCAAGCCCACCGACGACCCGCGATACCGCTGGTATCCTGTGAAGCGCGGCTGGGAATGGTACCGCTCGCCGCACGGCAACCTGCTGGACGCCTGGAACATGGTGTACGTTGTTGACCCGGAGTCGCGTACGGTCGAGGCCCTGGTGAACGTGGCCGACGGGCAGGACGTTACCGGGCGCGACCTTGCCCGCGCCTACGCCTCGGTGGCCGATGGCGAGCCGGTCGTCTCGTTCGGCATGAAGCCCCAGGCCGCGCAGCGGTTCGCCCGCCTCACCAGCCCCGAGGTGCGCGGCCGGCAGTTGGGCATCCTGCTGGACGGTATCATCCAGTCGGCCCCCGCGCTGCGGGCCACGCTCTCCACCGGCGGCATTATCGAGGGGTACAAGGGCCAGCGCGAACTGGAGGAAGTGGTCACGGTCCTCAATTCCGGCCAACTGGCCGCCAGCCTGGGCGACCCGGTGCTTGAGCGGACCGTCGGGCCGGAACTCGGCGAGGACAACATACACAAGGGCAAGGTGGCCAGCATCGTCGGCTTCGTGCTGGTCGTGGCGTTCATGGCGGGGTACTACCTCTTTGCGGGCCTCGTGGCCAACGTGGCGCTGGTGCTGAACCTCGTGCTGACGGTGTGCCTGATGTATGTCATCCGGCAGACGTGGACGCTGCCCGGCATCGCGGGCCTCATCCTGTCGCTGGCGATGGCCGTGGACGCGAACGTTCTCGTGAACGAGCGCCTGCGCGAGGAGAAGGGCAAGGAGGGCAGCCTCGGTTTCGCCCTCAAGAAGGCCTACGAGCGGGCGCTGCGGACCATCTTGGACTCGAACCTCACGACGCTCATCCCGGCCTTCATCCTGCTTGTGCCCGGCCTTGCGACCGAGGAGGTCAAGGGCTTCGCCATCGTCATGATCATCGGCATTCTCGTCAGCATGTTTACGGCCGTGGTGGTTACGCGCATGATCTTCGAGACGGTGATAGGGCGCGGCTGGGTGAAGCAGGTGAAGATGCTCCAGGTGATCAAGGTGCCGGACTTCGAGTGGATGCGCGTAGGAAGGGTGTGCCTGTACGTCTCGGCGGCGCTGGCGGTGGCGGGCATCATCGCCTTCTGGACGCGCGGCGAAGACAAGTACGACATCGAGTTCACGGGCGGCACGCAGGTGGAACTGGCCCTGAAGGCGCCGGCGGGGCAGCCGGAAGCCTCCATCGGCGAGGTCCGGCGCCGCGCCACTGACGTCCTCGGCGGCTCCGCCACCGTCCAGGAACTGGAGTATGCCGCAGAGACCGGCCAGGCACGCCTCAGCCGCTTCCTCATAAGCGTTCCTGCGGAGGGGGCGCTGGTGAGCGGCGAGGCGGCCGTCAAGGCGGCCCTGGCGGCGGCGTTCGAGGACATGCGCCCCGAGGGGGCCGACATCAAAGTCCAGGCGTCGGCGGCGGAGATTACGGAAGAATCTATCCGCCAGCGCCTGGCGGGCGAGCAGGGGGGGGCGGCCCCCGCCGCCCCTGCCGGCGCCGCGCCGGCGCCTGCGGGCGCGCCCGCCGGCGCGGCGGCTGCGAGCGCCGAGGCGCCCCCCGCCGAGGCAACCGCGGCCCGCTACATCCCGCGGGAACTCAGGCAGTTCCTCGGCAAGATCGTCGTCACGGCCGAGGTGTCGCCGCCCCTGGCGGCGGGCGAGGTCCAGCGCCGCCTGGACACCTTCATCCGCGACCGGTACCCGGATGCCGCAGGGGCGCTGGCCAGGGTGGAAGGGCGGACGGCGGGCGGTTCGCCGGGCGAGTTCCGCTCGTTCGACCTGTGGGTTCGCGACGATTTCGCCGGCCTTCGCGGCGAAACGCCCGCCCCGCAGTTCTGGGCCGACGCTGTCAAGGCCGGCCTCGGCCTGGAGGAACCCTTTGCATCCACGACCTCGTTCGAGCCGACGATGGCCGGCGAAACGTGGCACAAGGCCGTCGTTGCCATCATCCTGTCCATCGCCGGCATCATCATCTACATCTGGGCCAGGTTCGCCAAGTTGGCCTACGGCCTCGCGGCCGTGGTGGCCCTTGTGTACGACGTCCTGGTGACGCTCGGGGCCGTGGCCGTATCGGCCTTCCTGGCCCAGACGATCCTGGGCGACGTGCTGCTCATAACCGACATGCGCATCAACCTGGCGATGGTGGGGGCGTTCCTGACGCTTGTCGGCTACTCCATCAACGACAAGATCGTGATCTTCGACCGCATCCGCGAGAACCGCGGCAAGTTCGGCAACCTGTCGGTGGAACTCGTGGACCGGAGCCTCAACCAGACGCTCTCGCGGACCATCTGGACGGGCTTCACCACGCTGATGGTGCTCCTGGTCATCTACGTCTTCGCCGGGCAGACGTCCACGCTTCACGGGTTCAGTTTCGTCCTGTTCTTCGGAATCCTGATGGGCACGTATTCCTCGCTCATGGTGGCGTGCCCCATCCTGGTGATGCGGCGGGAGGCGCGCAGGGCGCCGCAGATGCCCGGCGCGAGGAAACGTTAATCTCCGGGCAGTGCGCCGTCCGATAATATCGGCGGGAGAAGGTGTATCCGCAGCGCCCTGGTGACCCGCGAGGTGAAGCCATGCGTCCTGTGACGAAGGTCCTGCTGGTCCTGGCCGTGATCATCCTGGCCGTGGGGGTCGTCTGGTTCGTCAGTTACCGCTGGGGCAAGACGGAGCCGCCGGCCAGGAACAGCGAGGCGCAGAAGCCGCCGGAGCCCACGTACAACGATCCGCTGGCGACGTACCAGCGGTGGCGCGCCCGGCTCCCGGGCGCGTCGGGCCAGCCGCCTGCGGATTCGCCCGCCCGCCGCCAGGCCGACCGGCAATCCTCCAGCGTGAACGAGGGCGCGCCCGTCGCGCGGCGGTCGGATACGCCCGTGGCGGGGGCCGACCCGCCCGGGCCGGCGCTGCGGCCCACCGGCGTCGAGGGCCAGGTGGTGACGCAGGGCTGGCGTGCGCGCGACCCGGCCGCCGGCAGCGTATATACCATCGTGGCGGGCGATACGCTCTACGGCATCGCCATGAAGCACTACGGCGACCCGCGATGCGCGGGGCTGATAGAGACGGCCAACCCGGGCCTCAGCGCGCATGCCCTCAGGGTGGGCGAGAAGATCCTCCTGCCGGAGAAGCCCGCCCCGTCGGCCGGCCCGGCGCCGGCCGGCCCGGCGTCCACGGCGCAGGGCAGGGTGTACGTGGTCCAGAAAAACGACACGCTCATCGGCATCTCGAAGCGGATGTACGGCGACGCCACCATGTATCGAAAAATCTACGAGGCCAATAAGGACGTCCTCTCCTCCGCCAACGCGACGCTCCACGTGGGCCAGAAACTCCGCCTGCCGGAGCAGTAGGCTGCGGGCGGCGGAACATTGCCTCGCAATCGCGTGTGCCACGGCCGGCTTGCCCGGCCGTGCGTCTTTTGGCGCGGGCTCGGGGAATCGCGGTTGTGTCCGCCGATCCTGGCGCCGTGCTTGCCGTTACTGCCGCTCTGTCAACGGTGAAATGATGGATCGCCGGGTGGCATGCCCACGCCGCCGTTGCGTGGGCATGCATCCCCGCGGAACGGATGCCGCGAGCATGCCACCCATCAATTGACGTTTGACAGAGCATTAGCCCAACTTACGCAGTTGCGCCTCAAAAAGCGCCTTGGCGGGGGTGCCAGGGCCGTTTCGGGGCAGAAGTTTCCACTACATTTGGCGGTCGGCTCGGGGGTAGTCCGCCGTGGGAATGTCCTCCTGCCAGCGCAGGCGTTCGGGCAGCGCGAGGCCCAGGCGGCTCAGAAGGACGCGCTGGGATTCGTCCGGCGCCGTGACACACCGCACACGCAGCGTCCGGCCGGGCCGGCCGTCCGGGTCGCGGGTCGGCAGCAGCACGTCGCCGCTCTTGACGCGGGCGAACTCTTCCAAGACCGTCCGCGGGGCGTCCCCCAGCCCGGCCCCACGCATCCACTGCGCGAGCGTCTTCCACATCGCGTATGCCAGGAAGCAGACCAGGATGTGCCCCTTCACCCGGTCGGCCCCGTGGTGCCACACCGGCCTGATCGCCAGTTCGTCCTTTGTGATCCTGAACGCCCACTCCGCTTCCGTCAACTGGATGTACCGCTTCCACAACACAGCCGGGTCGGTCTCCGCGAGGTTCGTCCTGAGAAGGTAGCATCCCTCCGACACCGCCGCCCACTCGCACCAGCGCCCGTTGCGCTTCCACAGGACCGACAGCCGCGCCTTGCCTTCCGGTTTTTCAAGCGGCGCGATGGCAACCTCCAGCGCCCCGCCGGCCCGCCAGTATCGTTCCCGCAACCGGCCCAGCCGCTGGTGGGCCTCGCCCGCGTCCTTCAGCCGCCCGCTTGCCGCCGACGCCGCGAGTTTCCTCAACCCATCCTCCATGCGACCCTGGAACCGCTCGTGCATCGCCCGTTCCTTCTCGCGACGGTCCCGGCTGCGGGCCAGGATGAACGTCTCCTGCCCGTCCGGCCCAGGCACCAACTTCACCTCCACGCCCGCCTGGACCTCGTGCCAGTCCTTCTCGACCAGATACTTCTCGAACTGCCGCAGCATCGCCTTGGGCGTTCCGACGATGTACGACCCGCCACGGCCGCGGATGTACGCCAGGTTAGCCTCGCTCACCATCCCGCGGTCCATCACCCACACGCGGCTGGCCCGGCCGTACTTCGCCTCCATCGCCTCGACGATCTCCTCCACCGTGGTCGAATCGTTCGTGTTGCCGTCGAAGACCTCGTAACCCAAGGGTATCCCATCGGTGGTCACCACAAGCCCGATGCACACCTGCACGCAGTCGGGCCGGCTGTCGCGTGAGTACCCGCGCTTCGCCATCGGGTTGGCGAGGCACTGGCCCTCGAAGTACGTGCTCGTGATGTCGTACAGGAGCAGGTCGTACTCCAGGTCAAAGAGGTCCCCGAGGCGGCCCTTCAGGTGCCGCTCGATCTCCTCCTTGTGAGGCAGAAGTTGGTCGAGCCCCCCATACAGGCGGTCCGTGTGGACCTGCTCGGGAGCGATGCCCAGAAGATCGTCCAGCGCCGTGCGGCGGTACCACGTGTCCTCGATGTGGAGTTCGCTCGACGGCTCGCAGAACCGCGCGATCGCCAGAATCGCCGCCACCACCGGCCACGGCACGTCCTCACGCCCGGCGGGCATCAGACGCGAGAGCAGGTCGTCAAGACCCAGCAGCCGCCAGAGGCCCAACGCCAGCCACACGTCGCCGAAGTCCCGCAGCCGCTCCAGGCGGACGCCCTTGACCTTCACCCAGACGTAGCGGCCCTCTTCGGGTACGGGGCACGCGGGCGGATCGAAGAGCGACGGCTGCGGCCGCTCCCGGCGGTCCAGCCGCCGCGCGAGGTGCGCCCAGCCGCTCTCCTCGTGGGCCTTCAGTTCTCCGAGGTGGGCCACCACCCGCTGACGCGGACCCCGCTCGGTCCGCACCGACTCGACCAGCGCCCAGTACGTCCGGCGCTTGCGCCCCACCCGCCGCATCATCCGCCTCAGATACATGGCCATCCTTTGCCGAGTGACCTGCCCATCGACAAGGATGCCATCAAAAAGGCG
>Ga0194113_10012344_pt1 | contig 10035 bp, 5 predicted proteins | sample TA2MahC200mmetaG_FD_146193 | JGI IMG/M metagenome (GOLD analysis project Ga0194113, IMG submission 146193) | Freshwater microbial communities from Lake Tanganyika, Tanzania - TA2015017 Mahale Deep Cast 200m | ecosystem: Environmental > Aquatic > Freshwater > Lake | place: Tanzania: Lake... | reverse complement strand
GTCCCACCCGGGAGCCGGGCTCCTGTGCGACGCACAGCGAAGCAGGACAAGCGCCACGCCTTGAGACGGCCGTCATGCGGCCTTCGGTTGCGGGGTTTAGGAGGAAGTGGTTCTTGATGCCGAACCGTATCGAAGTGGCCATCCGGCCCGAACTCGAGGACCCGCGCGGCAACCGGCTTCTCAAGCGGATCCGGCACGACCTCGGCCTGGCCCCGGACTCGGTGCGGTTGCTCAATGTGTACCACATCGACGCGGGCCTGACCCGGGACCAGATGGAACGCTGCCGCCTGGAACTCTTCACGGATCCGGTCACCGAGCATTCCGCACTTGGGCCGATCCAGGGCAAGCAATTCGACTGGGTGGTGGAAATCGCTTTCCTGCCCGGGGTCACGGACAACGTGGGCCAGACCTCCCGGGAGGCCGTGGAGGACCTGCTCGGATTCCGCTTCGGCCCGGGCGAGGCCGTCTACTCGGCCGAGCAGATCCTGCTCTGCGGCAGTCTGACCCGCGAACAGGCGGAACGGATCGCCGCCATCCGTTTCAATCCCCTGATTCAACGGGCGCGCATTCAGGACCGGCAGGAGTGGGAGGCCGACCCCCTGGACAGCCGGGTCGACGTGCCCCGGGTGCGTCTGGCCAAGAGAGACCGCGTGGACACGGTCTCCCTGCAGGTGAGCGACGAGGAACTCTCGCGGCTGGGCAAACAGGGGATCCCGGAACGTCTAGAAGACGGCCGGGAGATCCGCCGCGGCCCGCTGGCGCTGGAACTCGATTTCCTGCGGGCCATCCGCGACCACTTCGCAACCCTGCAGCGGGACCCCACCGACATTGAACTGGAGAGCATCGCCCAGACCTGGTCCGAGCACTGCAAGCACAACATCTTCGCGGCCCGGATCGACGAGGTGGACAGCCTGTACCGCACCTGCATTCAGGGGGCCACCCGCGCGGTCCGTTCCCGCCTGGGAAAACGCGACTGGTGCCTGTCCGTTTTCAAGGACAATTCCGGCGTCATCCGCTTCAACGACGACTGGAGCGTCTGTTACAAGGTGGAAACCCACAACAGCCCCTCGGCTCTGGACCCATACGGCGGGGCGATCACCGGCATCGTGGGGGTGAACCGCGACCCGCTCGGCACCGGCATGGGCGCCCGGCTCATCGTCAACTGTTACGGATTCTGCTTCGGCGACCCTTACACCCGTGACCGGCCCTACTACCGGCTGCCCGGCCGCCGCGAGCCGATCCTGCACCCCAAGGTGATTTTCGAGGGGGTGCGCGAGGGGGTGGAACACGGCGGCAACAAGAGCGGCATCCCCACGGTCTGGGGGTTTCTGACCTTCGACCCGAGGTACCGGGGAAAACCCCTGGTGTTCGTGGGCACCGTGGGCCTGCTGCCGGCCACACTGAACGGCCGGCCCGCCCACGAGAAATCCGCGCGGGCCGGGGACCGGATCGTCATGACGGGGGGCCGCGTGGGCAAGGACGGCATCCACGGAGCCACCTTTTCTTCGGAGGCCATGCACGCCGGCAGTCCGGCCACCGCGGTGCAGATCGGGGACCCGATCACCCAGAAGAAACTCGGCGACGCCCAACTGGAGATCCGGGACCTGGGGCTCTACCACTCGGTGACCGACAACGGCGCCGGCGGCCTGTCCTGCTCGGTGGCCGAGATGGCCCGGGAGTGCGGCGGCTGCCGGGTGGATCTGGAAAAGGTGCCCATCAAGTACGAGGGACTCCTGCCCTACGAGATCTGGATCAGCGAGTCCCAGGAAAGAATGACCTACGCCGTGCCCCCGGAGAACGTGGAGCGGTTCTGCGAGATCATGAGGCGCCGCGGCGTGGAAGCCACGGTGATCGGCGAGTTCACGGACAGCGGGCGTTGCGTGGTGGACTTCAAGGGCCGCCGCATCGTGGATCTGGACCTGGACTTCCTGCACAACGGGGTGCCGCAGCTGGTCCTCCGGAGCGCCTATGAGCCGCCGGAGATTCCCGAACCGGTTTTCCCGGAACCGGAAAAGGCGGCCGGGATCCTCAAGAGAATGCTGGGTCGCCTCAATCTCTGCAGCAAGGAATACGTGGTCCGGCAGTTCGACCACGAAGTGCTCGGGGGTTCGGTGCTCAAGCCCCTGCTCGGCCGTTTCCAGGACGTGGCGGGCGATGCGGCCGTGGTGCGGCCCCTGCTGGATTCCCGGCAGGGTCTCGCCCTGTCGCACGAAGTGCTCGGGGGTTCGGTGCTCAAGCCCCTGCTCGGCCGTTTCCAGGACGTGGCGGGCGATGCGGCCGTGGTGCGGCCCCTGCTGGATTCCCGGCAGGGTCTCGCCCTTTCGCACGGAGTGCACCCCGGCTACGGCGACATCGACCCCTACTGGATGGCGGCCTGTTCCATCGACACGGCCATTCGCAACGTGGTGACCGTGGGCGCGGACCCGGCCCGGGTCTCGCTGCTGGACAACTTCTGCTGGTGCAGTTCGCACGCGCCGGACAGACTGGGCCAGCTCAAGCGTGCAGCCCGGGCCTGCTACGATTTCGCCGTCGCCTTCGGCGCCCCGTTCATTTCCGGCAAGGACAGCATGTTCAACGACTTCCAGGGTTACGACGAAGAAGACCGGCCGGTGAAGATCTCCGTGCCGCCCACCCTGCTCGTAAGTTCCCTGGGCGTGGTGGACGACGTGCTGCGCTGCGTCACCCCGGATCTGAAGTCCCCCGGCGAGCGGCTGTACCTGCTGGGAATCACGCGGGACGAACTGGGAGGCTCCGAATACTACGCGTTGCTGGGCGAACTCGCGGGGGGCGCCCGCTGGATCGGCAGGCAGGTGCCCCGGGTGGATGCCGGTCTGAATCTGCGGCTTTACACCGCCTTCCACCAGGCTGTCGGACTGGGGTTGGTGTCCGCCGCGGCCGGCCTGGGCGCGGGCGGGCTGGCCTTCGCCCTGGCCCGGATGGCCCTGGCCGGAAACCTGGGAGCGGAAATCGACCTGGCGGCCGTGCCGGCCGACCCCGCGAACCTGCGGTCCGACCGAGTCCTCTACTCGGAGTCCCAGGGCAGGATTCTGGTGAGCGTGGAAGAAGGTCGGGAGCCGCAGTTCGCGGAGCTGTTCCGGGAGCTTCCCTGCGCTCCGGTCGGCCGGGCCCTGGAGACGGGCGTGCTCAGAATCCTCTCCTGCGCCGGGGGCCTGCTTCTGGAAGCGGGACTCGAGGATCTTCGCCTGGCTTACAAGGAGACGCTCTGGTGGTAGCACCCGAACGGCCCCGAAGTCATTACCCGCAACACTTGCGTTCCGGCGCAGACGTTGCGGGAAGCTTCCGAGGGGGAAGGCCTCGGGTGCGCCATGGATCCGCAACCGCCGGGTTGGGGCTACGACCCCGGCATTCCACCCTTTGACGATTCGGGACACGTTATGCCAAGACCTCGGGCGCTCATCCTGACCGGCTACGGGATCAACTGCGACCGCGAAACCGCCTTCGCTTTTCAACAGGCCGGCGCAGAGGCCCGCCGGGTCCACGTCAACGACCTGATCGACGGCCACGAACGGCTGAGCCGTTATCAGATCCTGGTTTTCCCCGGGGGGTTTTCCTACGGCGACGACATCGCCTCCGGCAGGGTGCTGGCCAACCGCGTCAAGACCCACCTGGCCGAAGCCGTCTCGGAGTTCGTCGCCGGCGACGGCCTGGTGCTCGGCATCTGCAACGGCTTCCAGGTGCTGGTCAAGTACGGCCTGCTCGGTTCCCCGCAGGGTGCCGGCCGCCGACAGGAATCTACCCTGACCTTCAACGATTCCGGCCGCTACGAGGACCGCTGGGTGCACGTGCGCACCGCCAACCCGCGCTGCGTGTTCACACGCGGCCTGCAGCAACTCTACCTGCCGGTGGCCCACGGAGAAGGCAGGTTCTTTGCCGGCCCCTCGACCCTGGAAGGGCTCGAGCATGCGGGCTGTGTGGCCCTGCGCTACACGGACGCCCGGGGAGTGGCCGCCGGGAACCGCTTTCCCCTGAACCCCAACGGTTCCTTGAACGACATCGCCGGGGTCTGCGATCCCACGGGCCGCATCTTCGGGCTCATGCCCCACCCCGAGCGCCACATGCACTTCACGCAGCATCCCGAATGGACCTGGATCGCCGCAACTCTCCGCAAAGAGGGCCGCCCTCTTCCCGGGGAGGGGGACGGCATGGCTATCTTCCGGAATGCGGTCACCTATTTGAGTTGACGGATCGGCGGCGATTCCCTGGTAATGACCCGCGGCCGGGTTTCGCAGAATCCCTGCGGACGGAACGAAAGCGTTGCAGATCTAGCCGAGCTTCAGAGTCTCATTCTCGGCAATCAACCTTTTCGTGCTGAGGAGAAAATCCATGGGCAGGCCCCTCTGGCAAGTCAAACTGATCAAGAAGATGTGGCCCACCCGTTACGCCACGGCCAGGGCCGCGCACCTGGCTCCGGTGGGCAAATGGGTCGAGGACCGGTTCCTCCAGGGAGACCGGATGACCCAGATTCCCATCAACCAGGAGATCCGTGGACTCGAGCCCAGCGTGGCCCTGCCCCTGATGGTGCTGGAGGATTTCGTGCGCCAGGCTTCGGCGCGGGTGATCATGCACCAGTGCATCTGCCGCGACAACAACCGCTGCCGGGTTTATCCCCGCACCCTGGGCTGCCTCTTCCTGGGCGAGACGGCCAAGGGAATCAACCCCCGCCTGGGAAAACCGGCGGGCGTGGAAGAAGCCCTGGGACACATCCGCGACGCCATCCAGAGCGGACTGGTCCCTTTCACCGGAAAGAACAAGCTGGATACCGTGTGGCTCGGGGTGTCTCCCGGGGACCGCCTGCTCACCGTCTGCTTCTGCTGTCCCTGCTGCTGCCTGTACAGCGTCTTTCCCCATCTTCCGGAACACCTCCGCAAGGGAGTGGCGCGCCTGGAGGGCCTCGAAGTCCGGGTCACGGACCGCTGCATCGGCTGCGGCCTCTGTGAGACTGCCTGCATGAGCCGGGCCGTGTCCCTGGAGGCGGGCCGCGCCGTCATTCTCGAAGAGCGCTGCATCGGCTGCGGACGCTGCGCCGCCGAGTGCCCGGAGCAGGCCATCGAGCTCTCCCTGACCAGGCCCGACGCCGTCGATGCCTTCAAGCGGAAGATCGGCAGCCTGGTGGAGGTGCGCTGAGAGCCCGCGGTCGCTGCCGGTCTCCACGACATTCTCTCCCGGCACCTCGCCCCGCCCGCCTGAGTCGCCCCCCTCTCAGACCCCGGCGGGACAGGGTCGGCGGGGTGCCGCGTTTTTCCGGGTTTGATGGGGATTTCCGCCGATATAGGATAGGATGGCCGGGAGAAGTGCAGGAAGTCGTCAACCGCCCGCAGCGCGGAGTGTTCATGGCTCGAGGGAAAGCGACTGCGCGCCGTTCCAGGATCTTCTTCGACGGGCGCGACTACGAACTGCTGAGCCTGGTCAACGGCGTGCTGGAGAAGGACGAGACGGTCAGGCCGAGCCAGCGGGTCTTCTATCCCTTTTTCCATCCCCTGGGCATCAAGGAGTTGACCGAATCCCGGGGGTTGCGGATCGCCTTTTCGGTGGTCCAGCTCCTGGATTCCCTGGAGGCGGGCAAGGTCGAGGAACGGCTGAACGCCTTGCGCTCCCTGAAGGAAGAGGTGGTCAACGCCGCGGAGGGGCCTCTGCCAAGAAACACCGCCCGGGCACTCCTTCAGATCATGAAGGAACTGGTCCGCGCCCACGGAGACCCGCGCAAGCAGCTCGAACTGGCGCACGACTTCCGGACCACCGCCTGCGGCAAACCGCGGCCGGTCCGGGAGCAGTTACGCCGCTACCACCTGCTGGAAATGCCGGAGGAATGGAACCAGGTCTCCTTTGACGACCACGTGCACGACGTGTACACCAAGGGCCGGAAGAACCCCACCCACCTCATCATGGACGCCTGGATCAAGGGGATCCGGCGGCTGCGGGTGATCTATTACAACTACATCCAGCCTTCCTTTGCCGCGGAACTGCTCGAGGCCGCGGACATCATGGGCATCACCGTCCGCATCGGCATCGAGTTCGCCACCTGTTTTCGGGACCGCTACGCGCAGTTGATCTGGGTTCCCCGCGGTTTTCCGGACGTCAAGTCCTTTCTGGCCTTTCTGGCGGAACCGGAGGTGGTCGCATTCATGTCCGAGGGGAGAAAGGTCTCCGAGTACCGGCAGCGCTACGTACTCGAGGTGTTAACGGAATTCAACGAGACCCATCGCCTCGACCTCAACGCCTCCTACGGCCTGAACCTGACTCCTGTCCGGAAGGAGGAGTTCCTCGCCTTTGTGGGGAGCGGACAGGCATCGGTTTTCCACCTGGCCAAGTTCATCCACACCCGCATGGTGACCGAGATGCGCTCCCGCACGGAGGAGCTGCGGGCAGACCACGAAAAGGCCGCTTCGGAAGAAGAGCGGCGGCGGATCGCCGGTCTCGTCCGGGAGATGGACAATCTGGATGAAGACGCCCTGGTGGACTGCTACCTCAGCCCATCGAAGAACCCTTCCATCCCGGATCCCAACGTGCCCGCGGTCGATCCCTCCGCCCCTGCCCTCCTGACCCTGTCGCCGTCGGCGATGATCGACCGGCTGGTCCGGCTCCACACGGGTTACCGCATCACGCTGAACCTGAGCAACCTGAAGGTGGAGGACGTACTGGAGATCCTTTACGACTGCCGGGGCAGGATCACCCGGCTCGAGATCTTCAACCTCAAGGATTACGCGGAAGGAAAAACGGCACACATTCCGGCGATCAACGATCTGCAGCGGGCCCTCAACGAGGGGAACGTCATTTCCCTGAAGCGGGTGATCCGCGACATCATCGACCGGCTGCGGGAATCCGCCGGCCCCGGCGCGGACGAACGGATTGAGAAGCTGACCCGCATCCTGCACGATATCTCCACGCTCCGGAATTTCTACAAGGAGCGGACGCTCAAATCCCGCATCGCCAGCGATTCCACGGGACGCTCCTCGCGCATGCACGGCATGGGCCTGGTGATCCGGGAAACGCTGCCGCGGCGGGCCCGCAAGCAGATCCAACGTTCCCCGCTCCCCACCCGCGAACCCCTGCCCGTCAGGGTCACGGCCCACCTGCACGCCACCTACATTCCCCGCACCAGCTTGGCGGCTCCGCTCAACGGTCTCTACCGGCTCCTGCGGGGCGTGCCGGGATTGCGTTGGTGGGGACACTGCCGGCGCCTGGAATGGCTGGCACAGGAAGACTCCACCCGCATGGGATCCCCCGGCAACATCTTGATGCTGGGCGGGGTAAAGGTGGCGTCGGGAAACGGCCTCAACCTGCATCCGGTGCAATTCCCGGAAGCCCGCAGCACCGCCTCCTGGAGATACCTGAACAGTCGGCTGAAACAGGTGCTCAAGGTGGTCATCGGCTTTGTCCCCGCCTTTCTGACCTTCGCCTGGAGCAAGGACTGGTGGCTGCTCGCCTATTTCGGGGCCTTCATCTGGTTCGGGATCACCGGACTGCGCAACATCGTCCAGTCCGTCCTGGGGGGAGGCGGGTTCCGCCGGTCGCCCCTCCTGCACTGGAACGACTTCGTGAGTTGGGAAAGACTGGCCGACTCCCTCTTTTTTACCGGCTTCTCCGTGCCCCTGCTGGACTACCTGGTGAAGACCGTGATCCTGGACCGGGGGATGGGGATCAACACCTCCACGGACCCCCTGGCCCTGTATGCCTTGATGGCACTGGCCAACGGCATCTATCTCTCGTCCCACAACATCTTCCGGGGGCTGCCCAAAGGGGCCGTGACCGGGAACTTCTTCCGCAGCATCCTCTCCATTCCCATCGCGGTCCTGTTGAACGCGGCGGCGGGGGCAGCCCTGACCGCGGCCGGCGCCGCGGGAGTCAACGAGATCCTGCAGAAATGGGCGGCCATCATCTCCAAGGCCGCCTCCGATTTCGTGGCGGGGTTCATCGAGGGGCTGGCCGACCGCTTCCACAATATTCGCCTGCGGCAGCGGGACTACAAGAACCGGTTCGCCCTGCTGTTCGACACCTACGCCAGGCTGGAACTGCTGTTCCCGGACGCGAAGGTGTTCGAGATCGTCGAGTCACCCGGCAAATTCCTTCGCACTTCCCAAGCCCAGGCAGGGGACCTGGAAAAGCTCATCATCATCGGCGCCCTGGACCTTCTCTACTTCTGGATGTACCAACCCCGGGCCCGTAGCGCGTTCCGATCCCTCCTGGAAAACCTGTCCCAGGAAGAGAAACAGATCCTCCTCCGCTCCCAGTTCATCCTGCTCAGACACCGCACCATCAGCAGGCTCTTTGTCGACGGCATCCTCGGCAGGAACTTTTCTTCCGCCCTGGCGTTCTATCTCGGTCGTTCGCCCGAATACCTCGAGGCCATCGCCCGGATGAAAGGGGTGGAAATCCCGCAGGATTGGGTGGCTGCGGTGTGAGGCGTGGGCAGGGGTCATTCCGTGATCCCGCCCAATCCTGACGGAGCTTTGCGTCGTTTCTCTTCCCGCGTTTTTCCAGCAAGAGAAGCGCAAAGTCTTTGACTTCCTTCCGGAATTCCGGCGGAATTCTTCTGATCAACTCCTCCAGCGGCGTCTCATTGTTTTTCACGGGGCCGAGGTGGACCCCAAGGGCTGGACAGGGGGCAACGATTCATAAGTGAAATCTTCTGCTGTAGACTCTGAGCAACGGAGGAGCAGAAGATGAAGAGAACCAGAAGGAACCGTCAGGTCTGAGTGCCTATTTCGACTGAACTCCGGTCGGGAAGGAGATGGGTCCTGAAGCAGGGCCTTGGACAGCTCCTGCAGCGAGGAAGTCAGGGCTTTCTCGGTCCGGATGCGCCGGGACTCGGGCGCCGTGGACATCCTGAGGCACGCGGGATGCGCCTGAGCCGGCTGCGCAACCGTGCGGTCAGGCCGTGACCCCGCGTTTGGGTACCGCGGCCAAGCTCTGGGCAACACTTTCCTTGGGGGTGGGGCGAGATGAAAAAGCGCTGGGTCGGCCGGATGATCCCGACGGTTGCGGTCCTCCTGGCCATGGGTTCTGCCTGCGGCAGCGGTCCCGAGGGATCCCGGCCGCCCCGGGATCTGTGGGATCTGAACGTGGAGGAGCGGGAGGATCCGGGCGCAGCATGGGGCTGCGCCAACCCCGCGATCTGCATCGAGGACTATGTGGAATTTCTGCGGCTTGCAAAGCCTTACGCGGACCCGATGCCGGCCTCCGAGATCCGGAAGCAACTGCTCGAGATCGACCGTGGTCAGGTTCCGACCATACCCGGGCCGCTCTCCGAAGAGGGACTTCGAGACGCGGTGGCGGACATTCTCAACATCCGGTTCCTCCTAGAGGGGATCCGCGGCAGACTTCTGGCGGTGACGACCATCGGCAGGACGGAGAACCCGGACCACACCCAGTACGAGCTCCTCTTCCAGGACCCCTGGGTGGGCGTCTTCGAGGGAATCCTGCTCGTTCCCAAGGGACAGGGGCCGTTCCCTGCGGTTCTGGCCATCCACGGGCACAATGACGATGCCCGGGTGTACCGCGACAAGTACCACGGCGGCGAATACCCGGCCCGGGGCTATGCCATCCTCATGCTGACCATGCGCGCCATGGGCAGCGGACTGGAGTCCCTGGTCGAGCACTACATCGCCCGGGAGTTTCTCTTGAATGGTTTCAATCTCATAGGCCTGCGCGTCTACGAAAGCCTGCTCGGACTGAAGTACCTGCGCTACTTGCCCGCGGTCGCGGGCGATCGCATCGGACTGATCGGCCATTCCGGCGGCAGCAGCACCGGCAATCTGACGGTTCGGCTGGAGCCGGGTTTCGCTGCCTACGTCTCGGACTTCTCCGTGGATTACGCCGAATGGGTTCCGTTCTTCAACGTCTACCACTGCGAGACGGTGCCCGAACTGTATCCCTACAACCTCCTGATCACCGATTTCGGGACCTGCTCCGTGCCGATCCGGTCCGTACCTTACGGATACACCAACGGCATGGAGGAGATCTTCGACTTCTTCGACCGGCACTTCGGAGAGTGACCCGTACTTCACCCTGACTGGA
>Ga0194113_10012342_pt1 | contig 10037 bp, 4 predicted proteins | sample TA2MahC200mmetaG_FD_146193 | JGI IMG/M metagenome (GOLD analysis project Ga0194113, IMG submission 146193) | Freshwater microbial communities from Lake Tanganyika, Tanzania - TA2015017 Mahale Deep Cast 200m | ecosystem: Environmental > Aquatic > Freshwater > Lake | place: Tanzania: Lake... | reverse complement strand
GCCCATGATCTGGTCGCGTGATCGGCGGTAGGAGAACCAGAAGAAGGCGAACAGCGCCAGCGGTACCAGCAGCACCAGGATGTAGAACATCACCAGCGCGTTGCTGGTCGGCTGGTTCTTGTACAGGACGCCCTTGGCCTCGAGCAGATTGGTCAGCCGTCCGCGCGAGTCGCTGTCGCGCGGCAGGACGACGCGGAACCGCTTGTGCAAGGTCCGGTCCTTGCCTTGCACGAGCTTACCCTCGTCGTTGTATTGCACCGGCTCTTTGGGCGGATCCTTGAACAGGCCCGTGGCGTCCTGCTCTCCCAACTCCACCTGAATCACGTTGTCCTTGGCGATTTGGTCCAGAAAGAATGAATACGGCACCAGCGACGTGCGCGGTCCGCGCAGGGCGTAAAAGGTCAGGCCCATCACCGCGATGATCGCGAGCAGGATCCAGACGTTCGGGGCCGGTCGGCGCGCCGATTTGCCCTCGCCCGATCGATCGCGATTTTGTCGTGAAGGATTCTCCATCAGCTTCTTTCTAACGTCTTGAGCCGTGGGGAGTTGCGAATGCCGTCGCCCCTACCGCGAGCGGCGGCACCCCATTGTAGTCCACGGTCGCAAGAAATGCGATGCGGCCGCGCAGCGGTCCAGCGGCGGAGCGATCCGGCCGGCCTCGTGGCCCCGTCAAGAGCTCGGCCTTTCCCGCGATCGGCACTCGACGTGCAGTCGCCACAGGTCCGGTTCGATGCCGGCCGGCACGTCATCCAGGGGTACTTGGACGTGAGCGGCGTCGTGCGCCGCAAGCAGGTTGTCGAGGTGGCACAGCTCCGCGTCGGTCAACACCCAAGAGAGGTTGACGCATTGGCCCTGCCGGACCGCTTCGCGGAGATCCCGCAGCACCGACGCCCGGTCCATGCGCCGGGTCTGTTGGCAGTCGACCAGCGTCCAGCCGTTCGCAAGGAGCTTCCACGTCCAGTGCCAGTCCGGGCGCGGGCACGCGTCCGCAACGTCGGACGCCACCGCCGGCGTTTCCACTGGCAGCGGCTGGGCCTCCGGTGCGGCAGGATCGGCTGCCACGCCGTTCACTCGCCGCGTCTCGACAATCGGCAGGCGAACCGTCTCCAGTCGCTGCTGCAGGGCGGGGGGGATCGGCAGTTGTTGCTCCAGCGGCCGCTTGGCTCTCATGATATCCTGCCCCAACTCCGTCAGCTGGACCGTCGGCCGAAATCGTTGCGACTCCTGCTTTCGGACCATACGCAGCTGAATCAGCGCGTCCAGCAGCGCCGTGACCTCCACTTGAGACAGCTCGGACAGCAGGCCGAACGTGCTGAGACGGTCGAGTCGCAATGTGGCGATCTGCTGGGAACGCGATCCGCACAGCATTTTGGCAACCAAGGCCTTGCCCACCCGACCTTCGGCGCGTGCCACGCCGCTCAAGGCGATGCGGACGCACTGCAGCACGTTCTGCTGGCGGTGATCGGCCGGTGGGGACAAGAGATTCGTGCTCGGGCCGCCCCCGCAGTTATCGCAGCCGCGGCAGGTCTCCGCTTTCGGGTCGCCGAAGTAGTCCAGGATCTCCAGTTGTCGGCAGCGGTCGGTCGTGGCATAGCGGATCACCCGCTCCAGCTTCTCGAACTCGTTCCGCCGATGCCGCTCGAGCGACTCGAAGTCGATTTCCAGGCTTTCAAACGGGCGTTGCCGATTCCGCACGTGAATTGCTCGTCCGCGAAAAGGCGGGACGTAGTCAAAGGCGGAGAGCTTGAGGAGTTCCCGCAGCGCTCTGGCAACCGCGGTGCGACTCATTCCGGTCGCGGCCAGCAGCTGGTCCATCGAGAAGTAGACTCGCTCGCCGCGTCGCCCGCCGACGATTCTCTCGACGGCGGCCAGCACCGCGCGCTGGGCGCGGGCGTCGCGTGGCAGCAGCTCGGCCAGCGAAGGCAGCTCCGATTCCATGCGGACCGAGGCCCGGTTCTCGGAAGTCGTCAACCGTTCAATCGCGCCGCAACGCTCCAGCAACTGCTCGCACGCGCCGATCCCTTCGCCGCCGATCTCGATGCTGAGCCGATCCTTCAAATCCTGCTGCGTCAGCTCGATGGGGTCCTCGTTCAGGCTGCGGAGGTATTCGTACACGCGCGCGATCGTCGTCCGTGACGGATATGCGTTCTCGATGAAGAATTCCTGGATGTACCGATCCGTCGGAGTGTAGAGCAGCAGGCAGCGGGACGGCAAGCCGTCGCGGCCGGCTCGGCCCGCCTCCTGGTAGTAAGCCTCCAGGCTGCCCGGGATGTTGTAGTGCACGACGAACCGCAGGTTCGCCTTGTCGATGCCCATGCCGAAGGCATTGGTGGCGACCATGATCTGGGTTTTCTCGCGCATGAACGCTTCCTGCACGTCGTGCCGGACGGCGTTCGGGATGCCCGCATGATACAGGCCGATCTTGCGGTCGATGGCCGGAGTGAGCAGCTCGACCAGTTCCTCGCACCGGCGGCGCGTGGACGCGTAGACGATGCCCGCCCCCGGCGTCTCGCGGAGGAATTCCAGCAGACGTTCGTTCTTCGCTGCCGTGCCGCCCGGCTCGCACACCTCAAAATGCAGATTGGGGCGCGCGAACCCGGTGACGAATACGCGCGGTGCCGACAGCCCCAACAGCCTCACAATGTCCTCGCGGACCGCCGCCGTGGCCGTGGCCGTCAACGCGATGGTCCGCGGACCGCCCAACTGGCGCCGAAAATCCCCCAGCCGCGCGTAGTCGGGCCGGAAATCGTGGCCCCACTGACTGATGCAGTGCGCTTCATCAACCGCCAGCATCTGGATCGACGTGGCGTTAATCGCCGCGAGAAACCGGCCACTCCGCAGCCGTTCCGGAGCGATGTAGACGAGATCGTACCGCCCGGCCGCCATCCCGTTCAGCCGGTGATCCTGCTCGCCAAGGTCCAACGTGCTGTTGATGAACGTCGCGCGAATCCGCTGGGCGCACAACGCGTCCACCTGGTCCTTCATCAACGCGATCAGCGGCGACACGACCAGCACGACTCCGTCGCGCGTCACCGCCGGCAACTGATAACAGAGGCTCTTGCCGCCGCCCGTCGGCATGATGCACAGGCAATCGTGCCCGTCCAGAATGGCCTGAATCACTTCCTTCTGACCAAGCCGGAACGACGTCAAGCCGAACAAGGGCAGGCGAGATTCCAATTCACTTTCCGTCGACATCGTCATCCGTACCGCTCGCTTCCGCATGCCTGCCCGCCACACCGTTGGCGTCGCACCCATTGTAGCTGCAAGGCACCGCGCAGTCTGCGCCGCATGTGTTCATGGCGAATGACCGGATATTTCTGTCCTCATCCGTGCCCCGGCTCTGCCATCCGTGCCACTTCTTCGTCCTGGTGATGCCACGGATGGCAAGTGCGGAGCACGGATGAAAAGGAGGTGTGAAATCGCCGGTGGACCTTGGTGTACCAGAGCGGCAGTGCCAACTTCCGACGAGTCCGATCGAAAGATGCGACTCGCCGCAAGGATCGACGTTTCACTTCACGTGCGCAAAACGGCTTTGTCGGCCAGTGACCCAAAGGGGCGGCCCAGTTCGACGAGGTTCCATCGTTTGCCGCGTTTTCTTGCCGCGAAGCCGTTGAACATCATAGCCCAGGGCAAGCGGCGCAAGTGCGCCGCCCCGGGTGTGGAAGCACGGAACATGCGAACCCTGAACGGGTTCGACAGGGAAGAACGCTTGTGCGACCCTTTCAGGAACGAACGGCGGCTTCCTCGTTTGCCGGTACGTGTGCCGGCCGTCTACGGACGACTGCCCATGAGGCGTTCGACAGCGGCCAGATCATGCGCGGCATTCAGCCTCGCGAAGATCTCGGCCGCATGCGACAGATGGCCGGTTCTGTCTCCATCGCCCGCTTCTAATGCCCTTCCAATTTCGCGGTGGGCCAGCGCTTCCGCATAGGGCATTCCCATTTGCGCCGCGGCTGCGAGACTGCGACGCCACTCGCGCCGCGCCGGTTGACGTTTGCCCGACCGCCATTTGACCTGTCCTTGACACAGGTGCGCGGCGGGCCGGCCGAGTGGGAAGGTTCTCGCGTAGCGCGCCAGATATCGACTGGCCTGGCACGCCAGACGCAGTGCGGCGGGCGCGTCGCTGTCTTCGGCCAAGGCGAGATAGGTCTTCGCCATTCCCTCATACCCGTTCAGCATGTAGTAGCCAGTCGGCGCCGATCGCCGCCTAGCAAGTTCCATCGCGGCGTCCGCCGATTTGCGCGCCGCTTGATGTTGGCCGAGTCGGAGTTCCGCTTGAGCCATCAGCCCGTACGATCCGAACTGCGACACGAGATCGACATTTCTGCCGAACAAAGCCTGTGCTTCCTCAAGATACGCCGCTGCCTGCTGGGCGCCGCTAGCCTGTCCGAGTCTCAGCAGCCCTTCGGCACGGCCGTTCAACCCCCAGGCCTGCTGCAGTTCGTCCCCTCGTTGTCTCGCACGGGTGTGGAGTTCCGTCCAGAGAGCGAGGCCCGTTTGAAACTCACCGCGGAAATAGGCGGCTTGCGCAAGAGCCGCGACGCTTTCTCCCCAATGTTGCCAATCGCCAAGCCGAACGAAAATCTCGATCGCGCGCTGGAAACATTCGCCTGCCGCGTCTAACGCTCCCAGTCCCACCCGATAGAGGCCGGTTGCCTCGTGCACCCAAGCCGCCGCGGCTGGATCCAAAACTTCTGTTGCGACCGCCAGGCCAAGGGAAGCGTAACGCTCGGCAATGCGATGCAGTCGGCTGACACCCGCCGCGAAACACCCGTTCGCATAGGCTCGGGCGAGCTCGGGGCTCGGCCCAACTTCCTCCGCGAGATTCAACGTCGAGAGGAGCGCGTGCAACATGCGTTGCTTGTCGTTGGACAGGTAATGGATTTCGGCAAGTCGTTCAAAGATCCGTGCCTGTTCCAAACGCCGCGTGATCGTGTTCACGTCGGAAGCGCACACGCATCGTGGCCGAAAGAGCCTGTGCCGAGCCTGCTTCCAAATCTGCCCGGCCAAGCTGACGGCGACCTGACCGCGACTGTGCGGGAGGCGAGTGTTCAACAAGGAAAGCGCGCGTTCCAGGTGCCTCGCGCTTTGCCGCAGTTTCCCAAGGCCCAACAAGGCTTCACCCAACTTGCGTTCCCAGGCACTGGCGCGCGCGTCCGAGGCGCCGACGGCGTCCGCCATATTCAGCGATTCTTCGAAAAACCCCGCGGCTTCGCCATAGGCGCCATTGCGATGCGAGATATTCCCGGCCCGTTCCAGGTAATCGACGGCCCGTGTCAGCCGTTCGGCTCGCTTCCAATGATGGGCCAGCACAGGGGCCATCGACGCGAATTCGTGCTGCCCGATCGATTCGTAGCACTCCGCAATTGAGCGGTGCAACCGTTTTCGTTGCTCGAACAGTATCTGCTCGTAGGCGACCTCTTGCGTGATGACGTGGTGAAACAGGAAACCGAGGTGCGGTTCTGGGATCTCCGTTTCAATCAAGCGGGCATCGAGACTCGGTCGCAGGTGATCGCGCAAACGACCGCGTTCATTCTCAATCGGGAAGTTGTCATGCAGGATCTTCAGGGGAAAATGGCGCCCGATAACGCTGGCCACCTTCAACGCCAATTGCTCATGGGGCTCCAAGCGATCGATCCGCGCGGCAATCGCGCCGTGGAGCGTTTCCGGGAATTCGACATCCTTGAGGTCGAACGAGTCTGGCAAACCGAGGTGGCCACGATCATCCAAGCGAAACGAACCGTCTTCTTTCAAGACATAGGCCAACTGTTCCGTGAAGAGTGCATTACCGCCTGTGCGCTCGTAGATAGCCGCGGCCAGAGGTTCCGACAGCTGTTCGGCACCAAGGCACTGGCAGAAGAATTGCGCATTGTCTTCTGGCGACAGTCGCCCCAACTCCACATAAGTTGTGCGAGGATCGCGCAGGATTCTGGAAAACTCGTTTGGCGGGTTGGATGGCATCGGCCGCGTGACGAGCACCACCAGCAGGTTGTGATCCAGTTCAGTCACGCGCCGCGTCAACTCCCACGACGCAGTATCGTGCCAATGAGCATCTTCCAGCACAAGCAACATCGGCGATCGCAACGAGGCATCATGGACGAGTTTCCGCAGAAGCGCCTGAGTGTTTTCGCCGCGGACTTTGCCCGCCATGGGCGACGTGCGGGCGTTGTCCGGCAGATTCAACGAAAACACGGGATTCAAGAGCGGCGCCAACTCCAGAACGGCCGCGTCATGGGAGATCACCTTCTGCAACGTCTTCCAGCGTTCCGGCAACGCCACCGTTCCCAGGCCAAGCAGGTCGCGGAAGATGGGTTGCCACACGAAATACATGGTCGACGTTTCAACCGAGTCACCGTGTCCGATGTAACCGGGGATTTCCATCTGACGCGCTTGATCGAGTAGGTCTTCAACGAGACGTGTCTTGCCGATTCCCGCCTCGCCTTCGACCACCACGACCGCCGTCTCCTTCCGGCTCACCAGCGCTTCAAGGCGCTCGCGAAATAGGTGTCGTTCCGGCTCCCGTCCGATCAATCGCGAACGTGTCGTGGTCGGGGTTACCTTGGGCTCAATGGGCACAAACACGGAAACGGATTGGGACTTGCCCTTGAGATTGATCTCCGCCAACCGCTGGAACTTGATGTGCGACTGGGCGGCGGTGCAGGTGTTCTGATCGCAGTGGATCGAGCCCAGGGCCGTTTGCATGAGGCGAGCGGCGAGATTGACGACGTCCCCCATCACCGTGTATTCCCGTCGGCGCTTGCTGCCGACCGGACCACAAAACACGCGGCCGGTCGCGATCCCGATCGAGCTGCGCATGCCCTTCTCGAGAAGTCGGCGTCTTAAGGCCATGGCGGCGTGGACGGCCCGTTTCGGATCATCTTCATGCGTCCAGGGCGGCAACCCCATTGCCGCCAGCATGGAAGTCCCTTTGTCATCAACACTCAGCTTGTTGATGCTGCCTTCGTACCGATACAACTCGGTCTGCAAGTACTGCATGACCGACTGCGCGCGGTCCAGCGGTGTCGCATAATTCATCTCCGGCAGGTTCACGAAAATGACCGAAACGACGCGCAATTCGCCCAGCCAATCCTCGTGGCCGGCGGCAAGACGAGACGTGACGGTGCCTGGCACATAGCAGCGCATGGCGTTTTCCATTTGCACCGAGCACGGACTTGTGTCTTCATCGGAGAAGACCTTTGTCGGCGGTGCGTTGACCTGTCCCTCGGCGCGTCCGTCGAGCAACACCACGCCCATCTGCAGATGGGTACCGACAAAGCGGTCTTCCAGGAGCGACCAGGACTGTAAAGACACGACGACTTGTGCGGACTTCGCCTGTTCAAGAGCGGCAAACGATTGCACAAACGCCAGTCCGCTGACGAGCAGTTCCCAGCGGTCCAACTCACCGCCGATTTGCAGCACGCTGACATCGCCCGATCCGATGCCGATCTTGATCGCAAGCCTTGCGCCCTCGGGCGACTGATAGTCGCTCAACTCCTTCTGCAAGTGAAGCGCGCAGTCGGCTGCGCAATGAGCCGCCAAGACCTCGCCGCCAGACTCATCGGCCGGCCATACGGCGAGGATCGCATCCCCGGCAAAGCGGACAATATCGCCACCGTGGAGACCAATAATGTCGATGACTTGGCCAAAGTATTCGTTGAGCAGTTTTGTCAACTTCTCCGCGCCAACGGCGCCGCTTTCGGCCAGCCGCTCCGTGATTGTCGTGAAACCCGTGACATCCGCGACAAGCACCGTTCCCTTGAACTCTTCGGCCGAAGGTCCGGTTGGAACCGCGGCGTTTTCGCGCAAACGACGCATGGTCAGGTTAGGGAGATAACTGGCGAGCGTATTGGCCGTCTTGGTCGAGTTCATACCCGGAATTATGGCGGAAAGTGGGGGGTGCCGTCTCCTGGGCGCGGGAGTTTTCTTCGCGATGTCAAGGACCGCCGGTGATGGGTATGCAGCTCCAGCGGCTCCACCTCGCCGCACCTGCCACCTAAGGCCATTGCCTCACTTGAGGTTACCGTGTTCGCCAAGCATGCTCCGCACGATCGCTTGGAGAACACGCATGTCGGCGTGAGATCCCCAAGGCCCGCTCTCCAGATCCTGGACCCGTCGCCTCCGAACGGGTCCTCGATGCCCGTGCGCTGGTGGATTCCCCGCATATCGGCCGTAGGGAGTTGTACGTGTTGCGCGGAATGTGACGAGAGATGGGATCGCAACGGCGCGACGCTGATCGCGTGGGAGCCGGGAAAACCGCGTTGGGCGCTGGGTTATCGAATATCGGTGCGCCGGCGCATCGTATACTTCTGCGGGACGCCACGGCTTGCCGGTGCCGTCAGTGGGCGCACCGGCACGAATTCCCTGGCGATTTCCCTGGCCACAACAGCGATATCACGAGTGCAAGCAATGTCTCGCCACGAATTGATGGATTCACGGAATCCGGTCCCGCAGGGTACAGGCTGCGTGCCTCCCGCCGCCACGGCGGAAGGATCGATGTCCGACCTCATTAACCGTTTGGACGCCCTGGTGCAGTCGTATGGCGGGGCGGAGGCCGCCGCCGCGCCCCCGCCCGCTCAGACCCCGATCGACCGGGGCGGGCCGGTTGCCGCGAGTCCACCCGCTGCCAGTCAGATGGCCAGTGCCAAGCGGGCGGAGGCTGCCGTTCCGCGCGCCGGATCGTGTCCTTCGAACGCGATGGTCACGCATCGCGAGTTGCCGCCGGAACTGAAGGCGGCCAAGATCATGGTGGTAGACGATGAGGAGGCCACGATCCTGACCGTGCAGCACTACCTGAGGAAGGAGGGGTATGAGCGTTTCATTGCCACGACCAAGCCTCGGGAGGCGTTCGAACTGATGCGTCGGCAGGAGCCCGACATCGTGCTGATCGACATCCGCATGCCGGAGGTCAGCGGGCTGGACATCCTCCGCGTCAAGGGACTCGATTCCACGTTGGATCATATTCCGGTGATCGTGCTGACCGCCACCACGGATCCCGGGACCAAGCGGCTGGCACTGAACCTGGGTGCCACGGACTTCCTCACCAAACCGGTCGACCCCAACGACTTGACGCCGCGCGTCCGGAACGCGCTGGCCGTGAAGAAGAACTACGATCAGAAAGCGGACGAGGCCGCCCGGCTGGAGGAAATCGTTCGCCAGCGCACGGTCGAAGTGCTGCAGTCGCGCGAGCAGCTGATTGTGAGCCTGGCCCGCGCGGCCGAGCACCGCGACAACGAGACGGGGAACCACGTGCTCCGCGTGGGCCGATTCGCGGGACTCATCGCGCGCGAGCTGGGCTGGTCGGAATCGCAGGCGGAAATGCTCGAACATGCCGCGCCGCTGCACGACGTCGGCAAGATCGGCGTTCCCGACAGCATCCTGTTCAAGCCGGGGAAACTGGATCCGCAAGAGTTCGACGTGATCAAGAACCACTGCGCTTGGGGCAAGCAGATCATTGAACCGTTCTCAGGTCATGAGCTGACGTGCGTCCAGTCGCACGCGCGCCGCGGGGAGAACATCTTGCACGTCCGCAGCTCCGCGATGCTCATGTTGGCGTCCCGGATCGCGCAGACGCACCACGAGAACTGGGACGGGACCGGCTACCCGCTCGGACTGGCCGGCGACGACATTCCGATCGAAGGCCGCATCACGGCGGTGGCCGACGTGTTCGACGCGCTGGCGACGAAACGGCCGTACAAGGACCCGTTTTCTTTCTCGAAGTGCCTGGAAATCCTGGAAGAGCAACGGGGCAAGAAGTTCGACCCGCGCGTCCTGGATGCCTTCCTCGCGCGCAAATCCGACGTCGTGGCCATTCAAATGGAGCTGATGGACCCCTGCCCGCCGGGACGATCCGCCGCGGGAACCGTCCCGGGATCGCAATCGTAACGGCCGCCGTGCGGCATCGGTCGAACCGTCCCGCCATCTGCGGCGGCGACCTCTACGCACTGGCTCCGCTCGCCGCGTGACTTTTCGCCCATGGTGGACGCACTCGGCTCGCTCAGCCAGTGGCACACGGCACCCCGTCCCGCTTCGCACTGGCT
>Ga0194113_10012334_pt1 | contig 10040 bp, 6 predicted proteins | sample TA2MahC200mmetaG_FD_146193 | JGI IMG/M metagenome (GOLD analysis project Ga0194113, IMG submission 146193) | Freshwater microbial communities from Lake Tanganyika, Tanzania - TA2015017 Mahale Deep Cast 200m | ecosystem: Environmental > Aquatic > Freshwater > Lake | place: Tanzania: Lake... | reverse complement strand
GCATCCGCGTGCCGCCGTCGGCCGGCAGCGCGTCGGGCGTGCTCAAGAACCCCGTCGGTTACAACCGGGTATACGTCCATTGCGGCGAGCGCATGACGTATCAGGATTGGTGGGATGGCCTGCGCGCCGGCCGGGTCGTGGTCACCAACGGCCCCATGCTCCAGCCCGAAGTCAACGGGCAGATGCCGGGCCACGTCTTTCGCGGCAACGCGGGGGAGACGATTGAGCTGCAGCCGAAACTCAATCTGGCGATTCGCGACAAGGTCGATTATCTGGAGGTGATCCAAAACGGCGTGCTGGCGCACGAAGTCCGGCTGGACGAATACAAGAACAAACGCGGCGTGCTGCCTCGGGTCGCCTTTCGCGAGAGCGGTTGGATGCTGATCCGCGCCGTGACCACCAATTCCCAGACGTTCCGTTTCGCCTCCACCGGGCCGTACTACGTGGAGATCGGCGGCCGGCCACGAATCAGCCGCCGGGCAGCCCAATTCTTCCTCGACTGGGTGGACGAACGGATCGCGCACCTGCAACTCGACGACCCCGCTCAGATGGAAGAAGTGCTCAAGTACCACCAGACTGCGCGGGAATTCTGGCAACACAAGGTGGACGAGGCGAATGCCGAGTAGGAGGGTGCTCGACCCGGCGATCTGCCGCGGTTCGGGAGACCGCCTGCTCGTAATATTCCAGTCCTCACCGCACTCGCGGCAACGCCCGGCTTTCCGGCGGCGGATTCCTCCCGATTGCACCGCGCGCGAGCAACAGGAAAGACGTCACGTGCCCGCGGGTTCTGACGAGGACGACCGGCTCGCGCCGCTGGGCACTCCATCCCGCGCGCGATATACTGCCGACATGACCTCCGCAGCATCCTGGCGCACCCTGTACCCCTTTGCTTCCCATCAACTGTCGTTGGACGGTGTTCGTCTGCATTACGTCGACGAGGGGACCGGCAGGCCGATGCTGATGGTGCACGGCAACCCGACCTGGTCGTTCTATTGGCGGAGGCTCATCGAGGCGTTTCGTTCCGAATTCCGCGTGCTGGCCGTGGACCACATCGGTTGCGGCCTGAGCGACAAGCCGCGGGACTACCCCTACACGCTGCAGCAGCACATCGACAACCTGGTCCGCTTCGTCGATGAACGTGGCTTGCGGGACGCGGTGCTGGTCGCGCACGATTGGGGCGGCGCGATCGGCTTGGGCGCGGCATTGGAGCGACCGGACCGATTTGCTGGTTTGATTCTCCTCAACACGGGCGCCTTTCCGCCGCCCTACATCCCGCTTCGCATCCGGCTCTGCCGGTTGCCGCTGCTGGGCAGTTGGGCAATTCGCGGTCTGAATCTGTTCGCACGCGCGGCGCTGTGGATGGCGGTGGAGAAGCGCGAACGGATGACACCCGACGTGCGTGCCGGACTGCTTGCGCCGTATGACAGCTGGGCGCATCGCATCGCCATTCATCGGTTCGTGCAGGACATCCCGGCCACGGCCAAACACCCCACCTGGCAGACGTTGGCGCGGATCGAGGGGCGGCTGGGCGCGTTGCGCGACCGACCCTGTCAACTGATCTGGGGAATGCGGGACTGGTGTTTTCGTCCGTCGTGCCTGGAGCGTTTCATGGAGATCTTCCCCGCCGCGCACGTCGACCGTCTGGCCGACGCCGGCCATTACGTGGTGGAGGACGCGTTCGAACGCATTATCCCGATTGTCGCCCGATTCCTGAACGCGTCTACCAAGGGCGCGTAGCGCGGCCCTTGCCGCGGAATGGGGAAGCCGGCGAACGTGCCGCGAAATCCAAGCGGCGGGCAACGACGGAAAGCGGCCTTCCGCCAAGGCATACAGGTTTGCATCCACCATGTTCAACCCATCGCGCGAAGCGGCCTGTCTTTCAGTCGGTCAATGTGCGACGCTGGCCTGTCTTCTGGAGGCGTCCGTTGCCAAGCCGGGAAACGTGCACCCGGGTGCTGAATTCGCGGACTTGTCGTTCCGGGACTTCGTGCTCAGTGCCGTGGCCATCGGGCCGGCGATGGACGGCGCGTCGACATCCGGCGTCGGCACGGCGGTTCTTGCGGCCGTGCGCGCGACCCGATCCGTCGTCCCTACGAACACGAATCTCGGAACCGTGCTGCTCTTGGCACCGCTGGCGTCCGTTCCGCGCGACAGGTCACTTCGCGCCGGCGTCCGGGACGTGTTGGCCGCGATGACCGCGGCCGATGCCGCTGCCGTCTATGATGCGATCCGCTTGACGCGGCCCGGCGGACTGGGCACGGTCCGGGATATGGACGTCGCGGGACACCCGCCAGAGACTCTCCTGCTCGCCATGCAGGCGGCGGCGGACCGCGACATGGTGGCCAGGCAGTACGTCACGGACTTCTCGGCTGTCTTTGACGAGGTGGTGGCAGAGCTTGCTCAGGGCGCCGTCGTGAGACAGTGGCCGTTGGCCGCGGCTGTGATCCACGTCCAGATGCAGCTGCTGCAGCGCTTTCCGGACAGCCTCATCGCCAGGAAGTGCGGCCCGCGCGTGGCCGAGGAAGCAGCAATGCGGGCGGCCCGCGTGCTGGCGAGCGGTCAGCCTGGCGAGGCCGGCTATGCGGCGGCGCTGGCCGAGTTCGATGTCTGGCTCCGTGCGGATCAGCATCGGCGCAACCCCGGCACCACCGCCGACCTGATCGCCGCCGGCCTTTTTGTCGCGCTGCGTGATAAGATACTCAAACCCCCGTTCCGGCCGTGATGCCGTGTCAAAGCGAAGGCGAGCGGGCAGCGTGAGCTGCCCCGGTATTGTGGCGATGTGCGCTCACCGGCCGGCTCACACCGGCGGCGCGCCCGAGGCACCAGACCGCCCGACGCTGGAAAGGACCCACCATGCTCGAAAAGTTCCGCGTGCGGCTTCACAACGAACAGCTCACGTTCAACGCCGCGCATTTCATCACGTACGACGGGAACACGTGCGAGCAATTGCACGGCCACAACTTCCGAGTGAGCGTTGACGTCGAAGGGCCCTTGGATGAGAACCACTACGTTGTGGACTTCATTGCCCTGCGCAACGATCTGAAGCAAATCACGGCAACGCTCGACCACGGCGTGCTGCTGCCCACGATGCATTCCGCCATGCGGGTCCGCGAGACCGAACGCGAAGTCGAGGTGACTTTCGGAGATCGCCGGTGGGTCTTTCCGCGAGAGGATTGCCGCCTGCTTCCCGTGCACAACACGACGGCGGAGTTGATTGCACGGCATATTGCCGTTCAGTTGCTCCACAACCTGCAGCAACGGCTGGGCAGGTCTCCGACCCTGCTGCGAGTGGCGGTCGAGGAGGAAACCAGTCAGTGGGGAATCTGCGAACTGCACCGCGGCCCGACGGACGGGTGAGGCCGCGAACGTTCCGTAATCCGCAAAATCGCCTCAATCTTCCTATCCTCGCGCGACGATAAATGTCCATTAAGGGTTGATTGGATTGCCACGCGCGCGGGGAGGTCGGGAGCGTGAACACGGACTTGCGAAAGGCGGCCGTATTGCTGATGAGCCTGCCGCAGGAAGACGCCGGTAGGATTCTTGGCATGCTCAAGCCGAAGCAGATCGAGGCGGTATCGATTGAGATCGCTCGCCTGGAATCCATCTCGGGTACCGAGCAGGAAGCGGTGATTCACGAGTTCGCGGACGCCAACCCGAACGCGGTCGTGGGGGGCGGCGGTGGCTTGGAGTTGGCCAAGAGCCTGGTGCAACATGCGTTGGGCAAGGAAGCGCGCGACACGCTGGACAACGTCCAGCAGACGATTGAAGCGCTGCCCTTCGGCTTTCTCAAGAAGGTGGACCCTCAGAACCTCGCGACGTTCATCAACGACGAGCATCCGCAGACCATTGCGCTGATTGTCTCGCACTTGTCGCCGGGCCAGGGGGCGGAGATCATTGCCGCGCTGCCGCCCGATCGCCAGTTGGCCGTGATACAGCGGATCGCCAAAATGGGCCAGACGAGCCCGGAGGTGATCCGACAAGTCGAGCAGGGGCTGGAGTCTCGCATGATGAGCGTGACGAGCCAGGCGTACGAGAACGCGGGCGGCGTGAGCGCGGTGGCGGAGATCCTGAACGTCACGGATCGGACGACCGAGCGGAACCTGTTGGAGAGCCTGGCTCAAGTGAACCCGAACCTGGTCGATGAGATTCGCCGGTTGATGTTCGTGTTCGAGGACATCAACAATTTGCGGGACAAGGACGTGCAAACGGTGCTGAAGAACGTCGAGAGCGCTCAGTGGGCCATGGCGCTCAAAGGCGCCAGCGAAGAGTTGAAGAAAAAGATTCTCGGCAACATGTCGCAACGCGCGTCGCAGATGCTGAGCGAGGAGATGGATTATCTGGGCCCCGTTCGTCTGGCGGACGTGGAGTCGGTGCAGCAGCAGATCGTCGACATCATCCGGCGGTTGGAGGATGCCGGCGAGATTACGACTCACGCCGAGGAGTCGCACGACGAGATGATCGAATAGTCGCCCGGCGCGTCGCCCGCCGAGCAGTCTCGTCAATGGCCCGCATTCCGCCTGTCAAGGCCCCATTCTCAGGCGCCTCTGCTTGTCCGTATCATGGTGGAACGGCCGCCTCGACGGGCGGCGACCGGGCGACGGTGCGTTCGGTGGGGCGCTCGACCGATCCTCTCTTCTGGTGCGGCGAATCGCATGGCCAAGACGCCGATGATGCAGCAGTACCTGGACGCCAAGGCAGCCTGTGGCGATGCGCTGCTGCTGTTCCGCATGGGTGACTTCTACGAGCTGTTCTACGACGATGCCAAGATCGCCGCCCGCGAACTTGGGCTGGCGTTGACCAGTCGCGACAAGGGCGAGAATCCGATCCCGATGGCCGGGTTCCCGTACCACCAGCTGGACAGCTATCTGGGGAAGATCATCGGTGCGGGCCGGCGCGCGGCCGTGTGCGAACAGGTCGAGGACCCGCGGACCGCCAAAGGGCTGGTGAAGCGCGAGGTGACGCGCGTCGTCTCGCCGGGCACGTTGACCGACGACGCGCTGCTGGATCCGCGGGAGAGCAACTTCCTGGCAGCGGTGGCCCACGCGCCGGCCAAGGCCGGCGACCGGCAGGGTGAGGTCGGCATCGCGTGGGCCGAGCTCTCCACGGGTCGGTTTTGCGCGGCGGCGTTTCCCGTCCACCAACTGGCCGACGAACTGACTCGCATCGGTCCGCGGGAATGTCTGGTGGCCGACGACGCGCCGCCGCTGCCGGAACGACTGGCGCGGTCGTGGATGATCACGCGCCGCCCCGCGTGGGCCTTTTCCCATGAGACGGCGAAGGCGTCCCTTACGAAGCACTTTCAGACGGCCGGCCTGGAGGGATTCGGTTTCACCGATCGCGACACCGCCGCCGTCCGTGCCGCGGGAGCCGTGCTGGACTATCTGGTGGAAAGCCAGAAGAGTTCCCTGGACCACTTCGACCGGCTCACGCGCTATCACGTCGGCCGTTATCTGGAAGTCGACGAAGCCACGCGGCGCAGCCTGGAGATCACGCGCACCATGCGCGACGGCCGGCGGGACGGCTCGCTCCTGGCAGTGATCGACCGCACGACCACCGCGCTTGGCACCCGGCTCCTGGCCGATTGGGTCGCGGCCCCGTTGACGGCTCGCGCGGAGATCGAGGACCGGCTGAACGCGGTCGAGGAACTGGTCGCCGCCAGCCGCCCGCGGGAGGCCCTGCGCGACGAACTCAAGGAAGTCCACGATATCGAACGGCTCCTGGCGCGGGTGGCGACGGGCCGGGCGAGCCCGCGGGACTTGAGCTTCATTGGCAGGACGTTGGCCAACTTGCCGGCGATCCGGCAGACGCTCGAGAACTGCGCCAGCCCGCGATTGGTCCGGCTGCTCGCCGACCTGGACCCATGTCAGGACATCCGGCAGCAACTCGACGCCGCCCTGGTGCCCGAATGCCCGCTCACGCTCAAGGACGGCGGCATCATCCGACAGGGATACCACCCGCAACTGGACGAGTACCGGGACATGGCGGCCGGCGGCAAGCAGTGGATCGCGGAGTACCAGGCGCGGGAGATGGAACGGACCGGCATCGCCAAACTCAAGGTGGGCTACAACCAGGTCTTCGGCTATTACCTCGAGGTCTCCCACGCGAACCAGCAGCGAGTTCCCCCGGAGTACACGCGCAAGCAGACGCTCAAGAACGCCGAACGATACATCACGCCCGAGCTGAAGGAGTACGAGGAACGCGTGCTCCTGGCCGACGACCAGGCCAAGGAACTCGAATATGAACTGTTCATCCAGTTGCGTGACGCCGTGCACGCGGCGGCCAGGCGTCTGCAGAAGACGGCCGCCGTGCTCGCGGAATGGGACGTCTTGGCCGCCCTGGCGCACCTGGCGTCCCACCACGGCTACTGCAAGCCCGTGCCGGTGGAAGAACCGGTGGTGAACATCGTGGACGGCCGTCATCCGGTGCTGGACATCCTCGAGCCGCAGGGCACGTTCGTGCCGAACGACACGACGTGCGACGCGACCAGCGGCATGATCCTGCTGATCACCGGGCCCAACATGGCGGGCAAGAGCACGTACATTCGCCAGGTGGCATTGCTGACTTTGATGGCCCAGATCGGCAGCTTCGTGCCGGCCAGATCCGCGACCATCGGCATCGCGGACCGCATCTTCGCCCGCGTCGGCGCGAGTGACGAACTGGCGCGCGGGCAGAGCACGTTCATGGTGGAAATGACGGAGACCGCCAGGATTCTGCACAGCGCTTCACCGCGCAGCCTGGTCATCCTGGACGAGATTGGGCGGGGCACGAGCACTTACGACGGGCTCTCTCTGGCCTGGGCCATCGTCGAACACGTGCACGATCACATCGGCTGCCGCACTCTGTTCGCCACGCACTACCACGAACTGACGGACCTCTCGACCACGCTCTCCGGCGTCACCAATCTGAACGTCTCGGTCAAAGAGTGGGAAGACCACGTGGTCTTCCTGCACAAGATCGTGCCCGGCGCCGCGGACAAGAGCTACGGGATCCACGTGGCACGCCTGGCCGGCATCCCGCGCGCGGTCAACGAGCGCGCCAAGCAGATCCTCGCCCAATTGGAATCCGAGCACGTGGACGAGCACGGTCGACCCAAGATCGGCGCCGGCAGGTCGAAACCGCGCCGTGGCGACCTCCAGCTGACGCTGTTCGCCCCCATGGACCACCCGCTGCTGGACACCATCCGCCACACCGACATCAACCGCCTCACGCCGCTCGACGCAATCCAGTTGATCCAGAAATGGCAGAAGGAGCTGCGCGTGGACTGACGCGGCGCGGGCGGCGCGAACGGGACGCGGAGGCCGACCGACGGCCCGACTGCCGAGTCACTGCGTGAGAATCTGGTACAGGTTGCTGAACTGATCGGTCCAGACACGAATCTCCGCGCCCGGCATCTCCACGGATTCCGAAACGGCTTGGATCTCGTCGAGGTCCAAGAACCGGCTGTTGCGCGTCACGAGGAGCCATTCGGACGAAGAATCCGCCACGCCTCCCCCGTCCTCGGCGTTGATGGCCGTGACGAGCATGCCGTAATGGCGGGCGAGCAGTGCGACGATTGGGCAGAGGTCCAGGTGCCGATTGCTCACGTGCACGGCGATGACGCCGTCCGGCTTGAGGTGGCGGAGGTAGACATCGAAGGCTTCCACCGTCAGCAGGTGCGCGGGGATCGCATCGCCGCTGAACGCGTCCAGCGCGATGACGTCGTAGTTCTGAGGAGGCTGTCGTTCCATCGTCAGCCGCGCGTCGCCCAACTCCACGCTGACGGCAGCCGGGCAATCCTGCAAGAACGTGAAATACTCCCGGCAGATGTCCTCGACACGCGGGTTGATCTCGTAGAAGCAGTAGAAGTCGCCGCGCTGGCCGAAACAGGCGATCGTTCCGGTGCCCAGTCCGACGGTGGCGACGCGCAGCGGATCGATGCCGCGGAGATTGGTCAACGTCAAGCCGATGCCGCTGTCCGCGACGTAATACGTGGTCGGTTCACGTCGCCGCTCGGCAGTGACGAACTGCACGCCGTGCAGGATGCGGCCGTTGTAGAGCGAACGGCGGTGCAGATCGTCGCCGGCATCCTCCTCGTACACGCTCAGGATGCCGTAGAAGTCCCGGCGAGCCACGATGGGCCCGTCGCGGCCGGCGAATTTGGGCAGCACCATTACCAAGGACGCTGCCGCGAGCACGGGGACAATGCTGAGCGGCATCCACCAGGTCCACCACGAACGGCTCCGCCAGACGCGCCACCCGCAACGGGAAAGCAGCTCGCGCGACGCGACCGCGCGCGGCCGACCCCAACGCCCAACCAGGTGGATCAGTAGAGTCTCCACGGATACCCACGACAGCCACAGAACCGATCGCCACCATTCCTCCAGCACCCGCTCGCGCCGCCACCACACGTGACACTGGACGAGCATCGCCAGCAGGAACCCGCCGATCAGAAAGATGTGCGATTCGACGAGCGACGAGAACAGCAGCGGGCAGAGGAACGCGACGAAGAAACCACCGGCCGCGCCACCGGCCGCAATCATCAGGTAGAAGGCGGTCGCGTGGCGAGGGCCGGGCTTGACGCGCACCAGTTCGCCGTGGCACACCATGCAGACAAGAAACAACGCGGCCAGGTAGCAGGCCACCTCCAGCCGCAGACTGTCCAGGAAGTCGGGAATCTCGGTGCCGATCTCCTTCTTCACCAGCCATTGCCGGAGCCTCTCGTGCCCGTCGAGGAACCGATCGACGTACGGCTGGAGTTCGTCGCGGAGCAGGATGACGGCAATCGTCACGAGCACCAGCACGGCCGCCACGGAAATCGTCCGCCGCAAATACCACGATTCCCGATCGAAACAGATGATGAACGTCACCAGGTAGATGCTCAACGGAACGACCCAGAAGAACGGCACCACGGCGACGTCCTGGCAGATCTGGTTTGTCACGGCCAGAAGTCCCATGGAGCCGAAAGCAGGCAGCGCGAACCAGAGCAGATACGCGAGCCGGGCGGAGGCCGAGCGAACGCGCGGGGCGGCGCCCGCGGGCGGCGTTGCCGGTTCGAGGACCGGCGGTTCGAGGACCGGCGGTTCGAGGGCCGGCCGTTCGAGGGCCGGCCGTTCGAGGGCCGGCCGTTCGAGGGCCGGCGAGTTCCCTCGCGACACGATCCACGCCATGCCGCCGCTCAAGACCACGTACGCCGCGAACGTGAACGACCAGAGCGCGCCTTGTGCGGGCGTGTCGAACCGCGGTTCGACGAGAAACGGGTACGACAAGAGAGCTCCCAGCGAGCCGAGATTCGACAGGGCGTAGAAACGGTAGGGCGAGCGCCCTTGCGAGGCGCGGCTGTACCAGGCCTGCATGAGCGGCGCGGACGCGGCCAGCAGGAAGTACGGCAGCCCGACGGTCGCGGCCAGCAGGAGCAGGATCCGCATCTGCGGCTCGGTGCCGCCGGCCGGCTTCCAGCTGGGATCCGGCGCCATCGGCAGGGCGAGCAGCGAGACGGCCAGCAGCGTCAGATGAACCACTGCCTGCGCGCGGATGTTCGCAAGGCGGCACAGCAGATGCGCGTACAGGTAGCCGGCCAGCAGAAAGACCTGAAAGAACAACATGCAGGTCGTCCACACGGCCGGGCTGCCGCCGAACCAGGGCAGGATCATCTTGCTGATCACCGGCTGCACTTGAAACAGCAGGAACGCGCCGACGAACACCGTTGCCGCACAGCAGCCGGCCAATCCACGCTTCGTTTGACTCATGATCGCTCGTTCTTTCCACGCTGGCGACTACGGCCATGTCGGGTTGGCGGCGGGATGTGCTCCATGCCCGTCGCGATCCAGCTCTTTCGCCCCACCGGTGCGGCCCACGCGGTCGTTCGCGCCGCATCGCGGCTTGGCATTGACAACAAAATGTCCTCGATAGCAACGGGTCGGCGGAAGGTCATCCCAGGTTCGGCTTCAGGACGCGGCATCCGATCTTGTCGAGCTCACGCTGCAGATCGGCGTACATCGCTTCGCCTTCGTAGACGCCCACAATGGCGCCGCCGGACCCGGCAAATTTGGCGCTCGCTCCCA
>Ga0194113_10012332_pt1 | contig 10042 bp, 9 predicted proteins | sample TA2MahC200mmetaG_FD_146193 | JGI IMG/M metagenome (GOLD analysis project Ga0194113, IMG submission 146193) | Freshwater microbial communities from Lake Tanganyika, Tanzania - TA2015017 Mahale Deep Cast 200m | ecosystem: Environmental > Aquatic > Freshwater > Lake | place: Tanzania: Lake... | reverse complement strand
CCGATCTGTCGGTCCTCTGGGAGCCGGCGGATCGCGCCCTGTACCGCAACATCGAATGGCGCAGCGAGGCGTATGTGCTGAACCGGGACCTGCTCGCGCCGGACGGGTCGGGACGGGACACGATCAACGCTTGGGGCGCGTACAGTTATCTCCAGAGCAAGATCGCCCAGAACCTGATCGTCGGGGCGCGGCTCGACTATTATCAACCCGCCGGCCGCGATTACGCCGCCCTGCCGGGGCTCTCGCTGGTGCCGCTGGCCTACCCGGCGGACAACCCGTATCGCTGGCAGATCGGGCCGTATATCACCTGGTGGCAGAGCGAATGGGTGCTGTTCCGGGCCGAGTACAACTACGGGTGGGGCCGCGGCATGGAGAATGACGAGCACGTCCTCTGGTTCCAGACCGTCTTCGCGGTCGGGCCGCACAAACACGAACGATACTGATCCTAAGCAGAAAATGGAGACATCTTTCATGGCAAGAAGACGCCAATTCCCGTGGTTCAAGCTGGTGGTCGCCCTGATGGTGCTGGGTTCCATCCCTGTGTACGCCGCACGCGAGCAACAGAGAACACGCCTGCGCCAGGGCCAGGGCGCGTCAGCGGCCAAGCCGCTCCGCGTAGTCACTACCATCTCCGATTTTGCCGCCCTGACGAAAGTCATCGCCGGCGACAAGGTCACGGTTGAGCACATCGTCCAGGGCATCCAGGACCCCCACCGCATCCGGCCGAAGCCCTCCTTCATCACGATGGTCAAGCAGGCCGACATGCTGGTGTCCACGGGGCTCGACCTGGAGATGTGGCTGCCCACCGTGGTCGACAAATCGGGCAACCGCCGCGTCCGCAGCGGCGCGATCGGCTACGTCGCGGTGACCGAGGGCGTCGAGCTCATCGAGAAACCCACGGTCATTTCGCAATCCGAAGGCGACGTGCACGTCTTCGGGAATCCCCACTTCACCACCAGCCCGATCAATGCCATCCACGTGGCCCGGAATATCTGCATCGGATTGTCCAAGAACGATCCGGACAACCGGGAGTACTACGAGAAGAATCTCGAGCTTCTGAAGGCCCAGATCCAGAACCGCCTGTTCGGGGAAGAGCTCGTCAAACTGCTCAACGGCGACACGCTCTGCACGCTGGCCGCGAAAGGCCAGGTCATGAAGTTCCTCGAAGAGAACAAGCTCCGGGGCCGGCCGCTGACCGAGAAGCTGGGCGGCTGGATGAAGGCGATGCTCCCCTTGCGCGGGACCCCGGTGGTGGTCTACCACAAGGACTGGAGCTACTTCCTCAAGCTGTTCGGCCTGGAGGAAGTGGGCGACGTCGAACCCAAGCCCGGCATCCCCCCGTCGCCCAAGCACGTGACCGAGCTGGTGACGATGATGCAGGACCGCAAGGTTGGCCTGATCCTGGCCGCCAACTACTTCGACCAGCAGGCGGTCCGCACGGTGGCGACCCGCACCGGGGCCGAGGCCGTCGTGCTGCCGCTGTTCGTCGGCGGCGCCCCGGGCACGGAGGACTATTTCAAACTTGTGGACCACTGGGTGGACCAGTTGCTTGCCGCCGGCGCCCGCAAAGGCATCGTGCGCCCGTGAGCCAACGCCGGTGAGGAGAACCCTATGACAGAAGCCATGCGATTGTTCACCCTGCAGATCGTCCTGATCGCGGTCGTGCTCATTCAGCACACCTATCTGGGCCTGCATATCATCCGGCGGACGCTGATCTTCTCCGACCTCGTGCTGGACCAGTTGGCGGCCTTCGGGGCCCTGGTCGGCGTGGGCCTGGGGATCGCCTACGCCTCGCCCGGCTCGTACGTGCTGGCCTCGGCGGCCGTGTTGTTCGGCGCCTTCCTGCTGGCGGTGGTGACTCCCAGGGGCCCCGCCATTCCGCGCGAGGCGGTCATCGGCATCCTCTTTGCCATGGCCCTGGTCTTGTCGCTGTTATGGACCGACAAGCTCCCCGGCGGTGAGGCCTACGTCGAGACGACAATGTCGGGGTACCTCCTGTGGGTGAGCTGGCCGTTGATCCGCGTCACCGTGCTGGTCTACCTGGTCCTGACCGTCGTTCACTACGTGCTGCGGCACCAGTTCATCGCCCTGGCCGAGCGGCCCGGCCAGTTGAAGCACCCGCGGCTTTGGGACTTCCTCTTCTTCACCACGCAGGGCATCATCACCGTGCTGATCGTCCCGATCGCCGGGGTACTGCTGGCGTACAGCTTCCTGATGATCCCCGCGGCGACCGCGACACTGTTCACGAAGCGCTGGGGCCTGGCCACGCTACTCGGTTGGACGGTCGGCTTCGTCGCCTGCCTGCTGGGCCTCGGCTCGTCCTACGCCTGGAACCTGCCGTACGGCCCGACCCTGGTCCTGTCCCTGGGTCTGTTCTTCCTCGGCGGCATCGTCCTGAAAGCGGTCTTGCGTGCCAAGCCGTGCCCACGGGCCGCCCGGGAGAACACCGCGCTGGTGGCAAGCTGAGAAAGGACCCAAGGAAACTGCTCGTCCAATGGTTGCGGTTACGTCGGGCGTTATGTCGGACGTCAGACGCCCCACCAAACGAGCCGCGCAACCGATCGACGCTCGACGATTATTGACGGAGGCACTATGTCCGACCTCGTAGAAATGCTCGCCCTGCCTTTCCTCGCCTGCCTGCTCCTGGGCGGCATCCTGAGTTACCTCGGCATCCACGTCCTCAAGCGGGAGGTCATCTTCATCGATATCGCGGTGGCCCAGGTGGCCGCGATCGGCGCCCTGGTCGCCCACCTGCTGTTCCACGTCGAAGAGGACTCGCTGATCTCCTATCTCGGCTCACTCGTCTGCGTACTGGCGATGGCCGGTTTCTACGCGCTGGTCCGGCACCGGGTCTTGGAGATCTCCGTGGAGGCGGTGATCGGTATCTCGTACGCCATCACGGCCGCCGGGGCGATGTTCTTGATGGGGGTCGTGCCGGGACACAACCACGCCCATGAGATGCTGGCCGGCGCCCTGCTGTGGATCATGTGGCCGCAGATGCTGACCTCCCTGCTCGTCTGCACCGCCGTCGGGGTCGTCCTGTGGCTGTTCCGCCGGCCCTTGGCCGCCGTGTCCGAGGACTACGCCCGGGCCGCGGCACGCGGAATGAAGGTGGTCTGGTGGGATTTCTTCTTCTACGCCCTGCTGGGCACCGTAATTACCGTCGCGGTGCGGATCTCGGGAGTGGTCACGGTCTTCGCTCTGCTGATCATCCCGGCCACTACCTCGGCCCTTTTCGCCACCGCGTGGCTCCCGCGGATGCTGCTCGCCTGGCTCACCGTCCTTCTCGGCTCTGCCGGCGGCCTGTTATTCTCCTACTATCTCGATTTCTCGGTCGGCCCGACCATCGCGCTGTGCCTGGGCGTCCTGCTGGCGGCTTCCGCGGCTTTGCTCCGGCTGCGTGCGCGGCCGATGCCGGAATCCGCCTGACCGCAGCATATGAGAAGGGATATTTCACGAGTCCTGCGGCTCGATTTCTGGCCTTGCCTTCTATGTTCTTACGAGCACACTACAAACCAAGGCCTTCCGGCCTTGACGCCGCCACCCAAACATGAGTTGTGGGTGCGGAAAACTCGATCCGCATCGGTATCACCCGTCCCCTACGGATTGCCGACGATTTGGATTCTCTTCTCGTCCGGGGAGACGAGCAGATGCGGGCGTTTGTCGATCCCGAGGTGCTCGGCGTGGGAATCCGCCATGCGGCGGTACCAGAGCGTGGCTCGCAGGCAGACCTCCGTGCCGGCCTGGCGCGCGGGCACGTTCCACGTATACCGCTCGCGGCGGGTCTCGCCGGGCTTGAGACGGTTGCCGACGATCCGCACGGCGTACCATTGCCCGAACGTGACCTTGCCCTTCGAATCCAGGAACACATCCTGGTAGATCCGGTCGCCCTCCGGGAGGGCATCGCGGGCGAGGGCCGGGCCGTAGTCGCTGTGGCTCGGATACGCCTCCCGGACGTTCGACGTGATGAAGTACCGGTCGTTCGGGTCCTGCGGATTCGGCGGGACCGGAAGATGCTGCAGCTCGTTGCCCTGAGCATCGTAGACCGCCACCCGCAGCCAGACATCCCGCTCCTCGGTGGCCCCGGTCGGGAACAGGTGCCCCGTCGCGATGTCGCCCACGGTGATCTCCAGCGGCACGATGCTGCCCGGCGGCACGGTGTCCTCATGGAAGTGGATGGTCACCGCGGCGGCCCCTTCGACAAAGCCGGTGAACCCGCCGCCGAACCAGTGGGCATGGTTCCACGGCCGCTCGCGGCCCATCTTCGCCGGCTTGCCCGCGCGCGGCGGCATGTGGCACCACTGGCAGGAAATGTCCCGCCTGGCGTAGACGGTGTCGCTCCACTCGATCTGCGTGGCTTTCACCCAGACGCCGAACGGGTTCTTCTCGTTGTGGCAGATTCCGCACAGATCGGCCCCTTCGTGCAACTCGGATACCTGTGTCCCATGGTACGGCGACCAGGGGAATTCCAGATCGGCCCGCTTCTTGTTGCGGCCGGGGCCGGCATCCGGCATGTAGTTGTGGTTGAACGGCTGGCGGTTCGCGATGCTCCGGATCGAATGACAGAAGTCACAGAATACACCCCGGTCGGCCCCGTGTTTGGGCGCGGGCAGACTATTGCGCCAGCGCTGCTCGTACGGCGGGTTCACCGCCTCGCTGCGCAGACCCTGTTGCATCTGTCCCAGCGAGACATACGAGTCCAGCCACGGCCAGTCGCGGTCCCAGAAGTTGTCCCGCACCCGCGCCGGCGGCCGCGGCGCTGATCCCGAATCCCGGTCCGAAGTTCCAATGCAGCTTCCAGTCCCCATAAAAGGGCAGAAACAGATCGATTACCGGGAACACGTAGTGCCGGCGCTGGTTCCAACCGTCCGCCGCGGCCAACTTGCCGATCGAGCCGTAGAACTCGAGGCCCGGGACCACGTGCAGATTCCGCGTCTGCCAGAGGCCGTCCCCCATGTTCTCGTAATAGATTCCCGCCGCATAGGCGAATTCCAGGCCCCGGTCGACGCGCGTGCCGCTAACCACCTTCTCGAACATCGGATTGAGGGCGAGCCGCCACGGCCCGATGTCCCGCTCAATGATCAGACGCAGTTCGATCTTCTCGGCGTTGCTGTAGTCCCGGTTCGGAAGGATGTACTCGCCGTACAGGGCCAGATCCACGGGCAGCTCGTGCTTCTCGAACAGCCGGTACCGCGCCAGGAGCTTGGACTGGATGTACTGGAAACTCCCTTGCTCCGGATGCAGAAAGTCGGCATAGTAGCCGATGGTGAGCTTGTGCGAGAGGCCGTATTCCAGCTCCAGAGAATGCGCCCACAGGTCCTCCCGCGCGAACCGCCGCCCGTCGCGAAACTCCAGCTCGCCCTCCGAAGAGGCGATGAACGTCGTCCAGTAGCTGACTTCGATCGCCCCGGCGTCCGCGGTCCCGTATGGGTACACCTTGAAGAAGAACTGGGCCTGCACCGGCCCGGCCAGACTCCACACCAGCAGCGCCGCCGTGGCCACCTTCCACCCGCTCCGGCGTCCCAGGTCGACACCCGGCGCTTTCTGCCTGCCCCCGAACCCCCAGGATCGAAATCCCATACTCCGTTCCCCTTCCATGGCCACCGACCCCATGAACTGTCATCCTCGTCTGTCGCGCCGTCGCGACTACTGCCTCTGATCCTATCACGAGCAACGGCCGCCGGCAACTCCCTGCATCAGGAGAAGGTCTTCACCGTCTGCCGCAACGAGGAACAGGATGAACGTGAAGCTTGCATGCCCCACGGCTCTTCGGTAGGATCGGAGTCCGGCGTCTCCGTCGCCCGGCCAAGGGGAGCGGTGCGGCCGGGGACGACCGGGAGCCATGGAGCGGCAACACGTGAACGCACGGACCGAGCAAAGACCGCAGCATCCCTGGCGGGCGCGTCTGTTCAAGATCATCTTCGAAGCGGACACCCCCGCCGGCAAGGGGTTCGACCTCGTGCTGATCGTCGTGATCCTGCTGAGCGTCGTGACGATCATGCTCGACAGCGTCGCCGCCCTGCGTCTCCGGTACGGCGGCTGGCTCTACGCCCTGGAGTGGCTCTTCACGATCCTCTTCACCATCGAGTACGTCCTGCGGCTGCTCTGTGTCGGCCGGCCCGTGCGGTACGCGGTGAGCTTCTTCGGCGTGGTGGACCTGCTGGCGATCCTGCCGACCTACGTGAGCCTGCTGGTCTACGGGACCCGCTACCTGGCGGTGGTCCGCATCCTCCGCGTGCTGCGCATCTTCCGCATCCTGAAGCTCGGCCAGCACGTGCAGGAGGCGGGCGAGATCCGGGCCGCCCTGTACGCCAGCCGGCGCCGGATCCTCGTGTTCGTCAGTTTCGTGCTGACGCTGGTCGTCATCATCGGCGCGCTGATGTACTGGATCGAGGAAGTTGCCGACAGCGGCTTCACCAGTATCCCGCGGAGCATGTACTGGGCGATCGTGACGCTGACCACCGTCGGCTATGGGGACATCTCCCCGCAGACACCCCTGGGGCAGTTCCTCGCCTCGCTGGTGATGATCCTGGGCTATTCGATCATCGCGGTCCCGGTCGGCATCGTGACCGCCGAATGGTCGCGGACCGGCGCCCTGGCGCCCCCGCCGCGGCGTACCGGTGCACGACGGCCGCCGCCCAGCACCCGGACCTGCCCCGACTGCACCGCCGAAGGCCATGACCCCGACGCCCGCTACGGCAAATTCTGCGGCGCCAAGCTCTGAGCCGGGGTCCGCCGCAGTCAAGGCAGCCGCCGAGCCACTTCGTCGTGGATCAGTTGCATGGCGTGCTCGAGGGGGGCGGACAGATAGGTGCCGGAGGCCATTCTATGGCCGCCGCCGCCAAACCGGCGGGCGATCTCGTTGACGTCCATGGCCTCTTTGCCGGGCCGCTGCGGGTCGGGCCGGCTGCGGAGCGAGCAGCGGATGCGCCCGTCCTTCAGTTCCATGAACAGCGCCGAGACGGTCACCGAACCGATCCGCTGGCACTCGTTGATGAGGTTCTCCGTGTCGCGGTAGGCGGCCCCGGTCCGCTCGAAGTCCGCCCGCCGCAGGTGCTGGGAGGCGTAGCGGCCGTCGAATTGCAGCTCCAGGGTGTTGAGCATGGCCACCATCAGATTGAAACGCGGATGCGAGAAGCTTTGGTACAGCCGGTGGTACAGGCCGTTCGCGTCGATGCCCATGTCGATCAGGTCGGCACAACGGTGGAGCGTGCGGCTGTCCGTGTTGCTCAGATGGAACCAGCCGGTGTCGGTCGCGATCGCCACGAAGAGCCCCGCGGCGGCCCGTGGGGGAATCGCCCAGCCGGCCTGCGTGAGGAACTCCAGCAGCACCAGGCCGGCGGCCGACGCACTCGTATCGACAATCCGGACCTGGCCCAGGGCGTCGGCGGCCAGATGATGGTCGATCACCAGAGTCGGCACGGAGCTCTGCTTGAGATAGTCCTCGAACTGCGGCAGTTGGCTGTAACTGTTCGTATCGGCAATGATGACCAGGTCGATCGCGCCGAATCCGCCGCCGAGCAAGTCCTGCACCTGCACATCCTGGCCCAGGACCGGGACGTTCTCGGCGAACAGAAACGCATACCAATCCGGTATCGGCGACAGCAGCAGCGGCCGGACCGTCTTGCCGCGCCGGCGCAGGACCTCCGTCAGGGCCGTAACGCAGCCGCAGGCATCGCCGTCCGGCCGCGTATGCGTCGTCACGAGGATATTCTCCGCGCTCTCAATCAGGGTCAGCGCCTGTTGATACACATCACTATTCACGCAACAACCTTTCCATCGGAGTTCGCAATTCAGTTCGCAGTTCGCACTCGCCGCGGACAACCGCCAGCTTCCCACCGACAACCGGATTATAGCAGTTGCGGCCGGCGGTGCACACCCCCTGCGGATTTCGCGATTGACCGGGTCCCGCAGGTGCCGGTAGGATGGAGGCCAGTCCTCTGGGAGACCGGCCGATGCCCTTATGGCACAACATCGCGGAACTGATGGACTACTACATCCCCCCCCTGCCCCCCGTCTACTGGATCGACATTGCGCGGGAGTGCAATCTCCGCTGCATCATGTGCCCGCAATCGCAGGGGCTCGCCCCGCGTCCGGCCCGGATGACTCTCGATCTGTTCCGGCACATCGTCGATGAGGTCTCCGCCCAGCGCCCGCTGCTCAAGCTGTACCTGTCGGGCGAGCCGCTGCTCCATGAGAGCCTCTTCGAGATGATCGACTACGCCGGGACCCGGGCCTGCCTAACCATGCTCCACACCAACGCCGTCGGCCTGACCCGGGAGGTCGCGGACAGGCTTCTGGCCTCGTCGCTGGCCTTCCTCTCCTTCTCGTTCGACGGCTGCACGCCCGAGGTGTACGAGCGACTGCGCCCGCCGGCGAAGTTCGAGCAGGTCCGGTCCAACCTCCAAGGGTACCTGGACCGGCGGCGGCAATGCGGCCGCGGGCCCCACACCACCATCGAAATCATCCGGATGCGGGAGACGGACGGCCTGATCCAGCCTTTCGTGGAGGAATGGATGGCCCGCGGGGCGGACGACGTTCGCGTGGTCCCCTACCTGACGTGGCACGGCCTGGTGGAGGACCGGCAGGTCGAGCCGCGGCCCGCGTCGCCCCGCTTCAAGCCCTGCGCGGCCCCGTTTCAGCACGGCTGCATCCTCTCGGACGGCACCGCCGTCCCCTGCTGCCTCGACGTCAACGGCCGCCTCCCGCTCGGCAATGTCTCCAGACAACCGTTCCGGGACATCTGGTCCGGCAACGAATACCGGCGCCTGCGCCTGCAAATGCTGACCGCCACCTTCCCCCCGGACAGCATCTGCGCCCGCTGCGACAACACGGTCCGCGAGACATAGAGAGAACTTATCCCGGCTGCGCCGGCGACTCCCAACAGTCCCGCAGGGACGACCGACAATAGCCCACCGTGTCAACGGTGGGTACCAAGGTCCAACGCAACACCAAGCCCCGTAGGGGCGAAAGAAAACCACTGCCCAGCCGAGGGTGTTCTTTCGTCCCTACGGGACTCGTCTTGTCCCTTGCCCCGAGTACCCAGCGATTAATCGCTGGGCTATTGTCTTTCGCCCTGCGGGCTTGATTACCCACAACCCCAGGCTCTCCAGAAGCCCAGGAGTTGTCCACAAGCACCAATCCCTATACGGTCAAGTTCGCCCGCGGCTTCATTCCGCAAAAGGCACTTCGCGCACCTCGTTATAGCCGCGAAGGTCCCGATAGAACTCCTCCAGAGTCTCACCGCGCACGGATAGATGCCCGCACACATGCCCGAAGAATACGTGGACCTCGCCCGAGTTGTCCCGTGCCACAATGGTTCCTCCGCCCGGTGCACCATGGCTGCTGGCATGAGTGCAGGCGATCCAGCGACCGTCCGCAAAGCTCTTCACCAGGGCCGCCGGTCTGCCCGCCACAACCTCGGACACAGGAATTCTGCGGGTTCCGTCGGCAGTCTCTTCGCGCACGAAGCAGTCGAAGTGCTGCTTGACGTCTTCGAGTGATTGGCAGGCAAGCAGTTGCGCCCGCCATTGGCGCGCGTGCATCTGGGAGCCTTCGCCCAAACCGCCCTGCCGCGCGAGATATGGCACGCATAGAAAGAAGACAACGGCAGCAAGCAACAGCCCTGCAATCGTCCATGAGAAGATCTTCTTCATACTCACACCTCCTAGCGCGACCTTCGGCCGCAACCCAAAAGATGTCCGGATGTGTGGCAAAAGTATCTGACAAAGACTCCATCATTATACAACCTGCGCTCGCCCTATGCGAGACGCATCACCCGTCGGCGCATTTTACGGACGCAGCATGCAGGTACGTTCCTTTTGTGCTCTTACGAGCACACTACAAACCAAGGCCGTCAACCTCACAGAACCGTAGTACCGCATTTCACAAGTACCGCGACTATGGTGCGGTTGCTTCGTCGCTCTCGGCGCGAAGCGACGCTGCGCGTCGCGCCTCGCAATGATATGATTGCCGCGCTCGGCGAGCCTCGCTCGCAATGACATCGGGCGCCCAAGTATGTCATTGCGAGGAGCTTCAGCGA